>Ga0207646_10000159_pt1 | contig 91906 bp, 96 predicted proteins | sample KBSK5502metaG_FD_184343 | JGI IMG/M metagenome (GOLD analysis project Ga0207646, IMG submission 184343) | Corn, switchgrass and miscanthus rhizosphere microbial communities from Kellogg Biological Station, Michigan, USA - KBS K5-50-2 metaG... | ecosystem: Host-associated > Plants > Roots >... | reverse complement strand
GCTGGTCTGCTACGAAGGGCGGCCCGTCATGAAGCTGTCTCGTGGCAAGGTCACGGCGCCCGGGCGCAAGCAGGTGTTCCGTCGCTCACGGCCTTTCGGCGACCTGGTCGGGCTGCACGACGAGGAGTTGCCGCCGGGACGCGAGCGCCTCCTCGAACCCGTGATGATCAACGGCGCACGCCGGGCCGCTCGATCGGGGATCGCGGAGGCGAATGCGCGCTTCGCGGCCGACCTCGAGCACCTGCCGGCCGAAGCCAGAGGCATCCGCTCGCCCAGACCTCCTCTGGTGCGGCCCACGCCCGCGCTGCGAGCGATGACTTTGAAGACCCGGCGCGGCCTGGTCGCCCGCAATCGAAAGGCGCACTGACTGAGCTCGACGCGGGCAGCTCGGCTGGGGGGACTTTTGAACATGTTCAGTTAAACTCTTGACTTCGTCCTGCCGGCGGGCTAAGGTCTGAATTGAACATGTTCAATAACTCACCGAGACCAGGGAGGTCCAATGAAATGCTTGCTCGCCTCGCCCGCCCCGCATACATCGGAGCCGCTTGGCTCTTCGCGATCCTCATCCCGGTGCAGTTCTTTTTCGCGGGCACCGGCATGTTCTCGAACACCGGCTTCACTCCTCACGTGTACCTGGGTCTCATCCTCCATGCGATCTCAGGGGCCTTGATCGCGTTCGCGGTGATCGGCCGGTTGCCGCGCCGCGCCCTCGAATACGGCGTCCTTCAGTTCGTGCTGATCGGGATGCAGGTCGTCCTCGTGCGGGTGGCGTCGCCCTCGGCGACGATCTCAATCGAGCCGCAGTTCGTGAGCAATCTGATAATGGCGGTCATGCAGCCGATCCACGACGCGCTTCGCGGCAACGCCGGCTTGGTCGGGTCGCTCCACGCCGTGAACGCCCTCGCGATTTCCGCGGTTGCCGTCCTGACGGTCATGTATGTGCGAAAGCTGGGCTCGGCCGTTCCCACCGGCGTCCGGATAACCAACTGACGAGCGCTCGAGTTCGCGATCAACAGCAGGGGTTGACGCCCAAAGGAGAGCAGACCAGGGCGGCGATCTTCAACGCCGCCCTGGAGCTCTTCCGTACACGAGGCTACGAGGCGACGACCATGCGCGCGATCGCCGAGCGGGCTGGGCTCTCGCTCGGCAGCTCGTACCACTACTTCCCGTCCAAGGAGCACCTGGTCCTGGAGTTCTACAGGCACCTGCATGAGCTGCACGTGGTGGCCTGCGCGCCGATCCTCGCTCGCGAAAAAAAGCTGGCGCCCCGGCTGCGAGGAGTGGTTCGCGCCATCGTCCTCAATTGCGAGCCTTACCACGAGGTCGCCGGCGCGATCTTCAGCACCGTCGCCAATCCAGGCAGCCCCCTGAATCCGTTCAGCCCGCAATCGAAGCCGCTGCGGGACGAAGTGATCGGGCTCTACGCGGAGGTCGTCAAGGGCTCAGACGTTCGCCCACCTGCCGATGTTGCCGCTGAGCTGCCTCGCCTTCTCTGGCTCTACCAGATGGGCATCCTGTATTTCTGGGTGATGGATCGCTCGGACGGGCGGTCGCGGACGTTCGACGTCATCGACGAGACCTCGAGCCTCATCGTCAGCTTGATCGGCCTGGCGAACCTGCCGGTGCTGCGCAAGTCGAGGCGGAGGGCTCTGGCGCTGGTGCGGCGCGTCGCCGAGGACCCGATGGTAGGCCCGCCTGGCGAGTAGTCACGCCCTCTTGATCCGGACTTCATAGCCGTCAGCCGTTGGGCGCACCTCGACGTCCCCGGCGCGAAGCCTCATCCCGCCATCGTGCCGCGTCGCCACGACTGAGCCCTCGAAGACGAGCTCGGCGAAGCGCCAGTCGCGGCCCTGCTTGCGCAACCGCACCAGCACGCCGGCAGGGCTTCGCCACAGGCCCTCCCCGGCCGGCTTGAACCCGGCCGTCAGCAGCTCTCCGGCTCGATCCGGGATGGAGGGCGGCGTCGGCAGCACGCGGACGATCGGCTTGCCGGGCGCCGGGGGGCCTTTGCCGGCAGGGCGGCGGGCACGGGCTTGCTCGAGTGACAGCTGCAGGAGCTGCGAGCCCTCTTCCTGCTCGAAGAACGCTCCGGAGATGCGGCTTGGGTCGCGCGAGCGCCGGAGGCAGTTCGTACAGTCCGCGTCTCGCTCGACCGCGACGAATGAGCCGGCCGCCAGCGTTTGCCCGCACAGGGTGGTGACGGGACCGCTGCGTGGCACCCTCGGCGTCAGGTGAATCCGCCCTCCGGTCTTCCTCTGCACCGATTCCAGGCGGAGGTTGAACACGCTCATTCCGGCGTCACCACGAACATGAGGTTAGTGCCATCGCGACGTAAGCTGGGCCGGTGGCGGAACCCGCCCGCAGGCCACTAGGCGCCTCCGGCATTCAGGTCTCCGAGCTTGCCCTCGGCTCCTGGCGGACGTATGAACGGATCCCGGCCGAGGCCGGCATGGCGGTCATGCGAAAGGCGCGCGAGCTTGGGATCAACTTCCTGGACGACGCCCGCTACAACGACGAAACCGGCAAAGCCCCTATGAAGACCGGCTACTCCGAGGTCGTGTTCGGCGAGCTGTTCCGCGTTTCGGGCTGGAAGCGCGACGAGGTGGTCCTGGCCAACAAGCTCTGGTGGGAGTTCTGGCCGGAGCAGAAGGCGGCCGCGGAGCTCGACGGATCGCTGCAGCGGATGGGTATGGACTACATCGACCTCGTCTACGCGGAGAGGCCGCCTGCGGGCCTGGGCATGGAGGAGATCGTGCACGACATCGGCGGCTTGATCGACGCGGGCAAGCTGCGCGCTTGGGGCGTGCTGAACTGGAAGCCCGAGTTGATCGCCGAGGCCGTGAAGGTGGCCGCGGCCCAGGGCGTGGAGCCGCCGTGCGCCGCTCAGCTTGCGTACAGCCTCGTTCGTCGATCGCCGGTGGAGGATGCGGAGATGGCCAAGGCGCTCGACGCGGCCGGGACGAGCGTGGTCGCCTCCTTCACCCTCGATGGCGGCGCGCTCACGGGGAAGTACTCCAAGCCAGGAGGGAAGGGACGGCTGGCGGAACATCCGAACGACGAGTTCCACCGAGCCGCCATGACGGCCGCGGGCGAGCTGCGGACGCTTGCCGAGCGGCACGCAACCCGGTCGGCGCCGATGGCGATCGCCTTCGCCCTCCTCAATCCGCGCGTCGCCAGCGTCCTCTTCGGCGCCACGACCCCTGAGCAGGTGGCCGAGAACGTGAGCGCAGTCGACGTCGTCGCCGCGCTGGACGACGAGGCGGTCGCCGACCTCGGCAAGATCGGGCGGCGGTAGCAGTCTGCGGTTAGGACGCCAGGGCGCCGGCCTCCGCGATCAAGGCCTGGCCCTGAGCGATCAAATCCTTGGCCCTGTTCTCGTTGATGGCCTGGCCACCCGCGGCCGCGTTCAGCATGCCAGACATCTGGCCGGCCACCTTATCGCGCCGGCTGCGTTGAGGTGAAGGGATCGCTAGCTCTCGCCGAGCATCAGTTGACGACGAACCGGTACCGGTGCTCGGGCCGCCCGGGGCTGCCGTAGCGCATCGTCAACTCGGCCTTGCCCAGCTGGCAGAGGTGATCGAGGTAGCGTCGAGCCGTCACTCGACTCACGCCCGCCGCTTCGGCCACAGCAGTCGCTGCCAGTCCGCTGCCTGAACGCTTGAGCGCCTGCGAGATCAGGTCGAGCGTTGCGTCGGACAGGCCTTTCGGCAGTGGCTCGTTGCGAGCTGTTCGCAAAGCGCCAAAAATGCGGTCCACATCGCCCTGCTCGGCCTTGCCGAGGCGAGTGATTCTCTCGCGGGCGGCCGCGTAGGACAGGAGCTTCTCCTCAAAGGTGGCAAACAGGAATGGCTTGATGAGGTAATGGACGACGCCCCCGCGCATCGCGGCGCGCAGGCTTTCGACCTCCCGCGCGGCTGTGATGGAGATGACGTCGACTGGAGGGTGGTCGTCTTCGCGCAATTGCTGCAGGACTTCGAGGCCCGACATGTCCGGTAGGTAGATGTCGAGCAGGACGAGGTCGGGCCGAAGGCGGTCGACGCTCTGAAGGGCCTGGACGCCGTTGTGGGCGCGGCCCGCCACGGCAAAGCCCTTCACTCTTTCCACATAGGCGCAGTGAAGGTCGGCGACGCGGAAGTCATCGTCGACGACGAGGGTGCGGATCATGGCTTGGCCGGAATCCGCAGGGGCAGCCGCGCCGTGAACTGCGCGCCGCCGTCATTGACCACGGTCACGTCCCCACCGTGACGGCGCGCAACCTGGCGCACGAGGGCGAGCCCGAACCCGCGACGCTTGCGACCCGGGGCCGACTTGGTGCTGAAGCCTTCCTGGAAGATCTGCCCGTCGAGTCCATCGGCGATGCCTGGGCCAGAGTCGTGAACTTTGATGACGATCTCGCCGTCTTGCTCCGTCACCGAGACGCTGACCCACCGTTCGCCGGTCGAAGAGGCGGCCGCGTCGAGGGCGTTGTCTACGAGGTTGCCGAGCAGTGTCATCAGGTCCTCGTTGTCGAGCGAGCTGCGCGTCATTACCGTGTCGTCGCTGACGCGAAGCTCGATCCCACGCTCCGACGCCAGTGCGGCCTTGGCCAGCAAAAGCGCTCCAAGAACGGGATCGCCAACCCGCTCGAGCAGCGCCTCGGTGAGCTCCTGGTGAACGCCGGAGGTCAGCGCAATGAGCTTCATCGCCTCGTCGCCTCGTCCCATCTGGACCAGGCCGGCGATCGTGTGCAAGCGGTTGGCGAACTCGTGCGCCTGAGCGCGAAGCGCTTCCGTGAGGCTGTCGACGCCCAGACCGCGCGCCAGGCCGGTGAGCTCGGTCGTATCGCGCAGCGTCACGACGTGGCCGATCTCGATGCCACGGACCCGAATCGACCTGCGGCTGGCCAGGAGCACTCGGTCGCCCGCCAGCAGCACCTCGTCCTCGTCGTTGAGTCCGCCGGAGAGGAACTTCAACAGTCGTCCCTGTGGGACGACTTGCGAAACTTTGCTGCCCACGCAATCCGCCGGCAAGGCCAGGAGGCGGCGGGCCTCGTCGTTGGCCAGGGTGATGGTGCCGGCGCGATCCGTGGCGATGGCCCCTTCGTGGATGCCTTGCAGGCTCGCCTCCCGCTCCTCGAGGAGGCCCGCAATCTCATACGGCTCGAGCCCGAATGTCTGCCGCTTCAAACGCGAGGCCAGCCACATCGAGCCCGCCGCTCCAAGAGCCAGCGCCAGCAGAACCGTGAGCGCAAACCCTGGCAGCTCGTTCAGCAGCTGCTGCCACACCGTCGCCTCGAGGAAGCCGACGGAGACGAGCCCGATGACCTGGCCGTCGACGAAAATCGGCGCCTTTCCACGCGCCGATATGCCGAGCGTGCCGCGCTGGACTCCAACCCACGTGTGGCCGGCCAGCACGACGGCCGGCTCCTCATCAAGCGGCTTTCCGATCATGACCGGGTTCGGGTGCGAGAACCGGATGCCCTGGCGGTTGGCGACCACTACGTAAGTCGCCCCCGTCGAATGCCGGACGGATTCCGCCGTCCTCTGGATCAGGCCATCCGGGTCGCCCGCGAGGAGGGCTTGCTGGACTGCGGTGTTGGATGCGACCGACTCGGCGATCGCGAGCGAACGCTGTTCGTACTGGTGGTCGAGCTGCTGGCCGGCTTGCCAGACCGCGGCCGCGCCTCCCAGCAGTGCCGACAGCAGGAGGATGCCGACCTGGAAGGCCAGGATCTGATAGGCAAGGGGTAGCCGCGTCTTCACGGGATCCAGTCGGATCGTAGTACGCAATCCGCCCGGCGCGCTGCGACCAAAAAGACCAAAACGGCCACAACGACCGCATGGATTGTGCTCGCCGGCCTTGTCTCCCAGAGTCCAAGTTGATGGCCCCGGCGATCGAACTTCGTGGTGTGACCAAGCGATTCCTGACTCCGTCGGGCGGCGTCTACACCGCTTTGCGCGACCTCAGCCTGGTGGTCCAGCCGGGTGAGTTCTGCGCCGTCGTCGGGCCGACCGGCTGCGGCAAGTCGACAACTCTCGCCCTGATCTCCGGGCTGGAGCCGCCGAGCGAGGGCGAGGTGGACGTGCTCGGCAGGCCCGTGACCGGCATCGCCGACGGGATCGGTTACATGTTCCAGTCCGACGCGGTCTTCCCCTGGAAGACGGTCCTGGAGAACGTGGCCGCGGGCCCTCGCTACCACGGACTTTCGAATCGAGACGCCCGGCTCAAGGCCCGCGACTGGATCGCCCGGGTCGGACTGGCCGGCTTCGAAGACCGCTACCCGTACCAGTTGTCGGGCGGCATGCGCAAGCGCGTGGCGCTGGCGCAAAGCCTGATCAACGGCCCCCGCATCCTCCTTATGGACGAACCGTTCAGCGCCCTGGACGTTCAGACCCGATCGCTGATGGAGAACGAGCTGCTCGGCCTGTGGGCGGCCAGCTCGGCGTCTGTCGTGTTCGTGACCCACGACCTCGAAGAGGCGATCTCCCTGAGCGACCGGGTGTTTGTCATCACTGCCGGACCGGGCACGGTCAAGAGCAACTACAAGGTCGATCTTCAGCGTCCGCGCAACGTCGCCGAGATCCGTTTCGAGCCCCGCTTCGTGGAGATCTACCAGGAGATCTGGAACGACCTCCGAGACGAGGTGGCGGTGAGCTATGAACGTCAGAAGCGCAGCGGCGCGGCTTAGCGTCCCCGTGAGCGCTCCCGGCCGACCGGTTGTCGACCTCGCCGCCCAACGCGCTCACGATGCCCGTCGCCGGCAGTTGACCGTGCAGGGCCTGCGGGTGCTGACCGCGGTGGTGTGGCTTGGCAGCTGGGAGCTGACCACCAGGCTCGGATGGGTGGACAAGTTCTTCTTTGCCCAGCCCTCGGAGATCGCGGTCAAGCTCTGGGTCTGGACCACGCAAGGCACGGAGCTCGGGCCGCTGTGGGTCCAGGTCGTGACGACCATGGAAGAGACGGTCGGCGGCTTCGTGGTCGGATCGCTGCTGGGCATCGTCATGGGCATCGCGCTCGGCCGCAACCGGTTGCTCTCGGACGTTCTTTCGCCCTACATCAAGGGTGCGAACGCGATCCCACGCGTGGTCGTCGGTGCCCTGTTCGCCATCTCGCTGGGCCTTGACATCAAATCCAAGGTGGCGACGGCCGCCATCCTCGTCTTCTTCGTCGTCTTCTTCAACGCGTTCCAGGGCGTGCGCGAAGTCGACCGCAACCTGGTCGCCAACGCACGAATCCTTGGTGCCGGCAACCGGCAGCTGACGACCGAGATCATCATCCCGTCGGCCCTGTCCTGGATCATCGCCAGCCTCCATATCAGCTTCGGGTTGGCGCTGGTCGGCGCGGTGGTGGGGGAGCTGTTTGGCGCCACGGCCGGCCTCGGCGAGCTCATCTACAGCGCCAAGAACAACTTCGATGCAGATGGCGTCTTCGCCGGGATGGCGCTCCTGGCTGCCATAGCGCTGGTGGCGGAAATCTTGATCACAGCGCTCGAGAACCGCTTGATCCGATGGCGCCCTCCGGTCGCCGTCGAGACGAGGATTTGAAGGAGGTCGTTCATGGGAGTTCGTAGCCAACGGGTTTTCGTTGCGATCGGCGCACTCGCGATCCTGGCCGCTTGCGGCGGGACGAGTCCGCCCGGTGCAGGGACGGTTCAGACGGCGTCCCTCAAGATCATGGTCGGCGGCCTGAGCAAACAGATCTACCTGCCGAACATGCTCGCCCAACAGCTCGGCTACTTCAAAGACCAGCACCTCGACGTCACCCTCATCGACGAAGGTTCTGGGCAGGCCTCCGAGGACGAGGTCATCGCCGGCAACGTTGACGCCGGCTCGGGTGCATACGTGCACCCGATGGTGCTGAACGCCCTTGGCAAGAAGATCGAGACCATCTGCCAGTTCGGCATCGCGCCAGGCGAGGCGGAGGTCATAGACGCCAGGAAAGCCGGCTCGATTCAATCGTCGAGCGACCTCCAGGGCAAGAACCTGGGCGTCACCGAGCTCGGCTCGGGCACGCACACGCTGACGCTCGCCATTCTCGGCAAGGCGGGTATCGACCCTACGAAGGAGCACTTCATCCCAGTCGGCGCAGGCGACACCTTCATCGCAGCGATCGACCACCAGACCATCGATGGCGGCATGACGACCGAGCCGACAATCTCACGCCTGACCTCGTCGGGCAAGGGCAAGGTGCTCGTCGACCTGCGAACGCCGGATTCGACCCGGGCCGCGCTGGGCGGGGACTACCCGTTCATTGGGATCTTCGCCAAGAACGACTGGGTCAACAGCAACAAAGATGTCGCCCAGCGGCTGGTCAACGCCTACGTCAACACACTGAAGTTCATCCACTCGCACAGCGCGGCCGAGATCGCAGCCAAGATGCCGGCTGATTATTACGCCGGTAACAAAGACCTTTATGTGACCGCTTTGCAGAACCAGATCTCGATCTTCGGAACGGACTGCAAGATGCCGGCCGGCGGTCCAGAGACCGTCATGAAAATTCAGCAGGACTACGTGCCCAGCTTCAAGGGCAAGACATCCAACCTGAGCGAGACGTACACCAACCAATTCGCCAGCAAGGCGAGCTGAAGTCGTAAATCCGTAACGAGGGACCGGGCAATCGAGCCCGGTCCCTCCGATAATGGCCACCACGCAGAAGTTGAGCGCCTGGCGGCGGCGGCCGCCGTTGAGCATCGTGATGGCGTATTTCGCCAGCCACGCTTCCGATCACGCAGCCGGCCTGGCCTTCAATGCCTTCCTTTCGATGTTCCCCCTGATGCTTGGGCTGATTGCCCTGGTGGGACTGTTTCCGCAATCGGATGACATCAAAGGCGCGGTGGAAAAGGTGCTGGTGGTCGCGCTTCCGCCAAGTGAGCAGGCCGGGATGCTGCGAACTTTCCAGCACGCCAAGACGTCCGCCGGCGCTCTGGCGATCTTCTCGTTGCTGGCGCTGCTGTGGAGCGGCACCAACTTGTTTTCGTCGATGGAGTTCGCGCTGAACCAGATCTACATCTGCGGCTCCCGACCCTTCTGGCGAACGCGAGTGATGGGTGTAGTTATGCTCGGCGTCTTCCTCGTGGCGGTGGGCGCATCGGTGGGAATCAGCACGGCACTGGCTCTGGCGCCCGGACTCGCGGTGCTCGGGTTTGGGTTCGGATGGATCGTGATGACCGTCCTGCTCCTGGTCATCTACCGCGTCGTTCCGAACCGAAGAACCCGCTTCTCGGAGGTGTGGCCGGGCGCTGTCGTGGCGGGCCTGTCAATCGAGCTGCTGAACCTGGCCTTTCCGATCTATCTCAACCTGTCACACGGTGCGGCCACTTACGGACGCAGCTTCGGCTTCCTGTTCGTCGTGGGCACGTGGACCTACCTGCTGAGCATGGTGCTGTTGCTGGGGGCCGTCATCAACCGGATGCGTTTCGACCGAGGCCGCCTGGAGGGCAAGGACCAATGAGGCCATGGGCTACGACCTGAAGATCGCGGAACGATTCCGTCGGAGCCTCTCTAGCCAGAAAGAAGTGGTCGAGAAGCGGATGGTCGGAGGCCTCTCCTTCGTGGTCGGCGGCAGCATGTGCTGCGGCGTCACGGGCAGCGATCTGATGGTTCGGGTCGGCGCGGAAGCGCGTGAGCGGGCGCTGGCCCGGCCGCACGTCCGGCCGATGGAATTCGCCGGCCGGCCCCTGGCCGGCTTCGTACTCATCGACCCTGAAGGCTTCCGGACGGACGCGGCGCTCACGGCCTGGGTTCAGCAGGGCCTCGACTTCGCGGCGACGCTGCCCGTGAAACGGCCCGCCGCGAGCAGGTCTCGCTCCGCGACTCCGCGAGAGAATAGACGGGGATCGCGCTGATTCGGGATAGCCGTGCGGAATATGTCGCCCGCATGCACCGCGTGCTCGAGTACGTCGACCGGCGGCTGGACGAACAATTGGAGCTCGATACGCTGGCCAGGGTCGCCAACTTCTCGCCGTTTCACTTTCACCGCTTGTTCGCCGCGTGGTTCGGCGAGACGCTCGGCGACTACGTGCGCCGGCGACGACTGGAAACGGCAGCCCTGCGATTGGTCGCTCAACCGCGCCTCCCGGTCCTTCAGGTTGCGCTCTCCGTCGGCTTTGGCTCCACCGAGGCGTTTGCCCGCGCGTTCAAAACCCGCTTCGGCTCCACGCCGACTGCGTGGAGGGTCTCGCAAGTCAGCAATCGCGATCAGCTGAAAAGCAAGGTCGATCAGGCGGCGCGGCCGGCGCCGGGGAATCATGGAAGCATGAAAGTAACAATCGTCGACAGACAACCGACCACCGTCGCTTACCTCCGGTATGTAGGGCCCGTTGGCAAACCTGTTTCAGACTTCTGGATCACGAAGGTGGATCCATGGATGCAAACCAACGGCCTCTACGGCCGGCCCCGGTACGGGATCAGCCTCGATGACCCGGGCATCACCGCACTCGAGAGGGTGCGCTACGACGCCGCTGTGGAAGTGCCCGAGAACTTCGCCGGCGCGGGCGATCACCAGATGACCGTCATCCCTGGCGGCAAGTACGCTGTCGGCAAGTTCAAGGGCACCGACCGACAGATTGGTGAGGCTTGGGACTGGCTGTTGCGCGATTGGCTCCCGGGCAGCGGCATGCAGCTCGACTCACGCCCGTTCTTCGAGCATTACGCGATTGACGCGAGCTTCGACCTGAAAACCGGCGTTTTCGAAAGTGAGATCTGCATCCCGGTCACTCCCCTCTGACCCCACCGATTGCAGCCACGGGCGCCCGCAACACGGCCTTCATGGGCGTGCTAGCGTCTCGTTCGTGGCTGAGCCACTTCGACCAGAGGACATCCATGCGGTCCGGATGCTGGCCGACCCTGCCGTCTCTCCGGCAGGAGACCTCGTCGCAGTCACCGTCCTCACCCAGGACCCCGAGGCCAACCAGCAGCGCAGCGCGATCTGGGTCGTCCCCGCTGATGGATCTGCACCGCCGCGGCAGCTGACCCGCGGTCCACGGCGGGACCATCGCCCACATTTCTCGCCCGATGGCAGGCGCCTCGCCTTCCTGGCCAACCGCGAGCAGGAGTGGAGGAACGATCTCTACATCCTCGACCTCGCCGGCGGCGAACCGACAAGGGCCGCCCGCCTGCCTCGCGGCATTCTTGAGTTCGATTGGTCGCCAGACGGGCGCCGGCTGGCCCTGCTTGGGCGTCCGGACTGGCCCAAGGACCCGGACATGCCGCCGGCAAAGGATGACGAAGAGGCGCGCAAGCGCTACCAGGAGCGGGTGCGCTATCTGGTCCGCCGCTTCCGGTACCGGATGGACGGGTTGGGGCAGCTCGACGACGAGGAACCCCAGGTGTGGGTGGTCGACAGCTCGGGTGAAAACGAGGGGATCCGGCAACTCACCGAAGGCCCATGGCCGGCGGCTCGGCCGCGATGGACGCCCGACGGGCGCATCGCCTACCTGGCCAACCACGCCGACGACTGGTGGCAGTCAGAGGTGGTCGACATCTGGACGATCGAGCCCGGAGGCGGTGAGCCAGAACGGCTGACGCCGGGGGGCGCGACGGTCACGACCTTCGCCTTCGCCCCGGGTGGGACCCTGGCATACGTCGCAATCGGCCCGGGCCCAGGTTCCATCTCCGCGCGCAATCAGCGTCTCTTCGTCGCCGGCGAAGACCGGACCGCCCGCATCGACCGATCGGTGTGGGCAGGCGTCATGGCCGATATGTTGCCGCCGCGCGAGGTGCCAGAACTGGTCTGGACGGACGACGGCGAGTCTCTATTCACGCCGATGACTGATCGCGGCCGTATCTATGTTGACCGCGTCGCGCGTGGGGGCGGTCCCCCCGAGCCGGTATTGAGCGGCGATCGAGTCATTCCGGCCTTCAGCCTTGGCGGTGGCCGCCTGGCGTTCCTCAGCACATCCTTCGACGACCCGCTGACGCTGCGAATCGCCAATGGGGATGGCAGCGACGAACGCGTGCTCATGGAGCCGAATCCCTGGATCCGCGAGCGCGCCCTCGGGCAGGTCCGCGTCATGGACTTCGATCATGAGGGCCGGAGGATCGACGCCTGGGTTCTCCTGCCGCCGGGATACTCCGGCGGTCGTGTGCCGGCCATCCTCAGCATCCATGGCGGCCCCCACGCCGCGTGGGGTTTGTCCTTCTCGCACGTGATGCAGACGCTGGCCGGCCAGGGGTACGCGATCCTGTTCTGCAATTCGCCAGGAAGCCAAACGTACGAGCAGGAATACTCCGTTTGCCTAACGGGACGGTGGGGCGAGCTCGACTTTCCTGTCTGGATGGCGCTCGTTGACAAGGCGATCGCCGACGGTATCGCGGATCCCGAGCGGCTCGGCGTCACCGGCGCCAGCTATGGCGGCTACTCCACACTCTGGGTGATCGGCCACACCGACCGCTTCCGTGCCGCCATCTCAATGCGGCCTGTCACCGATCTGCAGGCCTTCTACGGATCGAGCGATATCGGCTGGAACTTCGGTCAACTCTCGTTCGACGCAGAGCCATGGGAGGAACCTGAGCTGTTCCGCCGGTTGTCTCCGGTGACCTATGTGGACCGGATGACGACACCGCTGCGGATCATCGCCTCGACGGGTGACCTTCGGACGCCGCTCGAGGAGGCTGAGCAGGTGTACGTGCGCCTGCTCAAGCTCGGGCGGGAGGTCGAGCTCATCATTTTCCATGGCGAGCCTCACGGAATAACGGTCGCGGGCAAGCCATGGAACCGCGTGCGGCACATGCGCGCTGTGCTCGAGTGGTGGGAGCGGTACCTGCGCTTGCCGGCGACCACTGCCGCCGCGAGGGAAAGCACGGTCGCGGTATAACGAACCCCGATGACGCAGTGGACGAGCGGCCAGCTCGACAAGCTCGGGAAAGCGGAAGAGGTGCAGATCGCGTCAGTCCGGCCCGACGGCACGCTGGGGAAACCGGTAACTGTGTGGGCAGTCCGTCACGGCGACGACCTGTACGTCCGATCGGTCAGGGGGAGCAGTGCTCATTGGTTCCGCGGCACGCAGGAGAGGCACGAAGGTCGGATACGGGCCGGCGGTGTTCAGCAAAACGTCGCATTCGTCGACGTTGGACACGACTTCGATGACGAACTCGACGCTGCCTACCGGTCCAAATACCGCCGCTACGCCGGAAATATCCTCAACAGCGTGCTGACGCCTCAGGCGCGATCTACGACGATGAAACTTGTCCCGCGCTCCACAGACTCGTAGTTCCGAGTTCAGCCTGCCGCAGGCGGCCGTGCAGGTGTCGCGGTCAGCTCGTTGAGCTTTCGCATCGTGTTCGCGCTGCGGATGGTGATCTTCTTGTACAGGGGCGTGCCGACGATTCTGTTCATCTGGCTCCTGCCCACGTTCTCGCGATCGACCCGCCAGACGACGGCCCCAGGCGTGTACCTGAGCTCATCGACGCCGGGCTTGATCGGGAGACGGTCGAGGATCGTGCGATCGTCGATGTTCGTCCATAGCAACAGGACGTAGGTCCGCATCGTTTTGTCGTCGACCCAATTACGCGGAATCGCGTCGACCATCTTCTTCAGGGTCTTGTGGTCCATGACGAGCACCCTGGTCGGCATGCCCGTGTGCCGTTCGAGCGCCTTCTCGATCCGGGCCGCGAGCTGCTGAGGATCCGATGCTCGGGTCGAGAAGATGACGTTGCCCGAGTTGATGTAGGTCCGTACATCTGACAGACCGAGGGCGACAAGGGCCTCTTTGATGGCCGCCATCGAGACGATGCTCTTGCCCCCGACGTTCACGCCCCTCAGAAAAGCGACGTAGGTCATCGACGCTGAGGTTGACGGCAATCGGCGCTGGTGTCACGTCCTACATCGTGGTGCAGAGCCAGAAGCGTATTTAGGGTGCCAAGATGCGAGGCGCCTAGCGCACAGCAGATATGGGCTCCATCATGACGACGCTGAGCCTCGCTGAGTCCAGTAGTAGAGATCACGAAGGTAACCGATCATGCCGCTGTGCAAAACGTCATGGTCGATCATCGCCCAGATAATCTTCCATGCCGGCCAGGTTTCTCCCCAGTTGGTCTTCCGCGGTCCATCCGACTCCGACTCCGACGTGCTCTGCAGATCGTGTCGAAGCAGGCGGTGGCCCTCCTCTAACAAGGCGATAGCGCTAGCCGCTGTGTGGGGGATGTCCAGTTCGGGAAAGGTTAGGCGAGCAGCGCCGTACGCCCATTCGTGGTACATGACCTTGCAGGTGCCGAGGTGGACGAGTTGCCACCCGACCGTAGTCATCGGTGCCGGGTCCGGGTCTGGAATGGCGTAGTGGTAGGTCCAATGGCCGGGCTTGTCTTCGTAAATAGTCCAGATCTTCGGGATCGGCTGCCAGAAGAACTCGTCATCGGTAAGCCCGTCGACGCGTGCTTGCAACCTTCCATAGGCCTGGTCCATCGCGGTGATCAGGAGCTCCACCCTCGACATGACAAGATTCTGCGCCCGGGCCGAGGCGCAGTCGCGAGGCCGCCACGCGACTTCGGCGCCATGGCAATCCCAAGCCGCCGGTCCCGCGCCACCTGCATGACCGTTTGACCATCGGCCAGCACCGCCTGCACCGCTTTGTACCTTTGCTCAGCCACGCTCATCTCCCTCATGCCAAGGAGTGTCAAAGATCAGCCGAAGTAGGTGTAAAGCATCAGCCGAAGTAGTGACAAACATCAGCCGAAGGCCTTTTGTCGCCCATCAGCCGAACTTGCACAAACACGATGGTGCTCGCGCAGGGAGTCGAACCCTGAACCTTGGGATTAAGAGTTCTTCGACGCAGCGTCTCAGGGAGGATCAGGGAGGATCAGAGCGTCTCAATCGAACTTGAATTTATGACGCAAGAGTCTCAGGGAGTCTCAGCGAGGATCAGGGAGTCTCACGGTCAAGGTGTCAAACAAGGTGTGAAATCGCCTGACCTCCGCGCCACTGCCCAATCGCGCCAGCACCTGCGCGCCAAGCGTTGGACGCAGACGTGACGCCTGTGCACGCGGACGCCAAACCCATTACGATTCTGCGCACGTAAACACCCGCGAACGTCCCTGACGTCGCGGGAGACGTCTAGCCTCCGGGCCCGCGGGCCATCTGCTGGACCTCCCGATTCCCTTGATTAGCCGTGCCCTCGGGCCGGCGGGAGGTCCTTCCGTTGTCCATTCGTTCCAAAGACCCGACCTTCGTCTACCTCGTCCTCCGAGCAGGCGGCGCCCTGTTCTTCAATGTCGTCGCGACGACGAACCTTGTCTACCAGGTCGAGGTCGCCCATTTCGACCCGCTCGAGCTCCTTTTGGTCGGTACCGTTCTCGAGCTCACATGCTTTGTTTTTCAGGTGCCCACTGGGTTGCTGGCCGACGCCTTCAGCCGCCGCTGGGCCGTCGCGGTTGGCTTCGGACTCGTCGGGGCGGGCTTCATCCTCGAAGGGCTGGTCCCGCAGTTCACAGCCATCGCCGTCGCCCAGGTCATATGGGGCATCGGCGCCACCCTTTCCGATGGTGCCGATGATGCTTGGATCACCGATGAAGTTGGCCAGGAGCGAGCTGGCCGTCTGTTCTTACGGGGGTCGCAGTTCGGGCAGGCGGCGGGCTTGGTGGGGATCTTTGCCGGGGTCGGCCTCGCGTCGATCCGGCTTAACCTCCCGATAGTGATCGGCGGCGGGCTTCACCTGCTGCTCGGCCTCTACCTCTTCTTTGCGATGACCGAGTCCGGCTACAAGGCAATCCCCCGTCAGACCCCCGGCACCCTCGCCGGCATGGCCGCGGGTTGGCGTTCGTCGCTCGCCTCCATCCGCAGCCGGCCGCTGATCCTGACGATTCTCGCGATCACGGTTGTGTGGGGTCTTTCCGCCGAGGGTATGGATCGACTCGCCTGGGTGCACTTCATCAAGGACATCGGACTGCCGACCTTCGCTGGGTTCGCGCCAGTGCTCTGGTTTGGAGTCATAAGCGGCGGCGCGGCGCTGATCGGGATCGCAGCAACCCAACTCATCAGGCGACGGCTCGACCTTGGAAACCATGTCCTCGTGACGAGGCTGCTGTTCGCGGTCACGGCAGCTCGAGCGGTGATGATTGTTGGATTCGCGATGGCAACCAACCTCGCCGTCGCGATCGCCTTTCTGTGGATGGCCGCGGTCACGCGACAGGCTTTCGGGCCGGTTCAGCGGGCCTGGCTCAATCGGTCACTTGACTCTTCTAACCGCGCGACGCTCTTCTCGGTCGATGGGCAGGCGGACGCGCTCGGACAGATAGTTGGAGGACCGATCGTCGGCGCCGTCGGCTCAGGGGTTTCGATCCGCGCCGCGCTGGTGTGCAGCGCAGCTCTCATAGGCCTAGCACTTCCACTGTTTGCGCGAGCCCTCGGTCAGGCATCCGGCCAACCTCCTGTTGGCCTGCTACCGGACCACGACGAAAACGACTGCGCTTCGGTCAAAGGATGAAATGTCTGCTTAGGGTGCGGACCGGAGGCTTGCGCGGAGCGTGCGTCATCAACTCTTTCAGGAGGGGATTCACTTGTACACGGAACCGGGTTCTCGTCGCCGGAATCGGGCCTGCCAATTGACGCGATACGACTCTGAATGAGCCTCAGGATTACCGATCCCCTGCTGTGAGTCCTTGGCTCGCACGTTGGCGCTTGCTGAGTTCAATTTTGGATGTGCTTGGCCATATATGCGAGCGGGTTCTTAACCGTCAAGGTGTCAAATAGGGTGTCAATCACCAATTGGCGACAGGCTGATTCGACCAGTTGAGACTCTGTGCACCGCATAGAGACTCTCTGAGATTCTGTGACACTACATGTTGGTGCTCGCGCAGGGAGTCGAACCCTGAACCTTGGGATTAAGAGTCCCCTGCTCTGCCAGTTGAGCTACGCGAGCATGACGAAGACCGATAGTCGATTCTAAGGTTCCCCGAGGCTTAACACGCTGGGTTCCATCCGTCGCCCGCCGTTTCTAGATTGCCTGTATGTCTGCGCGCGTGCCATTGGACGTTGACCTGGAGGACAAGCTCCTCTACGGCCTGACGCCGATGCGCCTGGCGTACCTGTTGGTATCGCTCCTCGGTGGCTTCGCCCTCTGGTCGTCGCCGTGGTCAGTCCAGCCCGTCCGAGCCGGCTCGTGTCTCGCCGCCATCGGGTTGGGCGTGACGATGGCGTGGGGGCGGTGGCGTGCTCGCGCCGCCGACGGATGGCTGTCGGACATCGCGGTCTTCCTCATGCGGCGCTATCGGATCACGTGGACTTGGCGCGCCCCGCAGTCATTCATCTCCTTTCGATTAAGGCGCCGGCGGGAAGCGACATCAAGCAGCTGAGCGTGGGCCCGGTTCGGATCGCCGCACGGGGCGCTTCAGTTCTGTGGCAGGGCACCTCCGACGTCGTGCAAATCGCAACCAATCCGATCGGCTTCGGTGGCGCCACAGAATCGGATCGGATGCGATGGCTCAACGCATTCAGGCGGCTGCTCGATGGGCTCGATGCGCCGCTGCAGGTCTTGATCGAAAGCGAACCGGGTTGCGGTGTGGACGCGACTGCCGTTCCTCCCCAGCCGCGCGACTTCGACGATATGAGAGGCACGGACCTGTGGTTCGTCGATCATCTGGCGCACTCATCCTCGGCGCATCGCCGAGTGACGTCGCTTGTCACCGCGAAGGTTTACTCTCCGCGTCTCGAAAGCGCATTGCGCGAAATGGGCGTCGGCTTCGTGACCTCGGGTCCGGTGAATCGTCCAGTATTCGGCGAGGAACGCCCTCACCAACTCCTCGTCTCGGAAGGATGGAGCCGGTCCTGGTATGTCGAGCGGATGCCCGGGACCGAGCTCGAAGCCGGGTGGCTGCTTCGCTTGATCTCATCCGGTGTGAAGATCCGTCTCGCGTGGCACGCGGAACCGCTGCCGGTGGCCTGGATCGTCCAGTACTTGCAGCGCCAGCTCACCAACATGAGGGCCTCCCGCATGCAGGAGCTGAACGCGGGCACCAACGATCCAATGCTTGCGGGTGCTCTGCCTCACACCGAGGATCTGCAGCGGCGCCTTGCCGCCAGCCAGGAGAAAGCCTTCTACGTCTCGGTCTACATCACGCTGGTGGCCGCCACGGAGCCGGCTCTCGAAGAAGGCTCCGAGAAGATCCGCTCCGCGGCTCGGGCAATCCTCTGCGAGCTTCAGCCCTGCACGTTCCGAATGCTCGACGGCCATATCGCAACTCTTCCGGCTGGTGTCGATCGTCTCGGGCGCAGGCGCGTACTCGACACAAGTGCGCTGGTAACGCTCTTCCCGTGGTCCGGCGCGGACATTCAGCAGCCTGCGGGCCTGGTCGTGGGCGAAAGCTGTGCGAGCGGCGCTCCTGTGCTCGTCGACCCCTTCGACCAGCAGCGCTATGCGAACGCCAACATCGGGGTCTTCGGCTACTCGGGTGCGGGCAAGACGTACCTGCTGTCGATGCTCCTGATGGGGTCGCTCGGGCGCGGCACGCAGGTTTACGTGATCGATCCCGAGCATGAGTACGGCAACCTTGCGCGCGATCTCGGAGGCATCGACGTGCAGCTAGCACTTGGGTCGGGCCACGCGCTGAACGTGCTCGAACTTCATCCTTCCGGTCGCCGCGACGAGTCATGGCTCGGACCTGCCACCGCGGATGCGGTCGACCTCTGCGCGGCAATCTGCGGCGGTCTCGACGAGTCCGAGCGGGCCCTGATCGAGGTCGCGGTCCGGGCTGCCTACCGGCAAGCCGAGCAACCTCTGCTGCGCGATGTCGCGACCCTGCTTCCCGACGCATCTCGGGTAGCCGCCATCCTGCGCCGCTGGGTGCACGGCAGCCTCGGCCAGATGTTCAGCGCCCCGACCAACATCGACCTCGAGGCTCCAATCGTCGTTTTCGGCATGCGCGAGCTGCGCGATGAGATGGTGGCGCCAGTCCATTTTCTGCTCGCCGAAGCGCTCTGGACGCGCATCAAGCGCAAGGACCGCCGACGCATGCTCGTGGTCGATGAGCTCGGCCTGTTGTTCGAAGACCCGACGATTCGCCGCTTCGTCGTCAGCCTGGCGCGCAGGATCCGCAAGTACGACGGATCACTGGTCTTTGCGACCCAGAATCCAGGCGACCTGTTGAGCTCAGACCAGGGGGCGGTCGTGGCCACCAACCCAGCGCTTCTGTTCTTCGGGGCGCAGCGTCCAGGCGAGGCGGCCAAGCTCGAAGCCGCGTTTCATCTCAGCCACCACCAACGCGCGTTTCTCGAAGCCGCCAGGCGCGGGGACTTCTTGCTCTCCGCCGGTCCTGACCGGCTCGCTCTGCACGTCCACGCGCCACCCTGGCAGGAGGAGGCTATGCGGCTGGCACGCGAGCCGGCGCGACCGCCGCCTCAATTACCGGTAGGCTAAATCGCGTGCGGAGAGTCCTCCACCACCGCTTGCACGGGCTGCCCGAGCAGCGTCTCGAACGTGTGCACGCCCAGTTCCAGGCCCTGGCCACGGCCCGCGCCTGGCGCTGCGAACCGCCGTGGGTTGCGAGCTCATACTCTCGCGGCCTGTTCGAGATGGAGTTCTTCCGCCATCTGAAGCTCGAGGACGTAGTCAATACCAGTGCAGCCGGGTTTGTGAAAATGGCCGGCGACGAGACCGACGCACTGATCCTTGCGATCTTCATGCGGGACCTGAGTGCGGAGTACGGGATCAAAACGACTTTGAAAGACGACGACCACCCGCTGGCCAAGCTCCGCCGGCTGGAGTTCGATCACGGTCGCCTACCCAACGGCCAGTCGCTGGAGGAGATCCTTGCGAAACGCCCCGTGATCAAGAAGGTTCAGGGCGAGCGCATCCTCTTCTATCCGCCGACCTTCCGGCTTCACTCGCAGAGTCCTCCGAGCCCCGAGTGGGCCTATGCCCTGTTCGGCATCCGCGCCTACGCACCAACGCTGCTCGAGGCTGAACAAGAAGCGCTCAAGATCCTGAGAGGCTTCGGGCACCTTGCCGGCTGAGGGCATCCTCGCTCGCGAGGGGACCATCGAGTCCGCCGACGGAACCAGGCTCTCGTACCGCGCGTGGCCCAAAGCCGGTGCCGATGTCTCGTTTGCGGTCGTTCACGGCCTTGGAGACCACGCGCGCCGTTACGAGCGCTTCGCACAGGCGATGACCAGGTATGGGTTCGGGACCTTTGCGGTGGATCTGCGCGGACACGGCAAGAGCGAAGGGCGCCGCGGACACATCGACAGATGGTCCCAATGGACGGACGACGTGGCCGCGTTCGTGACCCATGTCGAGGGCATCGCCGGCGGAGAGGTGGTGCCGCTCGGACATTCCTTCGGCGGGGTGACGCTGCTGAGCACCGTGCTAGCGCACAAGCTGCCCAACACCAGGCGATTCATCGTTTCCAACCCGGCGCTCCGGTTGAAGGTGCCAGTGCCTTCTTGGAAAGTCACATTTGGCACGGCGGCATCGGTGCTCGCGCCGAAACTAACCCTCGAAAACGGAGTAGACGCGAAGCTGCTGTCGCGGATCCCGGAGGTGGTCGAGGCCTACCGCACCGATCCGCTCGTCCACAGCAAGATCTCGACCCGGCTAGGCTCCGAGTGGCTGGCCGCTAACAAACGCGTCCTGGAGCACGGAGGTGAGATCAAGATCCCGTTCTTGATTCTGGCCGCAACCGACGACCGGCTCGTCGACCCCGAGAGCAGCAAGGAGCTGCACGAGCTGACCTCAACCGTCAGCGAGCTCAGGCTCCTCGAGGGCCGCTACCATGAGCCCTTCAACGACCTGGAAAACGAGGAGGTCTTTTCGGTGATCGCGCATTGGTTGTCGAAATGAATCTCGATCCTGGATCGGTCGTCGCCTGGATCATCGTCGGGCTGATCTCCGGCGCGGTGGCCGCCCGCGTAGTCGCCGGCCGAGGGTTCGGCTGCATCGCCGACATCCTGGTCGGAGTGGCGGGAGCGTTCATCGGTGGCTACCTGCTGAGCGCCATCTTCCACATGAGCGGTACCGTCGGGTTCTTCGGCAGCATCGTCGTCGCGTTCATCGGCGCCGTGGCGCTGCTGGCCGCGCTGAAGTTGGTCTCGGGCGGCCGGCTATGAACCTGAGCTTGCAGCTGCTGCCGAGCTGACGCGCTCGATCACCGCCGCCACCTCGGTTGGGGCGAAGATCGGAATGTCGTGCGGCGTGTCAAACCAGCGGATCTCGACGTTGGGCGCCAACCGTTTCAAGAGCGCCGCGCCGTGCTCTTTCCAGCTGGAGATGCTGGCGGGACCGTCCCGAGCCAGCAGCGCGACCGCCGGCACATCGAGACGTGGCCACAGCATTTCAGGCTGGGAGTCGTAAAGGCCGCGCAGCAGCTGGAGCCGCGCTGCCGCGGTGAGGGTAAGCACATAAGCGCCGCCGTCGTCGACGACACGCGCTTTTACGAATGGCTCCAGGTCGTGGTCCCACGCTCCCCCGAAGTCACGTTGAGATTCGGCGATGGCGTCCGCAAACGTCGTGAAACGCGGCAGCGGCGGCTGCATCAAGCGCTGCGCATCTTCCCAGCTGAACATGTTGGCCGCGCTCTGCACTGGACCGTCGATGAAGACGAGCGCAGAGGCGAGGCCCGGCCGGGTGCCCACCAGCTCGAGCGCGACGGTGGCGCCCCACGAATGCCCTACGACCGTGGGCTTTTCGAGACCGAGCTCACCGATCACAAATTCCGCGTCCTCGAGCAGCATGTCCATCGCGTAGCCGTCTGACGGAGGAGAGTGCGGCGGCCTGCCGGTCAGGCCATGTCCGCGCTGGTCGAGCGCGACAAGGCGACGCGTCGTGAGATGGCGTTCGAGGCGATCCCAATAGCGCGCGTTTGAGCTCAGACCATGAAGCAGAAACAGCGGAGGATCGCGCCGCGCGCCGGCTTCAGACTTCCAATCGAGGTAATGAAGACGGACGCCGCCTCGCTCGAGCCATCCGTCGGCCGGCTCTGTCACCGGCCTTAGCCTAGCCCGCCGCGGCCGCTACTTTTTCCTCTTCCTGCGCCGGCGCGCCCTGACTTGCGGGCGGCCGTTCCCGTCGCCGGATGAGCAGCGTGCTCAGCGCTGTGAACGCGAGGACTGCGAGCGGTACGTACAGGGTGGCCTTCATGGCGTCGATGAAAGCAGTCACGAAGACGTCGTGCCCAAGAGCAGCGATCTGGTGCTGCACGGCGGGCGGGAGGCCGGCGGGCAACTTGGCACCGCTCTGGCCCGCGCCGATCTCGAAGCCGTTGCTCGAAACCGAGCTGAACGCGGCCACGAACCGGGCCCGAAAGGCTTCCGGCAACGCGCCGGCGTGACTAACGGCCTGGTCGTGCAACGTGGTCGCGAGGTGGTTCTGGAGCAAAGCACCAACCACAGCGCTGCCGATGGCGGCACCCAGCTGTCGCGTGGTGTTCAAAATGCCCGACGCGGCGCCCGACATCTGCGGAGAGATATTGCGCATGGCCACGGTGGTCATAGGCGCAAACGTCATGCCCATACCCGCTCCCGCCACGATCGCTGGGCCGAGGAAGTTGATCCATGTCGAGTCGGGCCCGGCGACATATGTCAGCCAGACGAAGCCGACCGTGAACAATGAGATGCCGGTGGTGAGGATGTACTTGGCGCCGACCTTGTCGGCATACCGGCCGGCGAATGGTGCCGTGAACATGGATGTCAGAGACATCGGGGCCAGGGTCAGTCCTGCCGTCAACGCTGAAAAGCCGCGCACTGACTGCAGGTAGATGACGATCGGCAGAAACAGGCTGAGCATGCCGAAGCTGATGGCGGCGGCGACCCAGTTGGCGACGGCGAAGTTTCTGTCCCCGAACAGCGACAGAGGCACTAGAGGCTCGGCCTGGAAGCGCTCCCAAACGAGGAACACGGCGATAAATGCGACGCCGGCGACGATCACTTCCGGGATCGTCACTCCAAAAGAGCCGATCTCGCCCCAGTTGTAGCGCTGGCCTTCGATGAGCCCGAAGACGATCGCAAACAGGCCCGCGGTTGCGAGCACGATGCCGAGCACGTCCCATCCGTGCCGGCGGCCGGTGCGGAGGTCCGGGATGATTGCGAACGTCGCGATCAGCGCCACAATCCCGATCGGGACGTTGACGAAGAAGATCCACTGCCAGCTGATGTAGGTGACGATGGCGCCGCCGACCGTGGGCCCCGCGATCGTCGCCAGACCCGCCACGCCACCCCAGATTCCAAACGCCGCGCCGCGCCGCTCCGGCGGAAAGAGCGTGGTGATGATGGCGAGGGTCTGTGGAGTCAGTACGGCGCCGCCGATACCCTGGAGGATGCGGGCGCCGATGAGCTCGTTCGCGTTCTGCGAGAAGCCGCACAACGCCGAAGCGACCGTAAAGATGAAAAGGCCGATCGCGAAAAGGTTGCGCTGCCCGTAGAGGTCGCCTAGTCGGCCGGCTGTGATCAGCAGCACCGCATAGGTCAGGATGTAGGCGTTCAGCACCCACAAGATCTGATCAAGCGTGGTGTTGAGCCCGGCGCTCATGGCCGGGATGGCCACATTGACGATCGTCGTGTCCAGCAGGATCATGAAGAACCCGCTGGTCAAAACCACGAGGACCAACCAGGGGTTAGTGCGAGCCTGGGCCATGACTTCTCCTTAACATCTCGTGGCCGGAATCAATTCCGACCTTCCACTCCAGCTTGCCGTCGACAATCTCCTGTTCGAGGCTGCGCACCCACTTGCGCTCGGCGTCGAGCATCGCGATCTTGTGTTCCATTTCAATCAGCGCCAGTCGCGTCAATCCTTGCCTGTGCAGCTCGGCGAGCACGTGTTCGAACTTCGTGACATCGGCATCGAGCACAGCCGCGCGTTCGTGAAGGTGGCTTGCGGCCTCGGACGCTGCGAGGTGGTGCATGAACATCAGGCCGGCGACGAACTGCGGGTACTCCCGGGTCGGCTTGCGGAGCAACTCCCCAAGGGTGCGGGTCAGCACCACTTGTCCTGCTTCCGTGAGCTTGTAGATGGTCCGCTCCGGCCGGCGACCTTCCTTTTCGCGCTCGATGGGGAGGATCCAGCCCTTGCGCTCGAGCACGTCGACGGTGTGGTACAGGGTCCCGAAGTTGAGGCGGATGAACTCGTCGTGGTGCCGGAGCCGCATCGTCGACGCCATCTCGTAGGGATGCATCGGCCGCTCGTCGAGCAGCTCGAGAATCGACAGCGCCAGCGGAGACGAGACCTCCAGTTACAGCCCACCCATATACTACATATGGACTATATACGCTCCAGATATACAGAGTCAAGTACTCTGCGTCGAGGATCTTAACGGGCAGGGTTGTCGGTGGTTTTCGGCTGAACTAGCCTGCCGGCAAGGTGTGCCGGCTCGGGGGAGGGGAGCCAATCAAGAGGGAGGGCCCGATAAAGGTATGCGCGCCCGGCCGGCCGCAACCACGATCACCGACGAGGGGTAGTTACCGTTGATGTATGCCCATGCAGGGGCCGAAGCGCTCGCCATGACCGGGACGCCGGAAGCGCGAGCGGTAGCGGCGGGTCAGCTCATCCGGCAGGCCACCGGCGGAGACCTCGATGCATTCGAGGAGCTGGTCCGCCGATTGCAGCGTCGCGTGTACGGCTTCGCCTACCAGCACCTCAGAGACCTCGACGAGGCTTACGACCTCACGCAGGAAATCTTCGTCAAGCTCTATCGCAACCTTGCGCGCTACGACGCCGAGCGCCCGTTTGAGCCCTGGTTCTGGAAGCTGGCCGCCAACACCACGATCAACTACCGGCGCAAGCGCGTCCCGCTCCCCACCGACCAATCAGTTGACCAGGGGACCGGCGCGGCGTCACCGGCGCTCGCTCACGATCCCGTGCTCGTAGGTGCGCTGGCCCAGCTCGACCCAGCCTACCGCCTGCCGATCCTTCTCCACTATTACGCGGACCTCCCGCTCGAACAGGTCGCTCGGAGCCTGAACCTCACCATTCCGGCGACCAAGTCGCGCCTCCACCGAGCTCGCGCTTTGCTTCGCAACTCACTGGCGGAATCCGAGGAGCTCGACCGATGACCGCCCTCGCGTGCGCGCGCGTGCGCGTCCTTCTGGAAGCGTATGTCGACGGCGACCTGGCGCTCAGCGATCCACAGAGCGCGCATGCCATACGAGACCACCTCCTCACCTGCGTCGACTGCCGGCGCCAGCATGAGCAGGCGGTCTCGCTGCCATTCCGTATGAAGGCCCTCCGCTCACCCGCACCGCCGCCATCGTTGATTACCGGCGTGATGGCCTCGATCGCGCCGCTGCCGCAGACCTCGCGCCGCGCCTGGGGCCTGCTGATTCCAGAAGCGCTTCTCGGAGCGTTCATCCTCTGGTATCTGTCTGGCCTTGAAGGCCTGACCGCCATCGCATCGGGTGCGTGGAGCGATCTCCAGGGCCTTGCCATCTGGGGCTCGGGCTCGGCGCCCCTGCCGAGCGTCCCCGTTGCCGACGCACTACTCCTGGGCGCATTCATCGCGCTGACCGCGATCGCGGCATACCACCTTTCGGTGCTCAGTAGGCTCGACCCGACGTCGACACCTCACCTTCGCGAGAGCCGCCGGACTTGAGCGCACAGGAGGGCAGCGAAGGCGCGTCGCCAGGTGACGCGCCCCAGACGCCTGCGCCATCTCAGCCGGCCGCCAGCGGCCCGCCGCCTGTGTGGCGCCGATGGGGTTGGGCGTTTCTTGTCGTCGGGCTCGCCATTCTGGGCGTGCTGCTGGCGATCGCCGACACCGCCCTCTACGGACCCTCCGCTACTTTCTTGATCGGTCCTTCGCAGGTCATCTCCATCCCGCCGCACAGCGGCCCTCCCGAGCGATTCATTCGCACGCGGCTACCTGAGCGCGTGCCATTCGTGGCGCCGTTCGGCAGACACATGACGTTCAGTCCGTGGCAGGCGCTGCGAGCTTTCTTGAGCAACGGAGCGGGTCTCGTGCTCCTCGCGCTTGGAGTGCTGCTGCTGTTTCCCAGCCGAGCACGGATCGCGGTCCAGCGGCTCGAGAGCCGGCGCGGGCCCGAGGTCGCGCTCGCCGCCGGGATCGCAACGTTCCTGTTGGCGCTGGGGGCGATCGCTCTGCTGCGCTTCACGCTGATCTTCCTGGCGATCATCCCGGTCGTCTTCATAATCGTGCTGGCCGCCGCCATGTTCGGTATCGCCTGCATCGGGCTCGCGTTCGGTCGCTTGATGCAGCGGCGGCTCGGCCTAGGCCCGGCCCACCCAATGCTGGCCGCGCTGGCGGGCGCTCTGCTCGTTTTTGATCTTGCGGTCATTCCTTATATCGGGGCGGTCGCCTTGGCCGCGGTCGCGATCGGTGGTCTCGGGCTCACGGTGGTCACTCGCTTCGGATCCGAAACCGCGTGGTCGTTCCGCGACCTCGACTGGTGATGCCAAGAGCAATGGAGGTGAGAGACGCATGCTGAAGAACACGAGGCTGGTGGTCGCTGCCCTGGCGGCGATTGCGTTGGTGCTCGGCGGCCTGATCTATCGCGACGTTTTCGTCGGCACCAAGAACGCCGGCAACGCGGTCAATCTCTACACGGTCGCGCGGCGGACCGTGACCGCGAGCGTCACCGGGACGGGCAACCTGGTGCCGATGCAACAGGCCAATGTGAGCTTCAAGGTCAGCGGGTCCTTGACCGAGATCGACGTTCGGGTTGGCGATCACGTGGCCGCCGGACAGGTACTGGCCCGAGTCGACCCGACTCCTGAGCAGAACGCGCTTGCCGGCGCTCAGGCCAATCTGGCCATCGCCCAGGCGAACCTGCAATCGGCCCAGACGCCGCTGACCGCGAGCCAGATCACCCAGCTTCGAGACAACGTCGCCAACGCCCAGCAGCAGTACAACGACACGGTCGCGCAGGTGAACGCCACCAACACCCAGGACGCCAATCAGGTCACCGCCGATCAGAATCAGCTGACCACCGACCAGCAAACGCTGACGTTCAATGCCCTCTACCAGGCGGCCAAGCAGACTCTCGCGACTGATCAGGCCACCCTCCAGACAGCCATCAATCAATTCAATACCGACGGGTGCAAGAGCCAGACGTACCCGTATTCAGGCGCCTGCGTAGCGGACTTCACCGCCGTGTCCTCCGCTCAAGGCAAGGTCAGCATCGACCAGGTAGCGGTCAACGGATACACGACTCAGGTCAACGCAGACCAGGCCAAGCTCAACCAAGACACTGCCAAACAGCAGGCTGACGCGAGCAGCGGGCAGCGCAGCATCAACCAGGCCTCGGCATCGCTGACAAGCGCCCAGGACAACCTGAACACACAGACAGAAAGCAAGCCCAATCAAATCCTTTCCGCGCAAGCGCAGGTGGCGAGCGCGCAGGCCGCCTTGCAGACGGCGCAGCAGAACCTCGCCAACACGACGTTGATGGCTCCGATGGAAGGCGTGGTCAACAGCATCAACGGCGTGGTCGGAGAAACCGCCATCATCGGTTCCGGCACCACCCCAGAGGCTCCCGGGACACAGGCTCCACTGCCCACTAGCGGTGCGTCGAGCGCCTTCATGGTCATCGGCAACGTCAGCGCGATGGAGGTCGTGATCCCGTTTGCCGAGTCGGATGCCTCGAGGTTGGCGTTCAACCAGGACACGATGGTCACCTTCGACGCGGTTCCAAACCTCGCGATCAGCGGGCATGTCGTCGCGGTGGCGACCGCGGCGACCGTCCAGAGCGGGGTCGTCAACTACTACGCCACAGTGGCCCTCAATCAGACCAACCCGGCGCTCAAGCAGGGCATGACCACCAACGCGACCGTGACTGTGAGCAAGGCGACGAATGCGATCGTCGTGCCCAACCTCTCCATCACGAGGCTCGGTGGCCAGGCCTACGTCAACGTTTATATCAGCGGCAGAGAAGTCCAGACCATGATCCAGACGGGTGTCGTCGGCGACCAGTTCACAGAGGTCACCGGCGGTCTCAACGAAGGCGTGCAGGTGGTCATCCCCACACTCAAGGTGTCGAGCTCGAGTGGCGGCAGCCGCTTCGGAGGAGGCGGAACCCCCGTCCGCATCGGCGGATGATCAGGCTGGAGGCGGTCTCCAAAACCTACCGCATGGGCAGGGTCGAGGTGCAAGCCCTGCGCGGCGTCGACCTCCTGGTCGAGAGCGGAGAGTTCGTCGCCATCATGGGCGCGAGCGGATCCGGCAAGTCGACCCTCATGAACATCATCGGGTGCCTCGACGTGCCCACGAACGGCCGGTATTTCCTTGACGGCACCGACGTCGCCAGGCTCGATGACGACCAGCTCGCGATCATCCGCAACCGCAAGATCGGTTTCGTGTTCCAGAGCTTCAACTTGATCCCCAGAACTACGGCGCTGCACAACGTTGAGATGCCGCTCATTTACGCCGGCGCGCAGAACCGCCGCCCGCGAGCGCTCGCAGCCCTGGAGTCGGTTGGCCTAGCCGATCGGGCAGGCCACCAGCCCACCGAGCTTTCGGGTGGTCAGCAGCAGCGGGCCGCCATCGCTCGCGCGCTCGTCACCAACCCTGCGATCCTGCTTGCTGACGAGCCCACGGGCAACCTCGACAGCGCGTCGAGCGTCGAGATCATGAAGCTGCTCACCGAGCTCAATCGGGAGCATGCGCGCACCATCGTTCTGATCACCCACGAGCGCGACATCGCGGCGTTTGCCAGACGGATCGTCGAGCTCCGCGATGGCCTGATCGTCACCGACGAGCGCCGGGCGGCATGAACATCTTCGAGGCGCTGCGCGTCGCCTTCGCCGGCCTCCTGGCCAACCGGCTCCGCAGCTCGCTGACCATGCTTGGGATCCTCATCGGTGTCGCCGCAGTGATCCTGCTGGTCGCGGTCGGCAACGGCGCGAGCGTACAGATCAACAACCAGATCCAGGCGCTCGGCGCCAACGTCATCTTCGTCTACCCGTCGAACGCCAGAGGCGCGGGCGGCGTCTCCCAAGGTTTCGGGACCAGCCAGACGTTGACCATGGCCGACGTCGACGCCATCAACAGCCGGCAGCAGGATCCCGACATCGTGGCTGCGATTCCGATTGCACAGAGTGGCGGCCAGATCACGTACGCGAACCAGAACTACTTCGCTCCGACCACGGGCACCACCGTGGACTTCCCCCAGGTGCGTGACTACCAGATCGCCGAAGGCTCTTTCTTCACGCAAGACGACGTCACATCGCAGCATCGCGTCGTCGTCCTCGGCTCGACTGTCGTCACCAACCTGTTCGGTACCGTCGATCCAGTCGGCCAGACGATCAAGATCAACCGCCAGAGCTTTCGGGTCATCGGTGTCTTTGCGGCCAAAGGCGGGTCGGGGCTTGGTTCTCAGGACAATGTCGTGGTCGCACCGATTACCGCCGTCTGGGCCTACCTGAGCGGCGGACGCGGCAAGAACATCGGCCAGATCGTCGCCTCGGCCTCGTCGCCGAGCACGGTCACCCAGGCCGAGAACGAGCTCACGACCATCCTGCTGCAGCGCCACCAGATCTCCGATCCGGCGCAGGCTGATTTCCAGCTGCAGAGCCAGCAAGACATCCTGAACCAGGCCAACTCCATCGCCACCGCGCTGACTCTCATGCTCGGAGCCATCGCCGGCATATCCCTGGTGGTGGGCGGGATCGGAATCATGAACATCATGCTGGTCACCGTCACCGAGCGGACACGCGAGATCGGGATCCGCAAAGCGATCGGCGCCAGGTGGCGTGACGTGCTCACGCAGTTCTTGATCGAGGCCATGGTCCTCAGCGGTCTGGGCGGCGCGCTCGGCATCGCTCTCGGAACTGCGCTCGCTGTGGAGGCGCCGCACATTCCAGCCATTGCGAACTCGAGCTTTCCACCGCCGGTCGTCTCAATCCCGTCAGTGCTCCTGGCCTTCGGTGTTTCCGTTGCCATCGGCTTGTTCTTCGGCATCTATCCGGCCAATCGTGCCGCGCGCTTGCACCCGATCGAAGCCCTTAGACACGAGTAGAGGAGCGAATTGATGAAAACGTACGTGGTCGCGTTGGTTGTCCTGGTCGGTGTGCTGGGCGGGTTCTACGGCGGTTACAAGGTCGGCCAAAACAACGTGAGCGCCAGTGCGTCGCCGGCCGGCGCGCGCGCGAGCAACACCGGCGGCTCGAACCCGTTCACGGGCGGCAGGGCGTTGGGCGCCGTCTGTCCCTCACCCGGCGCAACGCCGGCGGTTGGTGCCCAGAGCCTTGCCCGGGGGACGGTCGCCAACCTCGGCGGAACATCGATGACTGTGACCAACACCAGCTGCGAGGTGAAGGTGACTTTCGGCCCGACCGTCGCCATCCAGAAGCAAGTGCTCGGTTCCACAGGGGACCTGCAGGACAATCAGACGGTGACGATCACGGGCACCCGACAGGCTGACGGCTCCATCCTGGCTCAAACCATTCAGATCGGCCCGGCGGGCGGCGGCGTTCGGCCCGGCACCGCCGGCGGCACGACGGGCACGAACGGCGGTGGAGGCGGCTAAGAGCCTCCCAGCGGCTTTTCGTACCAGCCGACATCCCAGTAGCGGTCGAACTTGCGGCCCTGTTCCGTGAAATGGGCGACCCGCTTGAACCCCAACCGCTCGTGCAGCGCGATCGAAGCCTGGTTGGGCAGAGCGATACCGGCATATGCTCGATGCAAATCCTCCCGCTGGAGTTGCTTGAAGAGCTCCTCGTACAGACGCGTGCCGGTGCCGCGCCCCACCGCGTCTGGAGCGAGGTAGATGCTGGTTTCGACGGACGTCTCGTAGGCAGGCTTGGGCCGCCAGCGACTGCTGGATGCGTAGCCGATGACCGAGGCGTCCGAAACTCCAACCAAGACTCGATGCCGCCCGGTCGTGTCGTAGTGACCAAACCACTCGCGCCGAGCCTCGAGCGTCATGGGCTCAATGTCAAAAGTGAAGTGAGTCTCGACCACGTACCGGTTGTAGATGTCATTGATCTGGCCCAGGTCTTGCTCCGTAGCGGGCCGCACAGTGACTTTGCCGTTGCTCAATTGGAAGCGCGCTGCCTTCGATTCACGGCTCCAAGTCTATTCACGCCGCCGAGGGCAAGTGGTGAAGGCGCCGGGGGCGCGAGAATGGGCGGGTGGACCGGATCGCGCTCCAGGGCATGTCATTCAGCGGCCGGCATGGAGTTGGGCCCGCCGAGCGCGAGCGCGCCCAACGATTCAAGGTCGACATCGAGGCGGACGTCGACCTATCAGAGGCGGGGCGGACCGACCGGCTTACGGACACCATCGATTACAGACAGATGCGGGCAATCGCCAAGCAGACGATCGAAGGCGAATCCGTGAACCTGATCGAGACCCTGGCGACCCGAATCGCCGAAGGTGTGCTCGCCTTGCCGAAGATCAAGGCCGTGACTGTCCGCGTTGCCAAACGGCCCGCCAGCATGTCGCCCATCGAGGCCGCTGCTGTGCACATTAGTAGGACGCGCGCGTGACCATCGCATATTTCGATTGCTTCGCTGGCATCTCCGGGGACATGACGCTTGGGGCGTTGATCGACGCCGGCGCCGACCGCAACCTCCTTGACGCCACCATCGAGGCGCTTCGCCTTGGCGACGAGGTCAGCGTCGAGGTGCGACACGAGCAGCGCGGGCACGCGGGCGGCAAGCGGGTCGTCGTCCAAACCCGCGACCGAGTCGAGCGGACTCTGCCCGAGTTGCGAGCCGCGATCGCCGCGGCCGAAATTCCGGATGAGGTCAAGCGTCCGGCTCTGAGCGCGCTCGAGCGCCTGGGTCGCGCGGAGGCCAGGCTTCACGATCGCCCAGAGTCGCAGCTCCACCTGCACGAGCTCGGCGGCGCCGACAACCTGGTCGATCTGGTGGGCGCCTTCTGGCTCCTCCACAACCTCAGCGTGGTGCAGGTCTATGCATCTGCGTTGCCTGCGCCCAGCGGCCGAGCCGGCCAGATGCCATTGCCCGCACCTGCGAGCGTGCGCGTGCTCGAAGGGACCGGCGCGAAGTTCCAGGCCACCGACGAGACTCGCGAGCTCGTCACCCCCACCGGGGCCGCGATCCTTGCTGTCGCCGCCAAGTTCAGCCGTCCGGCGATGTCCCTGCAATCGATCGGGTATGGGATCGGCGCGCGCGAGGTCCCGGGCAACGCGCTGGCCGTGTGGATCGGCGACGAGGTCTTGACCCAGACGGGCGTGACGATGATCGAGACCAACATCGACGACATGGCACCCCATCTCATCGCAGCACTATGCGAAGACTTGATGACGATGGGCGCGGTGGACGTGAGCGTCTTGCCCGCGGTGATGAAAAAAGGCCGCCCTGGTCACGTGCTCGCGGTCATGGCGACCTCCGACACCGTGGCGCTGCTCACCGACCATGTCCTTCGCCACAGCACCACTCTCGGCGTCCGGCTCACCGAGGCCGATCGCGTCATCGCCCAGCGCAGGATGATCGAGGTGAAGACGGAATTCGGCGCCGCCCGGGCGAAGGTCAAAGAGATTGGGGGCATGCCTATCGATGTTGCGCCCGAGTACGAGGACTGCCGCCGGCTCGCTCGCGAGTCAGGCCGCGATCTGAGCGCGGTCATGCGCGCGGTGACCACAGCCGCGAGAAAAGAACTGGGGCTGGACTAGAGCGCTCAAAAGCAGTGCCTGGGTGGCACCCGCGACAATTGGCCTATGACTGCTCGTGTGCTCGACGGCAAGGCTGTGGCGCAGCAAATCCTCGATGATGTCGCCACCAAGGTGGGCGCTCGAGTCGCGACGGGCAAACCGCGGCCCAAGCTGGCGACGGTCATCGTCGGCGACGACCCCGCCTCGGCGCTGTATGTCCGCAGCAAGCAAAAGAATGCCCGGCAGGTAGGTATCGATTCGGTTGACCACCGGCTCCCAACCGAGGCATCGACAGAGCAACTGCTCGAGCTGATCGTCAGCTTGAATCGAGATGAATCAGTCAGCGGAATCCTCGTCCAGCAACCGCTGCCGAAACACATCGATCTGGTTCAGGTTGTGATCGCGGTGGACCCGCTCAAGGACGTCGACGGGTTCCATCCTTTCAATGCCGGCCTGGTCGCTCAAGGCCTGCCAGGCGGACTCGAGCCGTGTACGCCAAGCGGAATCGTCGAGCTCCTTGATCGCGGCGGGGTGCGCATCGAGGGCGCCAATGCGGTCGTGGTCGGCAGGAGCAACATCGTCGGCAAGCCGACCGCATTGCTTCTGCTCAGGCGGAACGCCACCGTGACGGTTTGCCACACGCGGACCAAAGACCTTGCCGGCCACACCAGGACTGCGGATATTCTCGTGGCCGCGGCCGGGCAGCCCAACCTGATCACCAAGGAGATGGTCAAACCTGGCGCCGCGGTCGTCGATGTGAGCACGAATCGAGTTGACGGCACTCAGGTCGGCGACCTGGGTCCGGGGGTGGAAGAGGTCGCGGGATGGCTCACGCCGAATCCCGGCGGAGTCGGGCCCATGACGCGGGCGATGCTGGTGCGGAACACCTACGAGGCCGAGGTCCGCCGCCGCCCATAACGGCCCGCATACACCCTTAACAGGCGGGGTTGGATCCGGTGCAGCCTCGTGGTTGAATTCGAACGTTAGGTCGGCGGGGCTCTGGGGGAGGGGAGGGCCCCGGAGGCGGCGAGGGAGCGAGGGATTTTTGGAAGGCCGCGAGAATTAGGGCGTGACCTATCCCGAGGCGCTCGCGTACATCTCCCGGATCGGCCGCTTCGGGATGAAGCTCGGCACCGAGCGCACGCGGGCGATTCTCGATCGGATGGGCGAGCCGGATCGGGGCCTCGCCGGCGCGCTCATCGCGGGCACCAACGGCAAAGGCTCGACAGGGGCTTGCCTCGCCTCGATCCTGCAAGCCGCCGGCCACGTCGTCGGTTTCATGCCCAAGCCGCACCTCGTGTCCTACACCGAACGCATCCAGGTCGATGGGATTCCGATCACCGAACGCGACTTCGCACAGACGCTCGAGGACGTCAAGCCCACGCTGGACGTGATCGCCGATGAAATGGGACCCGCGACGGAGTTCGAGATGCTCACGGCGATGGCGCTCGCCTACCTGGCGCCTCGCGTCGATCGCCTCGTTTGCGAGGTCGGACTCGGTGGCCGGCTCGATGCCACCAACGCCCTCGACCTCGGCGTCGCCGTCATCACCAACGTTGACCTCGACCATCAGAAATACCTGGGCGACACGATCGAGCAAATTGCCAGAGAGAAAGCCGCGATCATCAAACCCGGCAACCGCGTGGTCACCGGCTGCGAGGGCGCTGCGCTTGCCATCGTTGAAGATTTCACACGGAAGGCAGGAGCCACCCTATGGCGGCTGGGCGACCAGATCCAGGTGGAATCGACGTCCAGGGGCTGGGATGGCCATCTCGTCACCGTCGCCGGTCCCGGTTTCGAGCATCAACGGCTCGCCGTCACTCTGGTGGGTGACTACCAGCCCGCCAATGCCGCCCTGGCGGTCGCGACCGCGCATGTGCTCGACGATGTCAGTGACGATGCCGTACGCCAGGGCCTGGCGCATACGACCTGGCCCGGGCGCCTGCAAGTGATCGCCACGAGACCGCGCGTAATTCTCGACGGCGGGCACAATCCTGCGGCGATGACCAAATCAGGCGTTTCGCTGCGACGCCTGATCGGCTCCGAGCGACTGGTCACCGTCTTCTCGATGCTGAGCGAGCGCGATCCCGCGGCACTCCTGGCCGCGCTGCATACTCTCCGGCCCGACCGTGCGGTGTTCACTGAGGCCACGAGCGCGGGCGGCCACTCGGTTCCGGCTGCAGAGCTGGCTTCGATATTCGGTAACGACGCCGAGGCAGTCCTGCCTCCGCAGACGGCACTCGCTCGTGCCAGGGCGCTTGCCGGCGAGGACGGCAACGTGCTCGTTTGCGGCTCGCTCTACCTCGTGGGTGAGATCCTGGCTTTGAGCGGGTGATGGACCCGACGGGTTGTCAATTGCCCCTGAAGGGGCGAACATGCAGCACGTGAACGGCCAGAGGTTCTTTCGCAGCAGCAACCGGATACTTGGTGGTGTATGCGCGGGACTCGCCGAAGAGTTTCACGTCGATGCGCTGTGGGTGCGAATCGCATTTCTGTTTTTGGTATTCCTCCAGGGTCTCGGACTCTTCATTTACGTAGTCCTATGGCTGCTGATGCCGGAGCGCCTGGAGGGCGGCGGTCAACGGAGCGGCTTCGACGCCATGATGGTCGACGTCAAGCGCATCTGGGGCGAGCTCAAGCAACAGCTTGGAAACCCAACACGACCGGCGGCGTCGCCTTCGGGCGGTGCGCCCACGTCGGCACCGACGTCAACCGATTCGCCGCCGCAGGCAGGGGGACCCGCGGCAGCCCGCGCCGGCTGGCGAGACCCGACGTTGTTGTTCGGCGTGATCCTCGTGATCATCGGTCTCGCATTCCTGGGCAACAGCATCGGGATCATCAACTGGTCGGTGGTATGGCCCGCCGGACTGATCACCCTTGGCATCGTGATCATGGTTCGCAACCTCGAGAGGCGGCCCTGACCCGAATCAGCGCCGCTCGGAGACGCTCCGGTTTCGATCAGCGATTGCTCATCAGCCTCTTGAGGTCAATCTTCCAGTCCCGCCGAGGCGCGCGAGCGAATGTGAAACAGAGGTAGATGCTGCCCGCGATCATCGGCAGGAGCAGGATCGAACCCAACAGGACCCACAAACCGCCTGCCGTGATGGCGATGCCAATGAGCAGAATCGCCGCCAGCACCAGGCCGGACGCACCGGCGAGCAATTCGCCGGCGTTGTGAACCTTCTCAGGCACCGGAGTCGCGACCGGAGGCGCAGGCGTCGTGGGTCGTGAGTGGCTGAACGTCGCGACCAGCCCGTAGAGCAAGAGACTGACACCGACCAGGCCGGCCAGGAGAGTGACCACCTCGTAGATGAGCCCCTCACGCGTGTCGGCGACGCGCGTCGCGGCCGCGAACGCAACAAGAATGAGAACGGCGCCTGCGCCCAGCGCCGGCCAGCGCACTCTACTTGGAGCCGGCGATGAGGTTTGCCCGCAGCCTGCGCATGCCTTTGAGCCACCGGTCATAGTCCTGGGCCTTGCGGCTGAAGTATTCCGCCACCTCAGGGTGAGGAAGGATCAAGAATCTCTCGTTTCTGAGGCCCTCGACCACAATGTCGGCCACCTCCTCAGGCTCGAGGGCGCCGGTGGTCAGGAAGTCGGTACCGAGCAGGCGGCGCTCGGCGGCGAGCATGTCAGTCCTCACGCCTTGGGGGCACAGGCAAGAGACCCGGATCCCCTCATCGCCATGGGCGATGGCCAACCACTCGAAGAATGAGAGCGCCGCGGCCTTCGTCACCCCATAGGGAGCGGCGAAGACATGGTTGAGGAGCCCAGCCGCGGATACGGTGCCCAGCAGATAGCCCTCCTTGCGATCGAGCATCCCGGGCAGCACGTGGCGCGCCACGAACACGTGCGACATCAGGTTCACGTCCCAGATGCGCTGCCAGTCGGCCGTGGCCGCTTCAGGTCCTCCCGCGATCGCGATCCCGGCGTTGGAGCAGAAGATGTCGATGCGGCCTTGCGCGCTCTGGACTTTTTCCACAAGGTCGGCGACCTCGTCCTCGTGCGAAACGTCGCAGGTGATGGCCGTGCCACCAATCTCCCGCGCGACAGTCTGAGCGCCCTGCGCGTCGCTGTCGGCCACGATCACCGCCCTGGCTCGAGCACCCGCGAATCTCCGCGAAAGTGCTCGGCCGATGCCTCGAGCGCCGCCCGTGACGACGACGACGCGATCAGCTACTTCCACGCCGCACCCCCTCTCGTGTCCGACTGAGAGCGATCATCGCTCTTGCGAGTCTATCCCTCGAGGCTTCCGCGCCGGTCGCGGTGTGATGCTCCAGCGACCCATAAAAATTTTTTTATGAAATTAGGGATGAGGGGTGGTTTCCGAGACGAGCGATAGCGCATAGAATCACTCCCCATGGTCGGTGGGGGCCTCGACTACAGCGCGCCCTTTCAGCGCGCCATCGAGCTGATTGGGAAACGCTGGACCGGAGCGGTCGTCAAGGCCTTGCTCCCTGGACCGGCACGCTTCAACCAGTTGCTGGCCGGCATCCCCGGCATCAGTGATCGAGTCCTCACGGAGAGATTGCGCGAGCTGGAGACCGAAGCCATCGTGGAGCGGCTCGTGGACCCTGGGCCGCCTGTGCGCGTGAGCTATCGACTCACGTCGCGGGGCCGCGCGCTGCAGCCGGTGCTGGCCGCCGTAGCGGACTGGGCCGAAAGCTGGCTGGCGACGGCCGCGGCCGCCGTCGGCTGATAGGGCATACCTCTCGAAGCCTGCCGGAGCTTCCCGGAGCTTCCCAAACCCCCCTCCCAGCCGCCCGCACCCTGGCTGATAGGCTTTACCGAATGCCGATTGGCGACTTCCTCCGGCGCCGGCCGGACGCCCTGAACTGCCAAGCCTGCGGCTCGCCTCTACCTCCGGGCGCGATCTTCTGTCCCGCCTGCGGTGTCAAGGTCGACGACCCGATGGCTGAGCCACTCCACATCGTCGACCGCACGACAGGGCTGTTCAACGACCGCTTCGTCCGCCCCGTGCTCGAGGACGAGCTCGCCCGCGCGCACCGCTACCAGCGCAACCTCGGTGTTCTGCTCATCGAAGCCAACGGGGTCGGCACCCCCGAAGAGGCTTTGAAGACGATGGCCGCGGCCCTCGCCGGCACCGTGCGCGACGTCGACACACCCGGCGTCCTGGGCCGCACGCCGCCGCAGCTCCTCGCCATCTTGCCCGACACCGACGTCGCCGGCACTGCGCACGCGGCCAATCGCGTTCTTTCCGCGGTCAACGAGGCTCTCAAGTCGACCGGCGGTACCGCCGCGGTCGGGCTCGTGTGCATCCGACCTGGGCAGCGCGTTCGTGCCGGCGCCGTCATCGAGAGCGCGAGCCGCTCTCTGCGCTCCGGCCGGCCGGAGATGATGGGCAAGCCCGCCTGACGCTCGAGATCTATCTCGCTCGCCATGGCGAGACGGAATGGAGCCGCTCGGGCCAGCACACCGGCAGCACCGACCTCCCCCTGCTGCCCGAGGGCGAAGACGAGGCCCGTGCTTTGCGCAAGAGGCTGAGAGGATTGACCTTCGACGCGGTGTTCTCCAGCCCGCTTCAGCGCGCCGTACGCACCGCTGAGATAGCCGGATTCGCGAATCCTCAGCTGACGCCCCTCCTGCGCGAGGTCGATTACGGCCAGTACGAGGGCATCACGACCACCCAGATTCAACAGCAGCACCCGGGCTGGGAACTGTACCGAGACGGCTCACCAGGCGGGGAGACGCCCGCCCAGATCTACGCCCGTGCCCTCGAGTTCATCAGGTTGTGCGAGACCGTCGACGGTCGAATGCTCGCGTTTGCCCACGGCCACATCCTTCGTGCCGTGGCGGTGGCATGGCTGCGTCTTGAGATCACCGCCGCGGCGGGCCTGCAGCTCGACGTCGCCACGCTGAGCCGGCTGCGCGAAGACCCGGACCACGGCCGCCTGCTGGTGATGTGGAACGCGCCATGACGCGCTTCAGCCTTTCTGGCGCACGCTCCACGTGCGGCTGCGCACCCCTGGCAGCCCGGCGAACACCAGATAGGCCGAGGTTTCGACGTCGGCACGATATGTATGGCGCTCGCCGGGGTTGATGAGGAGCATCTCGCCCGCGACGACCTCGCCTTGCCCGGACCCATCGTCGAAGTGAAGACGGCCCACAGTCACGATCAGCGCCACTGGAATCGCGTTGCGATGCTCCGGCACGTTCTGGCCTGATTCCAGACGAAGTCCGACCACCCGCATCGATCCGCAGTCGGCGATCTGCTCGAAACCAAAGGCGCGATGCGATCCACCCGATCCCGGCGATGACACTCTGATGAATATCATGCGGCCCGACGCGAGGCCTCAACATCGAGGCGTGGAAATCGTTCACAGGACCGGAATCGACGGCGCTCGCGAAGCCCGCGGAGTCGTGGTCGTCATCGACGTCCTGCGCTCATTCACCGTCAGCGCGTACGCGTTCGCGGGCGGCGCGCGGGAGTGTCTCCTCGTCTCGTCGATCGATGAGACGCTCGCTCTGGCGCAGCGGACCCCGGACTCGATCATCTGTGCCGAGGAGCACGGCCTGCCCGTGCCGGGGATCGCCATCAGCAACTCCCCAACCCAGATCCGAGCGGCGCACCTCCAGGGGAGGATGCTCATCCAACGTTCGAGCGCCGGCACGCCGGTGATGGGAGCGGTGAATTCAAGCGACGGCATGTTCGCGGGGAGTCTGGTCGTAGCGAGCGCAACCGCGCAAGCCTGCCTGTCAAGGCGCCCGACCGCGGTCACGCTGGTCGCCTCGGGCGACTTTCCCGAGGACCACGCCTGCGCGCTTTACATCGAGGCGGTCCTACGGGGCACGTTGGTCGACCTCGATGCGCTCCTCCGCCCGCTGCGAGAGAGTGAGCGCTACCGCACGTTCATGGCCGGGGAGTGGCCAGGTTTCGCTCCGAGCGACATCGACCTTTCTCTCGCAGTCGATCGATTTGATTTCGCGATGCCCGCCACCCGGCACGATGGCTACATCGCGTTGAGGGCGGTCAAGTCGGGCTAGGACTCATCGCCCGCGAGCGCAAGAGTTCGGAGGGCACGACCGTCTTGCTCATTGGGGGCCGTGCGCAATCACTTCTTCGCCGGCATTGTCTTGGTTCTTCTGCTTGCCGCTTGCAGCTCGCCTCGGGCGACCTCATCGGCGGCTCAGGTCACGTCGTGTACCAACTCCGGTGCGCCGCACCACGCATACGTCGTGGTTGAACACCTGTCCGGCGCATCCCTGCAGCGCTGCGTCGGCTTCAACGGCGCGATGATCGACGGGCAGACGCTCATGGATCAGTCTGGCTTGCAGTACGGAGCGCATGAGCTGGGCTCAGGCAAGGCGATGTGCCAGGTGGACAACGAGCCCGCGCAGTACAACCAGTGCTTCCCACCCAAACAGCCCTATTGGGCGCTGTTCGTCGAACAACATGGCGCTTGGAGCAGCTCGCCTGGCGGCTTCACCGACGCGAAGCTGCATGACGGCGAGGCGCTGGGATGGCACTACGTCCCCGCATCCGACTCCACCCCTGCACCTCCCCCGCTGGCTGTGACGTTGCCTGGTGCCGGCGCTTAGACGATCAGAAATCGATGCCGCGGATGGCCCGGACGCCGCGGTCGAAAGCGTGCTTCACCTTCCTCATCTCGGTCACCGTGTCTGCGATCTCGATCAACTCCGCCGGCGCATCACGGCCGGTGGCGATCACGTTTACCGAGCGCGGCCGGTTCTTGATCACGTCGACGACCTCCGAGGTCGGGATCCAGCCCCAGTTCATCGGATACGTGATCTCGTCGAGGACGACGAGCCCGTAGTCACCTGACTGGATCTTTTCCTTGCTTACGGTCCAGGCATGCCGGGCGACCGCCTCCGTGCGGTCCATGTTCTTGCTGTCCCACGTGAAGCCGTCCCCGATCGTCAACCACTCGATGCCGAGCCTGGCGGCCGAGGTCTCCTCGCCCACCTTCCACTTCCCCGACTTGACGAACTGGATGACGCACACCTTCCAGCCGCGCGCCGCCGCGCGCATCGCCGTGCCGAACGCCGCCGTCGACTTTCCCTTGCCGTCCCCTGTATTCACCATCACGATCGAGGGCGCCTTCTTGGTGGCGAGCGCGGGACCCTTGGTGGGAACTTTCTTCGGCTTCATTGGAGCGCGAATGCTAGGTGAACGCGCTCACGGCGCGCGTTTGGTACCGCTCTCTCCCTAGGCTTCGTGCCTCCGGCCGAAGCCGAACATTCTCAGGATGAACAGCAGGATCACCGCGCCGACAAACGCGACCACCATCGCGGTGATGATCGGGTGCCCGCTGATGGCAAAGTTGATCTTCAAGACCTGGGCCAGGATGCCGCCGAGGAACGCGCCCAGGACGCCGGCGATGAGGTCGCCGAGCAGGCCGAGGCCATGTCCGAGCGCGACCCGGCTGGCGAGCGCTCCTGCGACGAGACCGACCAGGATCCAGATGAGGATCGTGTCGACGTCGAGACGGATGTCAATCACTTCACCGACTCCCTTCTAAACCAGACGGACGGTTGCCGTAGATCATGCGGCTTTGGACGCCAGTTCCTGCAGAACTGCGCCCAGGACCCGGTTGAACGCCGGGAACGGGTGGATCACGTCGGCGAGGGTGCGCAGCGGGGTGCCGGCCTTCAGCGCGAGCACGAGCTCGCCGAGGATCTCGCCGGCTCGGGGCGTCACCAGGGTCGCCCCGATGAGCACGCCGCGGTTCCGGTCGCCGATGAGCTTCAGCGCCCCGCCGTGGAAATCGTGGATGTAGCCGCGCGCCGTCTCCGCCGGGTCGGTCGACGCGGTCACGACCTCGAGCCCGCGCTCGCGCGCCGCCGCTTCCGACAGGCCGACCGAGGCGACCTCGGGATCTGTGAACGTGACCCTGGGCACCGCGGTGTGATCGGCGCGCGCATCCTCTCCACGCAGGCGCCGAGCCACGATCTGGCCGTGGTAGTAGGCGAGATGCGTGAACCCGCCGATGCCGGTCACATCGCCTGCGCCGTACACACCGACCCGCGCCTCGAGGGTGTTGGGGTCCACCTTGAGCCAGCCGCGCTCTGTTTGCTGAAGACCGGCTCCCTGCCAGGCCTCGAAATTCGCCCGTCTGCCGGTGGCGACCAACAAACGCTCGGCGTGCAGTGTCGCCCCCGACTTGAGAGTCACGACCACACCTCCGCTTTCCTTCTCGACCCCGGTGACAGGATCGCCGGCGAACAGCTGTATGCCGTCCGCGAGCAGGTGTGGCCGCAACGCGATGGCCGCCTCCGGCTCCTCCGCGCCGAGGATGCGTGGGCCCGCCTCGATCACGGTCACCTTCGAGCCCAGCCGCGCGAACGCCTGGCCGAGCTCCACGCCCACTGCGCCGCCGCCCAGGACGGCAAGCGATCCCGGCAGCTCGCGCGGCAGCGTCGCCTGGCGGTTGGTCCAGAAGTCGACTTTGTCGAGACCTGGGATCGGAGGAATGAGTGCCGTGCCTCCGTTGGCGACCACGACCGCTTTGCGGGCGACGAGCCGCTCGCCGCCGACCTCGACGGTCCGCGGATCGATGAGCTTGCCCTCTCCGCGCACCAGCTTGGCCCCAGTCGCCTCCACGGCCGCCGCGGGCCGGCTGTCGTCGAGGTCCCGCGCCATCCAGTAGACGCGCTTGGAGACTTTCGGGAAATCCACGTCCCACTCGACCCTCGAAGCCGCGAGGGTGCGTGCGCGTCCCGCCTCCTCGAGGGTCTCGCCGGATCGAAGCAGAGTCTTCGACGGGATGCACCCCCAATATGGGCACTCGCCGCCCACAAGCTCGCGCTCGACGACCGCGAGGGTGAGTCCGCTGCCCTTCAGTCCGCCCGCGATCGCCTCACCTGCAACCCCTCCGCCCAGGCACACCACGTCAAATTCCTGTGGCAACCTCATCACCTCCCACCGCGCTCGCGCGGCGCAACGATTCCAACAGCGAAATGGCCGTGAACGCACCGAGGTAGCGGTCGTTTTCGAAGACAGCGGCGCGTTCTGTGGGGCTCGCAAGGGCCGCCGCGAAGGCCTCGGTGAGGGTGCTGCCCAGCGGGATCCGCGGCTCGTCCGGCCGCGGCCCCCCGCTCGGATGCTCGAGGCTGAGCGCGTCGATGGTGACCACCGACATTCGCCGCACGAGCCGCTGGCTACCGAGGAACTCGGCGACATAAGGGCTTGCGGGCCGCGTGAGGATGGCGTCGGGCGTGTCGTACTGCGCGACCTTCGCCTGCATCTCCATAAGGCAGATGCGGTCTCCGACCATGACCGCTTCATCGATGTCGTGCGTCACGAAGACGACCGTCTTGCGCACCGAGCGCTGGATGTTGATGAACTCGTGCTGCAGGCGTTCGCGCGTGATGCGATCCACCGCCCCGAACGGTTCGTCCATGAGCAGGATCGGGGGATCGGCGCCGAGCGCCCGTGCGAAACCGACGCGCTGGCGCTGACCGCCGGACAGCTGATGCGGGTAGCGGCGGCGGTACTCGCGCGGCTCAAGGCCGACCAGGGTGAGCAGCTCGTCCACCCTTGCGTTGATGCGGGCTTTGTCCCAGTTCCACAGCCGAGGCACCGTGCCGACGTTCTCGCCCACGGTCATGTGCGGGAACAAACCGACGCTCTGGATGACATAACCCATCTTCAACCGCAGCTCCGCGGGATCGACGCCATGCGTGTCCTGACCGTCGACGATGATGCGGCCGGCGTCTGGTTCGATGAGCCGGTTGATCATGCGGAGCGTCGTGGTCTTGCCACATCCTGAGGGACCGATGAGCACGCATGTCTGGCCGTCGGGAATGTCCAGTGAAAGGTCACTCACCGCGTTGGCGCCGCCGGGAAATCCCTTGCTCACGTTTTCCAACCGGATCACGGCGTCGTTTACCGTAAACGAATGCCGTCGAGCGCATTCCTCGACTACGTCGATCCCTGGGTCAACTGGACGTGGCTCTCGACCCACGTCCCGCTGTTCACCGATGCAGTCCTTCAGCACCTCACCCTGACCGCGATCGCGGTCGCCGGCGGGCTCGCACTCTCACTGCCGCTTGGGATCGCGGCCCATCGATGGCGTGCCCTGCGCAATCCGCTGCTGGGATTCTTCGGCGTCGTCTACACGATTCCGTCCCTGGCCCTCTTCGCCTTGCTGGTGCCGTACACGGGGCTGGGGATCGTCACGGCCGAGATCGGCCTCATCGGCTACACCGTCCTGATCCTTATGCGCAACCTGGTGGTCGGACTCGAGTCGGTGCCCCCTGCCGTCCTCGACGCCGCCGACGGCATGGGGTACCGGCCGTTGGCAAGACTGCTTTTCGTGGAGCTGCCCCTCGCCCTGCCGGCCATGTTCGCGGGTGTCCGCATCGCGACCGTCACCACCATCGGGCTCGTCACCATTACCGCTCTGATCGGCCTCGGAGGCCTGGGGCAGCTGATCAACAAGGGGCTGATCGAGAATTTCCACACGCCGCTCGTGGTCGCGACCACGCTTTCGATTGCCCTGGCGTTGATGGCCGATCTGACGCTGATTGGACTTCAGCGGGTCGCCGTCCCCTGGTCGCGGGACACGGCGTCATGACACACCTTGCGAACGTCGTCCAATGGTTTGCAAATCCCGCGCACTGGAGCGGGCCGGATGGAATCCCGCAGCGCCTGGTCGAGCACGTGCAGATATCCGCCGAGTCGGTCGCCATCGGCGCCTTGATCGCGCTGCCCATCGGAATCGCGCTGGGCCACTACGGACGCTTCGGCAACCTCGCCATCAACATCTCCAACGTCGGGCGTGCCCTTCCGTCCTTCGGCCTTCTCGTCATCGCGTTCCAGGTGTTCGGCCTGGGCAATCTGCCCATCCTGGTCGCGCTCGTCGCCCTTGCCATTCCCCCGATGGTCACCAACAGCTACGTCGGCCTGCGCGAGGTCGACCCCGACGTCAGAGAGGCGGCCCGCGGGATGGGCTATCGCGAGCTGACCCAGCTCCTGCGCGTGGAGTTACCCCTGGCGGTACCCCTCGTGATGGCCGGCATCAGGACTTCGGCAGTGCAGGTGGTGGCCACAGCGACCCTGGCCGCCCTCATCGCGGGCGGCGGATTCGGCCGCTACGTCATCGACGGGTTCGCACAGCAGGACTACACGAAATTGTTCGCCGGCGCCGTGCTGGTGGCCGCGCTCGCGATGGCCACAGAGCTCTCGCTTTCGGGTCTGGAACGGCTCCTGGTCCCGCGCGGCATCCGCCTCCTCCAGGCGCCGTCGGCCGGCCGCGCCACGACGTTCAAGACGGCATAAATGGAAGAATCAAGCCTTGGCCGAGGTTGGATCGGCAAACCCAGGGGTGGCAAGGAGAAAAGTTAGATGAATCCAAGGTTCGTTCCCGGCAGGTTCCTGGCAGCTCTCGCCGCTCTGGTCTTCGTCGCGACCGCCTGTGGCAGCACCGGCAACGGGGGGCCGACCTCCAAGGGGACGCTCACGGTCGCCGGCTTCAACTTCCCGGAGAGCAGCATCCTGGCCGAGATCTACGGCCAGGCGCTCGCACACGACGGTTACACGATCACGTACAAGCTGCTGCTCGGCAACCGCGAGGTGGTCGCTCCCGCGCTCGAGTCGGGCCAGATCGACCTCTACCCCGGCTACGCGGCGACAGACCTGGAGTACTACAACAAGGGCGCGGGCGAAGCCAACGGAGACGCCGCCGCCACCACCGCGAAGCTCAACAGCCACCTTGGGGCCCTGGGCCTTACCGCCCTGACGCCCTCGGCGGCGGTCGACCAGAACGCGTTTGCCGTGACCACGGCCACGCAGAAGAAGTACAGCCTCACGAAGCTTTCCGACCTCGCGCCGATAGGGGGCCAGCTGACGCTCGGCGCCGGCCCGGAGTGCCCGACCCGGCCCTTCTGCCAGCCGGGACTTCAGAAGACGTACGGCATCAACTTCAAGGCGTTCAAGCCGCTGGACACCGACGGGCCGCTGACGCGCGCCGCCTTCAAGAACGGCACCATCGACGTCGGCCTGGTCTTCAGCAGCGATGGCGACCTCAACTCGCTTGGCCTGGTCGTGCTGCAGGACGACAAGCACCTCGAGAACGCAGACAACGTGGTGCCGATCCTGCGTCAGGCGGCGGCCAGCACCGAGGTCACCACCGTGCTGAACGCGATCGACGCCAAGCTGACCACTGCCGACCTGGTGACCATGAACTCACAGGTCTCCGGCCAGCACCAGGACGCCGACGCGGTCGCGAAGGCCTGGCTGCAGCAGCACAACTACTCCAGCTGAGGCTAGGCGGCTTTCAGCGTTTCTTCGGGCTGCTTGCGGGCGATCCCGACCGCGTTGGCGGCCGCCCCCGCTATCAGCAGGCTGGCAGCGATGAGCGTCGAGGCATGAAACGCGTCGGCTGACGCGTAGGTGGCCTGCGCGGCCACATCGGCCGGCGCGCTTGCCGTGGGCCGGTTGAGCGGGCTCACCTCCGCCCGCAGCGCGGCCGAGTTGGGGTCGGTGCCGGGAACCCGCGAAGCCAATGACGTGTAGAAGACCGCAGTCACGGCCACGAATATCAAAGCCCCGGCGAGCTGCGGACCGATGCGCGACACCGCGTTGTTGATCGACGACGCAAGGCCCGCGTTGGCGACCGGGACAGACGCCATCAGCGCTGCCGTGAGCGGCGCGACCATGATCCCGAGCCCCACGCCGAAGATCAGCGTGGCCGGCAAGAAGTCGATGACGTAAGACACAGGAGGAACCAGGCTGGAAGGTGCGTCTGGGCGCAGCAGCCACGCCGTGCTCGTGGCGGGAACGCGGGCATAAAGCAGACAAGCCGCAGCCATGAGGAGCGGCCCGACGATTAGGAAGGGGCGGGCTCCATACCGGCCGGCCAGGGTTCCAAAGCGCGGCGAAAGGAGCGTGAGCAGCAATCCGCCCGGGACGAACATCAGCCCTGCCGCGGCGGCGGTGTAGCCGAGCGTCCCCTGCACGAACAGCGCCTGGTTGTAGCCGGACGCGAACAGGGCGCCGTAGATCAGCAGTGTCGAGATGTTGATGGTCGTGAAGGCGCGCGACTTGAACAGAGACAGGGGCATGAGGGGGTTGCGCGCGCGGGCCATGTAGAAGGGGATTCCGACCGTGGCCAGGGCACCGACGGCAAGCATCGTGTAGGCAACGGGGTCATGCCATTCGCGCTGCTGGCCGTAGACCGTGCCGAAGGCCAGGCCGCCGACCGCGACCCCGACGATGATCGCGCCCAGCCAGTCGAAGCCGGCAGGGCGCGCGTCCGAGCGGCTCTCGGGCACGTGCCGCCACGTCGCGTACAGCGCGAGGGCCGTGATCGGGATGTTGATCAGGAACGCGGCGCGCCACGACAGCGTATCCACGAGCAGGCCGCCCACCGCCGGACCGAGCAGCGTGGTGCCCGACGCAGCGCCGGACCAGATCCCGAAGGCGCGGCCCTGGAGCGAGCCGCTGAAGTTGGCGGTGATGAGCGCCAGCGAACCCGGGACCAGAAAGGCTCCCGCGACCCCCTGCAGGACCCGCAGCACCACCAGCGTTTCGAGGTTGGGTGCGAGGCCACAAAGAGCTGATGTGAGGCCGAATCCAGCCAGCCCGAGCATGAACATGCGCCGCCGCCCGTAGACATCGGTCAGGGCGCCGGCCAGGATCAGCAAGGTGCTCAAGGACAGCAGGTATCCGGTGTAGATGTACGTCTGCCCCTCGAGGACTCCCACCAGCGAGTGGGGCAGGTCGCGGCCGATGCGCGGCAGGGCCACGTTGACGACGGTGCCGTCGAGGAAGACTGTGGCGGACGCAAGCACGGTCGCGACCAGAATCCACTTCTGTGTACGACCCATTCCGCTGTACCTTAGCCTCCGTGGATCGCGAAGCAGCGCTCTCGGATCTCGACGCCGCCCGCGCGGAATGGGAGGCGGCCTTCGCCCAGGTGCCTGATGCCGCGCTGGCCTACCTGAAGCCCGGCGACGACTACGCCCTGGGCGGTCTCCAGGTGCACGTCAACTGGGTCCTGGTCCACTACGGCCGCGTGCTCGACGCCATCAAGGCCGACCCCCGTCGGACACTGGAACCGCTCGACAAGCCGGGTGAGTCCGACGACGCCAACAAAAGGGCGAAGGCCGGCCTCACGGCCGCCGAGCGCAAGCCGTCGCTCGAGGAGATGTCCGGGCTGCACCGGTTCGTGCGGGAGGCGGCCGCCGGCCTGTCGGAGGCCGACTGGTCGCGCAAGACCCCCGTCGTCTACGGGGAAGGACAGGACCCGTACCCGACCAGCCCGGACGACGTCGTGGGCTGGCTTCGGGACCACTATCGCGAGCACGTACAGCAGTGCCCCGAGCTGATCGCCTCGTGGCGGGAAATGAGTTGAGAGGTCAGGGCAGCCGGTAGATCCAACCGGGGGTCGCGTACTTGGTCTGCGCCAGCTCGATCGCGGCGTCGAGCTCTGCTTGCGACAGCTCGCCGGCACGGGCATGGAACTCGGCCGTGAACGATCGCTCCATCTGGCGAGCGACGCCGGCGCAGTCCGTCGACGTGAACTCCGACAGCGGTGACACGGCTTTGTCTGCGCTGCGCACACCGCGCTCGGAGAGACGCTCGCGTCCGAGGCGGATCAGCCTTGGCAGAAGTGCCGAGTCCATTGCATGAGCGATCGTCGTGTGGTGGAGGACGAACCCGCGCCGCCGCGCCTGCGCCGCACCCCCGATCTTTCCGCGCGGCGAGATGATGTCGTTGATCTCTCGATAGGCGGCAGGCACGCCCAGCGCGACCAAGGAACGCACCGCCCACGCGTCGAGGGCGGCGTACGACTGGCGGAACGATAACCCGCTCACGATGGTCGCCGGCACGTACAGCGAGTAGGTGATCGTGCGACCCGGCTCGCAAAGCATGGTGCCGCCGCCACTCATGCGACGTGTCACCGTGAAACCGAGCTCTCGGGCCGCGACCGAGTCAACCTCGTTGGCCACCGACTGGTGCGAGCCGATGACCAGGGCGGGCTCGATCCATTCCCACAATCGCAAGGTGGGGCGACGCACACCGGCGATGACTCGCTGCAAAAGCACCTCGTCCACCGCCATGTGCATGTGGGCTGAATGCGGTGCATATGGAAGGAGATCCCAGTCGAGCTGGGCCAAGGGATCGGTGGTCATGGGCTCTGCCAGTATTCCTCAGTGCAGCGACGAACTCTGTGGACGCTCTATGCCTGCAACCTGCTCGCGTCGGTCGGGTTCTGGTTCTTCCTGCCCCTGCTGCCGATATTCCTGTCGCGTCGAGGCGGTTCCGCGGCGCTGGTGGGCGCTGTGTTCGCGTCTGGACTGCTGGCGAGTGCAGCGATTCGCTATCCGGCAGGTTGGGCTGCGGACCGATTTGGCACCGGGCCGGTGATGATCGCGGCGCTGGGCTTCGAAGCCGTGCTCTTTCTCGCCTACCTCCCGCACCTGCCGCTCTACGCGTTCATCGCGGTTCGGTTCCTGCACGGCGCGTCGGCAGGGGCGTTCTGGCCCGCGGCCAACGGCCTGATCGCCGAGGTGGCGCCGCCCAAAGAGCTGGGCAAGGCGTTCGGGCTGATGCAGTCGACCAACATGGTCGGCATCATCATCGGTCCCGCCGTCGGCGGGCTGATCGCGCTGGTCGACCTCAGCGTGGTGTTCGTCGTCGCGGCCGTGGTTTCAGGCCTCGCCGCCGTTGCCATCCTCACGATTCGCAACGTCCGGGTGGAGCCGACGACCGAACCTCCTGTGAGCGCCTTGTCGATGGCCCGGGTCCTGCTGCCTCTCATCATCCTGGGCGCCGGGACGTCTTACATGATCGGCACGTTCGACACGATCTGGTCTCTCTACATGACATCTCGCGGCGCGACGACGCTCGCGGTCGGGATCTCGTTCGCCACCTTCGGTATTCCGGCCCTGCTCGTCAGCGCACGTGCAGGCGCGCTCGGCGATCGCTTTGGCGGCCAACGGCTGATCGTCGGCTCGCTGCTCGTGACCGCTTTGTTCTCGTCGATCTATCCCTTCATCGCATCGGTGCCCTGGTTGATCGGCCTGGGGCTGATCGAGGGCGCGTTCACAATCTCAGGCTCGCCCAGCCTGATCGCCGAGGTGAGCCGCCGCGCTGAACCGGGCCACCAGGGCCGCACGCAAGGCTTGTTCCAGACCATCCAGACCGTGATCGAGATCCTCGGCGCGCTGGCGGGCGGCTACCTGTTCACATTCAGCGCGGCCTGGGCGTTCCTCGCCATCGCGGCGGTTTGCCTGGTGGGAGCTGCGAGCGCGCTGCTCCCATGGCGGGCTCGCCCACCCCAGGGCGCCTCAGTAGCGCACGTCATCGAGCCGCCGCCATCCATATGACACCTCCTCGAGCGTGGCGGACCCGATCGTGATCGGCTGAGAGCGAACATAGATGCCGCCGAGCCGCTCGTAGAAGTCGCGCGCCGGGAGGTTGTCGCGCAAGACCCAGATGATCATGTCGCGGAGGCCGAGCTCGCGCAGGCCGTCGACGCTCGCCCGCACCAGCTCGCGTCCGAAACCGCGTCGCTGGGCGGTATCGAGCACATAGATCGCATAGAGCTCGCCTTCGTAGCCCGGCTCGCCCGCGCGCTCGCGCCCGCCCGAGGCGAAGCCGACCACGTCCGCGCCATCCTCGGCGACGACAACCTTCGAGGTGCCCTCGCTGATGACGCGCTTCCATCTCTCGGTGTAGTTCGTCTCGCTAAGCGATGCCAGGAAGTCGTCAGGCAGCAAGCCGCGATACGTCGACAGCCAGCTCGATACATGCACACGGGCGATTGCAGGGCCGTCGCTGATAGTCGCGGACCGGATCATCAACGCTCACAATCTATCTCCGAACCGCATGGAACCTGATGAGGACCTCCGGTCGTCTCTGAGGCCGGGGCGCGCGGGCCGGGCGATTGCGCTGATAGCCGTTTCCGTGCTCGTCATCGGAATCGCCACCGTCGCGTACATGCATCCGCAGCTGCCGCACGATTTCGGCGGGCAAGGCGTGGCCGGCGCAGTCCATGTCCCGGCGCCTTCGTACCAGCTCGCCGCCATCGACTTCGTCGACACATCTAGCGGCTGGGTCGTCGCCGAACTTCCCTCGCACGACTTCGCGGTGCTCCACACCACCGATGCCGGACGCAGTTGGACCCGACAGCTTTCGGGCATTGAGGGGGACATTGGCGAATACGCAAAGTTTTTCGACCGGCTTCATGGAGTCGTGGTCGTGCTTGGAAGGCAGGCGGACCTTTGCTCGACCCGCGATGGAGGCAAGACCTGGGGCTGCGACAGCGTGCAGGAGGGCGGTGGGTATGTCCTGTCAGCGGGGTTCGTAGACCCCGTTGACGGGTGGCTGCTCGTCCAGGAAGGGAGAGCTGGCGGCGCAACCACCGAGGGGCTCTACCACACGGCAGATGGAGGCACGACCTGGCTCAACCAGGGCGATCCTGTCCCCGCCCCAGATTGGGCGTTCCGCATCGACTTCGCGGACCCGCTGCGAGGGTGGCTGTCCAGCCTATCGAGCGGGCCTAACGCCTATTCGACCGCCGACGGAGGAAGTTCCTGGCGTCGGGTCGCTCTCCCGGCTCCGCCAGGGGGCTGGCCGGTCGCACCCTTTGGGTCGCCCGGCCCAGAGAAGTTTTTCGTGGCCGCGTCTCCGACGGTGGGACCAGGGGTGGCCGCCGCAGTGGTCCCCATCGCGCCGCCGAACGGGCGCTCGGTCGACGGAGGGATCGCGATGGGCTACCCGCCACTGAGCATTCGGGCGTTCGATGGCGGCGTCGTCGTCACGGTTGTGTACACGACATTCGGGGACATGAGCCCGTACCGCGACTCGGCAATCCTGTCTGAAGGAGGCCAGGCGCTGATATCGGCGGCGCCCGGCGAGGTCGAGCTGAGCTCGCTAGACGGTGGATCGTCCTGGGAGATCGCCGCGGTGCCCTCCGAGTTTGGGACGTTCGGCTACGTCGATCCGACCGACTGGTGGTGGATCGGCGCCGGCGCTTGGGCCACCAGCTCGGATGGCGGCGTCACGTGGACCCGGATCTCAGCGCTGCGAACGCTCGCACCACTGCCCGGGTCGCTCCGCATCATCGACCTCGACGACGCCTGGTTCGCGAGCATGAACGGGACGATGCCGGTTTTGGAGGCGACCTACGACGGCGGCCGTACTTGGAGAATTGTGAAGCTACCGCGCCTCATGCCCACGCCGGCGTGAGCCGGCGACTAAACACGAACGTACGCGATCAGGGCGCGAGCCTCGGCGATGACCTCGCCGCTCTCTTCCTCGACCGTCGCCTCGCAGAACGCCAGGCGGCGCGTGCGGTGGCGCACCTTCGCCCGGCAGATGAGCCGGCCTGGCTTCGCCGGCCGGAAGTAGTCGACCTTCAGGTCCGCGGTCGTGGTGGTCTCACCCTCGTCGGCAAGGGTGTACGCAACAGTGGCGAGGGTTTCGTCGGCCAGCGTCGCAATCGCGCCGCCGTGGACGATCGGTCCCCGGCTGGTCGGAAACCCATGCGCGTCCGCGGTCAAGTTGCCCTCGATCACGAGCGTGCCGGATCCCGCCTCGATGAGCCTCGCCCCGATGTTGGCGATCATGCCGCTCGCGGTCCACTCCTTGTAGAGCTCTGGCAGCGTCCGCAGGCCGAAGGGTGCCTCGCTCACGACGTGAGCTCGCGGTGCAGCTCGAGCACCGGGTCGATGGGCTCGTAGCCCATCTGCGCATTGATGTGAAGGATCGGCGCGTTGTCGCCGTCGTTCTGCGTGCGGATCCTCTCCACGCCGAGACCGATCGCCTGCGCGATGGTCTCGTACTTGAGCGCCCGCGCGATTCCGCGCCCGCGGACGCTTCGGGCTGTCGTGGTGAAAGCCGTCCAGGGCACCCCCCGCGTCGGCGGGTACTCGATCGCGGACAGGCCGACGATCGCATCGCCCTCGCGGGCGATCCAGAAGCGATCCGCACGAGTGCCCGGATTGTCGAACCACATGCGATGCCACTCGCCGTAGGACAACTTGTGCATGGGCACGGTGGTCGGTATGTCGCGCTCCCCCATTGTCGACATCTCGTACAGCTTGGTCAGCCGGTCCCGATCGGTGTCCCGGTCCAGCGTCAGGAGCCGCACGCCTTCTTTCAGCATGCGCTCGCGGCCGTCCTCGGCACCCGCCAGCAGGCGTTCTCGGTGCGCGGTAAGGTCGAGCTCCCATTGCCGGCCACGCCGCACCTCGCGGTAACCCCTGCGCTCGAGGATCCGGATCTCGTGCTTGATGTTCTCTCGCACTCGCACCACGCCGATCTCCCCGCCCTCTGCACGCACCCACGACTCGCCCGCATCTACGAGCTGCTCGTAGGACGCGTCGGTCCAGCTCTTCGGATGCAAGACAAAACGCATCGAGCCGAAGCGCGCGGGACTCTTTTCCCATGCCGTGTGGGCCGCCTGGAGGAACGCAATCGCCGAGCCATCGCGTTCGGCCAGCCTCCTCGTGACCACCTCGCCCGCCGCAGTGAATGTCCATCGGAACTGGAGCATTTCTGGATCGCGAGGGTCATCGGGGGTCCGCGCTGTCTCCAGGTCCGCGACTTTCACGGCGTCGGCGATGGTCGCAGGCCGTAAATCGAGAACGGCTTTGGCTTTGGCCATCGGCGCCAGACCAGCCTAGCATTGAGCATCGGGTTAATCTCTGCGCCGTGTTTGGGCGCGCGCTGCAGAACGTCTCGGGGCGAGGACGGTCAACGCGATCGGCTTTGCGCATCGCGCTCTCGCCGTCATCGTGGGGCGTGAGCGACATTCCCGAGTGGGGAGAACAGCTCGAAGCCGAACGCGTCCTGTCTGAGGTCTGGTCGCTGGGCATCTCCGCGATCGAGGCCGGTCCGCCCGGCTTCCTTCCGGATCGCAGCGACATGGCCAAGCTTCTCCTGCGCCGGCACTGGCTGCGCGTCGTCTCGGGCCAGGCGCACGCCGTCCTCCATCACCACGACATTCGCGGACCAGAGCTGGCCCATATCGATGGCCACGCCAGCTGGCTCGCCGCGGTCGGCGCAGAGACGCTGGTGTTGTCCGCGATCGCGCCGCGCGGCGCGAGCACGGCGCACGGCATCGTGCTCGACAGCGAAGGTTGGGCGCACCTGCTCCACTCGATCGGATCTGTTGAGCATGTCTGCGCGCGACACCGGCTGCGGCTTGCCGTGCTGCCCCGATTCGGCAGCATGATTCAAGGGCCCTCCGATATCGAGAGGCTTCTGGTCGGCACCGAAGCCGGCCTGTGCTTCGACCCCTGCCACCTGATGATCGTGGGAGCCGACCCGCTCGAGGTACTCGAGCTCGCGGCGGGCCGGATCCGTCATGTGCGTCTCAACGATGTGGACGCGGACCTGGCGCGCCAGGTTCGAGAGCATCGAACCGACTATGCGCAGGCGGTGAACCGGGGGTTGTACAAGGCGTTGGGCGCCGGAGATGCCCGCGTCGAGAGCGTGATCGAAAGCCTGCGGCGGTCGAAATACAAGGGCTGGTACGCGATCGACGAGGACGTCCGGCTCAAAACTACGGACGACAAGCCGCTGCCCGGCATCAAGCGCGCGCTCGACTACACGCGCCGCCTCATCGCCGCCTGACGACTACTTAAACTTGGCGGCTCATCCCGGCCCAGTAGGGTTCGCGGAGCGTCCGTTTCAGGAGCTTGCCGGCGGCGTCGCGCGGCAGCTCGTCCACGAAATCGACGGTGCGGGGCTTCTTGTAGCCGGCCAGGCGCCGATCGCAAAACGCAATCAGGTCTTCGGCTGACGCGCTCATGCCGGGACGCAGCTGGACCACCGCCTTGACAGACTCGCCCCACTGCTCGTCCGGCACCCCGATGACGGCCGCATCCATCACTGCCGGGTGAGCGTGGAGGACCGCCTCGACCTCCGCAGGGTAGATGTTCACGCCCGCCGAGATGACCATGTCGACCATGCGGTCGCAGATGAAGTAGTAGCCCTCATCGTCTCGATAGGCGACGTCGCCCACCGAGAAGAAGCCGTCGTGCAGGCTCTGGCCGGTGGCCTCGGGACGGTTGTAGTACTCGGCCAGCCATGAGTTGCGGACCATGAACTCGCCAGGAGTGCCGTCAGGGACATCGAGGCCATCAGGGCCGGCGAGCCTGATCTCCTGGCCCGGGACGGGGGTGCCGCAGGATCCGGGCTTCCGCAGCTGGTCCTCGGGCCGCAGCACCGTGTTGATGCCGGTCTCGGTCGCTCCGTAGAACTCCCAGAGCACCTGGCCCAGCGCGGCCTCGGCACGCACCTTGAGGGCATGCGGGCAGGGAGCGGCGCCCAGGATCAGCGCGCGCAGCGATGACAGGTCGCGGGGCCGGCGCTCCTGCGCATCGACCAGCCGCTGCAGCAATGTCGGCGCCATGAACGTGGTCGTCACCCGGTGATGCTCGATGAGGTCCAGCGCCCCCTCAGCCTCGAACTTGCGCTGGATGACGTTGCTGGCTCCGAGGACCCCGTGCAGGGTGGCGAAGAACGCGACGGCGCTGTGATATCCCGGCCCGCACACCAGGTGGACGTCGGACTGGTTGAGCCCGAAGATCGAGATCACCTGCAGGACGTTCTCGATGTTCACTCCGTTCGGACGCCAGGCGCCCTTGGGATGGCCGGTGGTGCCCGACGTGTAGATCATCGACGCGCCCAGCCCGCCCGAGCCCGCAGCGCCTGGGGCTGTGTCGGGCGCGGCGTCCATCAGATCGCGGTATGACAGCCACCCGTCGGGCCTGGTGCTTCCGGTCGCGACATAGTGCCGTTCGCCTTTCACGTCTGGCCGCGCCGCCTCGACGACCTCGACGTGGTCGTCGTCCGCGCAGACGACTCGCGCGCCCGAATCGTTCAGCAGGTACGCCACCTCGGATCCACGCAGCCTGTAGTTGACTGGGACCGCCACCAGGCTGACACGGCGGAGGCCGCTCGAGATCTCGAACCCGGAGATCGAGTTGAAGGACATGATGGCGACGCGGTCACGCGGCTCGCATCCGAGCTCGCTGAACAAATGGGCGGCCTTGTTGGCGCGCCTGTTCAATGTCGAGAAGTCGACGACGTCGTCACCGAGGATCAGGGCGGGTTTGTTCGGAGTGGCCTCTGCGTGAACGTTGAGAAAATCGATGTCGGCCACGAAACAATCGTAGAACCGCTACTTGCTCGGAGATCCTTTCGCCGACGGACTCGGCGTCGGGCTTACGGGCGGTGCGTTGCAGGGCGCGTTCGAACCAAGCCCGAAAGTCGATGCGGTCGGAGTAACGCTGCCTGCGATCACCACCCGATACCGTGTGCACCCACCCAGCAGCGCCCAGGTCCCCAAGGCGGCCCAGTGATGGAACACGACCCCGGCCGGCAGCGGCGGGTACTGCTGCAGCACGGCGGCCGTTGGATCTGTGATCGCGGCAATTGGCGATGACTTCGACGAGTCGAACGGCCATAGGTACACCCTGGTGAACGGCCGAGCTTCCGGACTGTCGGCCGCGGCAGGCAGCTTGGTGGCGTCGAGGAGCGCGTCGACGATGGCCTGCGGCCCGTGGTTCGGCTTGACAAGGGCCAGGCTCTCACGACCCATCGGCGCCGACCAGTCGACGCCGATGATGTTGCCCGCGGCAGGGTATCGATTTACGGGCGCGGCGCCATCGGCGGCGGTCGCGCTGTAGACCTCCACCTCGCCGCCGACCGCCAGCGCGAGCTGCTTGGCATCGGGGCTCCAAGCCAGCGCATCCGCGTGGGGCAGCTTGGAGTTGACATGGCGGGGCGCGGCGGATGGAATCGGGCTCCCGTGCGTGGGCGTTGCCGCCGGTGCCGACGGGGCGCCCGACGCAGGCGAAGGCGAGGCGATCGGAGCCGCTGTGTTGATGGGCTCGATCACCGGTCCCTGGTCGGGCAGCGAGATCGCCGCCAGGGTGCCGTCGGCGCTGATGGCGATGGGTCCGTCCTCCGGTCCCAGCGATAGCGGGAACGGGTTGAGCACGCCGGCGGTCGGGTTCAACCAGTACCACACGCCCGTGCCGACGGCTCGCACCGCAATCAAGCCGTCACTCCCAGGAGCGGCCCCTTCGGTGAAGAGCGCCGCCTGGGCCGGCGGCTTCGCCAGCACCTTCGGGGGCGAGGGCGCGTGGGTCAGGTCGAACGCGTCGGCCTCGTAGTTGGCGCAGCAGCCGACCGTCAAAGCCAGGTAGTGGGAATTGGCGACGAGGCCGAATGGTCCTTCGCTCTGGAGGTCGGCCGACGCCGCCACAGGCTCGATGGCGCCGCTGAATGGATCGGCCCGGAAGAGCCAGTCGTACGGAACCACACCCGCAGTGGTCCTGCGCTCGGCGGGTCTATCGTCGTGGATCGTGAAGTACAGGACTGGGTACTGGAGTCCCGGCGCCGGTGCCCAAACCGGCCCGGAGGCCTTGAAAGCGCCACCGGCGGGAAGCGGCGCCACGAGCACCGATTTGCCTGTCGTCGGATCGATCACGCCGACCCCCTGGTCGCCGAGGTAGGCGATGAGCCCGTTCGCAAGCGCCCCCGGGACCACAGAGGGTGCGTGCACGCCGGCAGGCGCGCCTCCGCTGCATGCGGTGGCGAGGATCAGCGCCAGGATCGGACCAAGGCGCCACGACATGGGAAGTCGCACGTGAATCGCCGATGTTAACGGGCGCAACCGTCCCGTTGTTACCCGGCTCGGGCGCGGCACGTTGCGTGTTCATGGCCAAAATGGCGCTGATCGCGGCCTTGGGGGCGGTTCTCTTCATGGCCTGCGGGTACAGTCCCTGCGCCTGCGACGGCTCGGGAACCCTTCCCGTCCAGACCAGTCCTTCCCCTGGGCTCGGTTTCGATGCGGTGGTCACCGAGACCGATACGGCGATCACGATCCAAAGCGGCCAGAAGCTGGAGGTAGTGCTTCACGCCCGATCGGGCATGACCAACTGGAGCAATGTCAGGTCCAGCGATACCTCGGTGCTGTCTCCGATCGTGAATCCAGCGGCCACGGCCGTCCGCGGCGTCACCCTGGCGGCGTTTCAGGCCCTGACGCCGGGTCGCTCGGACATCACGGCTACGGCCGGGGCCGCGTGCTCTCCGGGTCAGGCGTGCCCCATGTACGTGATGCTCTACTCCGTGACCGTAACGGTGCTACCTGGTCGCTAAGAGCCGGCGGCACGGATCGCGTCGGCCACCGCTTCCAGCTCCGCCCGCCCAGGGGGATGCTCGTAGGTTTTCGGGAAGGTGAGGCTGAAACCGTCTCCGGGGTAGCGCGGGATGACGTGCACGTGGAAGTGGGGTACGTCCTGGAAGGCAACCTCGCCGTCCATGACCAGGAGGTTCACGCCGCTCGCTCCCAGTGTCTGCCGCGCGAGGGCGGCCAGCTGGCGCGCGACCTTGAAGGCGCGCATCGCCACGGTCTCGTTGACGTCGCCCATCAGCACCGCGTGCTCACGTGGCACCACGAGCATGTGGCCATGGGTGATGGGCTGGATGTCCATGAACGCGATGACGGTGTCGTCCTCATGGGTGAGGCTCGCGGGCGATTCGCCGCGAACGATGGAGCAGAAAACGCACTCACTCATGGCTGCCAAAGCTTAAGTGACTGTGAAGCCGGCGCAGCCGTCACTCGCCCTGGACCGCGGGCTCGATGGCGTCGGTGGCGGGAACGTCATCGCGCTCGCCGTCCGAGCCGTTCGCGTCGTTGAGGCCCGCCTCGACCGGCAGTGCGGTTTCGCCGTCCAGGACCAGCTCCCCGTTGCCACCGGCCTCCACCGGCACGCGCTGGCCCCGCCGCCGCCTGCGGGCCCGGCGGTCGCCGCGGTGCGGTCTCGACAGGCGCTGCACCTGGGAGCGGATGCCCACGCGCTGGCAGGCGGTCACGACGGCACCCACGCCCGCGACCAGCCCCTCCTCCCTCGCGTGCTCGAACAGAGGTCCGAACAGATCGGGAGCGCCGGGGATCACGGTCTTGGAATCCCCCACGATCACGAGCAGCTTCTTGGCGCGCGAGATGGCGACGTTGACGCGGTTGGGGTCGTTCAGGAAGCCGATGGCGGCCCGATCGTTCGAGCGCACCAGGGAAAGGATGACCGCGTCCGACTCGCGGCCCTCGAATGCGTCGACCGACTCGATGTCGTCCGGAGGCACGATGCCCTTGAGAGCGCCCTGCAGGCGGTTGACCTGCGAGTTGTACATGGCGATCACGGCCAGGTGGGCCTTGCGGACGCGCCGGCGGATGATCGAGGTGATGTCCTTGCAGAGCGCGACCTCGAATTCGTTGGCCACCGAGCGCTGCGCGTCGCGGTACTCGTCTTGCGCGCCGGTGTCCACCCACACGAGCTCACGGTCGAAGGGCCACGGCAGCGGCATGCGCGGGTGGGGCGCCTCATGGATGAGCTTGCCTTCGTAGAAGAGGTCGGAGACCACGCGGCCGATCGGCTCGCGCATCCGGTACTGCCTTGGCAGCATGATCTTGGAGCTCGCGGGCACCTTGTCCCACATCCACCCGTAGAAGCTGTCGTCGCGGACGACCTCGTCGAGCGGCTGCTCGATCTTGAACGTGGACGCGGCCTCCTCCATGACCGGCGGCAGCTGCTTGAGGTCGCCGATCATCACCCAGCGCTTGGCCAGCGGAAAGAGCGCCAGCGCCTCGTTGGCCCTGACCTTGTTGGCCTCGTCGAGGATCAGCCAGTCGAACACCTTGAACCGCAACCTGGAATCGATCGCCAGCCGGTTGCACGTGCCGGCGACGAGGTTGTAGGGCTCGAGGTCGTCGCCCTCGACCAACGTGGGCCGGAGGCGGCGCGGCACCTTGCCGGGCTCGGCGATTCGTGCCTGCCGCACGTGCGAGAAACCCAGCAGGCGCTCCTGGCCGGTGTCGACCGCGTCGTTGGAGTGCGAGGAGAGGAGGATCGACGCGCCTGGGGTGCGGCCGAGGATGCGGCGGATCGATTCCACGATGGCCGTGGTCTTGCCGGTCCCCGGCGGCCCCTGGATCATGTACAGCTGGCCGGGACGCATCCCCATCACGCGGGCGACTGCCTCGGCCTGCTCTTCGTTCGGGTCGGGCAGGTGGTGGGCGCGCTTGCCGTCGAGGGGGACTCGCGGCGGGCTCCCCAGCCAGCCGGTGTCGGCCAGCTCCGCCGCCAGTGCGCCCGTGCGGGGGCTTCCGATCTGCAGCTGGCGGATCACCGACCGCTGCGCCTCGAACATCTCCACGCTCGCGGTCGGCAGCACGATGCCCTCGTCAGGCAGTGGGTCGTAGCGGCGGAAGCTCACCCACAGGTTGGAGCCCTGGACGCGGTCCAGCGACATGCCGCGGTACTCGGGAAACCCGGCCGAGCGGACGGTCAGGGAGTCGATGCCGCGGTAGATCCGGCCGTCGGCGTCGTCGACCAGGTGGAGGATCGCGCGGACGTACTCGCCTCCGCGCATGTCCTCACCGCATTCGGGGCAATGGATGCCGGTCGAGGTCGGCACCTCGGTCTCGCACTTCGGGCATTCGATCCACTGTTCGGTGGCCTCGTAGCGCCGTACCGCCGCTTCGGCGAGCTTCTCGCGGTAGTCGCGCAGGTGCTCGATGAAGCGCAGGGTCGAGTCGAGGATCGGCAGCGTCTTGGCCTTCTCGCGCAGGACGATCGCCGTGAACCCTTCCAGGTCGCCGTCCCACTCTTTGACCAGCTGTAGCTCCTGGTAGCCGATCCGGAGGCGGTTCTTCTCCATCTCGAACTCGCCGTCGAGCTCCTGCCAGTCCGTGATCTCGAGCGCCAGCCCCGTGGGCGTCCGGCCCAGCCTCCCGGTCAGGAGCGTCTGCCGGACCTGGCCGATGAACTCCAGGGGCTTTTCGGGCTTGACGACGGTGTAAGTGCCGTCGATGCTCCGCTGCTCCTCGAGGACCTGTCGGAGCAGCTCGGCGCCGCCGGCGGCTTCCAGCGCGGTGACCTTGGCGGCCGCGGGCGTGCCTGGCCGGACGCGGATTCCAAGCCGGCCGGCCTGCACCTCTTCGCCGGGAATATCCGGGTTCCAGAGCATGAGGACGTCGCCGGGGTTGGGCGTGCTCACGTCAAGCAGACCTGAGGGTCGATGCGCGGGTTGGACATGAAATAGGGTTCAACTGAGTTCAAAAAAGGGGTCCCCAGGCGGGACCTAGCACCCCAATGGGCAGGGCCTACGTTAGCACATAGCCCGCGTATTGCACTATTGACGCGCCGTGTGGAAGAACCGCCTCGAGCCGTACGAGATCCTGAGCGAGGACGACGTCGAGGCGATCCACGGGCAGGCGATGAACATCCTCGAGGAGATCGGCGTCGACTTCCTCGACGGACAGGCCCGGGAGATATTCGGCAAGGCCGGGATGAAGATCGAAGACATGCGGGTGAGGTTCGACCGCGACTTCATCCTGGAAACAGTCGCCAAGACGCCGCCCACATTCGAGCTCCAGGCTCGCAACGCCTCCCGCTCGGTCGTCCTGGGCGGCGACAACGTCGTGACCGCCCCGGTCTACGGGCCGCCGTTCATCACCGACCTGGAGCGCGGGCGGCGTGGGGCGACGATCGAGGACTTCAACAACTTCGACAAGATGGCGCAAGCCATCGACCAGATCCACTGCGCCGGGGGCACGACCGTCGAGCCGGAGGACCTGCCGCTGGGCTCGCGGCACCTCGACATGGTGTATTCCCACATTCGCTGGACCGACAAACCCTTCATGGGCAGCGTCATCTCGCGTGAGAACGCCAGGGACACGATCGAGATGGCCGCGATCGTGTTTGGTGGCCGGGATCGCATCGAGAAGACGCCCGCGGTGATCAGCCTCGTCAACGTCAACAGCCCGCTGCGATATGACGACCGCATGCTCGGTGCGCTGCTCGAGTATTCGGAGGTCGGCCAGCCGGTCATCGTCACGCCCTTCCTGATGGCGGGCGCCATGTCGCCGATGGGCCTCGCGGGCACGCTGGCGCAGCAGACCGCCGAGGCCCTGGCGGGCATTGCGCTCGTGCAGCTGATCCGCCCAGGGACGCCGAGCGTATACGGGTCTTTCCTCACCAACACGGACATGCAGTCCGGCAGCCCCGCGTTCGGCACGCCGGAGTCGGCGATGGGAATCCTCGCGAGCGCGCAGATGGCGCGGCACTACAACCTCCCCTTCCGGGGCGGAGGGGCGCTGACCTCGTCCAAGGCACCCGACGCGCAGGCGGCCTACGAATCGATGATGTGCATGTGGCCGACCATCCTCGGCCGCGTCAACTTCGTGCTGCACGCCGCCGGCTGGTTGGAGAGCGCGTTGCTCGCCTCGTACGAGAAATTCATCATCGACGTCGAGGCGCTGCGGATGTTCGAATGGATCCTGGGCCACGGCATCTCCGTGGACGCTGAGGGCCTGGCGATGGACGCCATCCGTGAGGTCGGCCCGGGCGGGCACTTCCTCGGCGCCGAACACACTCTCCGCAACTACCGCACCGGCTTCTACCGGCCATGGATCTCGTCGACCGAGAACTTCGACCGCTGGAACCGGTTTGGCGCGAGGACGGCGGACGTGGTCGCGGCCGAGAAGTGGAAGCAGGTGCTGGCGGAGTATCCCGACCCGGGCATCGATCCGGGGGTCGACGAGCAGCTGAAGGAGTTCGTCGCCAGGCGCAAGCAGGAGCTGGGCGACGACTGAACAGCAGGCCCGCAAGCGCTTGGGCCATCTCTTGTCCAAGATCGCATCTCCCGCCCCGGCGCCCGCGAGCGGATCCGCGACCGCGGCCGTCGTGGCAGCCGCGGCGGCTCTCCTGCAGAAGGTGACCAGGCTTTCGGGGAAGCAATGGCCGGAGGCGGCCGAGATGCACGGGCGCGCCGAGCGCCTGCGCCTGCAGAGCGAGGAGCTCATCGAGCAAGACTCGTTGGCGTACCTCGACTATGTCGAAGCGGTCCGCTCGGGACACGGCGTTGCCGGCGCCCAGGCCAGGACGATCCAGATCCCGCTAGAGATCGCGAGAGCCGCCGCCGAGGTCGCCGCGCTGGCCGAGCTGTCGGCGTCTTTGGGAAACCCGAAGCTGCGAGCTGACGCGGTGGTGGCGGCGATGTTTGCTTCCGCCGCGGCGGAAGCGGCGGCGTACCTGGTCGGTGTCAATGTGAAAGAGGCCGCCGGTGGCGGCCGGGTGGGCGAGACCGCGGACGTCCGTGTCGACGAGGCGCGGAGACTGGCGCTCGAGGCTAGCGGGAGGCTTCGGCCGCCAGGCGCTCGAGGCTTCGCAGGTGGTCCCGGTCGTGGTCGAGCGCGACCCGCAGGTAGCCGTCGACGGTGAGCTCGCCGAATTTCTTGTGCACGCCCACGCAACTCCGCTCCTCTTCGTTCAAAGCGCGCACGAAGTCGATGAGCCGGTTGCGCGTGTCTGCCCACTCCGACAGGGCGCTCTCCAGCGAGATGCCGTCGAAGTCCCTTTCGTCGTTGCTGTAGAACTCGAACTCCGGGCGCTCGCCCGCGGCCATCGCCCGGATGCGCGGTTCGAAGCATTCTTTCTCGGTGGTGGCCAGGTGGGCTGCGATGTCACGCAGCGTCCAGGCGCCGACGCGCCCCGGGTGGTCGTCCGTGACGAGCTGCGTCATCGCGACCATCAACTGCTGGCTGGCTTTCAGCTCCTCCAGCAAGGTGTCGGTCACGCGGACGTCTCGGGCTTCATGAGCCGATCGCGGGGGTTGGCGGCGTCGAGCTCGGCCACCACGGCGGCCAGCACCTCATCCGGCGTGCCTGCTCTCTCGTCGACCGGGCCCCAGCGCCAGCCGTCGAGGTAGGCGTCCATGTCGGTCGAGCCATCCTTCATGGCGTAGGCGTCGATGGCGACCTGGAAGCGGTCGGGCATCATGCGCTTGACCTGGGCGTCGCCCTCCCAAGCCTTGACCTGCGACGGAATGTGTTTCCAGAACATGACCTGATAGGAAGCCAACGCTCTCAAGCCTCAACCAGGTCGGCCAATCTTGTCTCCAGCTCGCCGAGTCCGACGTCGTTGATCTCGAGCGGCAGCCCCAGGTAGGCGGCGATCTCGGCGGCCTTGTCCGCTAGGCGGGCGTTCGGCACCTGGCGCAAATAGAGCAGCGCCTCGTAATTGCCGAACAGCATCTCTTTGAGCTCCGGGTGCCGGTCGAGCCCGAGGCCGCGCACGACCGCGCGCTCAAAGTTGCGAACCAGCCAATCGGTGAGGAAGAAGGTCCCCGGGCGCTCCTTGCTGACGCGCTCGAACTGACCCGCTCCGGCCAGGATCTCGTAGCAGTGCGGGCCGCGCACGCGTGAGGCGCCGACCTCGTCGAGGATCGGCTCCAGCTTTCCATTCATGCCGCAGTCGCCGTACACGACCACGAGATGCTTGTAGCGAGGGCGCAGCTCATGCAGCTTCTCGCGAAGCTCCTCGACGATGCGATTCGGGTACAGGTGCAGCAGCGCCGAGACGCCGTAGATGTCGACGTCCCAGCCGCGCCGGTCGACGATGTCCTTGACCTCTTTGCCTAGCGCGCCGCAGATGACAAAGGCCGTGGTCACCCGACGAGCTCCAGGTCCGGGAAGCGAAGGACCTCGACGAATGCGTCATTGAAGTCGGAGCGGCCGGAGAGCTCGACGTATTCGATGCGCGACGGGAGCTCGAAGGCCACCTGGCGCTCGCGGTACGAGAGCAAGGCGATCTTGGCTCCCTCGCCTGCGGAGTTGCCGACGGCGATGATCTTGTCGACGTCGACGTCCGGCACCAACCCGATGATCTTGGCGCTCTCAGGGTTGAGGTACGACCCGAATGATCCGCCGAGGTAGATCTCATCCAGGTCGGAGGCGGCGACCCCCAGGATGCCCATCAGGATCTTGATCCCGGTCGCGATCGAGCCCTTGGCGAACTGCAGCTCGCGCACGTCGCGCTGGCTCAGGTAGACGCCGTCTGCGAGCACGAACGCGCGGACGCCCTCGACCTCGATGAGGCGGTCGGCCAGCGGATGATTCGGAACGTCGGCTGCCGACAGCATCCGGCCCGAGTGTTCGAGCAGGCCCACGTTCAGCAGCTGCGCAACCGCGTCGACCAGCCCCGAGCCACACAAGCCCAGCGGGCGCACGTCACCTCCGATGACCTGCAGCTCGACGCCGTCGCCGAGCTGAACGCCTTCGATGGCGCCATCGGTTGCGCGCATGCCGCACTTGATCTGGCTGCCTTCGAATGCGGGCCCGGCCGGGGCCGCGGTCGCGAGCGTGCGCTGGCTGCTCCCGATCACGATCTCCCCGTTCGTGCCGACGTCGACGAACACACGCATCTTGTCCTCGCGCGCGATGTTGGTCGCGAGCACGCCCGACACGATGTCGGCGCCGACGTAAGCGCCCAGCGCAGGCAGCGTCTGGATGTAGCCGGCCGGGTGAATCCGGAGTCCCACCTCGCTCGCGGGGACGCTCAGCGCATCCATGAAAGTGGGCGTGAACGGCATCATCGATATCGGGGTCGGGTCGATGCCGAGCAAGAGGTGGAGCATCGTCACATTTCCCACGACCACCGCCTCATACGTGCGCTCGGGCGAGACCCCCGAGTCGCGATAGAGGTCGTCGAGGATCCCGTTCATGGTCTGCACGACCGCGGCCTTCAGCTCGTCGATGCTGTCGGTCCCGTTCATGGCGTGGCTGATCCGCGAGATGACGTCGGCGCCGAAGGGCGCCTGGCCGTTGAGCGTCGAGCTGACCGCGGCGGCCATCCCGGTGCGCAGGTTCATCAACGTGCCGACCAGCGTGGTCGTGCCGACGTCGAACGCGACTCCGAAGCACTCCTCCGTGGTGTCGCCCGGCTCGACCGCGACCAGATGCTCGCCCGCCAGCACCGCCGTGACCTTGAAGCCGGCCTCCCGCAACGTCTTGGGCAGCGTGCGAAGAACCGGAACGCTCGCGGACATGTCGTGCCCTTCCGCGGTGAGGGCGTCACGGAGACGGGTGACGTCGCTCCGCTGGTCGTGGAGGTCCGGCTCTGTCAGCTCCAGGTAAACCTTGCGGACGTTGGGATCGATGATGACCAGGCGGCTGAGGCCCATCGTTGCGGCCTTGGGCACGCGAAGGAGCTGCGGAACCTCGCACGTGATGTCTTCGTAGATCCGCGCCTGGCACGAGAGGCGCCAGCCGTTCCCCACCTCGTCCTTGCGAAGGAGCCGATGGTCGGCGGCGGTGACCTCGCTGGCGCCCTCGAGCACTCGAACCTTGCACTTGCCGCAGGTCCCGCGCCCGCCGCAGGTGGAATCGATGGGCAGGCCGATCCAGTGCGCCGCGCTGAACAGGGTGGTTCCGGGCGGCACTCGGGTGGTCCGCTCGAAGGGCTGGTAGGTCACCTCCAGCTTGCGCTGGATCATTTGGAGGACGCCTGGGCCAGGTCCGCCCGATAGCTCGCGATCCAGCGCATCGCGTACTCGTCGTGGCCGAGCAACAGGTCGCCGGCGAGGACAGCCCTGCGCACCTCGGGCACGAGCGGGTTGGTGATCGCGCAGGTCAAGCCCGCGTGCATCGCCAGCGGCAGGAACGCGGCGTTGACGGTGGCCCGATCGGGCAGCCCAAACGAAACGTTCGAGGCCCCGCACGTCATGTTGTTGCCGAGCTCGTTGCGGATCAGGCGCATCGTCTCCAGCGTGATGAGGCCGCAAGTCGGGTCGGCCGCGACCGTCATGGCGATGGGGTCGATGATCACGTCCTCCTGAGGGATGCCGTATTCGGCCGCGCGCTCGATGATCCGGCGCGCGATCGCGAGCCGCTCCTCAGGCACCATCGAGATCCCGGTTTCGTCATTGGCCATGCCGATCACGGCCGCGCCGTGCTTCTTGACCAGGGGCAGGATGCGATCCATCCGCTCGTCCTCGGCCGTCACCGAGTTGACCAGCGCCTTGCCTTCGTATGCGGCCAGCGCGGCCTCGAGCGCCTCCATGACCGAGGAGTCGATGCAGATGGGGAGGTCGCTGACCTCGCTCACAGCCTTGATCGCGGCGACGAGCAGCGCCGGCTCGTCGATGGCGGGGATGCCGGCGTTCACGTCCAGCATGTGCGCGCCGGCGGCGGCCTGCGCGATCGCGTCGGCCCGGACCCGGTCCATGCGGCCTTCCTTCATCTCGGCGGCGAGGACCTTGCGACCGGTCGGGTTGATGCGCTCGCCGATCACCACGAACGGCCGGTCGATCGAGATGACGACCTCGCGGCTGCGCGAGCGGAGGATTGTGTCCAACGAGCTCAGCCCTTTTTGAGCGTCTCGTCGATCAGCTTGACGGCCTGCTCCAATGCCTGTGCGCCGTGTGAGGTCTCGCTTCTGTCGCCCACGATCTCCTTGGCCATCCGGGTGGCCATCGATGCATCGGGCGCGTAGCTGTCCGCGCCCACATGCTTGGCGTACTCCGCGGTCACGGGCGCGCCGCCGACCGCGATGTGGACCTTTTCTCGAAGCCCGGCCTTGGTGATGGCGTCGATGTTGACCTTGAACATCGGCATCGTGGTGGTCAGGAAGGCTGAGAAGCCGATGACATCCGGATTGTGCTGCTCGATCGCGGCCACGAACTTCTCCGGCGGCGTGTTGACGCCGAGGTCGAACACCTCGAAGCCCGCGCCCTCGAGCATGATCACGCAGAGGTTCTTGCCGATGTCGTGGATGTCGCCCTTGACGGTCCCGATGACATAGCGGCCTACTGGCTGGGCGCCGGTCTCCGCGATCAGCGGCCGCAGGATCACCAGGGCGCCCTGCATGGCGCGCGCGGCGATGAGCATCTCGGGGACGAAGAAGTCGCCCTTCTCGAAGCGCCTGCCGACTTCTTCCAGGGAAGGGATGAGGGCCTTGAACAGGATGTCCATCGGGTCCATGCCCAGCTTCAGCCCCTCTTCGGTGAGGGCCTTCACCTCGGGCGCGTGTCCGTTCAGCGTGTGGTCGAACAGGCCGGCTCGGATCTCTTCTTCTCGGCTCATCGGGCCTCCTTCCTGTTGCGCATCGCCCAACTGATGCTCAGAGTCCAACAAGAATACCCCTATCGTATTATGTTGCGCAGTGAGCAACGACCCCCGCGAAGCGGCCGTGATCCGCTCGGTGGATCGAGCGATCGCGATCCTGGACCTGCTCGCCCACGGCGCCCGGCCGGAAAACGGCGGGTCGCGCGAACTCCCGGTTTTCGCGGGGTTGTCCGGCGCCGAGGTGGCGCGCGAGCTGGGCGTGCACCGCTCGACTGCGCTTCGCCTGCTCGGCACGCTCGAGCGCCACGCCCTCGTCGAGCGAGACCCTAGGACCGCCAGGTACCGGCTCGGCCGCCGGCTGCCGCAGCTGGCCAGGGTCGTCACCGGCGAGCTCGACCTCCGTTCGGTCGCGCGCCCTGTGTGCGAGAGCCTGGCCGCCTCGACAGGCGAGACCGTGACGCTGGATGTGCTCGACGGCGATGAGATCGTGCCCATCGAGCAGTGCACGGCGTCGACCGCCTTCGTCAGCGTCAACTGGCTTGGGCGCCGGACGCCGGTTCACTGCACGGCGAGCGGCAAGGTCGTGCTTGCTTTCGCCGCCGAACCGATCCGGCAGCGGTTGCTGGCCCGCCCACTCGAAGCGCGGACGCCCAGAACGATCGTCGACATCGCCGAGCTGGAAAAGCAGCTGGCCGCGACGCGCGAGAGCGGCTACGCCAGGACGTTCGAGGAGCTCGAGGTGGGCCTGGACGCAATTGCCGCGCCCGTCTACTCGGCGGAAGGGGAGGTCCTTGCCGCGATCGACGTCTCGGGGCCTGCCCACAGGCTGCACGCCGGCGGTGGCCCGGACTTCGTGGCCCTCACCCGCGACGCCGCGGCGGACCTTTCGCGGCGCCTCGGCTATCGCGGCCGCGCCGCGCGCTAGAGCCCCGGCATTTAACCAACGCTTAACGCAAAAGCACCCATCCGGCGCTGATTCACTCCTTGCAATGTCTCCGTGGCAGGTGCATCCTTGACGCGATATATCGGTTGTCGCCGCGCCTGGCACAGGCGCATGTCATCCGTCATTTGGGGAGAGAGGAATGAACTGGCGATATCAAATCCGTGGTCTTGGCGTGGCCGTCGCAACGCTGTTGGTGGTGGTTGCTTGCGGCTCTTCGGGCGGCGGCGCCGGGGCGTGCACGACCGCCAAGACGGCGACCTCAGCGTCTGCTTGTGGCGGCATGGACAGTCTCGTCGCCGCGGCGAAGGCGGAAGGCAAGCTCAACATCATCGCAGTGCCGCGCGACTGGGCCAACTATGGAGCCATCATCGACGGCTTCACGGCGAAGTACGGCATTCCAATCACTTCGGACAACCCCACCGGCAGCAGCCAGGACGAGGTGAACGCGGTCCAGCAGCTCGGCACCAGCAGCCGCGCCCCGGACGTGCTCGACATCGGTACTTCCGTCACGCTCGCGAACCTCACCCTCTACGCTCCTTACAAGGTCGCGACCTGGAGCGACATCCCTGACAACCAGAAGGAGCCGACCGGTCTCTGGTACCAGGACTACGGCGGCTACATGTCGGTCGGCTACGACTCGACCAAGGTGCCTGCGGTCACGTCGATGCAAGACCTGCTCGGTTCCGCCTTCAAGGGCAAAGTGGCGCTGAACGGTGACCCGACGAAGGCCAATGCCGCACTGAACGGCGTGATGATGGCCTCGCTCGCGAACGGCGGCACGGTCGACGACATCAGCAAGGGAGTCGACTTCTTCCACCAGCTGAAGCTGAAGGGCAACTTCGTCCCGGTCCAGGCGACCACGGCCACGGTCAAGAACGGGACGACGCCGGTGGTGTTCGACTGGGACTATCTGTCGGCCCAACATGGCACCGACGTACCGACATGGAAGGTATTCGTTCCAGCGAACGCGATCCTTCTCGACTTTTACAACCAGGCCGTCAGCAAGACGGCGCCTCACCCCGCCGCGGCGCGGCTCTGGGAGGAATACCTCTACTCCGACGAGGGCCAGAACCTGTGGCTCAAGGGCCTCGCACGACCCGTCCGCATGGCCGCCATGACGAAGTCTGGGAAGATCGACGCGGCCGCGGCTGCAGCGCTGCCAGTCGCGAACGGCACGCCGATCCGCCTCTCCGCCGACCAGGCCACGGCCGCGAAGGCTTATTTGGCCAGCCACTGGGCGGCCGCGATTTCTTGACAGCTGCCGGCTATCCGGCTGTAACCGGCGTCGGCCGCCCGATGGTGGGCGGCCGGCGCCTCTCCCTGACCTGGCTCGGCGCGGTCCCATTCCTCGCCTATGTCGGGGTCTTTCTCTTTCTGCCGACCCTCATCATCGCGGTGGGCGCCTTCTTCGGCGAAGGCGGATTCACCCTTTCGAATTTTTCCAACCTGTCCCGGTCCTATATCGTCACAGCCACCGTCAACAGCATCATCCTGTCGGCGGTGACGGCCGTCGCCGGCGCGGTCCTGGGAAGTGTGCTGACGTACGCCATCGCGACCGGCAACCCGAAAGGGGTCGTGCGTCGGATCGCGGTCTCAGCGTCCGGCGTCCTTGCGCAGTTCGGGGGCGTGACGCTGGCGTTCGCGTTCTTCGCTACTATCGGCCCGGCCGGCTTTGTCTACCTCTGGGCGGCCCAGCACCATCTGGATTTCTACGCGAGCGGCTTCTGGCTATACGACCTACGGGGACTGGAGGTCGTTTACCTGTACTTTCAGATCCCGCTGATGGTCCTCGTCTTCCTGCCTGCTGTCGACGGCATCCGCCCGCAGTGGCGCGAGGCTACCGAGAGCCTCGGAGGGAGCTCGTGGCACTACTGGCGTTACGTCGCCGGCCCGCTGCTCGCGCCCGCCTTCCTCGGCGCGACCCTGCTGCTGTTCGCCAACGCTCTGTCCGCTTATGCGACGGCTGCGGCGTTGATCAACCAGGGCGGTATCATCCTGCCTTTGCAGATCAGCAATGCCATCACGAGCGAGGTTGGGCTGCACGAGCCAGGCTTCGCGAAGGCGCAGGCCGTCGTTCTGATCGCGATCGTAGCGATCGTCACGGCTCTGTACGGGGTCCTCCAGCGGCGGACGGCGAGGTGGCTGCAGTGATCAGGGGCCGAAAGGCGAGGCTTCAGGTCTTTCGGATCGTGGCTTTCGTGCTTTTTGGCGCCTTCTTTGTGGTGCCGATCTACGCCATGTTCGAGTTCTCGACGCGTGGAATCGGCGAGAATGCGCCGCGCACGCTGGCGAACTGGCAGGCGATCGGGACGTATCCCGACATGGTCGCCGGCATCGTCAACTCGCTCGAGCTCGCGGCCATCACGTCGATCGCCATCCTCGTCGTCCTGGTGCCGACCATGGTCTGGGTGCGGCTGCGCTTGCCCAGGCTTCGCCGGGTGATCGAGCTGATATCCCTGCTGCCGCTGACGATCCCGGCCATCGTGCTGGTGGTCGGCTTCTGGCCGATGTACCAGTGGCTGGGCAACAACTTCAGCGACTCTATCCTCACGCTTTCATTCGCGTACGCGATCCTGGTGCTGCCTTATGCATACCGCGCGCTCGATGCGGGCCTTGCCGCGATCGATGTCAAGACGCTGTCGGAGGCGGCGCGCAGCCTTGGCGCCGGCTGGCCGACCGTGATATGGCGCGTCATCGTCCCCAACATCTCGTCCGCCCTGCTCAACGCCGCACTTCTGTCCGTGGCGCTGGTCCTCGGTGAGTACACGATCGCCAACAACCTTCTGTACCCCAACCTCCAGGTGTCGCTCGTGTCTCTCGGTCGCACCAACGCCGGAGTCTCGATCGCAGTCGCCGTGGCCTCCCTGCTCTTCGCATTCGCGCTCTTGATCGCGATCTCCTTTGTCGGCCGGCCTCGCCGCATGCGCTCGGAGGTAGCCTGATGTCGACCACACGGCCCGGCATTGAAGTCCGGCTCGAGAACCTCAGCCGTCGCTACTCGGGCGTCACCGCGCTCGATGGCCTGAACCTTACGATGGCCCCAGGCGAGCTGGTTGCCCTGCTCGGGCCATCGGGCTGCGGCAAGACCACGGCGCTGCGCCTGGTGGCCGGCCTGGAGGACGCCGACGGCGGTCGTGTGGTCATCGGTGGCGAGGACGTCACCAACGTACCGGCCAACAAGCGCGAGATCGGCATGGTGTTCCAGGCCTACTCGTTGTTCCCGCACATGACGGCGATGCAGAACGTGGAATTTGGCATGCAGCTGCACGAAGTCGGCGTCGCCGAGCGTCGGAAGCGTGCGGTTGACATGCTCGAGCTGGTCGGGCTTTCAGCCCACGTCAACAAGTACGCGAATCAGATGTCAGGCGGACAGCAGCAGCGGGTGGCGCTGGCACGGGCGCTTGCGATCGAGCCGAAGGTGCTGCTGCTCGATGAGCCCTTGTCAGCCCTCGACGCCAAAGTGCGTGCGCGCCTGCGTGACGAGATCCGCCGCGTCCAGCTCGAAGTTGGAACCACGACCCTGTTCGTCACGCACGACCAGGAGGAGGCGCTGGCGATCGCAGATCGCGTCGGCGTGATGAATGCCGGGCACATCGAGCAGCTGGGTCCGCCGACGACCATCTATTCGCGGCCCGCTACGCCGTTCGTCGCCGAGTTCGTCGGCCTCACCAACCGCCTCGCGGGCGTCGTCAAGGGCGGGGAGGTCGAGGTGCGCGGCAAGCGCTTGCCGCTGATGAAACCGGACTCGACCGACGGGCCGGCCATCGCGCTCGTCCGGCCCGAGGCCGTGTCCGTTGCCGCCGACGGCGACATGAGCGCGGGCCCGTTGGTCGGCAGCGTCATATCCACCGTCTTTCTAGGCGCCACCAGCCGTGTCACCGTCGACCTCGGCGATGTCACGGTGCTGGCGCAGCTGCCGACCTCCGACGTGGGTGCGATCACGGCCGGCACTAAGGTCCGGCTGTCACTGCGGACGGACCCGGTTCTGATCGCGAGAGACGAAAAAGCCGCGACCGAGGCTTGACGGATCCTTCGGTCCTGAGCCACCAGCGGCGGCTGGTGGCGGGTCGTGCTCTTCGAGCCGGTTCGCGCGCTGCTTACCGGGCGGTCGAGGCGGCGGAAGGCGAGACGCACCAGGTCCGCCATGACCTGGAGGGCTCATCTGGTGAGCAGCGCGTGCACGTCGGCGAGGTCCTCGCTTGCATCGCACACCTGACCGACCTGCACGTCACTGATGTGCAGTCGCCGGCGCGATTCGAGTTCATCAATCGCGAATACGCCGACCCGCGCTTCCGCGAGCTGCTCCCCATGCACCGGCCCCAGGAGGCGCTGAACGCGCACGCCATCGCCGCGATGGTCCGCACCCTGAACGCGATCGGCGGTGCGCCGATCACCGGGCATCCGATCGACCTCGCGATCATGTCGGGCGACGCCGTCGACAACGCGCAGTGGAACGAGCTGGCGACATTCGCGGCGCTGCTCGACGGCGGCCAGGTCCGAGCTGATTCCGGCGGCCAGCGATACGAAGGCGTGCAGTCGCCGGGCTGGCCGGACGACTTCTTCTGGAAGCCCGACGGTGCGATCAAGGGTGACGACCTGATGCGGGCGGCGTACGGATTTCCTCACCTCCCGGGCTTGCTGGAGCGCGCCCTACGTCCGTTTCGATCAGTCGGTCTGCGCATGCCCTGGCTCGGTTGCCACGGCAATCACGAGGAGGTGAGTCAGGGCGTGGGCATCGTGACGCCGGCGCTGGCGGCGGCGATGGTCGGGTTCCACAAGCCGATTGCCCTTCCAGACGGTCTCGATCGGGACTCCGTGATCGAGACGTTCGTCCGCCGGCCGGAGGCGTTCATGGCAGGTCCCGACCTGCCGGTCACGCCGGACGCGGATAGGCGACCCTTCACGCGTGGGGAATTCGACGCCGCCATCCGCCAGGACGGCACGGCGTACTACGTGCATGACACACCGGCGGTGCGATTCGTGGTTCTCGACACGGCCTGCACCGCCGGCGGCGCGGACGGATGTATCGACGAGGACCAGCTGGGGTGGCTCGAGCGGCGGCTGCAAGAAGCGCGCGACCGGCCAGTCGTGATCACGTCGCACCACACGCTCGACACGATGGGCAACAAGCGATGGGCCGGCGGGTCCCGATACGTCGACACTGGCGACCTGCTCGAGGTGGTGCACGCGGCGAGCAACGTGGTGCTGTGGCTCAACGGCCACATCCACGCCAACGCGATCAGGCCCCGCCCTGACCCACGAGGGAACGGCCGCGGGTTCTGGGAGGTGACGACCTCCTCATTGGTCGACTGGCCATGCCAGGCGCGACTGGTCGAGCTGTTCGACGCCGGAGATAGACTCCTGGCCATCGCGTGCACGATGGTCGATCACCTCGGCCCGGCCGATCCGGCGAGCGCCGTCGAGCCCGACCAGCTGGCCGGGTTGCATCGGGAGCTGGCGGGCAACGTGCCCATCGCCGGCTTCGACTCCGGCCGGGACGGCACACCCCTCGACCGGAACGTGATCCTTCCCGTCCGTTGGCCGCCGACGCGCTGACGTGCTGCACGCCCCTCTCCCTAGCCCTCCCCTTCGGGGAGAGGGAGGTGCGTTGCGCAGAGCGCGACAGTACCGTATAGTGCGACATCGAGGGCAGATGTGGTGAGCGGTCGCGTGCGTTCGAGTGCGGGGGCGCCGGCCCGGCTGCTGGGTCGCATCGGACTCACCGACGAAACCAGCCGCCAGGGCCTGATCGCCTTTCTGCAGACACCTCGCTACGAGGTGCTTCCGACCGAAAGCGTCGAGGAGCTCGTCGTGGCCCATGTACCGAAAGAGGTGACCATCACCGTCACCGCGTCGCCACGCAGGGGCATAGACGCGACCGTCTCCCTCGCGGAGAGGCTCGCGAAGCGCGGCTACCAGGTCGTCCCGCACATCTCCGCCCGCTTGATCCGAGACCAGGCGCACCTGAATGAGGTGCTGGCCCGGGTCGCCGCCATCGGCTGGCGCGAGGTTTTCGTCGTGGCGGGCGATGCGAAGGAGCCGGCCGGGGATTTCCCGGACTCGGTGTCGCTGCTCGAGGCGATCAGCGCTGAGCCGCACGGCCTGCGCGAGATCGGCATTACCGGCTATCCGGAACGGCACAGCTTCATCGAGGACGACCTCACCATCCAGGCGATGTGGGACAAGCGCCGCCTCGCCACCTACATCGTCAGCAATCTCTGTTTTGACCCGAGAGTCGTGAAGAAATGGGTCGCGCGCGTCCGGCGCCGCGGCGTCCAGCTGCCGATCCATATAGGTCTTGCCGGCGTGGCCGACCCCGCCAAGCTCCTGCGCGTCTCCACGCGCATAGGTCTTGCCGATTCGGCCCGGTTCCTGCGCGGCCATTCCAACTGGTTCATGAGAATGGTCCAGCCCGGCGGCTACGACCCCGAGCGTTTCGCGAGCGGATTGCTGCCGGACCTGGCCGCACCCGAGCGGAAGGTCGCGGGTCTGCATTTCTTCACCTTCAACGAGATCGAGGCCACCGAGCGCTGGCGCCAGGAAACGCTGGCCCGGCTGCGGGCCGCCTGAAAAGGAGGGGAGCCTTGGCTGTCACATTCCCAAACGACCTCGACATTGCGCGCCAGGCGCGCCTTTTGCCGATGCCGGAGATTGCGGCCAAGATGGGCATCGGTCCGCATCTCCTCGAGCCTTACGGCTACGACGTGGCCAAGATCCGGCTCGAAGCCATCGACGAGCTGGCGGACCGGCCGAAGGCGAAGTACGTCGTGGTCTCTGCGATCACGCCGACGCCATTGGGCGAAGGCAAGACGACGACCACAGTCGGCCTGGGGCAGGCGCTGTCATGCATCGGCAACCGGGCGACGGTGGCCATCCGCCAGCCGTCCATGGGTCCGACATTCGGCATCAAGGGCGGCGCTGCGGGCGGGGGCTACAGCCAGGTCGTGCCGATGGAGCGATTGAACCTGCACCTCACGGGCGATACGCACGCCATCACCGCGGCCCACAACCTGCTCGCGGCGATGATCGACAACCAGATCCATCATCACGAGGCGCTCGTCGACCGAGACAGCGTCACGTGGCGACGCGTGCTCGACGTGAGCGATCGGGTCCTTCGCAACGTCATCGTCGGCCTGGGCACGCGCGAGGACGGGGTGATTCGCTCCACCGGCTTCGACATCACCGCCGCGTCCGAGGTGATGACGGTGCTTGCGTTGACGACATCGTTGCGCGACATGCGCGAACGTCTCGGCCGAATCGTGATCGGCAACACGACCAATGGCAAGCCGATCACCGCCGAGGACATCTTCGCGGCCGGAGCCATGACCGTCATCCTGCGGGACGCCATCAAGCCGAACCTCCTGCAAACGCTCGAGAACACCCCGGTGCTCGTGCATGCGGGCCCGTTCGGCAATATCGCCACCGGCAACTCGTCGGTGATCGCCGACCTGATCGGCATCCACTGTGGAGACTTCCTCGTCACCGAGGCGGGCTTCGCGGCCGACATGGGCGCCGAGCGCTTCTTCAACATCAAGTGCCGTGCCTCCGGGTTGGCTCCCGACGCGGCAGTGGTGGTGGCCACTGTCCGGGCGCTGAAAGTTCACTCCGGCCGGTTCAAGGTGGTGGCAGGCAGACCGCTGCCGCCGGAGATGGTGAAGGAAAACCCTGACGACGTGTGGGCGGGCGCCGACAACCTGCGCAAGCAAGTCGAGAACATGCGCCTGCATGGCGTGACGCCGGTGGTCGCCATCAATGCGTTCCCCACCGACCACCCGTCCGAGCAGGCTGCGGTCCGCGAGATCGCCGAGGAAATCGGGGTCCGATCCGCCGTGTGCACCAACTTCGTTGATGGGGGCAGGGGCGCCACCGACCTTGCCGAGGCGGTCGCCGACGCGGCCGCCGAACCCAGCACGTTCCGCTTCCTCTACCCACTCGATGCGACTCTCCGCGAGAAGATCGAGACGATCGCGACCAAGGTCTACGGCGCCGACGGAGTCGAGTATTACCCGCCTGCGGCCCAGCAGCTCGACTCGTTCGAGCGCAACGGCTTCGGCAAGCTCTGCGTGTGCATCGCCAAGACGCATCTCTCGATCTCGTCGGACCCCAAGCTCAAGGGCGCCCCCAAGGGCTGGAAGCTGCCGGTGCGCGAAGTCCGAGCGTCGGTCGGCGCCGGCTTCGTCTACCCCATCTGCGGCGAAATGCGCACCATGCCGGGTCTCCCATCCCAGCCCAACGCCATCCGAATCGACATCGACGATCGCGGAGAGATCGTCGGGCTTTCCTAGACGATCAGGACGAAATCGTCGGCCTCGTGGTGGTGAGCCTGGCGGCCGTCGCCCCGCTGGCGGCGGCGAGCTTGTTCGGACTCGTCTCCGGTTTCAACGACGGCGGCAACCTGATGGCGTCGTTCACCTCCGGACGCCTCATCACCCCTCGTGTCGCCGCGGCGCTGCTCCTGCCCAGTGTTGCCGGCCCGCTGGTGATTGGCAGTGCGGTAGCCCAAACGATGGGCACGAACGTCATCGATCTCCGCGGCCAGGGCGAGCTCGACTACGTCCTCATCACGTTGTCCTCGATCAGCGTGGTTCTGCTCTCGTGGCGAATCGGCATACCGACGAGCATGACCCTGGCTCTTGTCGGCGCGATGCTGGGTTGGGTGGCGGCGAGCGGCGAGCTGGGCCTCATCCATTGGCCCGGCGTGGCACGGATTCTGCTCGGGATGCCCATCTCGGTTTTGGGCGGCGGGCTGCTGGCGCTCGTGCTTTACGCGGGAGTCCGGCGTTTCCTGGGTGGTCGATCGCACGCATCGATCCTGGGCCTGGCGCGATTTCAGTTCGCCACGGCGGGCATCCAGGCCTTCGCGTACGGCGCCAACGATATGGAAAAGACTGTCGGCTTGATCGCTGTCGGGTTGTCATTCCCGAATCACGGCCAACCAGTGGTCTTCTCAGGACCGACGCCTATCATTGGCGCATTCATTCTGTTTTTTCTCGGCGCAATTTTTGGAGGATCGCGGGTCGCTCGGCGCATCGGGTCTGGAGTGCTCAAGGTGCGTCCGATGCAAGCGCTCGCTCAACAGTTGGCGTCCGGTGGAGTTGTATCGGTGCTGGCGATCGCGGGAGCGCCGGTGAGCATGACCCAGACGATTGACGGCGGATTGGTCGGAGTCGGCGCCGCGCAGCGTGCCTCCTCCATCCGCTGGGGCATAGTCAGGGAGATGGTCGGCAGCTGGCTGCTGACCCTACCGCTCGCGGTGCTTGTCGCCGCGGTCCTGCACCTGCTGGTGCGATTCATCTTCAACCCGATATGAGCTTCGGCCGCTCGATTCGCGCGCTGACACGATCGAACGATCGGCGGTTCATCGAACTGCTCATGAATCAGGCTGACCTGACCGTTCGGGCCCTTCAGGTGGTGGAGAAGTTCGGGCGCGCCCCAAGCGGCAACGACGAGCTGGTCGACGACGTAAAGGGAATCGAGCGCGAAGGTGATGCGAAGAGGCGGATCCTCATCGATGAGCTGGCGCACACGTACGCGACGCCATTTGATCGTGAGGATCTCTTCGCGCTATCCCGCGCGATCGACGACATCCTTGACGCGGCCAACGAAACCGCTGTCGAGCTCGCGATTTACAAGATCGACCCACCGGAAGGCCTCAACGAGATGGCCAAGGTGCTCGTGGAAGGAGCTACGCACATCCGATCGGCGGTGGGAGAGCTGCTCGCCCACCCTGGCGTCGCTTCGGAACATGCGGTCCGCGCCAAGCGATCGGAGAATCGGATCGACGGGCTTTACCACCAGGCGGTCGGCCGGCTCTTCGACAGCGGGCTCGAGGTGAGCCTGATTCTCAAGTCACGGGAGCTGTACCGCCATCTGAAGAACACAGCGGATCGCATCGACCGGGCCGCCGACGACATCTCGGTGATCGTCATCAAGCGGAGTTAAATCGCCTCCCCACCTGTGGGGAAGTCGGATGCGCGCGCAGCGCGCAGCCGGGTGGGGGCGGCCATCAACCAAGGGCCTCCCGCAGCAGCTTTCGAAACCGTTTCGAGTCCATCACCTGCCGCGCCCGTTCCCAGCGGATCATTCCGGGAAGCCTGTCGAGCTCCGCGAGTCGACCGAGGATGCAGCTCCATCAGCTGTTCCTGGCTCGACGCAAAGCGCAGGCTGCCGACCGTTTCGAACACGCCCAGCTCGCGGTACAGCTCAATGCTGTAGCGGCGGAACCGCATCATCGTCGGCGACGGGTTGAATTGCGTCACCAGCCCGGCCGCGTGGCACGTCGATCCACTCGTCAGCTCGCCCTTCTCGACCAGGCGCACGTCGCGCACGCCGGCCTTGGCGAGGTGATAGGCGACACTGCAACCGGTGATGCCGCCGCCGATGACGACGGCACCGGCCTGCTCCGCGTTACTCATCCGGGCCCGATGCCCGAGCGTCCCATGCTTTGCGGCGCTCCACCGCCTCCGACAGCAGCGTCGCGAGGTCGACGACCTTCAGCTTGGCCCCGGTCTCGCGCACTCCGTCGTCGAGCATCACCGTGCAGAAAGGACACGCCACGGCCAGCGTCTGGGCGCCGGTTGCGGCCGCTTCGCGGACGCGCTCCTGGTTGATCGCGCGGCCGCGGCTCTCCTCCATCCACATCCTCGCGCCCCCCGCGCCGCAGCAGAAGGTGCGCTTCCCGCTGCGAGCCATCTCCACCGGCCTCCCCGCCGCCGCCACCAGCGCGCGCGGCTCGGCGATGACGTCGTTGTGGCGGGCGAGGTAGCAGGAGTCGTGGTACGTGATGGCTTGGTCGGCGGCCAGCGGTTTGATCTTGCCTTCGCGCATCAACTCGGCGAGGAACGCCGTGTGGTGCACGACCTCGTAGCTGCCGCCGAAGTCCGGGTACTCGTTGGAGAGGGTGTTGAAGCAGTGCGGGCAGGTGGTCACGATCTTCTTCACGCCCGACGCGTTCAGGGTCCCGACGTTCTGCTTGGCCTGCTGCTGGAACGTGTACTCGTCACCGATCCGCCGCGCGGGGTCGCCGGTGCAGGATTCGCGCGGCCCGAGGATCGCGAAGTCCACCCCTGCCTCCTTGAGCAGCTTCGCGGTCGAGATGGCGCCCTTGCGCGCGCGCTCGTCGTAAGCCGGCGCGCAGCCGACCCAGAACAGGACGTCGGGGGGCTCTTCGCCGGTCTGGAGCACATGGACGCCGAGCCCGTCCGCCCAGTGCGCGCGGTCCGCCTGCGGCTTGCCCCACGGATTCGAGGCGCGATCGATGTCGCGCAGCACCGGCGCCGCCTCCGCCGGAAAGCGCGACTCGACCATGACCAGGTTGCGGCGCAGGTCGATGATGTGGTCGATGTGCTCGATGCCGACCGGGCACTCCTGCTGGCACGCGCCGCAGGTGACGCAGTCCCACACGACGTTGTCGGTCACTGCGTTCGGCACCAGTGGCGTTGACGCCTCGCTCAAGAGCTGATCCCGAAGCGCCATGATCAGGAGCTTCGGCGAGAGCTCCTTGCCGGTGTTGAAAGCTGGGCACACGTCCTGGCAGCGGCCGCACTCGGTGCAGGACATCGTGTCGACCATCTGCTTCCAGGTGAGGTCGGCCGCGGTAGCCGCGCCATAGCGGACCTCATCCTCCGGCGCCTCGAGGTTGATCGGCTCCAATCGCCCGCGTCTTCTCGTGCGGCCGAAGAAGACGTTGACCGCGGCCAGGAATATGTGCAGGTGCTTGGAGTAGGGAAGGTAGACGAGGAAGCTCAGGATGATCAGCACGTGCGCCCAGACGGCGCCGCGCTCGAGGTATGGCGCCCAGGGTTGAGGCACGGCCTGCGCCAAGAGGCTGGATATCGGCGCCCAGCCGGCGGGATATTCGTTCAGCCCGAGCGCGATCCGGCTCGCGTGCCAGACGAACAACGAGATGACGATGCCGGCGATCAGGAGCAGGATCGCGTCCGCTTCACGCACGTGGCTGCCGGCGAATCGCCGTGGCCGCTGCACCTTGCGGATGACGAATGCGGCGATCACGCCCGCCAGCACGAGGAACGCGAATATGTCGACGAGCAGCGCGTACCAACCCTGGCGGCCGAGCCACGGCAGCGTGGCGTGCTCGTCGACCACGCCGATCATCGCAATGAAGATGGTCGGGAACAGGATGATGAATCCCCAGAAGATGGCCGCATGCATGAGGCCTGGCCCCAACCGTTGAAGGAGCTTGCTCTGCCCGACCACCACCACGGCCTCGGCCTGCGCGCGCCGGGGCAGGTCGTCGAATCGCGCCACCGGCTTCCCCATGCGGATGAGTCGATAGAGGAATAGCACGCGCCGTGCAAACAGCACGATCGCGAGGGCCAGCACGACGCCGAACGCCGCCGCGGCGATTGGATTCACTGTCCCCTCTCCCCCTCGGGGAGAGGGCCAGGGAGCGGGGCGTGGGCAGCCCTGGCCGCCCGCAATTCGGCTGAGATGGCGGGCACGATCTCCTTCAAGTCACCGACCACGGCGTAATCGGCGTTCGTCATGATCGGTGCCTCGGGATCGGAGTTGATGGCCAGGATGCGCTTGGCGGCTCTGCATCCCGCCATGTGCTGCGTGGCGCCCGAGATTCCGCACGCGATGTACAGCTCGGGCGCAATCTTGGTGCCCGTCTGGCCGACCTGGTCGGAGTGCGGCCGCCAGCCGGCGCTGGTCACGACCCGCGAGCAGCCTACGGCGCCGCCGAGCAGGCCGGCCAGCTCCTCGATGATGGCGAATCCCTCCTTCGAACCCACCCCACGCCCGCCGCTGACGACAACCTTCGCTTCGGCCAGCGACACGCCGCCGGTAGGCGGAGCGACGTGTTCGGAGACCCTCACAGTCAGGTCGCGTGGGTCGAGCTCATCGATGAACCTCTTGACATCGACTTCGATCGGAGCCGGCCTCTCCGTGACACGAAACGTGTACGGCGCAACGGTGATCACCGGCCGCGGGCTGTGCAGGGCGGCGGTTTCCAACAGGCTGCCGCCCCACCGGCTTCGTACCACCCCGACCACGTCCCCGGGCGTCGCCGCGATGCAGTTGGACGCAAAGGGAAGGCCGGCGCGCGCGGCCAGTCGCGCCATGATGTCGTTGCCGCGGTCGGTGCCGGCGGCGAACACAGCCGATACGCTGAGGTCGTCGGCGCTGCGTTGAAGGATCGCCGCGATCGCATCGGGTGCAAAGGGCTCGACCGCATCGGCATGCACAGCGTGAAGGGGGCCTCCCCACGTTCGCGCAAGAGTCAGTGCCTGGAGCGAGGCCTCGCCGTCCTCCATCAGAACCAGGACGCTCAAACGAGGCCGATGTCCCGCAGCATGTCGACCACGGCCGGCGCGGCGGATGGCCCTGACCCCAGCAGCTTAGTTTGGCGGCCCGGGCCGCCCGGCACCACCAGATCGACCAGTTGAAGCCGTGACTCTGGTCGAAGGGGCGAAGAGGTGGCCACCGGCTTGCGGCCGGCGCGCATGCGCCCCGGCACCGACGGGTAGCGCGGCAGGTTCAAGCCTTCCTTGACGGTGAGCACCGCCGGCATCGGGACCACGTACACTTCGCGGCCGCCGTCAGCCTCCTGCTCGCAGCGGACCGATGCGCCCTCGACCTTCACTCCCTTGAGTCCGGTCACTGCCGGGCGCCCCAGCGCCCGCGCCACGCGCAGCCCGACCTGGTAGCCGCCCGAGTCGGCGCTCTCGTTGCCGAAGAAGATCAGGTCGAAAGGACCATACGTCTCCTCGTCGGCGCGGATCGCATCGAGGAGCGCGGCCGCCGTGCCCTCGGGGTCCCATTCGGCGCCATCCGTTTGCAGATGGATGGCGCGGTCGACGCCGAGCGCCATGGCGTCGCGAAGCTGCTCGATCGCCTCGGGCGGGCCGAGCGTCAGCACCACAGACTCGCCGCCGCTAGCCTCGATGAGCCGGACCGCCTCCTCGACCCCGCACTCCTCGTGAGGGCTGATCGTGAAACCGAGATGTCGCGTTTCGAGGGACCTCGAGTCCGAGGCGAGCACCATCTTGCCGCCGGTGAACGGCACACGCTTCACGGCGACCAGGATTCTCATGACCGGATGCGCGTGTTCTCGGGATCGAACAATGGCGTAGAGCCGACGACCGCGACGGTCACCGGGTAGCGCTCGCCCAGGTACTGCACCGCCAGCTTGGTGCCGAGCACGGCCTGCTCGGGTGGCAGGTAAGACATGAGGACGTGCTTGCCGACGCTCGGGCCCGCGCCCGCGCTGGTGACGTACGAGCGGCGGCCGCGGCGGTCGGTGACAGCGGCGCCGTCCCGGCTCAAGATGGGCTCTCGCCCGAGCATGTACCGCTTCTCACCACTCTTCGATCTGTGATCGTCCACGGTCAGCGTGCAAAGCACCGCCGCCGGCTCCTGCTCGCGGTGGCGGAGGTGTGCCTCCTTGCCCACGAATTCCTCCGCCTTCACGCGCGGCGCCTGCATGCCGGCCTCGACCACGTTGTATTCGGTCTCGAGCTCGTTGCCGTGGGCGCGGTAGCACTTCTCGAGGCGCCCGGTGGTGCCGTACACCCCGATGCCACACGCGGCCAGGCCGAATGGCCGGCCGGCCTCCCACAACAAGTCCCACAGCTTCAGCCCCTGGTCGATGGAGACGTAGAGCTCCCAGCCCAGGTCGCCGACATACGAGATGCGGGATGCCAGGACGCGCACCGTGTCGATGTCGATTGTCCGGCAGGCGCCGAACTTGAATCCGTCGTTGGAGACATCGTCGCTGGTCGCCGCCATGAGAATGTCGCGCGCGCGAGGGCCCCAGAGGCCCACCGTGGTCATCGCCGTGGTCAAGTCGAAGAGCTGCGCCGAGCCATCGGCCGGCAGGTGGTCGGCGAACCACTTCTTGTCGGACATGCCGGACGCGCCGCCCGTCACGACGCGAAAGTGCTCGTCGCCCAGCCGCATGACCGTTAGGTCGGACTTGAAGCCGCCGTTGTGGCTGAGGACCGGGGTGTAGACATTGCGTCCGGCGGGCACGTCCATCTGCCGCAGAGTGACCTGCTGCACCGCCCCGAGCGCACCGGGGCCCTGGATGTCGAAGATGGTGAAGGCGGAGAGGTCGAAGATTCCCGCGCGCTCGCGCATGGCGAGGTGCTCGGCGTTGATGATCGGCGACCACCATCGCGACTCCCACTCGGCCGTGCGCCTGGTGACGCGATCGCCGAACTCCTCGAGCAGCGGCGCATTGGACTCGTACCACATCGGGCGTTCCCAGCCGGCGGCCTCGAAGAACATCGCCCCCAGCTCCCGCTCGCGCTCGTGGAACGGGGCCCGCCGAACGTTGCGGTTGGAAGCCCACTGCTCGCTGGGGTGGACGATGCCATAGGTCTTGTTGAAACCCTCGGCGGCCCTTGCGCGCACATGCGCGCGCGTCCTTTGATGTTCGTGGAAACGGGCAATGTCCGAGGAGTGAAGATCGATCTCGGACTCGCCGTGAATCATCCATTCGGCGAGCGCCTTCCCGGTGCCGGGGCCTTCTTTGACCCAGACGGCCGCCGCCGACCATAAGCCGCGAACGTCCGGCGACTCCCCGAGGACGGGCATCCCGTCCGGCGTGAGCGAGAGGATCCCGTTGATGGCGTACTTCACGCCCACCTTCTCGTCACCGACGATCTCCGGCATCAGCTCCAGGGCGTGCTGCATCTGGAGCTCGAAGTCGGGTTGCGTGAACGGGAACTCCGTAGGCGACAGCGCGGCCTTTTCGATGGGAGGAATGTCTTCCGGGTCGTAGAGGATCGGGCGGTGTGCGTAGGAGCCGATCTCGAGGTCGCCTCCGGCCTGGCGCTCGTACATGTTGGTGTCCATGTCGCGCACGATCGGCACCTCGATGTCGCCCTTGGCGCCCGCGAAGCGCGGCACCGGGCCGACGTCGATCATCTGATGCACGGCCGGCGTGAGCGGGATGCGGGCGCCGGCCATGCGGGCGACGCGAGGGCTCCAGACTCCGCACGTGATCACCACCGTCTCGGCCTCGATCTCGCCGGCGGTCGTGCGCACGCACCGAACGCGGCCGTGTTCGACTTCGATCGCCACCACCTCTGTCTTCGCCACCACTTGCAGGGCGCCCGAGGCCTGTGCGCGCTCGCGCATGATCGTGCCCGCGCGCAAAGAGTCGACCACGCCGACCCCAGGCGTATAGAAGCCCCCGAGGATGATCGACTCGTCGATGAACGGGACGAGCTCCTTGACCTGGGCAGGCGTGATCAGGGAGACCGGATCGATGCCCCACGCCGCGGCCGACGACATGCGGCGCGTGAGCTCCTGCATCCGCTCCTTCGTACGCGCGACCTCGATTCCGCCCGACTGGGTGAAGACCCCCATCTCCTTGTACTGGTTCACGCTCTCGACCGTGAGAGCGGTCATCTCCTTCGAGTGGTCGACCAGGTAGATGAAGTTGGATGCGTGGCCCGTGGATCCACCAGGATTCGGGAGCGGACCCTTGTCCAGGAGGACGACGTCCCGCCAGCCCAGCCGGCACAGGTGGTAGGCCACGCTGTTGCCGACGATGCCGCACCCGATCACGACAGCCCGGGCGTGGGCGCGCAGGTTGCTCACATGCTCACCTTCCGTTCACTCCGGCTGATAGGGTGAGCGGACCTCCTCGGGCAGCTCGTACCAGCGCATCCGGTCGCCCACCTGGGCCCGCAGCTTCCACTTCAACGGCTTCGGCTGCGCATCGATGGCCGACCACAGCTCGTCGAGTCTGGAGCGAACCAGCGCGCGGTCGACGTCGAGCTCGTCGAGCGTCTCGCGCAGCTTTCCGACGTTCACCTGCAGCGTCCGGTACATGCCCCAGTCATCGGCCGCGACGCGAGCGAGATAGCGCGGATCGATTGCGTCGTCGTCGTCCTCCGCGATCGGATGGTCCAGCAGCAGAGCCGTGAGGTCGACCAGGTCTTTGCGATTGACCTCGTATATCTGCAGCTTGCTCAGCAGCAGGTCGGACGGGCTCGCGCACGGGCCCTCGCAGTCGAGGCGGTCGCGAAGGTCGATGACGTGGGACATCTTGAACCAGTCGATGAAGATGTCGATCTGGCGGTTGTGGTCGTTGTCGTAGAAGTAGAGCCGGCGGTCGCCCTGCATCAGGTTGAAGCGGTCGTTGGCTTCGTATCCGAGGGCTGGGAACAGCTTGAGCACACCCTGCCGGTCACGCTTCGCGATCGCGTAATCGAGGTCGCCGTACTTGCGCTTGAGGGGCGGCTTCTGCGCGCTTGGAGAGTGAAGGTGTATCCCCGCTCCACCCAGCAGCCTGATGCTTACACCCGCTGCCTTGGCTGCCACGGCAACACGCTGTGCCTCCGCGATTGGGTCCTCGAGCGGGCCGTTTCCCGTCAAGGGGTGCCTTCGAACTCGATCACGATCGTCTTGAGGTCGGTCATCTGCTCGAGGGCAAACCGCCCGCCGACCCGGCCAATGCCGCTGCGCTTGCCGGCCCTTCCGCCGAAGGGAAGGTGGGCCTCCCAGTAGTTGGACGACTCGTTGATGTTCACCCAGCCCATCTCCAGGCCGTCGGCGAAGCGCAGCGCCCGCGACAGGTCTTTCGTATAGACGGCGCCGAGAAGCCCGTAGGGCGAGTCGTTGGCGAGGGCGAGCGCCTGCGCCTCGTCGCTGAACTTGATCAAGGGCGCCACCGGGCCGAACGTCTCCTCCAGGCTCACCCGCATCTTGGGCTCGACTCCGTCGAGGATCGTCGCCTGGTAGTAGAGGCGGGTCGGGAAGCCATCCGCCCTCTTGCCGCCCATGACGACGCGCGCGCCGTTGGCCACGGCATCGGCCACGTGCTCATCCATCTTGGTCGCGACGCCCTCGTTGTTCAGCGGGCCGAGCGTCGTGTCGGGTGCGAAGGGATCCCCCAGGCGCAGCCGGCGCGCGGCTGCTTCGAGGCGCTCGAGGAACTCGTCGTGGATCGACTCCTGCACGAGGATGCGCTCGCCGGCGGTGCAGCTCTGGCCCGCGCACAGGTAGCAGCCGACGATGGTGCCGTCGACCGCCTTATCAAGATCGGCGTCGGCAAACACGACCATGGGCCCGTTGCCGCCCAGCTCGAGCATCACGTGCTTGCCGGCCGCCCGGCGAGCGACCGATGCGCCAGTCTCGGTCGAGCCCACGAACCCGACTCCGTCGATGAGCTCGTGGCCCGCGACCTCGTCGCCCACCTCGGCGCCCGGGCCGGTGACGAGGTTCATGGCTCCATTCGGAAAGTCGGCCTCGGCGATGCACTCCATGAGCGCGACCGAGATCACGCTGGTCGAGGATGCCGGTGTCCACACGACCGTGTTGCCCGCGGCGAGCGCGGGGGCGATCAGCTCGGCGGCCATCGTCAGCGGCCAGTTCCAGGGCGTGATGATCCCGTACACGCCCCGTGGGTAATGGCGAGCGAAAACGAGCTTGCTCGGGCTGGCGGAAGGGAGGACGCGACCCTCGAGCCGCTTCACGTCCTCGGCCGCGATGCGGAAATACTCGGCCGCCTCGTCGACCTCGCCCAGCGCTTCGGCCACCAGCGGCTTGCCCTGGTCGAGCGTGAGGATGCGGCCGAGCTCCTCGCGCCGGCGCTCGATCGCCTCGGCGACCTTGTGCAGCCGTCTCGAGCGCTCGAACCCTTTGAGCGCCGCCATCGGCTTGCGTGCGCCGTGCGCGGCCTCGATCGCGTTGCGCGCATCGGAGCGCGTGCCCTTCGGCACCTGCGCGATCACCTCGCCGGTCGCGGGACTGGTGGCGTCGAAATGCTTGCCGCTCTCAGAATCGACCCACCTGCCGTCGACGAACATCTTCTTGATCGAGCGGGCGACGTCCACCGTCATTTCTTGTCTCCAGTCATGCGGGCTGCGCGCTTGCTGCCGAGGTCGAATGCGCGCGCATAGATGCGACGGTACGCGGATGCATCGACGTCCCGTGGGTTGCCGATGCTCTGGGGGTCGGCGGCCGCCTTGTCCGCGAGCATCGGGATCTCGTCTCTCCCGAAGCCGAGCTCTTCCAGGCTCGGTATCTCCACGTCGACCGTCAGCTGGTGCACGTATTCGACCGCCAACTCGGCGGCGCGCCACACGGATACGTCGCGCACGTCGATTCCAAACGCCGTGGCCATCCGTGCAAAGCGTTCCGGCTCGCCCGCGTGGTTGTACTCCATGACGGGACCAAGCAGGCGCGCCGTGAGCGCTCCGTGCGGCGCATCGTGCACGCCGCCCGCGGTCTGGCTCATCGCGTGGGCGGCGCCGGCCGAATCAGTGCCATAAGCGAGCCCGGCCAGCATCGCCGCCGCGCTCATGTGGTAACGCGCCTCGACGTTGGCGCCCTGGGAAAACGCGACCCGCAGATAACGCGCGACGTACTCCATCGCCAGCAGCGCCACGGCATCGGTGAACGGCTGGTGATAGGTCATCGTGTAGCACTCGACGGCGTGCGCAAGCGCGTCCATCCCTGTGCCCGCGGTGACCCCGGCAGGGAGCTTCACCGTGAGCTCGGGGTCGATGACGGCGACCCAGGACGCGATGTTTGGCGTGCCGCCGACGTTGAACTTGATCTTCCGCTTCGGGTCCGTGATGACCGCCCACAGCGTGACCTCGCTGCCGGTGCCGGCGGTGGTCGGCACGGCGATCAAGGGTGGGATGCGTTTCGCGATCGGGCTGTGGCCCCATTCGTACCCGAGGATGCTGCCTTCGTGCGCGGCCACGACGCCGATGCCTTTGGCGGTGTCGATCGAGCTTCCGCCGCCGATCGCGACGAGTCCGTCGCAGCCCTGCGAGTGATACTCGGCGGCGCCGGCGTCGACCAGGTCGACCCCCGGGTTGGCGCGCACTCGGTCGAACACGACCGGCTCGCAGTCCGCGCCGCGCAGGACCTCGAGCGCGGTGTCCAGCAGGCCCGCCGCTTTGACGCCCGGATCGGTGACGAGCAGAGGCCGCCGGATGCCAAGCAACCCGGCCTCGGTCCCCAGCTCGCGAATGGCGCCGAGGCGCTGGACGAGACGGGTCGGGCTCTGGTAGGTGCGAAGGGTGTATTCCAGCATGGGTTAGAAAAAGTGGCCTCCGCGCTTGCGCGCGGAGGCCGTAGAGCTTCTATTCAACCGGAATCTCGTGGTGGATGCGGTTGAGGTCGATCCCCTGACGGCGGCGTATGTAGAACGCGACCGCGTAGATGACGATCGCCAGGACGTACATGCCGCCCATGAAGTACAGCGACGTTCGGTTGTTGACTCCGAAGAGAGAGTTCGAGAACCACTGGTAAAGGGTCCAGACGAGGAAGGCTCCGGTGATGACAGACGCGATCGTCAGCGCCGGGATTCCGGCGATGTTGTAGCGAGCGATCGGCGAGCTGTCGTAAATGTCCTTGCGCCGCCATGGCAGGACGGCCGCGGCTACGACCGTGCCCAGAAACGTGATCGCGATGACCAGCGCCGCGTCGAGGATGAAAGTCCTGAAGCCGTTGTTGCCGGACGAGTCGGCGAACGCGTTCCAGGCATAGAGCGCGCTGACGGCGATCGACGGCACGACCATCAGGACCAACGCGCCGTAAGGGACGCGCCGGCCGGCCGAGATGTTGGCCGCCCAGGCCGGCAGCACGCGGTCGAACGCGGCCGCAAAGATGACACGGGTTGACGACAGGAATAGCGTGCCTGCCCAGCCGAAGAACCAGGCGCCCATCACCAACAGCAGGATTACCTGGAAGACGTGGCTGTCCACGAGCCAGCCCGCAAACATGATCGGGTTGGGCCAGATCGTGATCGGCCCCGTTCCGTAGGCCGCGTTGGCGGCGTTGTAGAAGCTCCACGTCATCGTCTTGTTGATCAAGACGACCAAGAGAATGACGAGCGCGACCGTGACCCACAGGCCCCAGAACATGCTGTAGAAGGGCCGCCGATACTCTTTGGCGCCGCGCACCTCTCCGTAAAGAGTCGCCCCCCAATTGGGCCACAGCAGCGCGAACAACAGGAGAGGAATGATGAGCAGCGTCGCGCCGGTGTCGAACGTGTTCAAGCCTGGGAGGGTCGCGCCGGCGGCCTTGTTGCCGGCGTCGATGGTGGCCTGGTAGGCGCCATCCTTGGCGCCGAACAGGCTGGTCGCTTCGCGGTTGAACGCATTCTGGAAATCGCCGTTGCTGCTGATCAAAAGCAGGACGCACACGACCGCGATGCCCGCGACCCCGAGCCAGAAGGAGACCTTCTGGATGCGCGCGTATGTCTCCATGCCCAGCGTGACCACCACGCTCACGTAGGCGAGCGTGAGGAGGCAGGCGACGAAGATCCCCCATTGGCTGGTGAAGAAGGAGGTCACATTCGTCCAGCCCAGGGTCGCCGCCAGGGGATTGATGAACTCGGCGACGAGGATGTTTCCGTAGATGGGGGTCCAGTACCAGAGGATGAACCACCATCCTGTCACAGCGAGTACGAATGCCACTCCGCCGCCGAGCACTCGGCTCTGCCATGCATAGTCGCCGCCGGTGCGGGGCATTGCCGTGACGAGCCCTGCATATACGACGACGAGGAACGTGACCGCTACGCCGGTGATGATGACCGCCTCCAGCATGTTGCCGGTTGGTGCGAACCAACCGGACGCGGTTCCGTAGTACAGCGCCAGGGTGACCAGGTTCACCGACATGAATGAGTAGATGAAGGCATCGAATGTCGACCAGGCCTTGACCAGGCCTGTCGCGTTACGCAAGAAAAGGGTCGGTCTCGACCCCATCGTCGCTTCAGCCATTTCCTTTCTCCATTCCTTCCCTCTTGACTCGATTAACCGTTGACGAGCTGGTAGCTCTTGATGCCCTTCTTGGCATCGAGGTTGATCACGGCGGCCATGAGGATTCCCTCCTCGTAGGCGCTGCCGGGGTTGATGGCAAGCGTCTTGCCGAGCTTGACCGCGCCCTTGCTCTCGTGGATGTGTCCGTGCAGCGAGAGCAGCGGCTGGTGCTTGTCGATCACCTGGCGGACCGCGGTGGAGCCGACCGGGCGCAGCGCCCGCCCACCGTGCAGCAGCTTGAGGTCCGCGTCGATGGCGGGTGCCTCGTCGAGGCCCGACCGGTAAGGCGGGCAGTGAAGGTTGAAGATCGCATGCGAGAAATCGCTGACATTGCGCGCCATCGCCTCGATCCGCTCGCCCAGTTTCTGCTCGGTCTCCTCTCGGTGCGTGTGCCACGGCGTGTGGTTCGACCAACCGGTCGAGATCATCTGGAAACCTTCGATCTCCACCACCCGGCCTTCTCCCAGCTCGACCATGTCGGATTCCCGGACGACGTCGTCCACCTCCATCTCGTCGTCGTTTCCCGGGCACACGAAGATACGCACGCCGGAGCCGCGCAGCTTCTCACTCGCCATGTTCATCCAGCGCCGGACGCCGTCCAGCATGATTTGCTGGAAGGTCTCCTTCCGCTTCTCCGCGTCTTCGTCCAGCTCCTGCAAGAGTTCGGGCGTGACGTGCAGCGGGTAGTAGCCCTTCCGCCGGATCTGGTTCTCGATATCTCCGACCTGGTCGGCCGATACCACCTGGCGGTCCGCGGCGATGGTCACCGTGTAATGGCCGTTCTCCTCGACGATCGGGATCATCGCCTTGCCCGTCATGTCGCCGCCGCAGATGAGGATCTCGGCCTCATAGAACTTGGCCGCGTTCAAGAACTTGCGCCAGCACATCTCGGAGCCGTGCAGGTCGGTGGCGAAAAAGATCCTGGGCATGTACCTACCTCTCCACCAGCACTTTGTGAATCTCCCGTTCGAACCCGACTACGTGCCGCTGCATGACCTCTTCGGCGCGCGGGCCGTCGCCCGCGAGGACGGCCTGCAGCAGCTCGACGTGCTCCTCGACCGCTTCGCGCAGGCGCACGCCCCGATCGAGGACCAGGTACCAAAGCCGCAGGCTGAGATTGAAGTACCTGTCGAGCGTGTTTTCGAGAAACGGATTGCGCGCCGAGCGATAGATCTGGCGGTGGATCGCCTGGTCGAGCCCCATGAGCTCGCGCTGGTTGGTGAGCTCGACCTGGTCAAGACGCTCGAGCAGCTCGCCTATCGCCGCGCGGTCACCGGCGGTGCCGCGCTCCGCCGCCAGCCTCGCCGCGTGGCCCTCGAGGACGACGCGAACTTCGGTGATGCGCGCCAGGTCGGTGATGTTGACGTCGGTGACGAAGGTCCCTCGGTGAGGCACGCTGCGAACCAGGTTTTCCCACGCGAGGCGCTGCAAAGCTTCCCGTATCGGCGTGCGGCCGATCTCGAGCTCGTCACGCAGCCGGCCCTCCTCGACCACCGATCCGGGCGGCATGTCGAGGCACACGATGCGGTCTCGAATCCGAAGGTAGGCCTCCACGCTTTGGGACCGTGTGGCTTCAGCGACAGAGGTTTGAGTTTGCCGAGTCCCCAGTGCGCGAGCCTGCGAGACCAACCCCCGTTGTCCCTCCCAATTTGCCCAGCGACCGATATGCGACCGATATACCGGCGCCAAAGCTAGCACCGCTCGGAAGCTCCGTCAAATGCTGCGCCTAATCTGGCAAGGGCGAACCGCGGGTCTCGGGCAGCATGAGCAGTAGTGCCGACCCGGCAAAAGCGACGACGCCGGTCAATCCCAGGGCGATCCCCAGCCCGACGGATTGCGAAAGCAGGCCCACCACCTGCAGGCCGGCCACGCTCCCAACCGCCGCCGCGAGC
>Ga0207646_10000158_pt1 | contig 92123 bp, 79 predicted proteins | sample KBSK5502metaG_FD_184343 | JGI IMG/M metagenome (GOLD analysis project Ga0207646, IMG submission 184343) | Corn, switchgrass and miscanthus rhizosphere microbial communities from Kellogg Biological Station, Michigan, USA - KBS K5-50-2 metaG... | ecosystem: Host-associated > Plants > Roots >... | reverse complement strand
GGATGTGCACAAGAAGTCGGTGGTGGCCTGTGTGATGGTGCCCGGTCGCAAGGAGGTGCGTACCTTCGGCACCGTGACCGCCGAACTGCTCCGGCTGGGCGACTGGCTGCAAGAGGAGGGCGTCACTTTCGCAACTAAGATTCCGGCCCAGTGGGAGCCGACCTCGACAGTGCCGTGAGGGTGGCGGCCTTCAACTTCCTGAAGGAGCAGAGCGCCCTACACGGTGGCTCGGTGCTTCCGCGATCGGTCCTGGCGCAAGGATTCGAGTTTGACGGGCGGCGCGTGCCGCTCGTTGGCCCTCAAGGCATCTTCAAGCCAGCGATCTGTGAGCTCCCACTCAGCATCACCACCGTGCCGGAGGTGCCAGGCAAGGAGCGGCCATATGAGGACGAGCCTACCTACGAGGGTGTCCATTACAGATACAGGGGGACTGATCCTCGCCACTCGGACAATGCCGGTCTTCGCCGAGCCATGGTTGAGCACGTACCTCTGATCTACTTCCACGGACACCGACCTGGCCTCTATCACGCCGAATGGCCTGTCTACGTGGTCGGCGACGATCCCGCCAAACTCACCTTCACGATCCTGACCGAAGACACGTCGGATATTGAAGCAACGGCTACCGCCTTGGGTGACGCCCCCAGACGTGCGTATCTCGCCGTGATGATGAACAAGCGTCTTCACCAGTCGCTGTTCAGAGTCCGCGTGTTGGACGCTTATGCAGCGACGTGCGCCGTATGCCGGCTACGGCATTGGGAGTTGCTGGATGCGGCGCATATCCTGCCGGACAGGCACCCGCTGGGTGATCCAGTTGTGCCCAACGGACTGGCTCTGTGCAAACTCCACCACGCTGCCTTCGATGCCGACATCCTGGGAGTTCGACCAGACCTGAAAATCGAAGTCCGGCACGACGTGCTCCGCGAGGCTGACGGCCCAATGCTCAAGGTTGGGTTGCAGGGGTTCGACGGTCAGATCATCACGGTCCCGCGCCAACTGGCTCTACGACCGAACGTCGACTTTTTGGCTGAGCGCTACGAGCGGTTCCGCAAGGCGGGCTAACGAAAGATGGCCAGCGCCTACCGGCCACCAATGGCGTATGTCGGCATCACGGACTGGGAATGGTTCAGTCAGCTGCGCAATCTCGAAGGCATCGATGAGGTCAATTTCTGGCAGCCCAGTCCACACGCATTCCGAGCCCTCGTACCGGGCGAGCCGTTTCTGTTCAAGCTGCATAGCCCTCGGAGCCGCATCGTTGGCGTTGGCTTCTTTGCCCGTCATGTGAGCCTGCCCGTGAGCGTCGCTTGGGAGACCTTCGGGCTTAAGAACGGGACATCGTCGCTGCTAGAGATGAGGAACCGAGTCGAGAAGTACCGCAAGGTGTCGTCGCCGACGGAGGACTATGAGATCGGCTGCATCTTGCTGGAGCAACCTGCATTCTTTGAGGAGTCGGATTGGATTGACGCACCCGACTGGAAGGCGCCAATCCAATCGGGACGCGGATACCGACTGGATGAGGAGCCCGGACAGTCGCTCTGGGGCAAGGTCCCACTTCTGCTGGCTACTCAGGCGGCCGCTGGCGTTACCTCGGTCGCGGAACCAAGCGGCCCTCGCTACGGGCCACCCGTCTTCACCTTCCCGCGGCTGGGCCAAGGCTCATTCCAGGCGGCGATCATCGATGCCTATGCGCGCAAGTGCGCGATCACCGGTGAGCGTGTCTTGCCCGTACTCGAAGCGGCTCACATCAAAGATTACGCAGAGGGTGGCGAACACCGAATCGACAACGGTCTCCTCTTGCGGCGGGATCTCCACGCTCTGTTCGACCGGGGCTACCTCACTGTTTCGCCCGACCTGGAGGTCGTCGTCAGCAAGCGATTGCGGGATCAATTCCACAATGGCGAGGAATATCTAGCAATGAGCGGCCACAAGATGCTCGCGCCGGCGCGGGCTGCCGATCGGCCGAATGCAGAGTTCCTGGATTGGCATAACCAGCATCGCTTCGTGGCCTGATCGCAACCAGTTTCGTCGGCGAACGAAACCCCAAGATCTTTCGGGACCGCGCGGGGTCGGTCCTCCGAAGGGATGCTTGCTAGGGCAATTCTTCTTCCCCGCTCAGCGATGGATCATGCTCTCGGCTACAGGCCCACGCGCCCACAAACATCTGTTCCGCCTCTATCCTAGGGCCGGGCGCTCGGGAGGATCGGTAGTGACTGTTTACGTTGAGGACTGGCAGGCCGCGTACGGCGCTCCCTATTTGGTTCGGCCAGAGGATCAAGGCGCTGAGCAGGTGGAGCTTGTCGAAGACGCCGGGCGCTTGGAATCCCACCGGCCCGAGATCAAGCCCGCCTTCCCGATAGTCTTCGTCGACGGAGTTCGGCGAGGCGAAGCGGCGCTCTACCAACACGATTCGAATACAGGCGCTGTGGCTCGCGGGGTGGCCGGCAGCCACGCCTGCGGCGCGGTCATCGCCACCGAAAAATCGATCGAGTTCGCGGACATGCGTGTCCAACGTTTGGTTATTTGGGGATCTGGCCTTACCGGAGATCTCTCCGATGTCACGGGGGGCTGGTCCTGGGACTCGAAATCGATTGCCTCGACGGAGCCGGATGCGCCCCTGATGGAGCTGCAGGAACGCATGCGCAGAGCCGAGGGCATGCTCGCGGAGAGGATGGCGGACACGCACGGGCTGACGATCGCCGACGGTCCGTTGCACTACGTTCGCTCGCGCGATCTCGCCAATCCTGCTGCCGGCTATATCAAGACCCACCACCGCATGCTCTTGCGTCCCGAGGAACACATGCGCATCCCCGGTTTGGGAGCTGGCGAACGTACATCATTGTTCCGGCTTCGCAACGATCGCTACAGCTGCTATCTGAGGCTGGTTCCCTCCAGTGGTCTATCCGGACCCTGGGCCGGCATTGTCCGTCTCGAGGTGCCGCAGAGTGCCGGTTTGAAGGCGGCGGTCGAATTGTGTGACAGGCTCACCGCTACTCTGCCTCGCTTCGCCGGCATCCCCCACCGCGACCCGCGCGCGCCCCAGAACCTGCAACCGATCGGCGCCCTTGAATCCCATCTACGTCACCTGCTCGGCCATCCCGGACTGGCATTCCGGGCCGTTCGGCAAGCAGTCTCCAGCGGGCTGACACCACAAGGAGTTCACTGATGGCCATCAATCCCAACGGGGCCGACGAGTCCGATGTGGTCGGAGTCATCGACGGATCTGTCGACTCGACGACCAGAGAGTTCGCCATCGTCCTCGGCGAGAATCAGGTCGTCCAGCTCGATGAGCTGGTGGTCACCAGCCAGACCTTGCCCGATGGCACTGAGCTGCACCACTACGGAATCGTTACTGAGGGCCGCAACTCGATCGAAGGCGCAGAGTTCGCCAGCGACACGGAGCGAATCACCCAGGGCATGACAATGCCTGGCCTGATGTCCTCAAACGTCGAGGTGTCAGTCCTGCGCACCGTTCCCGAACTGTGGTTGCCGCCCAAGCCTGGAGCAGCGGTCAAGCGCGCGTCCGGAGCGCATCGCGAGAACGCACTCTTTCTGGACCAGATGGAGCAACCGCTGCCCATCGGCGTCGACCAGAGCGGCCTTCCGGTGTTCGCAGACTTCTCATTTATCAATGGCGAGAAGGGTGGTCATCTCTCGATCTCTGGCATCTCCGGTGTGGCCACGAAGACGTCCTTCGGGCTCTTCTTCCTCTACATGCTCTTTGAGACCGAGGCCGGGCGCGCGCTTCTCGGCAAGTCGGGCCCCCTGGTACGCGCCGTGGTCTTCAACGTCAAGGGCGAGGACCTGCTCCACATCGATCGACCCAATGCGCGCTACGAGACCAAGGCTGGAGCGCCCGAACAATGGCTCGCGCTCGGCGTCGCCAAGCCGGGTCCGTTCGAGCGTGTCCGCCTTTACGCCCCGCGGTCTCAGTCGAGCACTGCCGGTAGCCTGGCCACAGACATTAACTCTCGAGACACCGGCGAAGTCGTGGCGTACGCCTGGACACCGCAGCAGTTCATCCGCCAGGGTCTGTTGCGTTACTGCCTACCCGAAGCTGACGACCCACGCAACCAGCTCTCGTTCGTTGAGCAAAGGGTACGAGTACAGCTCGCACGCTGGGCTTACCCGCTGGAGAACGAGGACGGTGCAGTCCTTCTCGCTCCGCCCCCAGATGGCTCGTCGTTCAATATGGACCGGGTACTGCAAGAGAAGCGCCCGCCGCGCAAGGCTGACGAGGGCCACCCCTTCCGCAGCTTCTCCGATCTCATCGACTTCCTCACTCCGCTATTTGCTCCTGAGGATGGCGCGCTAGACAGTCACTGGGCCGCCGGCGTACAGATGGGGACGGCTCTGGCTTTCCTTCGCCGCCTTTACGCCCAGGCGCCCCGAATCGGCCACCTGGTTGCGGTCGGCGCTTCCGAAGTCCAGCTCGATGAGCCAGTCACGGTTGTCGATATCCATTCGCTGCACGACGACGCGCAGCGCTTCGTGGTGGGTGCGTTGGTTTCGCGAATCTTCGAAGAGAAGCAGGGTCACGGCCGCGAGCCTCTGCGCTTCATCGTGCTCGACGAGCTCAACAAGTACGCGCCGCGCGAAGGGCGTAGCCCGATCAAGGAATTACTGGTGGACGTAGCAGCCCGAGGCCGCAGCCTTGGCGTGATATTGGTCGGGGCGCAGCAGTCTGCAGCCACCGTCGAACCTACGGTCGTCTCTAACGCTGCGGTCAGCGTGGTCGGCCGCTTGGCCGCAGGCGAGGCCGAGGGCTACAAGTTCCTATCACCCGAACTCCGGGAGCGGGCGACCAGGTTCTTGCCCGGCTTGATGGTGCTCGACCAACCATTGATCCCCGCGCCAATTCCGATCCGGTTTCCCTTCCCGGCGTTTTCGACAAGCACCGCCGAAGACACCGGCGTCAGTAAGGAGGTGAAGGCCAAGCAGCAGGCCGACGCGTTCGAACGCCTCAAGAAATGAGGTTGCTGCACACGTCCGATTGGCATCTCGGCAAAGCCTGCTACGGGTTCGAGCGCAATGCCGAGCACGACCTGGTGCTGGCCGAGATCATCGAGCTGGCCCGGAACTACAAGCCGCACCTGATCATTCACTCAGGAGATGTTTGGGATCAGCTGCGACCTTCGTACCTCGACCTGACTCGCGGCGTAGATGCGTTGAAAGAGCTCGCTGCCATCGCCCCCACGGTGGTGATCTGTGGGAACCACGATTCGCCCGCACTTTTCGAGCTGTTCATGCGACTACTAGGGCGCGAGCACCGACTGCATTTCATCTCCCAGGCCAAGCCCGCTGCGGCTGGCGGCGTCCTCGAATTTCCGGCCGAGACCGGCGAAGTCGTGAGACTGGCCAGCGTGCCCTTCATTCACGGGAATCGGATGATCGATGCCGACGAGCGCGCCGAGATGCGCATGACGAACTACGCCGACCGCGTTCAGCACATCGAGGATGCGCTCTATGAGTCGATGAGCCGCGATTACGACCCCAAACGACATGTGCTCCTTTTCGCCGCCCATCTCCACGTCACAGGGGCGACGATGTCAAACACCGAGCGGCAGATTCACGTCACAGAGTCATATGCCACCCGCATGGAGAGACTCCCCCAGGTCAGCTATGCCGCGTTCGGACACATCCACAAGCCGCAGAAGTTGCCGGGGACGGTTCCCGGTCGCTATGCGGGCTCGACGATTCAGCTTGATTTCGGAGAAGCTGGGCAGACCAAGGAGACGGTCACCGTAGAAATCGCGCCAGGCCGGCCACCACAGATTGAGATCCACAAGATCGCCGGAGGTCGCCAGCTCAAGAGGGTGGAGGGCACGATCGATCAGATTGGGGAGCAGGCCGACAGGGTCGGCAACGCTCTGTGTGTGGTCACGGTTGATACTGAGTCTGCGGTGCTGAACCTGCAGGAGCAGGTACAGGAGCTCCTTCCTCAAGCTCAACTCTTGGCCGTCTACGAAAGGGACGCCTCGCGCAGACTGCAGGTTCTCGGCGCCGATGATGTGGTGAGCGAAGCCGAGCCAACATTCACCGAGGCCTTCCACGACTTCCTGAAAGTGGTGGGCACAAGGGAAGGTTCCGCGGACCGCGTTCTCTCTATCTTCAGCTCGCTTATCGAGTCGGTTGAGAGTGAAACCGAACCTGCGCTGCCGGAGCTCGCGGCGCTGGAGAAAGCGGTTGAGTCGCTGAAACCAAAGACAGTTCCTGCCCCTTCTGCGTGAGGCCCCTCCGGCTCTCCCTTGAGGGCTTTCGCAGCTACCGCCAACGCCAGGAGATAAAGCTCAATGACATCGAGCTGCTCGCCATCACCGGCGTGACAGGCAGCGGCAAGAGCACCATCCTGATCGCGATCTCTTTCTGCCTCTGGAAGAAGACGAGTTGGAGCGAGCGAGACGTTACTCCTCTGATCGCCGACGGCATGCACACGATGACGGTTGAGCTCGACTTCGAGGTGACGGGAAAGGTCTATCGGGTTACCCGGTCGAGTTCCCGCTCTCAATCACCGCCCGCGATCAGCCGCCTGAAGTGTCTGAGCGACCCCAAGTTCGCCACCCTTGATCGCGAGAGTGACGTTGACGCGGCAATCGAACGCCTTCTGGGCATGACCTACCGCGTCTTCAAATCGGCGGTCGCTCTTCCCCAAGGAGACTTCCAGGTGCTACTCAACGCCACACCAGCTGATCGAACAGGAATCCTCAAGGGAATCTTCCAACTAGGGGAGATCGAGGAGGCACGAAAACGATCTGAGGCGGCCAGGAACCGAGCACAAGGGCTCATAGCTGATCTCGCCGAGGCCCGTCAGCAATACATGCCCGATCCCGCCAAGACAGCCGCGGAAAGCGCGCAGCTTGTTGCTGCCGCCGAGAAGCTAGCGGGCGCGCTGCAGAAAATCGCGGACAAGGTGACTGGGCTCGGCGACGAATCCAAGGCTACATCGAGCGCGGCGCGGGCCCTTAACGACCCATTGCAAAAGCTGACCAGGTCACCACGACCGGCCGTGGCACTGATGGCGCTGCTGCCGATCGCCGATAAGTTCGCGAGCGACGGCAAAGTTGCATCTACAGCGCTGGCCGCTGCCCAAACAGCCGAGACGAAGGCGGCCGACATCATCGAAAAGGCCCGGGCTCGTCGTGTCGGTCCTGAGGATCTCGCTGCCGCCTCCGCGACTCTCGATCAGATCGAGCGCAATCAAGCGGCGGCAGAGCGGGACGAACGTGAGCTGACGGTCGCGAAGGACAAGCTCACCGAAGAACGTGCAGCTCTATCCAAGTTCGACAAGGAGCTGCCCCGACTACAGAAGGAATACGAAGGCGCGACCGCCAAAGAGACCAAGCTCAGCAACGAACACCAGGCTCTCACGGAAGCCTATCAGGTGGCTCGGAATCAGTTGGCGGAGTGTCGCCGCCTGCACAAAGAGCAGAAACTCGCGGCCGGCGCGATTGCCGGTAAGCGCTCGGAAGAAAAGGAACTCAGCAAGAAGGCGGTCACATGCGACCGGCAAGCCACCGACCTGCGCAAGGCACTCGCCAAAGCCGAGGCCGCACGTGAAGCGTCACTGTTGGCCACGGCAGCCGCTACAGCCGGCCGCGCAGTCAAGCCCGGCGACCCCTGTCCCATCTGCGATCGCACGCTGCCTCCTCACTATCATCCACCGGCTGCGCCTCCCGACGGGGCAAACGAAGCTGTTGGACAAGCACAAGCGGCGGTACGCCGGGCTGAGGCAGCGCTGTCCGCCGCCAACGCCAAGCTGACCGGAGCCCAAGACGAACTCAAGAGACTTACGACTCGCTCCGACGAGCTCGGCCAGTTGTTGACCGCTGCTCTTAACGAATTACAACGCAGCCTGCCTGGAGCAGCGCTCGAGTCTACCGACGCCTTGCTGCTTAGGCCGCTCGTGGATCGCGGGACAATAGCGCGAACCGCACTTGATGCAGCGAAGCCGGCGACAATTGAAGCGCTGCGTCGGCTGAGTTCGGCTCAAACCCAAAGCCAACAGCGCGCATCGCAGCTGGTCAAGGACGAGGCCGCCCACAAAGATCGTCAGGCCAAAATTGGCGCCGCCCGCAAGCAGGCGGTTGACGATTTGAGACGTATCGCGACTCTCATAGGGGCACCTGACAAAGCGGACACGGCGTCAGCGCCCCTTACCGCCAAACTGCTGGCAGCGCGTCGGGAAGAAATGCAAGGCCACGTGGGAAGCCTGGAAGCCGCACGTGCGGCCGTCAAATACGCTCAAAAATCGGAACAGGTCTTGCAGGAACGCTACCAACGAGAGGTGAACGCTCCTGCGACCAAGCTGATCAAAGACGCCGAACTCCTGAAGCAGCGCCTCGACGACGTTCTCGCGGTGCTTGGGCACAAGAATTCCCCGGATATCGACGGTGGGGTTGGCCTCGGCGAGACCGCCAAACGCATTGAGCGCATCGAATCCGTTGCCAAAGAGGCGGAGAGTCGCGCCAGCGGCGAAGTAAATGCCCTGACGTTGAAAGCGGCGGAGCTCGATGCCCAAGTCGACGCTGTCTTGGTCAACGAGGGGATGAAAGACCGTAAGGCGCTCGACCAAGCCGTGATCTCGGCGGCAGCCGACAAGAGGTCGGCAGAGAAGGACCACAAGTTGGCGTCAGCTCAGATCCAACCGGCCGCGACTCTGGATGCGAGCCTGGCGGCTGGCCGTCGGTTCGTTGTCGATCTCGAAGAGCTGGGGCGCCTGACGACCGACAACCAGTTCATCCGGCACATCATCGATACGCGGCAGCGCAACCTCCTCGCCGTGGCCTCGCAACTGCTGGGAGCCATGAGCAACGACCAGTTTGGTTTTGCCCCTGACTTCCAGGTCGTGCACCGGATAACCAATCAACCGCGGCCGCGGGGAACGCTAAGTGGTGGCGAGACGTTCCTGGCCAGCCTGGCTCTAGCGCTCGCCCTGGTTGAAATTGCCGCTCGCGCCGGCGGCAAACTTGACGCCCTCTTCCTCGACGAAGGCTTCGGCACTCTCGATGCGAGCTCCCTGGACGAGGCGATGTCAGTGCTCGAGAGTCGCGCACAGGCCGGCCGATTGGTCGTGGTGGTCAGTCATATCAAGGCAGTCGCCGAGCGGATCCCCACCGTCTTGCACATCACCAAAACGGCTGCCGGCAGCAGAGCAGAGTTCGTGAGCGCTGACGAGCGTGGCAAGTTGGTCGAGGCTGAGCTCGAGGAGCACCTACTCGGGTGACAGACCCACTCGTCAAGTGGGCGGATCCTTTGCGGACGAGTCGGGGTGGAAGGGCGAGCTCTACGACTACCTGGCGTCCACCGACATCGACAAGATCGCGCTCGGCAAGATGCCGATATCGGTCCAGCAAGAACTGCAGGAGGTTCGCGCTACCGAGCACCCCGACGCCAACGCCATTACAACTCTCGCCACGCTCCTCATTGCTTGTCAGCAAATTCACGGTCACAAAAGCGAGGGCGTCGTGGGTGAAGGCGCCATCGCCGCGATATACGCCGCGTACCTGATGGACGCGACCATGACTACAACGGGGAAGTCGCCGGAACACCACGGCCTGACATTCACCATCTCGATTGCTCCGGGCAGCGATGAGCCGTTCATGCTGGCGACCTTCTTGGCCAGGTACGTCCGCGAAGGCTTCCCCGACAAGTTCGCCAGTGATCCATCACTCGGCGCCAACGTTCGCTTCGACGAGCGCATCGCGGTCATACGCGAGCCCCAGATGATCGGCCCGTACGTGAAGAGTCCGAACGAGCGCTTTGCCTTGGTGTGGTCGGACAGTCACGATGGCAGTGAGGGGGTTGAGGGTACTAGCGGATGGATGCTTTTGGATGGCGAACGCATCCTGGTCCGTGGATCGACCAGCGGCCGCATTTCCAATGCGGCAGTCTCGGACGTTGGGCGATTTCTCGTCGCAATCAGCCGGTCTCATGGCGAGGAGTGGCAGACGGAAATCACCGGGATTGAGTGGACTGGGAAGGCCTTCTTCTCCAAGCGCTTCGATGCCTATGCCACCGCGGTCGCAATTTCCGAATCTGGGGCTTTGGGCGCCGCACATTTTGCTGTGAGCTGGAAGGGCCAAGACGCGCCTGACACCCTTGCGCTGGTCATGCTCGACCTCGTCCAGAACGTCGAACGTTGGCGCCGGCGACTCTTGAATAGTCCGCGCCGAGTCGCCGTTCGCGAGAGTCAGGGATTCGTCGACTTCGAGCTGGGAGATGGCGCGCTCTGCTTGTTTCACCTGGATGGCCGCACCGCGCTTGACGATCCGACCTACGTTCACGATCTCGAGGACTCAGGCTCGTCGCCGGCGATGGCGGTCATGGGGTGGGCACGCCTTGGCGAAGCGGGCAAGATGACAGCTGACGATCCTGGTCTCGCCGTTCTGCGCGAAGCCGTTGCGAAGAGCTCTGACCCGTACTTCAAGGCGTCAACCCTGAGAGATCTCGGGGAAGCTGCGGAGCAGGCTGGGCTTCGAGAGTTGACAGTGGAGTTTTGGCGAGAGGCCGTTCGCTTGAGTCCGAGAGTGGGGGTCAAGAAGCGACTGGGGGAATTGGAGCGCGAATTAGGGATGGCCCCGGTCGCTCCCGCGGTTGCCGAATGCACTGTCACCGGCGCCTTGCAGGTTGTCGCACATCACCCCAAGGTGCGCGCCGACAGCCTGGCCACTCTGTCCGGCTCGTTGCTGGTTGCCGGGTACGCCAAGGAAGAGACCACCATCAGCGAGCTGAACCTCGATGGCACTCTGAGACAGATATGCGGACTTCCAGGCAGCGGTCCGCGAGTGTATCCGGTGTCGAGCGGGCTTCTGGTACTCACAGACGAAGGGCGCATCGGCGAGGGTCGCGGCTGGTCATCGCTGGTCTCACGATCTCGGCTGATCGCCCAAATCGCTTACGGTGACAAAATGACCGACGGCGCCGATGCCGGCGGCCTTCTCGCGGTCGGGTGTCGCGATGGAAGTCTGTACGGATTGGAGCCTTCGGGGCTTGGGCAGCGATGGAAGTTCAAGGTGCCGGGAACGGGGGACGGCATAACCATCCCGCACCCGTACTACGTCACCGCTGGCGGCGGGGTTATCTGGATCAGCTACACCGGATCGATCTGGTGCCTGAGCGCGGGCGAGGGGCGATTGCTGATGCAACGAGATGTCGACTGGCCGACTGCTCTGGCAGCGCTTCCGGATGGCAGTCTCGCGATGACCATTTACAAGGGCGTCGTCATCGTGAAAAGGGACGGCGGCATGAAGTTGACCGAACTGAAGGAGCCCAACGGGAAGATGTATGGTGTCGATCGGGCCCTTGAGCGAATTGTCGTCGGCCGCTGGGGTCAAGGCGATTGGTGGCATGTCTTGGACTTTGATGGCCGGATTGTGCACGAGGCCAAGCTCGGGGGATGCGATGGAGCCGAGGTAGGCCCCTCCGGCCGCATTGCCATTTGGAAGGACGACACGGTCAGAGTGGCCGACGACTCCCTGACAGTGATCGGGTCTATCGAGCAGCCTGAGGTGACAGGAAATCGGGTCCGCGATGTCGCCTGGGATGCACACGGCGCGGCCATTTGGGTCTCTGGCAAAGGTGTCTGGAAAGTGGCTCTCGGCTAGGCTAGGCCGCGAACGAGCCCCAAGTGAGTTTGGCAATCACCGGCCAATAAGATCAGACACCTGAGACAATCCCGATTCGATACGTCCAAGACGCGACGAAACCGCATAACCTTGGCACTGACAGGGGGACCGGATCGACACTTCACGCTCCGGGCCTTTCACTTTGGCAAGACCGATGAAATGCACTCGGACCGGGACTAATGCCGAACATCAAGTCTGATACTCAGATGTCGGAAAGCGAATACGATCGCCTGAAGGCGGCGCTCGGCTCTGGCCGAAATGTCGGGGCTCTCGCTGCGACCATTGCGAAGGCAGGTGCGACTGAGCTTCTGGCGCAGGCTACTGGTCTTCAAGTCTTCTCCAGCATTGCCGACCTGCGCATGTATCGCATCTACTGCCTGCTAAAGCAGGGCATCAATCTCGATGATGCGGAAGCCCTCGTGGCAGTGCTGTTCAAAGTACCTCCCGTGACTGCGCGCCGTATGGTGCAGGCTGCCCTCGCCCGCTACGACGTCGACCTTCAAGCCGATGTAGACAAAGCACTTGCGACAGTTCTCGACGCCGCCGAGTGGGACGGTGACGCTGGTAAATGGCAGGTCAAGATGGGTTCCGGCTTTGTTCGAGACCGGCTGAACTCGATAGTTGCCACCGAAGCGTTGCTCGTGCCCGATCGCTCGACAAAGGGCGGAGTGTGGAAGTTTGCCGATGAGACTTACACAGCAATTCGTGCGGTGCTGAAGCTGGAGCTGAAAGCACACGCGTGATCGCTCTCGATGCTACGGCTGGTGCTGCGTTGGACAAGGACATCACCGATGTGTTTGGCCTGCTGGCCGTGTTACTCGTGTTTGTTTTCGCTTACTTCTCGACGTTGATCCAGCTCGCCGAAGAGGTAATTGCGCGGAGTCGTCCCGATGAGCAGATCCAGCGAGACCGCCTGACTGCTCGAGTTTTGACGCTTCTGCTCCTTGACGTTTTCCTTGCCCTCCTCATCCTTGCAGTGCTTGCCTTACTCGGGCCGCTCAGTCTTCGTGTGTTCTCGACGCCACCGGCCGATTCCAATTTTCCGACACCACGTTATGGGCTTTGGATGGTGGATGCATTCTTAGTCTTGATGCTCTTAGCTGCCGCATGGTTGGGTTGGCGCTTGTTTCGAAAGCGAGGCTCGGTCAAAGCTTAGGTCCTGAATCGCCCTGGGTTTCTTGGAGACTCGGCGAATTGGGTTTGACGTCGACGACCAACCTGGCTGACGCCGGGCTCCAACAATAACCGGCGGGTTGCCCTCCGACCGCCGGCTGGACTCAATTGGCGATGCGCTGCTGAAAAACGACACGCTGAGAAGCCCCAGGACGCCCGATGTCGATGCCTCGAGTCCCGTAGCACTCGGCTGCTCAAGGTCTCACGCGACATCGCTCACCTCAGCGCGGCTCCGGTAGTACTGCTCTTCGAACTCTGCCGGCGGCACCATGCCGATGGAGCTATGCAGCCGGCGCTGGTTGTACCACTCGACCCAGCGTGCGGTCGCCAGCTCGAGCTGCTCAAAGGAGCGCCAAGGTCCGCGCTTGCGGACGAGCTCAGTCTTGTAGAGGCCGTGGACCGATTCGGCGAGCGCGTTGTCATACGAATCGCCGCGGGACCCGACCGAGCAGATCGCACCCTCCTCGGCCAGGCGCTCGGTGTAACGGATGGACAGGTACTGCACGCCGCGGTCGGAGTGATGAACCAGACCGTTGAGATCGATGGGGTTGCGCGACCAGATCGCCATCTCCAGGGCGTCCAGCGCCAGCTCGGCCTTGAGCGACCTCGAGACCTTCCAGCCCACGATGAAGCGGCTGAAGACGTCGGTCACGAACGCGGTGTAGGCGACACCCGCCCAGGTCGAGACATAAGTCAGGTCGGCCACCCACAGACGGTTGGGAGCCTCGGCTTCGAACTTGCGGTCGACCAGATCTGCCGGTCGCGGCCTGGTCTCTGAAGGTAAGGTGGTCCGCCACACCTTGCCTCGGACCTCACCCGCCAAACCCTGGGCTCGCATCAGTCTGGCCACCCGGTCGCGACCGACCATGATGCCCTCCCGGTTCATCTGCGTCCACAGCTTCTCCGCCCCGTAGACCTCTTGGTTCTCGTCGTACACGCGTCGCAATTCGACGCTCAGCCTCTCGTCCTCTGTGCGACGCGTCGACGGCGGCCGCTTGACCGCGGCGTAGTACCTCGACGGGGCGACCTGCAACACGTCGCAGATCGGCTCGACCCCGAACCTTTCCCGGTGTTGGTCGATGAAACTCACGACTTCGGCAGTCGAGGGTCGAGCTCCCTCGCGAAGAAAGCCGATGCCGCCTTGAGGATCTCGTTGGCTCGCCGTAGCTCTCGGTTCTCTTTCTCCAGCTCGGCGATTCGCTGCTGGTCCTTGGTCGTGACTCCAGGTCGCTGACCGTTGTCGATCTCGGCTTGCTTGACCCAGTGCCGCAAGGTTTCCGAACCCAGCCCCAGCTGAACTGCGATCCGCGTCACCACGCCGTGACGCTCGCCTGTCTCCTTGATGGTCTCCTCGACCATCCTCACCGCCCGCTCCCGGAGCTCAGGCGGATGTCGATGTCCCGATCCGTGCTTAGGCGTCTGCTGCTTCGGTGCTGACATGGGCTCCATCCTCCCAAAGAACGGAGCCTCCATCAAACTCAGGGCAGTTCATCCGCTCCAATTCGAATCCAGTGCGGCTCAATATCTACCTGATTCGGCGGTACTGGTAGACGTCCTTCACCTTCGTTGCTACGAAATGCCCCGGGGAGGAGGATGCGAAGAGGCCGTCGAAGACCTGCCTTGGAACTCGGTAGTACTCATACACGCTACCGCCGCTGAACTCGACCTCGAGTATGCCGTCGTCGGCGTCGTAGCCTACTGAAACCACATTGCTCGATTGAACCGGGACACGTTCCAAAGACAGACTCCTATGCTTCGTCCATCAGGTTATCAAGCATTCTCATACGCCGATATAGGTGCGTTCTGGATCTGACTCTGCAAGTCGAGCCCTTGACTGCCCTGATTGGGATGAACGGATCCGGCAAGTCCGCCATCTTGCGTGCGCTGGCTGCATTTTACGGCGAAGGGGGGCTGATTCAAGCCGAGGACTGGTACGGGTCCGACACAAGTCAAGAGATTGAGGTTGCCTTAACCTTCGGGAACCTGACGGACGACGAAGCTGAGTCGTTTGCCCACTACGTGGGGCCGGACGGACAGCTTCAGATAGCCCGCGTCTGGCGCCTGGATGAAGGGCGCATCCGCGACGCATTGCACGGTTACCATCTCGCGGAGCCCGAATGAGACGTCGTGCGACAGGCGGATCGCGGCGTTGCCGCGCTGCATAACAATTTCGTCGACTCAGGCAAGTATCCCGGTCTTGAACGTGTCTCGAGGGCCGACCAAGTGGAGGCGGCACTCCAACTATGGGAGGCCTCCCATCCAGAGCGGTGCCAATGGGTTAGAGACAATGGCAAGTTCTTCGGTTGGAATCAGGTCGGCGGAGCCCGACTGGCTGCGGCCAGCGTGTGTGTCTATGTGCCGGCGGTGCGCGAGGCGAGGGAAGACGCCGCCGAAGGCAAGGGCTCGGCCCTAAGCAAGATTGTCGACCTGGTCCTGCGTGAAGAGCTCCGACGCGACCTCGATCTGAGCGAGCTGAGGAAGTCAACAGAGGAGCGTTTCAAAGAGATACTCGCGAAAACCCGGCCGGCGCTAAATGGGCTCGCGGGTGATCTCTCGGGCCTAATGGCTGAGTTCGTCCCCGGATCAGCTGTTTCCCTTGGTTGGCGCGAGGGCGCGCCAGCACTTCCAGACTGGCCACCGATCGAAGCCCGGTTGTCAGAAGACGGTGTAGAGACGCCAGTTTGGGCAAAAGGTCACGGTCTGCAGCGCTCGTTCATTGTCAGCCTGCTGCAGAGATTCGCGCAGCTACGCTCTGAGGAGGCGGCTCATGAGGGTGGCGGCGCGGCGGGCCTGACGGGTCGCCACACGCTCCTTTTGGTTGAGGAACCTGAGTTGTATCAACATCCACTTGCTGCAAGGCGATTCGCTGCAGTATTGCGTGCCCTCGCCGAAGACGAGGGCCGAACTCAGGTTGTCTACTCCACTCACGATCCAACGTTCGTGTCCTTCGATCACTTTGATGCGATCAGGCGGGTTCAGAAACTGCCCAGTGCCGACGGCCCCCCGACTACTCAGGTGGTAGCCCTGACGCTCGCTGAAGTTCGACAGCGACTGGTGAACCTTTGGGAACTTGATCCAGATGTCGTTACCGAAGCGTCCACGCGAGAGCGGCTCCGCACGGTGCTCACTTCAGAGGTCTCCGAAGGGTTCTTCGCTCGGGCGGTCATATTGGTAGAAGGCGATCAGGACCGCGCGATGATCGAAGGGCTTACCCGCGCTCGCGGCATTGACCTTGACGGTCGCGGTGTAGCGATCGTTCCAGCGGGAGGCAAGGGCAATCTCGACCGTGTCTACGTAGTCTTCACTGGCTTTGCGATTGCTACCTACCTGATATTCGACGCTGATGCCGGAGACGCCAATCACAGAGAACAGCATGCGCGAGTTAATCGAATCCTCATCAGGCTCGCTGGTGGACAGCCGGATGACTTCCCCGAAACACAACGCCAGGACAGGTTCACAGTCTTCGCTAACAACCTTGAGACCGAACTTCGAACATTGGCTGGTGCGGACTGGGAGGCGCTGCTGGGCGCTTGCTCGGAAGCCTTCGGACTTCCGTTGGGTCGAGATGTTCTCAAGACATCGTACGGGTGCCGAGACTTCATTAGTCGAATCGAGGACAGGATCGAGCCTGCGGGCGTGTTCGGTCAACTGCTGAATCAAATCGGTGCGTTGTAGCTGAGTCGCGTTATGGCAGCCCACCATCCAAACGCCGGTTGATCCGATACTCTCTGACGCGCCTCGACGGATACGAAACAACCGTGAGGCTAACGGCGCAAACCATTATGGGAAATGGCCCGATGGCCGTTTCTGACCTCAAGAACAGGTCGGTCACGAAGTCGAGCTCTGGCAAAGGTATCTGGAAAGTGGTCCTCGGCTAGGCTAGGCTGCGAACGAGCGCCAACTGAGTTTGGGCACTCACCGGCCAATAGGATCACTATGAATTGTCATGGGACTATCAAGCTTTTTCCGAAGGGGAAAGCGCGAACCTGATCGGGCGCGGACGTCTGGTCTGCCTGCAGGCATGGTCGATACGGACTACTCGTCCAACCCCCCGCGCTATTGGTTTGAAATACGAGGCGAGGCCAGTTACCAGCCGACCCTCCGCAAGTTGGATGCGGGCCGCCGTCAGCGCGGGGAAAACGTCACCTTCCGGGTCTTCTTTTGGCCTGAACCAAGCAACACTTACGATTCAAATGCGGTCGCGGTTTACGTCGACGGCCTTGGTGTGATCGGCTATGTCCCACGCGAGCATGCGGCCGAGATTCAACCGTCGGTACTCAAGTTGTGGAATCACCATCAGATCGCGTCATGCGACGGGAAGTTATTCGGCGGAAGTCCGGGAAAGCCAACGCTCGGCGCGTGGCTCTCTTTAGACGCCGATGCTTTAGTCGGCCACCGCTACGGAACGCAGCAGTAAGCGATCGACTGGCGAAGCTGCGGCGATGTTCGAACTGCACCATTCTCGGACGAGGCGATTGACCACAACCGTCAACAGCCCCCGCCGGTCGATGTGATCATGTCTGTTACGGCTAGGGGGCACATCTCAAATGAATAACGAGACCATCAAGGCAGCCTGGAAAGGGATCCAGGAGCGCCTCAAAACGTCAGACTTCGTCGTATTCCACACCAAAACGATCGACAGCCAGGTTGAGTGGTCCGGCGACGATTGGTCAGCCTTCATCAACGCAGCGAAAACCAGTGGAACCCGGCTGCTGTACGTCAGTACCTACGAGTTGTCAAAGGATGAGATCGACGGTATTAGCGAACAGCTCGAAGCAGAACCGTCACCAATGCTCGTATCAGCACTGCGGGCCGCTAGGGCGAATCTTGGTCATGTGTGTCGTGTTGAGCTCGGATTCGCCTATGCGGGCGTTATTCATCGATGGACGGGCGAGACGGATTGGCTACCTGAGCTTGACGAGCTCGATAGTGAACGAGCTGGTTCGATTCCGGGAAGCTATGGCCGAGAGCATGATGCCGCAGTCGATTTAGAGGCTACGAGGCTCGCACCGCAGATTGAGGAGTGGGTTGAGTTGATCAGCCAGGACGCGAGTTATGTAGGAGCCTCCAACCAAGCGACCCGAAGACGGAGGGCCGAGGAACTCGTCTCTGAACTACACGCATGGATCTCTGGAGGACAAGGGGGTGACGCGAAAGCCCAGGCTCGCTGGCGCGCAGCCTATGACGTGCTCACTCGGGCCGAACTCAAACTCACGGAGGTTAAGAATCAACGGCTGACAACCGCAAAGGCAGCTTCTAAGGACCTCAGCGAAGCTCTCTTGAGGGACCCGAACTTCAGCGCTGCTCGATCGGCGGCATTGCGTGAGAGGTTGGCTGGGGAATTTGTGGAACACCATCTCGGCTTTCGGTCTGCTGACGTGCGAGACAGGATCTTATCCATCATCCGGGAGCGCAGCTGAACGACGCCGCGACGACATACTGTCGCGAAAGGTTGGCGGTCGGTCTCCTATTCAACGGGTCCACTACCACCAAGGTTCCCGTGGTTGATTTCCACAGCCAGGTGCACGTGCTGTCTGATACCCTCTTCATGCGCTCGCGGGCGAAAGAAACCGTGAGGCTAACGGCGCAAACCGTTATTGGGAAATGGCCCGAAGGCCGTTTCTGAATTCAAGACCAAGGGTCGACCAGAGGCTCGGGCTCGAAAACCGTTATGGGTCACTGGCCCATCGAGAGTTCGAATCTCTCCCTCTCCGCCACACCCCATGCCACGTTGAACGGCGGGCAGCATTAGCGTGCCGTAATAGGCCGTGATCGAAGACGAACCACCGGCCGGCGGCGAACCGCCATGGTCGCTGGTCGAGGTTTCGGCCAGGTACAGGGAGCTCTTCCCAGAAGCGCGGGCGCCGCAGACCGTAGCGGAGGTCCGAACCCTTGTAACCAATATGACCGCCGCAAAGGGCGACGCATACCTGCCGTACTGGGTCTCGCTGGCTTGGCTCGGTCAGGCGGCAGTGCCTTATTACCTCGAGGCATACCCCAGAACCGCTCGGGCTGAGGGGAGGGTGCGTCTCCTCTTCTTCAGCATGTCCTATGGGGCAACCAACGCCGCGGCGTACCAGTTGGGTTTGACGGCACTTCAGGATCGCGCGACATTAGTGAGGTATCGGGCGTGCATGCTCCTGGGGCGGGCTGGGCGAAAAGATGCGCCTCCGGCCCTCCGCGCGCTTCTCCAGCACGAAAGTCTCCGAACCCGTGACGATGCCGCTAGGGCGATCTGGGAGGTTGAGCAGCGAGGTTGACGCTTCGCATCCCCAGAATTCAGGTTTGCCGTCGAACGGGGTATCCAGGCGATTGAGCTACGGAATCAGCAGGTAGCGCGAAACGTTGAGAGGGGACAAATCTCTCCCTCTCCGCCAGTCGTGATCGCCAAGGTTCAGATCGAGCCCCGGACCTGAGCCACCACGACCTCCGGCCGCCCGTGGATGTCGGCGGCCGTGAAGCGGAGGATGCGGTAGCCCGCGTTGATCAGTAGGTTCTGCCGTCGGTCGTCGCTGACAAGCCGCTCCCGATGGTTCCCGCCGTCGTACTCGATCACCAGCCGAGAAGCGCGGTAGTAAAGGTCAGCTCGGCCGACGAAGTCGCCGTCGCCGTCGCGTAGATCGACCTGGACTTCGGGTCGCGGCAGGCCCGCGCTTATGAGTAGCCAGCGGAGTCGCGTTTCCATTGGCGATTCCGCCGGCTCCGCGAGCTCGATGAGACGCCTCAGCCGCCTTGCCCCCGGGAGGCCCGCCACACCGCTGACGTAGCTCCTGAGAGCTGGCTTGGTCGTGCGTCGAAGGCGGATTGCCATGTCCAGGGCGACAAGCGCCTCAACGGCGGGCTCGACAACACACATGTCGCGGAGGGTTCTGTGCAGCGTCGTGACGGGGACGCCTCTGACTGTAACTACGTCACCCGCGGGCAGCATGAGGTGCCGAACGAGCAGCCCTCGACGTGAGCGGGTGCCTCTGCTGGCAGGCACGGCGATCTCTACGTGTTCGCGGCCGAGGTCGAGGCCATGCATTCCTGCGGCGGTTGCGCCGACCAGAACGGTTTCGGGTGGCAAAACCCGCCGCCATGCGTCCACCTGCATGCGTGAACGATGCTCCGCGGCGGGCCCGAAAGAAACTGTGCCTGTTAACTCGTCACGATTTGATCAAAAGCCTCTTGTCCGTCCCGGCATCGTCCGCGATTTGATCAAATCGCGATGCGGAGGTCACGTACAGGTGGCACATAGATAAGGAAGGATGCGGAGACCACGCCGGCCAGGGCCACCGTGCCGATGACCAGGGAAAGCCGGCGCATGGCCGGGGGATCGTAGCTCACGGACCCCATCGCCGCCTTCGAGCTACGAGTCGGCGGCCAGCCCGCAGATGAACCGGATGATCGCCTCGATGCCGCGGTGGTAGTTGTCGATCAGAAGGTGCTCGTTCGGCGAGTGGATGGCGCAGTCGGCCTGGGCGATCCCGCTGATCACCAGGGGCGCGCCCACCGCCTCCTGGAAGTCCACCGCGACCGGGATCGAGCCGCCGACCCGGATCAGCGCCGTCTCCTTGCCGAACGCCGCCCTGTACGCCGACTTCAACGCCCGCGCCGCCGGGTGATCGACACCGCAAAGCACCGGCGGCGCCGAGCCGATGACTTCGACCGAGATCTCCACGCCGGGCGTGGACAGCGACCGCACGTACTTCTCGAAGGACGCGAGGATCGATTTCCAGTCCTGGTCGGGCACCAGCCGCATGCTCACTTTCGCCGACGCGTGCGCGGGTATCACGGTCTTGGCGCCCTTGCCCGTAAACCCGCCGATGAACCCGTTCGCGTCGAGCGTCGGACGGCTGCCCGCCCGGGCGATGGCCGTGATCCCTTCCTCACCCTCCAGCGCCTTCGCGCGGGTGATGCGCAGCATGTCCTCGACGAAGGACGCCTCCTTCTTCTTCCATTCCGCGACCTCGTCCGGGCTCGGCTCGCGCACGTCGTCATAGAAGCCGGGGATCGTGACGTGGCCGTGGCGGTCCTTCAGCTCGCCGACGATGCGCGCCAGCGTGTTGATCGGGTTGGGTGCTACGCCGCCGAACGTCCCGGAGTGCAGGTCGACAGCCGGTCCGGTCGCGCGCAGCTCCGTGTAGATGAGGCCGCGCAGTGAGGTCGCAAGCGTCGGCAGTCCTTCTTCGTCCATGCCGCTGTCCCAGATGAGCACGGCGTCGCTCTTCAACGAAGAGCCCCGCTCGCGCAGAAGCTCGGGCAGCGAAGGACCGGTGATCTCCTCCTCGCCCTCGATCAGGAACCGCAGGTTCACAGGCGCACCGCCCGAAGCGAAAAGATGCTCGACCGCCTTCACCGTGGCCATGTGGTTGCCCTTGTTGTCCGCGGCGCCGCGGGCGTAGAGGTGACCGTCGCGGATGCTCGGGTCGAACGGCGGCGACTTCCATTCGTCCACCGGGTCGACCGGCTGGACGTCGTAGTGGCCGTAGATCGTGAGGTGAGGCTTGCCGGGCCGCTCGTTCCACTCCCCCATCACGACCGGGAGGCCGCCCGGTCGCACGTCGACGATGTCTGTCTTCATATTCATCGCCGCGAAGCGATCGCGCAGCCAGCGGGCGTTGCGCAAGCAATCCTCGCGCCGCTCGGACAGCGTGCTGATGGAAGGTATGCGGAGCTCTTCGACCAGATCGTCAAGGTCGGCCTCGCGCCTTGAGTGGGCGAGGGCGACGGCGGCGTCCTGCAGCGATTGAGTGGTGGCCATGGCTTACGACATCCTCCGGGCGCGACTGATCTGCGCGGCATGGTCGTGCGCGTGCGCGGCATAGATGCGGAGCCAGTCCTCGGTTCCGTACCGGCCGCTTTCGGTGTGGGTGCCGACGATCTTCCAATCGGCGTCGGTCATCCGGTCGAGCAGCTGCGAGCAGGTCTCACGCGCCCAGCGCATGGCCTGCAGCGAGGGCTCGATGGGGCGGTCGCCGGTCAGGCGCTCGGCGGATGCCTTCTCGTCATAGCCATGAATCACCGCCGGGTCCTCGACGAGCAGGCGGCGAAGTCGCACCGCGCCCATCATCTCGCCGTCAGCAACGTGGTGGACGATCTGCCGCGGCGTCCACTCACCTTCCTCGGACCGGTCGAGCTCGTCCTCGGTGATCCCCGCCAGTGATTCGGTCATGACCCGGTAGCCATCCTGGTACCGCCGGATCAGATCGTCCCGCTCCTCAGCATTCATCGCCACAACCTCCATGGAGCCGCCGACAGGAATCGAACCCGTAACCTGCTGTTTACAAGAGCTCGGCCCCCGATCGCGTGAGTTCGAGGCTGCCAGTCGAAGAACGTCGTCTGAGTTCGCATAGAGCCGTAGGGATTCGCCCATAAGGCTACGTCTTAGGCTACCCACTCAACGGTTGTCGCGGTGCCGCACTACACGTAGGCCTGGGCGAGCAGCAGGAGATTGTCGAGAGCGGGCAGGTAGCTCTCCAACACGGCAATCGCGTCCTTGCCCTCGTAGTGACCCTTGGTGATGGTCCAGTTAGGAACGTGTACCTGCACGACGACGTTTGAACGTCCTCGCACGACTCCGACGCTCGGCGCGGCGAGGGCGACGTCAGGGCTGGGTAAGGCCCGCGGACCTCGCCTATGCGGTGCTTGGCGTACGTGGACTTGCCCGTGCCGGGCAAGCCCCAGAGAATTAAGAGGCGAGGCAGCTTGCGCAGGCCCCGGCTAGCTGGTCGTTCAGGCGTTGGCAACTGTCACGTCCGGGCGTCCGATGTCAGCGATGGCTTCCTGCAGCTTGGTTCGTGCTTCCTCTCGTGAGACGTTGCTCGGCAGCCGGAGCGTCACCATCATCACGAGTGGAACCGGGAGTTCAATTACGAGGCCACCGGGCTGTCGGCGGACGTCCTCGTCACTGATGGACTCGTGAATGCGAAAGCTCTCCACCGGTAGCCCGCGCTTAACGCAGGCGTCTTGGAGGGAGTCGATCAAGAGCCCCATCTGGAGCGGCTGTCCGTTCCTCGGGGCGATGCACTGGTAATCGTAGCTCTTCACTTTTACCTCCTATTTGGCGCGAGGAGTCAAACGGAGGCGGGCCGCAACGAGTCTTCCCCCATCGCTGCAGACCCAAACTCGCCAGGCAGCAGTGGAGGCTGCTGGCTCGGGCTGGCGAAGTTAGGCGCGCTTTGGCGGAGTTGGGCGGTATGGACACACCCCATTCGCTCGCGACCTGACCGCCGTCCGACCGTCGGCGATAACCGCCAGAACCGCTTTGTACCTTTGCTCAGTCACGCTCATCTCTCTCATGGCCGGGGAGTGTCACGTACCTACCGAAGTAGCTGTAGCAAACGTGCCGAAGGTCTGTCGCACGGCAGCCGAAGGCGTTTTGTCGCCTAGCAGGCGAACTTGCACACGCGAACGAGAGCCGCCGACAGGAATCGAACCCGTAACCTGCTGTTTACAAAACAGCTGCTCTGCCAATTGAGCTACGGCGGCGCCGCCCAAAAGAGCGTACCCGAATAGCGCGCGGGGTCCCGCGCTTCAGTATTTGCGCGCCGAACCTTAAGTGACTAGGATCGTTGAGCCTCGCGCAAGGTCAGCGAGGGTGTGCCTCCGGGTTTGAAAACAGGGGTGTGCGCATGACCCATCGCCGACTTGGGATTCCGATCATCGGCCTCGCGGCCACGATCTTCGCCGCCAGCGTGGTCCTGGCACCCGCGGCCGCGGCATCGACGGGCGCGGCGGGAGTCAACCGCGTCATCTCACCGTCGGGCACGACCAGCTACAGCCCGACCGCGGACGGCGCCGGCTCGGGCCTCACGCGTGAGACCCCGCCCGGTTTTGCGGACGCCTCCTCAGGCGCCCTTTCGAACGCGAACCACAATGGCGTCAACCGCAGCCGCTCGATTGAGCACGGCGCCCCCAGCGCGCCGCTGGCGCCCATCACCGCCGGCGTCGGCGTCTCGAGCAGCGGTCTTTCCGTGCTCAACACCTTCAATGGTCTCAACCACCGCCAGCAGCGCCGCGCCAACGGCGGCAACCAGTTCTCGCTCGAGCCGCCCGACCAGGGCCTCTGCGCGAACAACGGCGTCGTGATGGAGATCATCAACGACGTCATGCGGGTCTACTCCGCGGACGGAACCCCGCTCAAGGGCGTCGAGGACCTGAACACGTTCTTCGGCTATCCCGCGCAGTTCAACCGGACGACGGGCACGGTCGGCCAGTTCGTGACTGACCCGAGCTGCTTCTTCGACCCTACCGTCCAGCGCTGGTTCGCGGACGTGCTGACCATCGAAGTGTTCCCCGCCAGCGGTGACTTCACCGGGCAGAACCACCTCGACCTCGCGGTCAGCAACACGTCCAGCCCGCTCGGCGGGTGGACCATTTTCCGGTTCCAGGTCCAGGACGACGGCAACAACGGGACGCCCAACCATGGCTGCAAAGGCATCGCGCCTTTCGGCCAGCAGACGGTCCCGACATTTCCGAACGCCTGCCTTGGCGACTACCCGCATATCGGCGCTGACGCCAACGGCATCTACATCACCACCAACGAGTACTCGTTCTTCGGCAACGACTTCCACGGCGCGCAGATCTACGAGTTCTCGAAGGCCGCGCTGGTCGCCGGCGCCTCGGGCAACGCGTTCCAGATCGACACCCACGGCCTCGACAACGGCAACTCCGGGTTCACGATCTGGCCGGCGACCGCGCCGGCCGGCATGAACTTGACGGACAACGGCGGGACCGAGTTCTTCATGAGCTCCAACGCCGCCGACGAGGCCCACGGCAACGGAGCTCTAGTTGGCCCGCGCCAGTCGAACCAGCTTCTTGTCTGGAAGCTGACGCAAACCTCCAGCATCGACGCCGCGACTCCCGCGCCTGTCCTCACGCACAAGACTCTCTCGGTAGGCCTCTACGTGGTGCCGGCACTCTCCGAGCAAAAGGTGGGCGACACCCCGCTCGCGGACTGCCTGAGCATGAAGTCCTGCTCGGTCAACTTCTTGCTCGGCATCCGCGACCCGTTCGCTCCTGAACACGAATACCCGCTCGACAGCAACGACACCCGCATGCAGCAGGTCGTGTACGCGAACGGCAGGCTGTGGGGCGCTCTCGACACCGCGGTCAACTCATCCGCCAATACGCGGGCGGGGATCGAGTGGTTCGTCGTCGACCCGTCGGGCAACAGCTCGCTGGTCAACTCGGGCTATCTGGCCGTCAGCCAGAACAACGTCACCTACCCGACCATCGCGGTGCGGGCGGACGGCAAGGGCGTGATGGCGTTCACGCTCGTCGGCCGCGACTTCTTCCCGAGCGCCGCTTTCGCCTCGATCGACGCAGGCGGCGTTGGTCCCGTGCAGATCGCGGCGACCGGCCTTGGCCCCTCAGATGGTTTCAGCGGCACCGCCATCTTCAATGCGCCGAACCCGGCGCGCCCCCGATGGGGCGACTACGGGGGGGCCATCGTCGATGGAACCAACATCTTCATCTCCTCCGAATACATCGCCCAGACCTGCACCCTGAGCCAGTACGTGGCCACGGGGGCCAGCTGTGGCGGCACCCGGACGGCGCTCGCCAACTGGGGCACCCGGATCTCCGAGGTGAACCCCGGCTAGGCCGGCAACTCGCAAAGCTCCCTGGAGAGGCCCGGTTCGGCCCGGGCCTCTTCAATTTCGGCCCAAATCTGATCAATTCATTCAGGTCCGTAAAGAATCTTTCGTTAATTTGTCGAGACGCTTTTGGGCCTCGCTAGACTCCAGAACAGCCCGCCTAAAGTGGCGAGAATCAGCCGTCAGAAGGGGTGTTCTGAAGTGGGTCGTCGAAGCGCGCCAGTTCGAGTTCTCCGCGTCTCTTTGTCCGCGATCGGCGCCGCCGCGGCGGCCTTCCTGATCGCGTCCATCGGCGTCGCGGCCGACGAAGACTACTCTGCTGCTGACAGCCCCGCCGCCGACCCCGGGATCGAGTTGCAGACCACGACCACCACCTTCGGCGGCGCCTCGCCGCTCGGCACGAGCCGCACCGTCGCCCACTGGTCCGGCATGACGGCCAACGGCGTCGACGGCGTCACCTACCGCTACAACGTCGTCGGCGCGGACCCCAGCACGGACGGCTCGGCCGTGATCGGCGTCGACATCATCCCGCTCAACGTCAACGTCGCCGGCGCCTCGTTCCACGGCTCCGACGCGGTGAACGCCGTTCTGGCCTCGCCGCTGTTCCAGAACAACAGCTACTCATCGACGGCCAGCGCTACAACTGCCGCGGGCGGAAAGGGCGCCGGGGGCGCTCTCTCGGCGGGCAATACCGGCGTGCAGCTGCTCGACGCCACGATGCGCTCGCAGTTCGACAAGGTCGGGTCGAGCTCGACCTACCACCTGGTGCTCGAGGCGCCCGTGGTCTTCGACCCGGTGACGATCGACGTGCCCGACGGCACGGGCATCCTGATGACGCCCGGCTTCATCACCTACGCCAACGTCGATTCGCACTGGTTCTCGACCAGGGTCCAGAACGAGCTCGGACGACTTCACCTCGACCCCGCGCGGCTGGCGATCTTCCTGACCGACGACGTGATCCTCTCCGACGGACCCAACCCGGCAGGCGGCTTCGTCCTGGGCGCCCACGGCGCGGGACCCGCTACGTCGAGCAGCAGCGGCTCGGCGCACGGCAGCGGCAGCCAGCCGGTGCAGACCTTCGTCTGGAGCTCGTGGCTAACGCCCGGGTTCTTCAGGAGGGCGACCAACTTTGCCGTCCAGGACGTCTACGGCCTGAGCCACGAGGTCGTGGAGTGGGCCAACAACCCGTTTGGTGACAACACCGTCCTTCCGTGGCATTCGGTGACGGCCCCGCAGTACGGCTGCAGTAACCTGTTCGAGACCGGGGACCCGGTGTTCCGCTACGGCTTCACCCTCGGCCACAACCCGCTGCACGAGCGCTTCAGCGACGGCACCTACCACCTGTCCGACGAGGCGCTGCTGCCGTGGTTCATGCGCTCGGCGCCGGCCACGCAGGACGGCCGTTTCACGTTCCTCGGCAACCTGAACCCGGTCGCGACCTTCCACCAGCCGGCGCCAACGTGCTGAGCTGACGAAATCAGGGGTGGGGGCGCGAGCCCCTGAGCGAGAGGCCCGGCCTAAAAACCGGGCCTCTCTCTTTTTATCCTTTGCGGAAGCGTGATCGAGCCCAAAGACGTCGTCATCGCCATCCTCGGCTCGTCCGCGGGCCTCGGCGGATTCGTGCTCGTGTTCCTCGGTGTGATCATCGCGTCGTACCAGTCGTTCCAGGGCGCCGTCCCGGCGGAGGTCGTCCGGCCCTACCGCACCGCGGGAGGAATCCTGCTGGCGACCTTTGCGTTCTGCCTGCTCAGCGTCGGCTGGTGCCTTCTCTGGCTGACGAGTGGGGGGCCGGCCGGCGCCTACGGCGTCACGGTTGCGCAATTCGTCGTCTTGCTCGTCGCGGTGTTCGCGGCGGCATCCTGGGTCACCCGGATGGTCCTGTGGCGCTGACCCAGAAGAAGCTGCAGGACATGAAAGACGCGAGCCTGGTCTCGCTCCTGGACGACGGCGCAGCGTCGTGGAAGGCGAAGGCCAGGCACGCGTACGCGGCGACGCGAGGCTTCATCAAGGAGCTGCGCCCGGACGATGTCGTGCCGCTGCTCGTCGCCGAGCTCGAGGTGACGCCAGAGTTTCGGAACTACCTGGCGAAGAAGAAGCTGAAACAGAAATACTGGTCGGAGTGGTTCGCCGAGTTGATCATCGATAGATACTGGTCGAAGTTGAACGGAGGTTGAAGTTGGCGAAGGACCCGTCGGAGCAGGCCAGGAGGTTCATCGACGCGTCGCTGAGGGGACGGAGCAAGCCGCCCAGCAAGGCAGCCTACGCGCGGGCAGTGAGGCTGGCGCGCGCGGCGATCGAAGAGCTCACGCTGCTGGCAAGCCGCACCCAGAGCTAGCTTTGGGCGCCGCGACGGCGCTACAGCTCCGCTCTCACGCGCTCCGCGGCTTCCACCAACACGCGGAGCTTCCCGAACGCGATGGCGCGCGGCAGGTACTTCATCCCACAGTCCGGCGCCACGACGAGCCGCTCGGCGTCGACGAACCGCAGCGCGCTCTTGATCCGGTTCATGACGGTGTCGACATGCTCGACCGCGCTGTTGTCGGCCAGGTCGATGACCCCGACGATCAGCTGCTTCTCGCTCAGCGACTTCAGCACCCCCAGGTCGACGTTCTGCTGCGCCGACTCCATCGAGATCTGCTTCGCGGCCGTATCCGCGAGCTCTTCGAGGAAAGGGTAGCCCTTCGGCCGGTTGTGCACGATGTGCGCGTAGCCGAAGCACGTGTGCAGCGCGGTCGTGCCCTCGATGCCTTCCAGCGCGCGGTTGATCGCGGGGATTGCAAACCGCGCGGCCTTCTCGGCCCGCGCCTGCAGGTAAGGCTCGTCGAGCTGGACCACGTCCGCGCCCGCCTCGAACAGGTCGCGGACCTCTTCGTTCACGGCTTCGGCGAGCGCCATCGCCAGCGTCTCCTCGTCGCGGTAGTAGTCGTCCTGCGCCTGCTGCGACATCGTGAACGGACCGGGGAGCGTGGCCTTGATCGGGCGGTCGGTGCTGGCGCGCAGGAACTCGACGTCGCGCTTCTCCACCGCCCGTCTCCGGCGGATGGGCCCGACGACCCGCGGCACCGGATTCTGATGGCCCGTCCGATCCAGAGCGACGCCGGGGTTGTCGAGGTCCATGCCCTCGAGTGCGGTGGCGAAACGGTTCGAGTAGCTCTCGCGCCGGATCTCGCCGTCGGTGATGACGTCGATCCCCGCGCGCTCCATGTCGCGGATGGCGACCAGGGTTGCGTCGTCCTGCGCCTGCTCGAGAAACTCGGGCGGCACGCGCCAGATCTCGAGCGCGCGGACTCGAGGCGGCAGCCGGCTGCCCAGCATCTGCCGGTCGACCAGCCAGTCGGGCTGCGGATAGCTGCCGACGACGGTGGTGGGAAGCAGCACATTCGCAAGGTTAATCTGGACACTCCACATGGCAGTCACGACCAACCGCCTCAAGGGCGACACCTGCGAGCGGGACTGGATCTGGGAACGCGAGGTCGAAGCCGCGCCGTGGGAGGAGACCCGGCGGCTTTCGGTCGCCGCCTGGGAGCGCCAGTACCGCCGCCTGCGTGAGTCGTCGCCCTTCTACGCGCGCCGGTGGAAAGAGGCGGGCGCCGGCAGCTCCTTCGTCAGCCTCGCCGACCTCAGCCAGCTTCCGTTCACCACCAAAGACGAGCTGAAGCAGGCGCTCGACGAGGACCCGCCTTTCGGCAGCAACCTCTGCGTGTCGCCCGACCAGGTCAAGCGGGTTTATCAGACCAGCGGCACGTCCGGGTCGCCGAGCGTGCTCGCGCTGACGCGCGGCGACATGGAGACGTGGACGGTCATGGGCACGCGCTCGTACTACGCGACCGGGATCCACGAGCACTCGAGCGTGCTGACGACGTTCGGTGCGGGTCCGTTCGTCGCCGGCCACACGCACTTCGTGCTGATGCGCATCGGGGCGCGCTCCGTCCCGGTAGCGCCCGGTGACACCGAACGTGTCGTCTTCGGCCTGCGTGCGAGGCTCGCCGACACGCTGCTCGCGACCGCGTCGTTCGCGCAGTACATCGCGAACCGTCTCGAGAAGACGGACGCAGAGCCAAGAGCGATCCCGCTGACGCACGTGGTCACCGGTGGCGAGCCTGGCGGCGGCATCCCCGCCATCCGCGACCACATCCAGAAGGTGCTTGGCGTGACGGTCACCGAGGTGATGGGCATCGGCGACGTCGCTCCATCCTTGTTCGGCGAATGCCCGCACCAGCAGGGAATGCACTTTTGCGGCGCCGGCCATGTCTGGGTCGAGCTCATCGACCCCGATACGCGCGAGCCGATGGAGATCGAGACCGGCGCGGTGGGCGAGCTCGTCTACACGGCGCTAACGCGCGAGGCGATGCCCGTGGTGCGCTTTCTCGGCGGCGACATCGTCCGCATCGAAGGGACCTCGTGCGCCTGCGAGCGGACGAGCTTCCGCATGCGCGTCCTCGGCCGCCGCGACGACATGTTCATCGTCCGCGGCGTGAACGTGTACCCGACGGCGATCCTTTCCGTGGTCGGCGACTTCCGGCCGCGGGTCACCGGCCGCGCCCGCGTCGTCCGCACGAGCCCCGACACGTCGATCGAGCCGCCGGTTCCCATCGAGGTCGAGGTCGCCGAGCCCCACGGCTCGGACGGCGCGCTGGTCGCGGAGATCGAGGACGCGATTCACGCCCGCCTGACGTTTCGGGGCAAGGTCACGCTCGTGCCGGAGTCGGACTTCGGCGAGGCCGGCTACAAAACGCGCCTCACAAGGAATGTCCCTCTCCCCTCCAAGGGTCAGGGATGAATGGTGAGGGGCGTGAGAAAAGGAGGCTGAGGTCGCGCCTCGGCCGCAGCACCACCGACCACATCTTCGTCCGCGGCCACGACCTCTCCGACCTGATCGGCAACGTCTCGCTCGGCGACGTCGCCTACCTCGAGCTGAAGGGCCGCCTGCCCAACGAACGCGAGTCGGTGATGTTCAACGCCATCGTGGTCACCCTCGTCGAGCACGGCATCACCCCGAGCACGATCGCCGCCCGCCTGACCTATTTCGGCGCCCCCGAGGCACTGCAGGCGGCCGTGGCGGCGGGCTTGCTGGGGATGGGCGACCGGTTCGGCGGGTCGATCGAGCAGGCGGCGCGCATGCTCCAGGAGGCGCCCGACGGCGACCTCGGCGCGGTCGCCCGCGGCATCGTCGAGGGTCACCGGGCGCGCAAGGAGATCATCCCGGGCCTCGGCCACCCCGTCCACAGGCCGGCCGACCCTCGGACGACCAGGCTCTTCGCCCTGGCCCAGGAGAACGGTTTCGCGGGCCGCCACGTCGAGCTCATTGAGCTCATCGCCGAGGAGGCGACGAAGGCCTACGGCCGCGACCTCCCGGTCAACGCCACGGGCGCGATCGCCGCCATCGCGAGCGAGATGGAGCTGCCGTGGCGGATCACGCGCGGGCTGGCCGTCATGGCGCGTGCGATCGGCCTCGTCGCCCACCTCCAGGAGGAGATGGAGGAGCCAATCGCGGCCGAGATCTGGGCCCGCACCGAGGAGGAGGCCGGGTCGGAAGACCGGGGCTAATATGAGTGCGGGCGTGGGCAGCATCTCCGGCATCCACCACGTGACCTGCATCACCGGCGACGTGCAGAGGTGCGTCGACTTCTACGTCAGCGTGCTCGGGCTGCGCTTCATCAAGAAGAGCATCAACCAGGACCTGCCCGACACCTACCACATCTACTTCGGCGATTACCTCGGGACCCCGGGGACCGCCATGACGTTTTTCGGCTGGCCGGACTGGCCGCAGCCGCGCACCGGAAGCGGCCAGGTGACGACAGTGTCATTCCAGGTCCCGCCGGGGGCGTTGGGCTTCTGGAGCAACCGCTTGAAGAACCTGGACATCGACCACCGCATGATCAGCAAGTTCGAGGTGGACGCCCTGGTCCTGCAGGACCCGGACGGGATCGAGATCGAGCTCGTCGCCCAGGCGACGGACGACCGCTGGAAGCCCTGGTCTGAGGCGCCCGTCGACCGTGATCACGCCATCCGCGGCTTTCACTCTGTGACGATGACCCTGGCGGAGATGGCCGCCACCTTCACCCTGCTGACCACGACGATGGGCTTCCGGATGCTCGGCCAGGAGGGGAACCGGACGCGCTTCGAGACCGGCGCCGGCGGGCCACATGCGATCCTCGACCTGATCGAGTCGCCGGAGGGGCCCGAGGGCGAGGAGTCGATCGGCACCGTCCACCACGTCGCGTGGCGAACCGCCGACGCCGACACCCAGAAGGCGTGGCGCCAGGAGCTGACGACCGCCGGCCGCAACGTCACGCCCGTGATCGACCGCTGGTACTTCAAGTCGATCTACTACCGTGAGCCGGGCGGCGTCCTGTTCGAGATCGCGACCGACGGTCCGGGCTTCACCGTCGATGAACCTCCCGAAAAGCTGGGGAGCACGTTGAGCCTGCCGCCCTGGTTTCAGGTGAGGCGCGAGCGCCTCGACGAGATCCTGCCGCCGATCGTCGTGCCGACCACGACGGCGACCGGGGCCCATTAGAAGTGGTCTTGGGAGGATGAGATGAGCACTGCGGTGATCACTCCGGTAAGTCCATTCGCCGGCGACACCAGATCGACCGTGATGACCGTCATGCGCCGGGATCGCGAGAAGTTCATCCGCCTGGTCTCGGACCCGAAGAACTGGAACGTCATGACGCGAAGCGCCGGATGGGAGGTCCGCGACCTCGTCGGCCACATGATCGACGTCATGGAGGGTTATTTCAAGAATTGGGACCTCGCCGCGAGCGGCAAGGACGCGACAACCGCCGGCATGGCCGTGATGGGCACGAGCCTGAACGACCACGCCCTCGACTTCCGCAAGCTGCCGCGCGAGGAGGCGCTCGACCGATTCAAGAAGGACGCGCAGAAGCTCGACGGCATGCTCGAGGCGCTCTCGGCGGACGAGTGGGGGACCTTCACGGTCATGCACCCATACGGCGGTCCGGTGCCTGCAGGCGCGTACGCGACCTTCCAGATCATGGATTACGCCGTCCACGGCTACGACATCGAATACGGCCTCGGCAACAAGCTCGCGAACATCGACGAGGCGAGCGCGGGTCTCATTCTGCCGTTCACATTCATTTTCTGGAGCGCCACGGTCGACCAGAACGAGGCCAAGGAAATCGACATGCAGTACGGGATCGACGTCGGCGGCGCCTGGGGCGGCAAGTGGCGCGCCACGGTCAAGGACGGCAAGTTCACGTATGAGCCGGAGAAGAGAGACTTCGAAGGCTGCGACGCCCTGTTCTACTTTCCGACGGTGCAGGAAGAGGTCTTCACGTTCTTCGGACGGTTCCCAGGCGGCGCTGCGCAGGGCGACCCTGCAGCGATTGACAAGGTGCGCCACCTCTTCTTTCCCTTCTGATCCGGAGCACTCTCTGGGCGGCGGACCTACCGCCGCCCAGCAGTCCTCCCCATTCAGGAGGAGGTGCCGGCGAAGCCGGCGGAGGGGCGCGGCCGTCCAGTAGTCCTCCCCATTCATGGGGAGGTGCCGGCGAAGCCGGCGGAGGGGCGCGGCCGTCCAGTAGTCCTCCCCATTCATGGGGAGGTGCCGGCGAAGCCGGCGGAGGGGCCTCGCCGTCCTCTTTCCCGGTGGAGGAGATCACTCCCTTCCGCGCGTCGTTGGTGGAATCGGCGATGGGGGAGGAGGCCTCTCTGGTCAGGCCTCGATTCGCCCGCGGATGCCGCTGCTTCGCGGTGATGATCGATGCCTCAGTCGCCGGCTACGGCTGGCTCTCCACGCGGCCCGAATGGATCGGCGAGCTGCAGCTCGAGATCACCCCCAACCCTGGCGAGGCGTACATCTGGAACTGTGCGACGGTCGCCGAGCACCGGCGCAAGGGAATCTTCCGTTCTCTTCTAGGTGGCATCTATGAGACCGCGAGAGGTGAAGGCATCAAGCGGCTGTGGATCGGGAGCGTCGCGATCCCCGCGGAGAAAGCCGTGGCCGCCTCCGGCTTCCGGCCGGCCATGCGCTTCACCGCGTTCGGCGCCGCGGGGATGCACTTCGTGCGGGCCTCGGCGGCCAAAGAGAACGCGTTCGGGGCCGAAGCCGAGCGCGTCCTCCAGGTCAAGCCCGGTTTTTACCTACGGCGCTTCCACCGCCGCCGCCACTGACTCGTCGTCGCCGTGGCCGCGGCCCTCGTACGTGAACAGGGTGGCGTTGATCATCGTGTTGTCGATCAGGACCGTCTGCGTGCCGAAGAAGAAACCGGCGTCGGCGACAAGCTGGATGCCGGTGATCACGTCGTTGCCGTACTTCAGGTCAGCAGCAGCGAACGTGTCGTAGAAGGTCCCGCCCGAAAGCTGGCTCGTGTCGATGAAGCTTGCCGGCGTGGCCAGATTGACCGTGTTCAGCCAGACGTCAGTAGGGCAGCCCGTGTAGTTCGGCGGCGGCCCGATGTAGACGAACGCGTTCCTGCCGTCGATGTTGACCTGGAACCGGGGCGAGCCCTGGCCGCACGACGCCGCCGTGAACATGAAGTCCGTGCTCAGGTTCTGCAGCTGGCTGAAGGTCATGCCCGCCGGAACCGCGTAGTCGATGCCGCCGAACCCGGCGCCGGCCGAACGAAGCTGGATCGCCGTGTGCGAATGGTTGCCCGCATGGACCCGGGTCGCGTCGCCGAAAAGCGAGAAACCCTGGGCCGCCAGGGCGGGACTCGCGCCCACCACGAAACCGACCGCGACCGCTGCGAGCGCGCCCACAAACCTCTTCACCATCTCGCACCCCCAACTTCAGAACCGGCTGCTCATCGCATTAAACCCCCGAAAAATCAGCGGCGTCAACTGACCCCTTAACACGGCGCCGGTTTTGCCCTACACTCCGGCCACAAGTCGCTGGGGTTCGTCTCTCGTGTGTTGAGGAAGGGCGCATGCAGAGGAGTCGGCTCAAGGCCACCGCCGTCGGTTCGTGTCTTGCCGTCCTGCTCGCCCTGGCCCCCCAGCCGGCCGCCGCCGACGGCAACGCCGGCGTCCACCTGCACAAGGTCGTCGACCCGGTCCAGCTCGCCATCAACCCCAACCTCGCGGTCACCCTGGGCGTGGACAAGAGCGCCGCCATCCCCGGCGACACGCTCACCTACACCGCAGTGGTCACCAACCCGACCGCCACCTTCGCCATGGGCGGCTACATCGACGCCCAGGCCGTGGCGAGCGCCGACGCGATCGTCGCCTACTACTGGGACGAGCTCGAGGTCTGCAAGATTGACTGCGGCAACGGCTACGCCGACCCGAACTGGACCGCGGTGGCCGCGTTCGAGACGGGGCAGAGCGGCTACCAGCCGGTCACGCCTCCGGCCGTGCACACGGGGATGACGTTCGCGGCCCAGCCCGTGAACCGCACCGGCGTGACCTACCCGACGAGCGGCGACCGCGTCCTCGGCACGGACATCACGCCCACGGCAACGGCGACCTGGACGTACCTGGCCAAGGTGATCCTCACGCCCGCCCAGATGGGCGCGCTCAGCGACCCGGCGCAGGTGACCGCCATCCGCAACGTGATCCACTTCGAGGTCACCGTCCGTAACCTCACCGCGGCCCAGCCCTACACCGACCCCGAGTCGTTCACCAACCCGTTCCAGACGATGTCCAACCCCGGCGCGATCCACGACATCACCGTGACCTTCACGCTTCCCGATGGGACGAAGGCCTCGGTCGGCCCGGCGCAGGTAGCGGGGCTGGGCCTGCTCAACCCCGGCGGCTCAGTCACCGCGAGCACCACCTATAAGGTGCCGGTGCCCGCGACGAGGGGGGCCGACGAGACCGAGCTGGCGTACGCGCAGCGGCTGGGTAAGTTGGACGGCGCTCCCCTGAACGCGTCAGCCGTTGCCTCTGGCACCGGGTTCAGCGGCACCGTCTACGCGACCTCCAACTCCGTCACCACAGTCGAGAACGTGCCCATCCTCACCATCGCCAAGAGCGGCCCGCAGACGGTGGACGCGGGCACCACCGAGGTCAACCCGCTGGCGCTCTCCAACATCGGCGGCGCGGCGGCCTCCGCCATCGTCGTCGTCGACTCTGTGCCCGGCGGCGGGTCGGGGACGGTGTCTGGGGTCCCGGCGACGCTGGATCCGGGTGGGACGGCGTCGGCCGTGGCGGACTTCCCGGTGCCCGGCAGCCAGCCCGAGGGCAACCTGACGGACACGGCGTCGGTGACCTGGAAGGACGGAAACGGCAACCCGTACGGCTCGTTCACGAGCTCCTTCCCGACCTTCGTCCACAACCTGCTCACCGGAGGCCGGCTGACGCTCGCGCCCGCGAACGCGGGCCCGAACCCGATCGGCACCACGCAGCAGCTGACCGCGACGCTGGTCGACCGCAACGGCGACCCGGTGGGCAACCGGACGATCACGCTCACGGTCACCGGCGCCAACCCAGGAACCTTCACCGCGACCACCAGTCCGAGCGGCGACGCGGTGTTCACCTACACGGGCGCCAACTCGGGCAGCGACGTCGCCCAGGCGACATTCAGCGCCAGCGGCGTCACCCTGGCCTCGAACACCTCGTCGATCAGCTGGGGCGCACCGCTGCAGCCGGTCGCGCTCGGCGTGGTGACCGGCAACTTCTTCCCCAACCCGAACGACACATGCACATTCGGCGCCGATCAGACGAGCACGCCGGCCTTCAACCAGCAGTTCCCCGACATCCTGTTCAACCCGGCGACGGCGATGGTGCCGCACAACATCTCCGGGATCAACACCTTCACAAGGCCGTTCACCGACCTGACGGTGGACGTCAACGGCAACTACAACGGCCAGATCGTCGCCCAGGCCAACGGCTGGCAGGCAGGTAGCGACCTGCCGAACCACTCGCTGGGCAACTTCTACGCCGAGTTCACCGGCACGTTCATTGCCAATCAGCCGGGTGACGTGACGTTCGCCATCCAGCACGACGACGGGTACATCTTCGGGGTCGGCGGCGGCGCGACGCGAGTCAACGGGGACCTGGTCGGCAACCCGCCGGCGACGCCCTTCAACGGCTACGAGGTCGCGGCAGCCTTCAACGCCGGTGCGGCCGGCTCCTCCAACAGCGGCACCGCGACGGTGCACTTCCCAGCCGCGGGCTCGTACCCGTTCGAGCTCGACTACACGGAGTGCACAGGCGGGGAGCTGTTCCTGGTTCTGCAGACGGCCAGGTTCACCGGCCAGACCAGCCCGCTGTCGGTGTACGTCGGCTACGCGGACGGGCTGCGGCCCGGCGGCTCGATCTTCCCGTTCCCGTGGAACGGATCGCCGAACGTCATCTTCTTCCCGGGTGGCGGCAGCGACGACGGCGCCATGCGGTTCGACAACAGCGGCACGGACCCGATCACCTTCGACCAGGTCACGGTCGACATCGGGCCGTTTCATTACGACATCTGGCCGAAGAACGTGGTCATCCCGCCGGGGCAGATCCTGATCCTCACCGGCACCGCCGGCGACAACTTCGACACCTCGGATACACCCATCACGTGCTCGCCCACGGGCTTCGTGCCCGAGATTCACATCACGGTCGGCGGCGTGGTGACGACCTTCAAGGACACGGGCCAGATCCTGAACACCGGCGGCATCGACGCGGCCGTGTGCGGTCTCGGCAACGAGTCGCACGCTTGGACGCGCATCGGCGGGGGCGGCACCGCCATCAACACCCCGCTGCCCCCGGGCGCGAGCCTCGTCATCTCGCCGTTCAAGGTGGCGAGCGCGATCGTCGGCCAGAACCAGACATTGACGGTGTCGGCGATGGACGGAGCCGGGAACCCGGTCGCCAACCTGCCGGTGACGCTCCAGGTGTTCGGCCCGAACGCGCAGGTTCTGACCGGGACCACCCTGTCCACGGGCCTGGCGACGTTCAACTATGTCGGCCGGCAGGGAGGGACCGACAGCATCCAGGCGAGCGGGTTCGTCGGCGGCCTGCGTGAGATCTCGAACCTCGGCAGCGTGACGTGGACGGCGCCGGGCGGCGTGAACGGTCCGCCGCCGCCGACGATCACGTCGCCTTCGCCCGCGGATGGAACGGTGGTGACGAAGCCGGTGGCGGTGAGCGCGACGATCGCGCCGCCGGCCGGGGAGACGATCACAAGCTGGCGCGTGTTCTACCAGGCGCTCGACCCGGGACCGCAGGTGGTGATCGCATCAGGCAGCGGCGCGCCGCCGGCGAACCTGGCGACGTTCGACCCGACAGTCCTTCCAAACGACACCTACGGCATCACAGTCGAGGCGACGGCGTCCAACGGCGGGGTCCAGGACGTGACCACCACAGTGACGGTGTTCGGCAACCTCAAGCCCGGCCGGTACATCACGAGATTCCAGGACATGGCCGTGCCCGTGAACGGCTACCTGATGCGCGTCAGGCGGACGTACGACAGCTTCGACAAGAGTCAGGGCGACTTCGGCGTGGGATGGAAGGTAGAGCTGGCCAACTTCAGGGTCGCCCCGAACCGGATCCTGGGCGCCGCCGGGTGGACGATGTTCAACCAGCGCTGCGTCCTGGGTCTTTGCATCACCGGATACAAGAACTCCGCTCCTCGATTCGTGACCATCGTGTTCCCCGACCAGCACACGGAGGTTTTCGACTTCACCCCCCAGGGCGGTACGAACCTGTTCTGGCAGTGCACCCCAGCCTTCACCGCCCGCGGAGCAGTCGGCACCACGTCGACGCTGGTTCCGCTCGACGACACCGGCTGCAGCTACAACGGCGACGGCAACCTCTTCGGTTCGGGTGGCGGGCTTTACGACCCGCAGCGCTTCCAGCTGACGACCGTCGACGGCACCGTCCTCGTGCTCAACCGCACGACCGGCCTCGAGAGCATCACCGACTCGAGCGGCAACTCACTGACCGTCAGCTCCGCGGGCGTCACTTCCAGCACAGGCCCGGGCATCGCCTTCACGCGCGACAGCAGCGGCCGGATCAGCAAGATCACCGGCCCGGGCAACACGACGGTCTCCTACACGTACGACAGCAACGGCAACCTTTCCGCGTCGACCGACCCTGCTGGCGGCCAGACAACCTACACCTACACCGCCGGCAACCAGCTGACCGGGATCTCCGGCCCGGGCCGGCCGCAGCAGACGCTTGAGTACGACTCCGCGGGCCGGCTCATCTCTGTCACCGACGCGTCCGGCGCGAAGACGCTGATCACAAACGACGCCGGCGCGCAGAAGCAGGTGATCACCGATCCCAACGGCGAGATCCTGGTGCTCACGATGGACGACGTCGGCGACGTGCTGACCCATACGCAGATAGCCGACGGGACCTCGTACACGACCACGCGGACATACGACTCGGTGGGCCACGTCTTGACGACCACCGATCCAACCGGGGCCACGTCGACCGCGACCTACGACACGATCGGCGACCTCCTGTCGCTCACTGATTCGACAGGCCGCAAGTCCACGATCACCTATGGCGCCCACGGTGAGCCGCTGACCTTCACCGACACGTCGGGGACGACCACGACCTACGTCTACGACTCGAAGCTGATACTGAACTCGATCGCCTTCCCGGACGGAACGGTCGAGACCTTCACCCACGACGCAAGCGGCCGGATGACGTCACGCCGCGACCTCAGGGGCGGAACCACGGCCTACGCCTACGACGCAAATGGAAACCTGACGTCCATCAGCGATCCTGTGGGGCGGACTTCGACGTACACCTACGACGCGCTCGGCCGGTTGCTCACCGAAACGAATCCCGCCGGAGCGACGACCACTTACACCTACGACGGCGCCGGGCGTCTGCTCAGCACGACCGACGCGCTCGGCGGGGTCGTCAAGATGACGTACAACTCGACGGGTCTCCAGTCGAGCATCACCGACGCGCTCGGCCGCACGACATCGCAGTCTTATGACGCGACGGGCCGCCTGGTCAAAGAAGTCGACCCTCTTGGCGCCACGACCACGTTCACGTACGACGTCGACGGCAGGCTGGCGGCGAAGACGTATCCCGACGGCGGTGTGGTCGCGTCGGTGTACGACGGCCATGGCCGGATGATTCGCCAGACCGACCAGGTGGGGCGCGCGACGACGTACACCTACGACACCGCCGGGCGAACCGCGACCATGACGTCGCCGAACGGGGCGGTCACGAGCTACGAATACGACGGGTCGAGCCGGCCGCTGAAGGTCACGACCGCGGGCGCGGTGCAGTCGTTCACTTATGACGTCAACGGCCGGTTGGCCACGGTCACTGACGCCGCGGGAAGCGTGACTCGCTACTCCTACGACAGCTTTGGCAACCAGACCAAGGTCGTCGACCCGCTGGGAAGGACGACGACCTTCACGTACGACCCCGCGGGCGACGTGCTGAGCATCACCGATCCCGTGGGCAACGTGACCACCAAGACTTACGACGCCGCGGGTGAGCTCAAGACGGTCACCGACGGAAGCGGGCGGACGACCACGTACGGCTACGACGCGGCCGGAAACCAGGCCGGCGTCACCGACGGCGCCGGGCACACGAGCACGAGCCAGTACGACGCGCTCGGACGGCTGATCAAGACGACCTCGGCGGCCGGCGTCGTAACGAGCTACGCGTACGACGCCGCCTCGGAGCCGGCCTCCATCGTGGACGGGGCCGGCGGCCTGACCTCGTTCGCACATGACGCCGCCGGCCACCTCGTCTCGACGACCGACGCACTCGGTCACAAGACCACCTACACCAACGATTCGGTCGGCCGCGTCGCTAGCACGACCGACCCGCTTGGCGGCAAGGTCACGTACGCGTACGACGCGGCGGGTGAACTGCTCTCGATCACGGACCCTGCCGGTCACGTGACGTCCTTCACGTACGACGCGGGCGGGAACGCCGCCAGCAAGACGGCGCCGGCCACCGGCACGACGACATGGCAGCGTGATCAACACGGTCGCGTCACGGCGATCACCAACGCACGCGGCCAGACCACGAACTACACCTACGACGCGGTGGGTGACCTCACTGCGGTGAACGCGCCCGACTTCACGGTCCAGCAGAAGTTCGACGCCGCACAGCAACGGACCAGCTTCACGGACGGGACGGGCACGACGGCGTTCGCGTACGACGCCGACGGGCGTCCGACGTCGATCGCCGCGCCGGCGGGGACGATCGGCTACGCCTACGATGGCGCCGGGCGCCAGGCGGCCATGACGCTGCCGGGCGGGCTGACCATGAGCTCGACGTACGACCCGGCCGGCTTCCTGGCGTCGGTCTCGGCCGCCGGCCTCGCGAGCACGTACGCGCACGACGCCGACGGCCGCACGACCACCATCGACCGCGGCTCCGTCCGAACGTCGTACGCATACGACGGCGCCGGCAGGCTGACCTCGGTGGCGCACAGCGTGAACGGGGCGACAGTCGACAGCTACGCGTACACGCTCGACGCGACCGGCAGGCGGATTGGGGTCACCACCGCGGCCGGCACCGAGAGCTACACGTTCGACGCGGCCGGCCGGCTCACCGCAGCGACGTATCCCGGCGGAAACACGGTCACCTACACCTACGACGCCGCGGGCAACCGCACGTCTCAGACATCAGGCGGCACGACCACTGCCTACACCTACGATTCCGCCGGCCGGCTGACCGCGGCCGGCACCGCGGGCATCGCTTACGACGCCGACGGGAACGTGGTTGGCTTCGGTAGCAACTCGTTCGCGTACGACTCGGCGGGCCGCCTCAAGTCCGCCACCGTCGGCGGCACGTCTTACACGAACGTCTATGACGGCGACGGCGTCCGCGTACGTTCAACCGCCGCAAGCACGTCGACCTCCTACCTCGTCGATCGCACGGCCGCTGTGCCCGAGGTGGTCGGCGACGGGACGACCTCGTACGTGCGCGACGATTCGACCGCGATCCTCGCCGAGGTTGGCTCCGCGGGGGTCAAGCTGCCGCTGGCGGACGGCCTTGGCTCGATCCGGCGCCTGGTCGACACCAGTGGCGCATCGACCGGAACAGCGACGTACGACGCCTTCGGCGGCACGCTGACGAGCAGCGGGTCGGTCGGGGCGTTCGGCTTCGCCAGCGAAGCCGCGGATCCCACCGGCCTCATCTTCCTGAGGGCGCGCGAATACAACCCGTCGATCGGCCGCTTCATGAGCCCCGACCCCGCGACCATCGGGGCGGAGGGGACCCTCGGCACGAACCCGTACGTCTACGCGACGGACGACCCCGTCAACAGGGTCGACCCGACTGGAGCCTTTGCCGCCGAGACCGCGTTACAGGATGAGGAGAGCACGCTGGCGACCGAAGAGGAAGGCCGGAACTGGGGCAGGATCCTCCTCCTCGTCTTCACCATCATCGTCGCGGCGCTGGCCTTCGCGCTCGAGATCTGCATGCTGCTCCAGGCTTCCATCTGCACGCCACCGCAGACGGCGCCACGGCCCGGGAGCCCGCAGGCGGCGCCCGGCGCGCCGACCCAGAACCCCGACGTACGGTCGGCGACGGCGCAGCAGCAGGTGGGTGCGGCGATGGCCAGCGAGCAAGCAGCGGCGGAGGCGTGCGCGGCGACCAAGCCGACGGGCCCGGTCAACGACCCCACGAGCCCGTGCCGGTTGCCCCGTCTGAAGATCTTCTTCTCGGGCGCCGACATGCCGCTCACGACTCTGAACGACGCCTCGGCCATCGCCAGAGTCCCGTGGTGGGCCTACCTGGTCAAGAGCCCGGGGCCGGGCGACAAGTACCGCAGCTGGTACGACGACCCGCGCTACGTCGCCCAGGACCCGACCAACCCGTGCTTCGGCCGGCCCAGGGGAATCGAGGTGTGCGACGAGTACCCGTTCTTCAAGACGATCTACGGGGGTCCGTTCACGCGACCGCTGCCTTCACTTCTCCCGACCCCGATCCTGGAAGGGAGGCGGCAGGGCGGCTACCTCTCGAGCTTCTACCAGGACCCGCGGTGCGGGCTTGTCGACTACGACGTCTACCGCGGCGGCTACTTCGTGGTGCCCACCCTCCTGGCCCCGAAGACCTTCTGGATCTGCAACCCGTAGAACATCCCTAGGGCGCGCCGCTACCTTGTTGGCCGTGGCGCGCCCCCGGATGGACTGGACCGGCCCCGCAGTCTTTGTTGTCCTCGCCTACGGGGTGAGCTGGGGATGGCTCTTTCTCGTCCCACATCTCGGCATCCCGCTGTGGACGATCGGGCTGGCGTCGTTCGGCCCCGCGATCGCCGCCTACCTCGTGCGCGGACCATTGCTGCGCGAGGGCTTCGCCCAATCCGGCCTTGCGATCAGACCACCTCCAGGGAGGGGTTGGATCTACGCGCTTGCCCTGCTGGCGCCTCCGGCCGTTGTCAGCCTCGCCGCGGTCGCGATCGTTCTGGGCGGAGGCGCCGCATTCGTGCCCGGCCAGTGGCACGACCCTTTCCTCGGGCAGGACTTCATCTTCCAGCAGGCGGCCGAGCACGGGCCTTCCGGCCTGCTTGGGGTCGCCGTGGTCTCGACGGTCGTCCCGCTGCTCGCGTTCGGGGAGGAGTTCGGCTGGCGGGGTTACCTATTTCCGCGTCTGATGCCCCTGGGCCCGGTGGGCGCGGTCGTCATATCCGGCGCGGTGTGGGCGGTGTGGCACCTGCCGGGATACTTCATCTACGGCGCAGCCAGCGTGCCCGGTTTTGTCTTCTTCGCCCTGACGACGACCGCCTCCGGCGGACTTCTTTGCTGGTTGCGGCTCAGGTCGCGGAGCGTGTGGCCGGCGGCCATCTGGCATGCCGCCTACGACAACCAGGGACCCGCAGTGGCCGGCCTTTTGACCCCGATGAACCTATCCGCCGCCCAGCTGACCACCGACCTGATGGGACCAGTGCTACTCGTCCAGCTCCTTGCCACCGCGTTCGTCTTTGGGTTCGGCGCCTTCGTCCGCGCGGCGCGCGAAGACGCGATTGTCTGGCGTGGCGAGGGACCGGTGCAGCACTAGAGGGGCTGAGCTGACGACCGTTAGCATCCGCTCCGGATTGGTGGACGACCGCGAGCGAGGCGAGGATTTCTGGCTCGGCGACCGCGGCGAGGGCAAGGTCACCGATTTCGATGGTCGCCTGCGCGCCTGCCGCGTCCTCAAGCGAGTCCGCATGGAAGGCGCGGACGCGAGGCAACTACTCGTTCACGTCGATCCGTCTCTCCCTCTCAGTTCGGGGAGGTCGGTGAATCACGTGGTGCTCGGCCCCCGCTGGCGGGGTCGCGACCTCGAAGATCTGCCGCAAGACGTCGATGAAGATGGACTCGGCTACGTGGCCGTGTACATCTACGAGGTCCTCGACGAGAGCGCGGCCGCGTCCGGCGTGCTGCGACCGGGGGACCTGAGGGCCGACTGGTACGGAGAGATCGCGCGCCGGCCCGACCAGCTTCCGTCCACGCAGGAGCAGGACTTCGAAAGGACCTTTGGCGCTCTGGAGAGGTACGTAGCCCGCGAGGCACACGCCGACGTCCCGCTCCACCATCGCGAGGACGGAGTCGGGCTTGGAGTCTGGGTCTCCAACATGCGGTTCTCGAAGGCCAACACCGGCCTGCGCGAAGACTGGGCGCGCCGGCTCGAGGCGCTCCCGGGTTGGAAATGGCTGCCCGGAGACGATTTCTTTCTCGTCGAGCGGTACGCGCGTCGCGAGGGCCACACCCGGATTCCCGAGGACTACGTGGAGGAAGGGCGTCCACTGGGACGCTGGGCATCGGAGCAACGCCGCTTCCATGCCGCCGGTCGCCTGGCCAGGGACTTCGTGGAACGCCTGGAACGGATTCCGGGTTGGGAGTGGTAGCTCACACTTATCCGCTCGATGGTCGAACCGAGGCGCATCGACTGGACGTCGGTCGCCATCTTTCTCGTCTTGGCGTTCGGCATCAGCTGGCTCGTCTGGACCGCGGTCTACATCTTCAATCTTCCCTGGTGGACGTACGTTGCCGCGTCGTGGGGGCCGGGAATCGCGGCGTTGCTCGTCCGCGGACCTTTGCGGCGAGAGGGTTTCAAGGACAGCGGGCTGTTTCGCCTTGGCAGCGGGCGCGCCGCGATCCTCTCGTACACGGTCGCGCTGGTTCTCATTCCGTTCGCAGTGGCCGCATCGACTCTCCTTGGAGTCAGCGCCGGTGCGTTCCAGGTCCACTGGGACCCTTTCCGAGCGATTCTCTCTCCCAACCTCATCGTCGGCGTTGTGTCCGACCATTTCGGCCTGATCGGCCTGCTGCTCAGCTTCGTGTTGATTCCCGTCGTCCCACTGGTGGACGTTGGTGAAGAGATCGGCTGGCGGGACTACCTCCTGCCGCGGCTGCTGCCGATCGGAACCGTGCCCGCCCTGTTGGTCACGGGAGTTGTGTGGGCTGCCTGGCATCTGCCTTTCAATCTGCTGCTCGGTTACAACAAGGGCGCAGAGGGTTTCCCGCTCTTCGCCGTCGACATCGTTCTGTTCGGAGCGTTGCTCGGCTACCTTCGGCTGAGGTCTGGAAGCGTCTGGCCGTGCGCCATCCTGCACGCGGCCTACAACTACCAGCCGTGGGTCGTCCTCGCACTCACGGTCGTTCACCCCGGCTACTCACCCCAGGCGCCGGAGCAATCGATGGCGATCATCCAGTACGGGGTCACCATGCTCGCCGGCGCCGCCGCCATCGTGGCCGTCTTACGAACCCGACGGGGGCCAGTGCGGCAGTGACTCGCGCGCCTGAAACTTCCCGCGCCGCCTATCGCGCCGCCCTCGCAGCATTCGGCGGTGACGGCGTCGTCCAAAAGTACCTCGACGTGGACGAAAGCCACAAGGTCGACATCCTGTCATGCAAGGACAGGCCGAGCGCCGGGCTGGTCAGCTACTCGACCCTCGGCGTCCAGCTCGTATCGAACGTAATCGAAGGGAACGACATCCGCGTAGAGCTTGCCGGTGTGGCCGGGGAGAGCATCAAAGAGTTTCCCAACTTGCTCTCGACCGCCGCGTTCTATGTGATCAAGGACCGCTGGAAGTGCCGGCCCGGCGTCGTGTACATGGATCTCCTGAAGATGTACAAGCTGTCGGAGACGCTCGAACACCTGCTGTGGGTCGAGCCGTTTGAGTGGGAATCCCTGGGCTCCGTCGACGCGGCCGGCCTGACGATCCACTGGCTGCTGGGCGTCCCGATATCAGATTCCGAAGACAAGTACCTGAGGCGCAATGGCTTCGAGAAGCTCGAGCGATTGTTCGTCGACCGCGAGATCGACTACTGGGACCTGAATCGGCAACCAGTCGTTTAGAGGGCGGCCAGGTAGATCGCCAGCAGGTCCTCCGCCGGGTATTTGCCGCCCAGTTCGCCGGCTGCCCGGCGCAGCTCCGGCTCGCCGATGCCGTACGCGGTGATGTGCTGTGGCAGCCCCAGCGTCGCGATGAGCTCGTAGACCGCGCCGGGCGCAGGCAGCAGGGCTGTCCGCTCCGGCATCGTCTTTGTCAGGTAGCGCATCACATGGGGTAACAGCAGGCACGACGTCACGCCGTGCGGGATCCCGTGCCGAGCCCCGATCTGCTTGCCCATCGTGTGGCTCAACCCGGCGGCCGACGCGCCAGGCAGCGTGAAGGAGAACCACGCCCCGAGCTGGTTTTCCGTCCGGACGGCGACGTCCTCGGGCGCGGCCTTCGCCCGCGGCAGCGAGTCGACGAGGCGGCGGATCGCCTCCAGCGCCATCACGTCGTTGAAGGGATGATCACCGTCCGCAAGAAATCCCTCGACGGCGTGGTCGAGCGCCCGGATTCCGGTCGACAGCCAGAGCTGCAGCGGCGTCATCAGCGTGAGCTCGGCGTCGTAGATCACCGTCGCGACCATCAGGCGCGGGTCGCGCATGCCGGCCTTGTCACCGGCCTCGTCGGTGTATCCGGCGCCGGCCGCGAGCTCCGCCACTGAAAGGGTCGTTGGCACCGCGATGTGGGGGAGGGCGAGGCCGTCGTCGCGCGCCAGCCGCACCGAGATGATCTTCGCCGCGTCGATGGCGCTCCCTCCGCCGAAGCTCATGATGGCGCGGGCGCCCGCGAGCCCGACATCCTCGGCCCCGGCTCGGATCTGGGTCATCGGCGCGTGCTGCGCGATCTCGACGGTCGCGACCGGAGCGAGCCCGAGCCGGTCGAGCGATGGCACGAGGGAACGCGTGGTGACCACCGCGATCCTCGGCGACTCGAGGCGCTCGAGCTCAGCGCCGAGCTGCGCCACCGACCCGGCGCCCCAGTAGATGACGCGCGGGTTCGCGTAGCTGAAGACCTCGGTCAAGTCGTGGTCATACTAGGCCGCGATGTCGATCGCTCATGGACAGCGCATCGTCGAGGGGGGCGAAGACCTCCGCACCGCGCGGGCGGCCATGGTCCTCCTCCACGGCCGCGGCGCCACGGCCGAGGACATCATGACCATCGCCGCCGACGTACAGCGCCCGGGCTGGGCGTATCTCGCCCCGCAGGCCGCCGGCAACGCGTGGTACCCGCATCCGTTCACCGCGCCGATCGAGAACAACGAGCCGTACCTGAGCGCCGCCCTCGAAACGATCTCACGCGTCGTCGAGCGGGTCGAGGCGCGAGCGCCCACCCACCGGCTGGTCCTGCTGGGCTTCTCCCAGGGCGCGTGCCTGACCCTCGAGTGGGCCGCCCGCAATGCGCGCCGGTACGGCGCGGTCATCGGCCTCAGCGGGGGCCTGATCGGGCCGGACGGGACACCGCGCGACTACCCCGGGTCGTTCGATGGGACGCCGGTGTTTCTCGGCTGCAGCGACGTCGACCCGCACATCCCGATGCCGCGCGTGGTCGAAGCCGGTGAGGTGATGAAGAGAATGGCGGCCGACGTGACCGTGCACTTCTATCCCGGGATGGGCCACATGGTCGGCATCGAGGAGCTGGAAACGATCCGCGAGATGATGGCCGGGATCTGAAACCTGACAAGAAAACGGGCGCGTGACGCTTAAATAGCGCAGTGACACTCGAGAACCTCGTCGTGTTGATCCTGGTCGGCATAGTGGCCGGTTTCCTGGCCGGCCTGGTGGTGATGGGCCGCGGCCGCGGCTGGTTCTGGAACCTGGTCATCGGCATCCTCGGCGCGCTCATCGGCGGCTGGCTCTTCAACTTCCTCCACATCCCCCTCAACCTCGGCGCCGCGATCGTCAACCAGATCGTCATCGCCTTCGTCGGCGCGGTGATCCTGCTCTTGATCTGGCGCCTCCTCTTCCGGCGAGGGAAATAGCCGCCAGCGCAGCCGCCTTCTAGTCCTTGATGGATTACGGGCTGCCCGTCCGGTTCGGCGTCTTCATCACCCCCGAGGCGACCGAGCGGCCGCTGCGCGTCGCGGCGCTCGCCGACGAGCTGGGCTTCGACGTTGTGGGCATCCAGGACCATCCCTACCAGCGCCGCTTCTTCGACACCTGGACCCTGCTCGCGGCCATCGCGATGCGGACGGAGCGCGTCCGCTTCTTCCCCGACGTGGCCAACCTGCCGCTCCGGCCGCCGGCGATGCTGGCCAAAGCCGCGGCAACGCTGGACGTCCTGAGCGGCGGCCGCCTCGAGCTTGGCCTCGGCGCGGGCGGGTTCTGGGACGCGATCAAGGCGTACGACGGACCCGCGCGGACGGCCGGTGAATCGGTCTCGGCGCTCGAGGAGGCCATCAACGTGATCCGTCTTCTGTGGAGCGGCCAGTACGGGATTAAGTACGAGGGCGAGTTCTATCACCTCAGGGGAGCGCACTCCGGCCCCGTGCCCGCGCACCCGATCGGCATCTGGCTAGGCGCCGCCAGGCCGCGCATGCTAGCCCTCATCGGCCGCCTCGCCGACGGCTGGGTGCCGTCGTACGGGTACCTCAAGGAGCCGGAGCTGCTTGCGGGTAACGGGCGCATCGACGAGGCGGCCCGGGCGGCCGGGCGCGATCCGGCGGCGATCCGCCGGGTACTGAACGCCGGCTTCATGGAGGCCGGCCAGCTCGTCGACCTCGCGGTGAACGTCGGCATGGACACGTTCCTCGTCGCCGACGAGCCGGATGAGATGCGCGCGTTCATGTCCGAGGTCGCTCCCAGGGTGCGGGAAGAAGTTGAAGCACGAAGATCTCGTCGCGCTGATTGAAGGCGGCGTGCAGCAGCGCGGCGGGCGGTGGGCCGACCTCGGAGCGGGGGAGGGGGCGTTCACGCTGGCGCTTGCCGAGCTCTTGGGACCCGACGCGCACATCGTCGCCGTCGACCGCGACGCCGGCGCCCTGCGCGCGCTGGATGGGCGGTTCGAGACTCGCGTCGCCGACTTCACCAAACCGCTGGACCTGCGCGACCTCGACGGCGTCGTGATGGCCAACTCGCTGCACTTCGTCCGCGACAAGGAGCCTGTCTTGCGCGCGGTGCGGGCGATGCTGAAGCCGGGTGGGCGGCTGATCGTCGTCGAGTACGGCGCCGACCGCGGCAACCCGTGGGTGCCGTACCCCTTCAGCTATCCCCCGTGGGAAAAGATGGCGGCCCAGGCGGGGTTCGAGAACACGAAGCTCTTGAACACCATCCCGAGCCGCTGGCTCGGAAGCATGTACGCCGCCCTCTCCCTGCGCGCTCGGCGCGCAGGGTCGGGGTGAGGGGCGTGATCAGAAGACCTGGCTCTGCCTCTGCGCCTCCTGCGCGTTGCGCCCACGGTGCCGGCGCATCCAGCGTCGGATCATCACGCTGCGCCGGTCGTCACCGCCGCGCCCGCCGCCTCCGGGGTTGAAGCGCTTGGTCACGCCGTCGAGCTTCGCGCCCCACGTCACGTACTTCTTGAAGCGCTCCTCGGCCTCCTGGGCGATGCCGATCCGCTGGCTGCGAGTCTCCTCGCGGAAGCGGGCGATCCGGCCGGCGGCCGCGCCTTCCTTCTCCTCCGGCGTGGAGCCGAGGCTGAGGTCAGGCAGCGTGCCCAGGACCACGATCTGGTCGTCCTCGACGGCGACCTCCACTCCCGTAAACCAGCCGTCCGGGAGCCTTCCGGCAAACCAACCTTTGATCGAACCGAGTTCTTTGTCATCCATGTATTACATAATTACACTGTTAAAGGTGAAGTGTCAAGCCGGGTTGCGTAAGCTCACGGAAGCATGGGCATGATGCCGCCAGGCTCGCACGGGCCCGTGATCTGGTGGGGAGGCTGGGGCAGGGGCCGGCGCAAGCCCGAAAACGGGCCCGCCAACAGCGGTCTCACCGGCGACCCGACCATCGAGCCGCCACAGCAGCCCGAGGGCCCAAAGGACCTCCGCGGCCGCTGGGAGAGCCTCAAGCAGTCGGTGGTCGGCACGACCGCGGCGCTCCCCCAGGTGCTGAGCCTGGTCTGGGAGGCGAGCCGCCCGACCACCATCGGCCTGTTCATCACCACCGCGATCGCCGGCATCATCCCGACCATCTCGGTCGGGCTCACCCTGATGCTGACCAACGCGGTCGTCCGCGGAATCATCATCCACCAGCAAAACCTGCCCGACAGCATGGCCCTCAACCAGCTCGGGGTGTCGTGGCTGCCGGCGCTGACCTTCTCTTCGGTGTCGATGATCCTTTTCCTGGCGGCGGTGCAGTTCGTGATCTTCGCCGTCAGCGCGCTGCTGAACACGCTGCGCAACATCACGCAGCAGCTGCTCCAGAACTCGGTGTCCATGCGGATCCAGCTGATGGTGATGGAGAAGGCCGCGGCGCTTGACCTGCCCTTCTACGAGGACCCGGCTTCCTACGACCTGTTGCGACGGGCGCAGAACGATTCCGTCAACCGGCCGGTACTGATGATTGCCACGGCCTTCGGCCTCCTGCAGACGCTCCTCACGCTGGTCACGATGATCGCGTTCCTGTTCGGGGTCAGCTGGATCCTCGCGATCATCGTCCTTATATCGCCCGTGCCGGCGTTCATCGCCGACACGCGCTACGGATGGCGCGGCTACAACATCGCGCGCTGGGGCTCGCGCCTGCTGCGGCGCATGACCTACATGGTCAACCTGGTCACGACCGACTCGTTCGCCAAAGAGGTCAAGCTCTTCGGTCTCGGCCACTACTTCATCGAGCGCTACCGGCTGATCGCGAAGGTTTTCTACGACACCCAGCGGTCCCAGCTCGTGAGCCGCTACCTGACGGGATTCGCGCTGGGCAACATCAGCACGGTCGTCACCTCGATCACCTACCTCTACATCGCGCTCCAGGCGATCGCCGGCAGGCTCTCGCTCGGCGCCCTTACCGCGTACACGCAGGCCGCGGTGCAGGTGCAGAACTCGATCCAGAGCGTGCTCAGCGGGTTCTCGGGCATGTACGAGCACAACCTGTACCTGAACAACCTGATCGAGCTCATGGAGAAGCAGCCGACGCTGCCAGCCGCCGCCGCGCCGAAGCCGGTGCCCCATCCGCTGCGGGGAGAGATCCGATTCGAGCACGTGAGCTTCGCGTATCCGGGCGCGGAGGGCAACGCGCTGACCGACTTGTCGTTCAAAGTCGAGGCGGGGGAGACGTTGGCCGTCGTCGGGCGCAACGGGGCGGGCAAGACGACGCTGTTCAAGCTCATCTGCCGCCTCTACGACCCGACCGAGGGCCGGATCCTGATCGACGACGTCGACATCAGAGAGTTCGATACCGCCGAGATGCGGCGCGAGATCGGCGCCATGTTCCAGGACTACGTCGACTACCAGGCGACGGCCTCCGAGAACATCGGGCTCGGCAACGTGCCTGAGATCACCGACCGCGAGGCCATCGTCAGCGCGAGCAAGCAGGCCGGCTCGGATGAGCTGATAACCGGGCTGCCGGAAGGCTACGACACCGCGCTTGGCAAGTGGTTCGACGCCGGCGTGAACCTGTCGGGCGGTGAGTGGCAGAAGGTCGCGCTCGCCCGCGCGTTCATGCGCGAGAACGCCAAGATCCTGCTCCTCGACGAGCCGACCTCCGCGCTCGACGCTCAGGCGGAGTACGACCTGTTCGAGCGCCTGCGCTCGCTGACTCGCGGACGCACCGCCGTGTACATCTCACACCGGTTCTCGACGGTGCGGCGCGCCGACCGGATCATCTTCCTCGAGCACGGCAGGTTGGTCGAGGAAGGCACGCACGAAGAGTTGATGCGCTTGGGTGGCCGCTATGCGAGGCTCTTCCGCATGCAGGCCGCGGCATACACCGGCGAAGACGTGGAAGAGCTTGTCGAGGAAGCTCGATAGAGGCCTTGCGGGCGGAGTTGTCCTCGGTCTCCTGACCTTTCTCGCTTACATGATCGGGTCGAACCGATCGTTCGGTTACGACGCGGCCGCGTCCTTCGCCAACTTCATCGCCACGCCGTCGCTGCTCGACGCGTTCGCGGTCCGTTCCGTCATCCCGACGATTCCAGTCACGCAGGTCGCGACCAACGACCACGTCCTGCTGTCCCTGCTCAGCCACGTGATCTTTTCGCTGACGGGCTCGCGCAGCGAGGTCGTGTACCGCGTCATCCCCGCGCTTGCCGGGGGGGCGACGGTCGGCGTCTCGACCACGGTCCTGGTGCGGCGGTTTGGATTGCTCGCGGGCCTCTGCGCCGGAATCTTCATCGCCACGGACCCGCTGTTCGTGGACAACAGTCGAGACCTCCGCGGGTACAGCCTCGCGGCGCTCGGCTCGGTCGCGGGAACCCTGATCCTGATTCACCTCGCCACCCGTGGAGAGGTCGGCGTTCACCTCCCAACTCGTGGGGAGGTCGGCGCAAAGCACCGGGTGGGGGCGTACCTCATCGCCTACGCGCTCGTAATGGGACTGGCGATCGCCGCGCAGCTGTTCGCCGTCGTCGTTCTGGCGTGCCACGCCGCGTGGCTGCTCGCGCGCCGCTCTGGTTTCCGCGAGCTGCTGCCTGCGTGGCTTGCCGCGGCTGCGATCGGCGCGGCGGCCAACGCCAGCATCTACCTCCTCGAGCTGACCCGCCACGGCCTGCCGCCTCCGCTCTTCAACCCGACCTTCCCGCGCGACCTCGCGCTCTTCCTGATCGGCGCGCCGGTGCTCCTTCCGGTCGGGTTGTGGCTGGCGACGGTCGGCCTGGGGATTTGGACGCAGCGCCGCCAGACCTGGTTGTGGACCACGGTGGCCGTGGTCGCCGGGGTCGTCGCCGTCCTTTGGCTCGGGCTGCGGCCGGCGTTCCTCTACCCGCGCTTTTTCGTCTTCCTGGTCCCCGGCCTGGCCTACCTGGTCGCGGCCGCCGTCGCGCGTTGGTGGGTGCTCGCGCCAGTCGTCGCGGCGGGCGCCGTCGCCGCGGCGCTCGGCCAGGCGCCCGCATATCTCCAGGATCCGCTCGCGCTGCCGCAGGCGGCGGCTGCCGTGAGGGACATCCACCACTCGGGGCAGACGGCGTGCGTCGTGCACAGCGACGAGCAGGTCCTCTCCGCCTACACGAGCGACTTCAAGGTGGTCACATCGGCCAACCAGCTGGGCGGCTGCGACGCGGTGGTCGTCGTCAGCTGGGGCGTGGACCTGGCGTTGCGCGACGAGGCCGCGCGGCAGTTCCCTAGCTGGACGACGCTTCCCGCGTACTACCCGGCGGTGGTGCTACGTCGTTAGTGGGTCGCGCTGCAGGCGTGGATGCCGTTGGGCGTCAGATGGAGGACTCGGACGGCCCTGCCGCGCATGCGATCGCAGCGCCAGCAGAACACGACGGCATCGATCCCCCCGGGCAGGATCCCCTTCAGCAGCACCTCTCGCTCCTTCTGGTGGAGCAGCCAACAAAGGATGAAGTGCATCAAGCGCGGAAACTGTAGCGAGAATCCGCCGACAAATCACAAGAAAGTCGGTTAAGAACTTGTGAAAGGCCCTCAGGCGGGCCGGATCTGCTCGATCTTCGCCGCCAGGATGAAGTCGTTGTCGGTCAGCCCGCCGGCCACGTGCGTCCACAGGTCGACTCGCAGTGATCCGTAGGTGAGGTGGAGGTCGGGGTGATGGGCCTCGGCCTCGGCGATGGGGGCGATCCGGTCGACCAGCTCGACGCCGGGCATGAAGCCCTTGAACTTGAAGGTCCGGGTCAGCTGCAGGTGCCCCTCGGCCTGGACGACGCTCCAGCCGGGGAGCTCCTGGAGCAGGCGGTCGATCTCCTCCCTGGACAGGGTTGGCGTGCCCGGGGTGCAGGCCTCGCAGTGGCGTTCGGCAAGGGGGGTCGCCATCGGGTCTGATCGTACGAGGGTGGGTAGAATGATTCCTCCCACGGGCGGCTAGCTCAGTGGGAGAGCGCTTGCTTCACACGCAAGAGGTCATTGGTTCAAACCCAATGCCGCCCACCACGTAAAGCGGCCCCGTCGTCTAGCGGCCTAGGACGCAGCCCTCTCAAGGCTGAGATCGCGGGTTCGAATCCCGCCGGGGCTACTTGCCCTTGTCACTGCACGATAGGCACTCTTTGCGCAAAGCGCGCGCATCACCTGGCTCGGATGCACCCCCTTCGCGCAAAACGCACGTATCGCTCGGATCTGCCGCGCCCGTTCAGCGATCTCTCTCACCAGACGTACGGCACAAGCCGCTTGGTTCTGGCCATGTACCTGACGTACCCGTCTCCCAGCTCGGCGACCAGGAACTTCTCCTCGATCTGGGCGCGATACGCGAGGGCGGCGGTCATTCCGAGCAGGAGTAGAAGCACTGAGACCCAAGATTGAACGGCAAAGCCGAGCCCCGTGAAGCCGACCAGGACGCCTGCGTAGCCAGGGTGACGCAACAGGCGATAGGGACCTGTGTCAACTACCTCATGGCTGCGTTGGATCTGAACCTCTAGCGAAAAGAAACGCCCCAGGGTGCGGTAAGACCACACCGTGAATGCCAACCCGAGAAGGAACACAATCAGCCCGGGATAGAACAGCCAGTGTGGAAGCACCCCGATGCGTGCGTATCCCAACCAGATCGCAACGCCAGCCAAGGGGATAAGGGCGAAATTCGTCAGAGTCGATAAATCTTTCACGGGCTTCGTCTTTGTTGACGATGCATTCCTGAGACTCCATCGCGCGAAGTAGATGAATGGCACGACAAACCCGACGGTGACGGCGAGCCAGAACAGAACCTCCTCAAAGCGGGACGAAAATAGGGGCGGCACGCTGCTTAACCGCCGACCCTGGCAGGTTCGCGAGCTTCGAGCAGTGCCTTCAACGTGTCGAGCTCGGCCTGGCCCTGTTTCTTGACGATTCGGACGAGGACTGGTTCGGCCATTTTGAAGAAGCCACCTGGCTCGGCAACTGCTGTGGCGGTGACCTTTGTCCCGGCGGACGTTGGCTCAGCCAAACAGGTCACCTCGACCGGAAATGGAGAATTCGTTTTCTGCACGAGCTTCCTGTTTGGCACAAGCTCAGTGACTTCTGCGGTTGATTCGATGCGGCGGCCCAGAAGCCTCATCACGGTGTGGATCTGCGTGCCTACCCGCAGGGGACCCACCGGCTCCGCTCTGGATTCGAGCACGGACGTCTTCCATTCCGCAGTCTTGGCCGGGTCCGTCGCGTAGGCAAACACTTCCTCGACGGGCCGCTTGATTTCACAGCTGATTTCGAGCTTCAACATAAGTCTCGAGACTCCTTATCTTCTGCCCACAACGTCTGCCAGCGCACAAAAGGCATAGTCGGCAGAATCCCAGGACAGCGCATCGGGCGTTCGCCCTATTGCATGAGGTCTTGCTCCACAGCGAATAGGGTTGCCCCGGCGCGCGTCGAGACGCCGATCTTGTCGTAGATGTGGCTTACGTGGTGTCCGACGGTCTTTGGCGAGATCTTCAGCAACAAGGCGACCTCCTTGTTCGTCCCGCCCCGGCAGAGCAGCCGCAAGACCTCGACCTCTCGTTCGCTCAACCCTGCCGGCCAGGCCGCGGTGCGGTGCGGTTGGTGCCCGGCCGCGGTCAGCACGGTGTGCACGGCATCGGCGTCGAGCCGGCCGGCTCGCGCTTCAGCCTGGAGCTCTTCGGCGGCGCGGGTGGCAGATAGCGCCTCCCGAAATGGCCGCGGTTGGGTCATGGCCTGATATGCGTCCGCGGCGGCCAGAATGCGGGCGTCGCGCGAGATTTCGGCTCCGTGCGAACGCCGGTGATAGCCGGATCCGTCGAGCCGCTCGTGATGCATGCCGGCACAGACGGCCAGCGGTTTCAGCGCCGCAGATCGCTCCAGGATCCGCTCCGAGTAATAAGGATGGAGCCGAACGCGCTCCCACTCTCCATCTGTCAGTGGGCCCGGCTTGTCCCAGATGCCGTTCGGCACGCTTACCCGCCCGAGGTCGTGCACCAATCCCGACCGACGCAGGCTCTCTCCATCCACAGCGGTACCGCCGGAGAGTGCGGCCACGCCGCGGGAGTGCCCCGCCATGCAGGGTGACTTCATGTCGACGAAGTCGGCGAAGGTCTGGAGCACGGAGTCGAGCCGGGATTCCGGCACCCATGGGTGCGGCTCTGGTTCCCGATGCAGCACAGCTTCCCACGGCGAGGTGACCTCGATCGCCGCCATCACCTCGTCTGCCTTTTGGAGCAGGGTGCTTGCCACGGCGGGATCGTAGGCATGGCCGCTGCGAGCTCTCAGCGACGCATGAAGCAACTGGCTTCCGCCCTCGCGATGCAGGACCTCGGCGTCGCGGGCCACAAAGACGATCCGGGCGGAGATCGGGATGTCACTCGGGGTGAAGGTCCGCGGAGCGCCCAGTCCGTCCCACCTCGGGTTCGCGGCCCCGAGGGCGTGCCGAACACCAGCGGGAAGGCCGAGCCGGACTGCGAGATGCTGAGCCATCTCGCAGTGCGCCCTTGCGACATCTCTCATTAGCCGCGGCCCGCGCGTAATCAAGCCAGCCAGGAGCTCCGCTCGCCGAAGCGGCCCCTGGCCCTTGCCTACTCGCAGGATGACGCGAGCGAGCTCCGGTGGCGAACCGCCGACGACTGGCGCGGACGCGCGCCGCTCGGCGAGATCGTCGCCCCCGAAAAACTCGGCGACCTCGTGAGCGTCTGCAGTGCAGCCGAGGAAGCGCAGCAGGGCGACGTAAAACACCTCCGAGATCTCGCCCTTGGTCAACCCCATCCGCTCGGCGAGCTCGATGGCGATCAGGCAGGTTCGAAGAGCCTGCTCGAGGGGCTGACCCATCCCGAGGTCGGTGGCCAGCGAAAGAGCGGCCATCAGCTCGGCCAGACGCAGTCGTTCGGTCACAGGGGACGGAGCAGCGTCCGGCCGGCCGATGGGGACTCTGGCCATCGATACGGTTTGACTGTGAGGGGCGGGCCACAAAACGTCAACTGGCCCTGGCGAAGTCGAACCTGTCACCTGTACCGGGCGCCAACGTCTCCCAGTCGGCATCGGAGAATCGGTATAGCAGTTGTCGCCTCGAATCCCGCCGGGGCTACCACAACTATCTATTTGGCGTAGTACTGCCCACCTCGACACCAAGTCGTTCCGGCCAGCGGCGCAAGCTCATGATTTGATTTGAACGTGCCATCGAATCCGGACGCCGATATCGGATTCACAGTGACCATCTTTCAGGCCCGATATGGTGGGCTATACGAAGGAGGCCGCTGGATAGCCTACGCGTCACATCCGTGGGATGTTCCACATCAGGTGTATGGATCGGATATCGAAAGCTCTGAATGGTTTCACGCACATTCCGGCGACGTGGGTGTCGGTGACACTCCAAATGAGGCTCTGGCAGACCTGCGTGGGCGCATAGAGCGCAAGAGACGCGCACGGCAAAGTGCTCCTGAGTCGGAATAGTTCCAGCTACCGGCGCCAGGTCGAAAAGGTCTGGCGCTGCGGGTCGCGAGCAAGTTGAGGGTTGCTATCTAACCGCATGAGCGTGCAAGTTCGCCCGCTGCGATCCGTCCTCCAGCAGGCCCGCCTGGCCCAATGGCTGACGGTCGGTTGGATGATCGCCGAGGGTGCGGTCGCAATCGGAGCGGGCGTCGCCGCTCATTCGGTGGCGCTTACCGCCTTCGGGGTGGACAGCGGCATCGAGCTGTTCTCATCGGTCGTGGTCCTTCGCCGGCTGCTCCAGCGATCGGAAAATGAGGAAAGGGGCTCGATGACCCGGCGAGAGCGCAGCGCGACCAAGCTTGTTGGCTTTGCGTTGTACTCCCTGATCGCCTACATACTTCTCTCGGCTGGAGGGGCGCTGGTGTTCCGGCTGGAGCCGGCAGCCTCGCCAGTCGGTATTGGACTCACGATCGCTTCACTGCTCATCATGGCCGCACTCTGGCGCTGGCGGCTTGCCCTCGCCGATCGCCTCGGAAGTCCCGCCCTTCGTGGTGACGCGGCTTGCTCGATGGTCTGCCTGTACATGGCCGGCGTTGCTCTGGCGGGTCTGCTGCTGAACCAATTCTTCGGACTCTGGTGGGCCGACCCTCTGGCAGGCCTTGCGTTGATCTGGTGGATTCGAGGTGAAGCCGATGAAGCCCTACGTCTGCGCCCACCCGCACGTTTTGCGCAAAACAAGCCCATCGATGGCCGTTGAGTGACCTGTTTTGGCCGAAACGGGTGCATTGGCACAACCATCTGCACGCCCTGCGCTTACTGCCCGGCCCCCACCGCAACTGCCGTCTCCCGGGTCTCACTCGACCGGGTCGCCGCTGAGCGCCGCGTCGCCGCGATCCGGCGAGCGATGCGTCCGGCGTCCCTGCTCACTCCCATCAGGGTCTCCGAGCTCACCGAATACAGAAAGTGGAGGCCCACGAAGTAGAGCCCTGGCTCGGCCCCGACGACACCGGCAACGTGATGTGGCTCCCCCTGCTCGCCGAGCACAGGAAGGTCGATCCATGAGAAGCCCGGCCGGAAACCTGTGCACCAGATGACGTTTGCAACCTCCAGAGCCTTTCCGTCATCGGTCACCGGCAGGCCATCGCGAACGCCGACGATGCGGGGAGTCCGCGACACGCCGGCGGCGGTGAGGTCGCTGGGCTTCACGCGGATCAACGGGACCGACCGGGTCAACATTCCCGGCCGCGCCTTTCTGCCGATTGGCGTCTTGATGGTGAGTACGTGGTGGAACATGAATCGCAACATCCGGAAGAGCACCTGGCGCGAAAACCACGGCTCGATCCTCCAGGGGATGGCGCCAGACTCCTTGCCGGCGATCCATGTGGGCCGGGTCTTGACCAGCTCCATCGCGATGTCCGCTCCAGAGTTGCCCACCCCGACCACCAGCACCCCGCCGTCCTTGAGCTGCGTCGGGTTCCGGTAGTCCCCGCTGTGCAGCTGAAGTATCCGATCACTGAGCTGCGACGCAAACGGCGGCACGCGAGGCACCTGACTGCTCGACATCGCGACCACGACGTTTTCGGCCCGCAGCTTCTGGTCGCGCGTCGAGATCTCAAAATGACGCCCGCTTCTTGACAGGCTCTGGACCCGGGCGTTGGTGCGCACCTGCAGCTTGAAATGCCTCGCATACTCCTCCAGGTAGTCGGCCATCTGGTCCTTGGTCGGGAACCCGTCTGCCACGCGAGGGAAAGGCATGCCGTCGAGCGCGCTGAAGCGCGCGGGGGTGAACAGCCGGAGCGAGTCCCAGCGCCGCCTCCAGGCGTCGCCGACGCGCGCGTTGGCGTCGAGAATCACGAACGGCCGGCCGAGCTTCTGCAAGTGATAACCCACCGCCAGTCCCGCCTGGCCGCCGCCGATGATCGCCGTCTCTGTTGTTTCCATGACGGTGAAGGTACCGAGCAGCGAGCGCCTCGCCATCCAGCGAAATGTCCATCTTCCGAGAGGGGCCGAATGGGTATTTCTGTGTACTTGCCTAGACGAGGTCGTGGCGATACGCGTAAGCGGTTGCGGCCGCTCGCGACGACACGCCGATCTTGTTGAAGATGTTGCTGACGTGTCTGGCCACGGTCTTCTCGCTGATGACCAGGTGCGCGGCGATCTCACGGTTCGTCTTGCCGGTGGCAAGGAGGTTCAGCAGCTCGACCTCCCGTCCGGTCAGGCCTCCGACCCGATCCCGGGTGCGCTTCCTTTCCAGCTCGTCCATGCGCGCCAGGTCCGGCTGGGCACCAAGCTGACTGAACACCTGGCGAGCCGCGTCGAGCTCCAGAACGGCCGAGTCCTCATCGCCGAGGCGATGGCAAGCGAGCCCTAGCAGCAGCCGGGTCTGGGCGGCATGGTGCACAGCTTCCAGCTCTTGCCAGGTGCGCCGGGCGGCGCGCAGCTCCTGCAGCGCGGCGGGGACCTCGCCCGCCGCCAGCAGCGTGGCCCCGGTCGCCTGCGAAGCCAGGCCGCGCAGGTAGGCGGAACCAGTTTCCGCGGCTATCGCCACGAGCTCTGATGCCGCGGACCGGGCGCCGTCCAGGTCACCCGACTCGATCATGATGTCGACGCACGCAGGAAGGACCGCGGCCCGCTCCATCGAGTCGCGCGACTCGCTCAACACCCGCTTGATGGTGGTGTGGGCGCTGTCGACCCGACCCTGGGCCAACCGCAGCAAGGCCAGGCCGGGCTGCGGGTTTCGGCCGAGGGCGCCCGCCTGCACATAGGCGCTCTCTGCTTCGGCGAACCTGCCGGTCAAGCGGTGAAGCTCACCCTCCTGATAGAAGGCCGATCCGGCGGCCGGGTGGGGTGGAGGTCCGAGGAAGCGGGCGCACGCCTTGGCCGACTCCTCATGCGCTTTCTCCCACTGGCCTCCGATCTGCAGGGTGCGAGCGTGGTGGACCATGCACTCGCCGCGGTACATCACGAGGTCGGGCTGCCCGGCGCACCATCGCTCCATCGCCGCCGTCCAGTCGCGGGCCCGCCGCACGTCATAAACCTCATGCAGCGCATCGATGACGCTGCAGTAGATGATGCCGGCCACCACGGGCGAAACTTCGCCCGAGGTCACGCTCACCATCACCTCGTCGATGATCGCGAGGCCGGCATCGCGGGCGCTCGTTCGAAGCATCGCTCTGCCCTCGGCATGCCTGGCCAGGACAACCAGGTCGTTGTCACCGAACCTCTTGCCGATCTGGATGGCCTCGCGAAAGATGGCCAGCGCGGTTTCGAGGTCACCGGCCTGGGCAGCCTGTATCGCAGTCGGCATCAGCAGGTATCCGCGCTCAGGGCAGTCAAGCTCCGCGTCGTCAAGCATCCGACCTGCGCGGGCGATCCAGCCCCGGCCGCTGGCGTTCTCGCCGCGGTTGACAAGATTCATACCCAGCGAGTACGCGATCTTGGCGGCACGCCGCACGTCGCCCCGGGCGAGGAAGGTGCGGTGGGCTTCCTCCAGCACGCCGAGGCCGGAGTTGTCGGTGCTGAGCAGGAACCTGACCATCGCGAGGGACTCGTAGTCGGCCGGAGACAGCGGAAAAACGTCCTCGGCTGCTTCAAGAAGCTGCCGCGCCTCGCTCCATCGCCTCTGTCTGAACGCCTCGCGCCCCTGTTCGAGGGCCGCCGAAGGCCGCCTTGACCGGTCACGTTCCATATGGCTTGGTCAATTGTGCGACCCCGCCCGGCCGAGGTGAAACGCACAGGTGCAACCACTTGCGCGCCATCACGACCGCGCCAGGCGCACAGATGCAACCACCTGCGCGCCCGGTCGCGATCAGAAAATCCCCGTCAGGGGTTGCACGCGGCGAGTGGCAGGCTGTGCACGCCCAGCTGCCCGCTCCCCGAGCTCACGTCCGCAAACTCGCTGTTGAACGAACCGCTGAGTGGCGAGATCGATCCCGTCGCCCCCGCGGTCACGGTCGAGTAGGTGCTGTTGCCATCCTCGGAATAGCTCAGGCACTTGAACTGGAACACGTTCTTGTAGTTGTTCACCGCACCGGTCGGGGACCACGTGATGTCGACCGAGACCGGCAGCACGAGACCGCCAGACCCGCCGCCGTCGACGCCGCCCTTGCCGCCGTCGATCGGTGACGCGTACCCGCCGCAGATCTCGCCCTCGGTCAGGGTGGCGTGCAGTGATGCGGACAGGTCGCGATTGACGACGAAGGTGTTGTCGGGGACGACGAAGCACCCGAAGCCGCCGTTACCCAGACCGTCGAACTCGGTGACGTAGACGACGGTGCTCTGGCTGACCGTGCTCGGGCCAACCCCCGGATGGGTGGGCTTGAAAGAGTTGAGGCCCTGGAAGACCGACACCTGCCACGACGGGCCACCGGGTCCGCCCTTGCCGCCCATGCCGAAGAACACCTCGGCGCTTCGGTTGGTGAACGTGTAGTTCCCCGGACCCAGCCCTCCGCCGGCGGCGACGCCGGCCACGGCCAGGGCGAGAGAACCGGTGATGAAGATGGAAAAGGCCGGTACGAGGCGCACAAACATTGCAGTTGAACTCCATTGCTAGGACGAATGCCCCCCTGTTGAGCGCGAGCTGGCTCAGCTCGAGATCCGGCCGGCGACCACCTCCTGGAAAGAAGCGAATTTGTTGCTCCATAAAACGGGCGGGCGGCCGCCTGGTTACCTGGGGTATCCTGTGCCACTTGCACAGCCTGGGAAGGCCGTAACGAGTCCACGTCGCGCTTCGTTTCAAAGTCCCGTGAGGAATGGGGTAGTCGTCCTCCTCCTGTCCCTACTGGCCGTTGCCGGCTGCACGCCGAACGGTCCCCTGGCGCCCAATCACAGCCCGTCCGCCTCGAACCTGGCATCGCCGTCGCCGAGCCCGACCCCGAGCCCGGCTGAGAGTCCCTCACCCAGCCCAAGCCCGAGCCCGACCGTGCTGCCCAGCCCCGTGACGGTCCCGTCCTGGGCCGCCGTGCACGCCAGCTGCTCCGGCCAGCCTACCGCCCAGGAAGCTGTGGTCATGCTCCAGCGAATGACCGCCCCGGTGCTTGCCGACGTCTCCAACCCCAAGGCCCCGCGCATGCTCTGCGCGATGAGCGGCCTTGCGTTGGGCCGCCCGTATCAGCCCCAGCTCGTCACCCAGACGATGATCTCGTGGTATGTGAGCCAGGGATTGCCAACCGCCAACGGGACCAGCGTGATCGCGGTTCTCGACCTGTTCACCGGCACGTCGACCATCGCCGCCACCTGGTCGGGCGGCAGCTTCATGGACGGACTGCACGCATGGAGCCCCGACCGGGGTTTTCTCGCCTACATCGCCTCTGACTCCAGTGCCGTGCAGCTCCACCTGCTGAGCGGCGGAGGCGACCGTGTGGTCACCACGCTCGGCCCGGTGCCGGGGAGGGGGCTGAACCCCAACGAGGACGACTCCTACCTCGCCTTCTCGCCCGACGGCGCCTACTTCGCGCTGGTCCAGACGTTCACGAGCTCCGGTGACCAGCTGCAGGTGCGGCGCACGATCGACGGCAGCGTCGCGTTCAGCCTTTCCAAGGGAACGATGGCGGCCTGGGGCAGCGCCGGCAGCAAGCTCTACTACCGCCTGCCCAACTCGAGCGTGATCCAGGTCTGGGACTCCGCCGCGGGCGTCTCCCAGGCGTTCGGCCAGCCGTTGGCGTGGATCCGGCCGCGCGCCGACGCGGGCGACGACAACATCGCCTTCACCGTGCGCGACACCGCCGGCACACCGCACGTCTGGCTGTACGGCCACGGCGGCCGCTCCGGCGGGCAGCTGCCAAACGTGAGGTCGTCGCCCGCGTGGCTCAACTCCACGACCTTCTTCTATGTCGAGGAGGCGGTCTGCTCGACCAACTGCGGCATCGGCCCGGCGTGGCAGCCCGACGGCAAGACGTTCACCTTCGACCTGGCCGCGCAGACCGAGACCGCGAGCACGATCAGCCAGGTCTACGGCGCGTGGCCGCGGGCGGGCCAAATTTGACCATTCGAACCCTGGCGGTGGGATCATGACGCCGACCGAATTGGACCAGATGACAACGGGGGCGGAAGCCGCCGAAGCTGCTCCCGTGCAGACGTACACGCCGCCCGCGCCGAGGCCGCCCCGGGCTTCCAACGCCTGGGCGCCGATCTATGAGATGCAGCGCAGGCGCTGGTGGACGATCGCGCTGGCGGCCACGCTGGTGATCACCGCCGGCGGAGTGGGTCTGCTGTACACGGATGACGTCAGCAACCAGGCCCAGGTCCGTTCGCTGACCCTGCAGACCGAGTCCCTGAACGGCCGCAACCAGATCCTCAACGACCAGCTCAAAACGACCCAGGACAACCTGACCGCCACGCTCGGACAGCTGGCTCAGGCGAAGGCCGACCTCGAGCACCCGAACCTGATGCTGTGGACCCTGCCCGAGCCGATCAAGGGTGCGAACTACTGGCTCGAGGGCGGCATCCCCGACACCTTCACATACCACCTGCACGTGACCTCGACAGGACCGATGTCGGTGAGCATCCTGACCTTCTCCGACTACGCCAAGGCATCGCAGTGCGTGAACTCGGGGGGCGGGACCGCCTACTACTGCATGAACTACTCGGGTTCGGTCATCGGCTGGATAAACAAGACGCAGATCGACTACGACTTCCACCTCGCCGAGGGCTGCGCCGGCTACATGGCCGTGTTCACGTCGACGACCAGCATCACGGTGAAGCCAAACATCAGCGTCACGTACAACCCGGCCAGCAGGCTGACCGGAGTCTGCGCCGCCTAGCCAAAGCGGGCGATAGTCCGGGCTAACGGAGTCTTTTCGCCCCCCAAACGGGCGATAGTCGCGACTATCGCCGTATCGTCGCCCAAAGTTAGGTTATCCTATCTTTAGTGATAGGCGCACCCCCACTCGATCGTCGCAGCGCCTTCACGCGCTCCCAGGAGGATTACCTGAAGGCGCTCTACCTACTCGGGGGCGCCGACCGGCCGGTCCCGACCCGCGAGCTCGCCCAGCGCCTGGGCATCTCCTCGCCGAGCGTCAGCGAGATGGTCACCCGGCTGAGCGCCCAGGGCATGGTCGAGCACGACCGCTACCGCGGCCAGCAGCTGACTCGCGAGGGACGCAAGGTCGCGCTCGAGCTCGTCCGCCACCACCGCCTGCTGGAGGTCTTCCTGGTCGAGGTCCTCGGCTACGCGTGGGACGAGGTCCACGACGAGGCCGAGCGCCTCGAGCACGTTATCTCCGAGCGCATGGAGCAGCGCATCTTCGAGCTGCTCGGCCGGCCCGAGCTCGATCCCCACGGCCACGCCATCCCGACCCGCGGCGGCAGGATGAGGGCGGTCAGCCACCGCAGCTTGAGCGAGTCCAAGGTGGGGGAGAGGCTCGTCGTCCAGGGCGTCTCCGACGACGACCCGCTCAAGCTCCGTGAGCTGCAGCGCCGAGGCCTGGTGCCCGGCACGTCGATAACCGTCGTCGGTGCCAGCGAGTTCGAAGGCCCGGTCGAGGTGCGCATCAAGGGCCGGCGCGAGAGCGTGCCCCTCGGCCTTGCCCGCGCCGTGTTCGTCGCCGAGGGGCGTTAGTGGCCGAGCTCGTCCGCAGCACCGTCGCCCAGTCGGTCGTCATCGGCGCCGAGATCGCCCTGCCCGGCGAGCTGCGGGTGCTGCGCGCCGCCGAGCGATCGCTCAGCGGCGAGCGCCGCGGCATCCGGGCCGTGGTTCCGTTCCTCGGCCCGGCCTTCATCGCCGCTGTCGCCTACGTCGACCCCGGCAACTTCGCCACCAACATGGCCGGCGGCTCGCGCTTCGGCTACATGCTGCTGTGGGTCGTGCTCGCGGCCAACCTGATGGCGATGCTCATCCAGTCGATGAGCGCCAAGCTCGGCATCGCCACCGGCAGGAGCCTCCCCGAGGTCTGCCGCGACCGATTTCCCTTCCCAGTGGTCGTGTTCCTGTGGATCCAGGCCGAGCTCATCGCAATGGCCACCGACCTCGCCGAGTTCGTCGGCGCGGCCCTGGGCCTGAACATCCTCTTCGGCATCCCGCTCTTCAGTGCCGCCCTGCTCACGGGCGTCATCGCATTCGGCATCCTCGGCCTGCAGGCCTGGGGCTTCCGCCGGCTCGAGGCGACCATCACCGGGCTCGTCGGTCTGATCGTGATCGTCTTCGGCCTCGAAGTGTTCCGGGCCGACCCGTCATGGGGATCGGTGGCCACAGGCACGGTGATCCCGCACCTCGACGGCCGCGAGTCGATACTTCTGGCCACAGGCATCCTGGGCGCGACGGTGATGCCGCACGTCATCTACCTGCACTCGGCCCTCACCCAGAAACGGATCGTCGGCATCAACCCGGCGGCCAAGCGCAAGATCTTCCACTTCGAGCTGGTCGACGTCGTGATCGCGATGGGCATCGCCGGCGTGATCAACCTGGCCATGCTGACCACCGCGGCCGCCGTGTTCAACGCCCGCGGGCTGCTCGGCGCAGGGGGCAACCTGAGCCAGGTCGCGAACGGCCTCGAGCAGTACATGGGGGCGCACAGCGGCGTCATCTTCGGAGTCGCGCTGTTGGCCTCCGGCATCTCGTCGTCGTCCGTAGGAACGCTGGCCGGGCAGGTCGTGATGCAGGGCTTCATCCGACGCAAGATCTCCGTGTTCCTCCGCCGCGCGATCACGATGGTGCCTGCCCTGGTGGTGATCGGCGTTCACTTCGACCCCTCGCGCGCGCTGATCCTGAGCCAGGTCTTCCTGTCCTTCGGGATCCCGTTCGCGATGATTCCGCTGGTCTTGTTCACGCGCGACAAGAAGCTGATGAATGGCCTCGCCAACAGCCGGCTGACGAACTACGGAGCCTACGCGGTGGCCGCCCTGATCATCGGCCTGAACGTCTTCCTGATCGGCCAGACGCTTACCGGCAGCCACTAAGCTGACACTCCAGTGAAGCTGGGGGTCAGCGTCGGCTACTGGGGGCTGGGCCTCACGGCCGCCGACCAGCTCGACCTCGCCCGGACGGCCGAGTCGCTTGGATACGACTCCATCTGGACGGCCGAAGCCTATGGCTCGGACGCGGCGACGATCCTCGCGTGGCTGGCCGCCGCCACCAGCCGGATCAAGCTCGGCGCCGGCATCTTCCAGATTCCGGCCCGCAGCGCCGCGATGACGGCGATGACCGCCGCCACCATCGACAACCTGTCCGGCGGGCGGATGCTTCTGGGTCTGGGCTCTTCGGGACCGCAGGTCTCCGAGGGCTTCCACGGCGTCCGTTTCGCCAAGCAGCTGCAGCGGACGCGCGAGTACGTCGCCGTCGTCCGCAAGGCCCTGGCCCGGGAGAAGATCGAGTTTCACGGCGAGACGATCGACCTGCCGCTGCCGGACGGCCCGGGCAAGGCGCTCAAGCTGACGATCCGGCCCGTGCAGGAGCGGATCCCCATCTACCTGGCGGTGCTCGGGCCAAAGAACGTGGCCCTGGCCGGCGAGATAGCAGACGGCTGGCTTCCCGTCTTCTTCTCTCCGGAGCACACCAAGGCGCTGCGCGTACCTCTGGAGGAAGGCGCGGCGCGCGCGGGCCGCTCGCTCGACGGCTTCCGGATCTGCCCCTCGGTCAACGTGATGATCGGCGACGACCTCGAGAGCGCGCGCAACTCGATGCGGCCGATCATCGCCCTCTACGTCGGCGGCATGGGTTCGCGGGAGCAGAACTTCTACAACCGGCTCGTCTCGAGCTACGGCTTCGAGCGTGACGCGGAAAAGGTGCAGGAGCTCTACCTGGCGGGTCAGAAGACGGAGGCGATGTTCGCCCTGCCCGACGCGCTCATCGACCTCGTGTCGATCGTCGGCCCGCGCGACCGTGTGAAGGCCAAGCTCCGCGACTTTCGCGACGCCGGCGTCGAGACCCTGATCGTCTGGCCGGTCATGCCCGACCACCAGGAGCGAATGCGGCAGCTGACCATGCTCGCGGAGCTGAACAGCGAGCTTGACTAGCGCCAACCAGCCGCCGCCGCTCGTCGACTACAACCTCTTCGAGTCCGACGCGGTCCTCCGCGAATCGCTGGAGCGCGAAGGCGGGGCGTGGGCGCACGACCTCGTCCACGGTCTGGGCCGGCTCGCCGGCACCCAGGAGGCGATCGACTGGGGCTTCCAGGCCAACGCCAACCCGCCGCAGCTGCGCACCCACGACCGCTTCGGCGAGCGCATCGACGAGGTCGAGTTCCATCCCGCCTGGCATGAGCTGATGAAGGTGGCGATCGGCCACGGCCTGCATGCTCTTCCGTGGCGCGAACCGAGACCTGGCGCGCACGCCGCCCGCGCGGCCGCCTTCTACGTCTGGTCCCAGGTCGAGGGTGGACACGGCTGCCCGGTCTCGATGACCTACGCCGCGGTGCCGGCCCTGCGCAAGAACGAAGCGCTGGCGTCGAAGTGGGAGCCGCTCATGACCACGCTCGACTACGACTTTGGCCTGCGTCCCGCGCCGGCCAAAAAGGGCGTGCTGTTCGGCATGGCGATGACCGAGCGGCAGGGCGGATCGGACGTCCGCGCCAACACGACGCGCGCCGTGCCGACCGGAAGCGACGGTGACCACCTGCTCACCGGACACAAGTGGTTCTGCTCGGCGCCGATGTGTGACGCGTTTCTCGTCCTCGCCCAGGCGCCCGGCGGCCTTTCGTGCTTCCTCCTGCCGCGCGTGCTTCCCGACGGCACCCGCAACCGCTTCCACATCGAACGCCTCAAGGACAAGCTCGGCAATCGCTCCAACGCATCGTCGGAGGTCGAGTTGGACCAGGCCTGGGCTGTGATGGTAGGGGAAGAGGGAAGAGGCGTGCGGACGATCATCGACATGGTTAACCACACGCGCCTCGACTGCGTGATCGGCTCGGCGTCGCTCATGCGCCAGGCCGTCGCTCAGGCGACGCACCACACCGCGCACCGAAGCGCGTTCGGCAAGCTGCTCAGCGAGCAGCCGCTGATGGTCAACGTGCTCGCCGACCTCGCGGTCGAGTCGGAAGCCACGACCATCCTGATGATGCGGCTGGCGGGTGCCTTCGACCGCGACGAATCGCACTTCCGGCGCATCGGCGTCGCGATCGCCAAGTTCTGGACGTGCAAGCGCGCGATCGCGGTCGTCGCCGAGGCGCTCGAATGCCACGGAGGCAACGGCTACGTCGAGGAGTCGATCCTGCCTCGCCTCTACCGCGAGGCGCCGCTGAACTCCATCTGGGAAGGCTCGGGCAATGTCAACGCGCTCGACGTTCTGCGCGCGATGCGGCGCGAGCCGGAATCGGTCGCGGCCTACTTCGACGAGGTCGAGTCCGCGCCGAACGACGCCCGGCTTGACCAGGGGATAACCGATCTGAGGCATGAGCTGGCCCACGATGAGGGCATCGATTCCCGCGCGCGGCGCGTCGTCGAGCGGATGGCGGTCGTATTGCAGGCTTCGCTGCTGCTTCGGTACGGCGATCCAGTGGTCAGCGAGCTCTTCCTCAATTCTCGTGTGGCCGGCGACTGGGGACACTCGTTTGGTAGTCTGAAATCAGGGTCGGACCTCAAATCGGTGATCGCGAGGCACCGTCCGCGTTTTGAGTAAGGGATGATTCAAGAAACCGCAGAGACCACACACGCCTGGCTGGATTCGCCTGCCGCACGTGTACCGCCAGGCGAGCTGATACTGGTTACCGACTTCGACGGGACTCTCGCCGAGGTCGTGCCGGATCCAACCGCGGCCAGGGCGCGTCCCGAGGCCCTCGAGGCGCTGCAGGAGCTCGTCATGCTGCTGGCGGACGTGATCGTGCTCAGCAGCCGGCCGCCGTTGCAGCTGGAATCGCTGGTGCCAATCTCCGGCGTCCGATTGATCGGCGACAGCGGGCTCGCGCCACCTCGCCACGCGCAGAAGGAGGCGATCGACCGCTTCAACGCCGAGGCGGCGCGGTTGCTGCAGGGAATCCCCGGCGCGTGGATCGAGGCCAAGCCTGCGAGCACCGCAGTCCACTTCCGCAACACGAACATGGACGGCGAGCAGATGCTGGGCCTGCTTCGCCCGCTGCTCGACGGTGCGCGTCTCGGCGCCGCGCTCGGCCGCAAGGTCATCGAGGTCCACGCCCCGAAGGCAGGCAAGGGCAGCGCGCTCGCGGCGCTTCTGCCCAGCGAAGACCCGGGCGGCGTCGTCTGCTTCGGCGACGACGAGAACGACCGCTCCCTCTTCGAGTACGTCAGCGCGCTCGACATCCCGCACTTCGCAGTCGGCGTGTGGTCGGCGGAGGCGCCACGCGACCTGTTCGAGCGCTGCAACCTCGTGGTCGCCGGGCCACAGCGCGCGGCGCGGGTCATGTGGGAGATCGTCGACTGGGCCCGCAAAAACAGCTAGAGATTCTCTTAGGACGGCGTTAGCGCCGGAAGTCGGGTCAAATCGCGCAGGTCCTGGACCTGGTTGCTGATCCACCTCGCGATGTCGTTCGTGCGCACGACGTTGCGCGCGCCTTCGTTCAGCCGGTGCCTTTCTTCGACCGGCATCGTGAGCCCCCTGTACATCGCGGCCGCCGTGGCCTCGACGTCGAACGGGTTGACCGACAGGACGTGCTCGCGCAGCTCCTCGTGGGCGCCGGCGTTCTCCGACAGCACGATCACGCCGTCCTTGGCGTTGACAAGGGCGCCTTCTTTCGCCACCAGGTTCAGCCCGTCGTAGACCGGGTTGACGAGGAGCACGTCGAAGTTCTTCATGGCTGCGATCGCCTTGCGCTCGCTCTCCGCGATCTCCAGGCGGATCGGCTGCCACTCCTGGTTGCCGAACTCGCTGTTGATGCGACCCGCCGTCTGCCGGATGTTGCGCAGGTAGCGGCTGTAGGCGGCGACGTCCTGCCGCGACGGCTGCAGGAACGCCCAGAACTGCACCTGCCCGAGCAGCTCGGGGTGATAGCGCAGGAGCTTCTCGTACGCGATGAAGCCGCGGACGATGTTCTTGGACGGGTCGGTGCGGTCGATGCGTGCGATGAGGCGGGGAGGTCGCCAGGTCGCCAGCTCCTCCTCCTGCCGCTTGACCCCGCGTGACGCCGCGAGACGTGCGGTGGTCGCGACGTCGACCGAGATCGGGTAATGGCGCGCGTAGACGATCCGGCCGCCGGCGACCACCGCGCGCTCGTGCTCGTCGACCTGGAGGCCGAGGTTCTCTTCGCACGTGAGCAGGAAGTTGCGTACGTCCAGGCTCGACTGGAAGCCGACGATGTCACACCCGAGGAGTCCCTCGAGGATGGCGTCGCGCATGTCCTTGGGCAGCACCTTCCAGTACTGCGGCGTGGCCCACGGGACGTGAAGGAAGAACTGGATGACCGCGTCGGGCATCTCTTTCCGCAGCATCCGCGGCACCAAGTAGAGCTGGTAGTCGTGCACGAGCACGAGCGGCGGGCCCTGGCCCGCTCGGGCTAGCTCGACCACTTTCGCGCTCATCTGCCGGTTGACCTCGACGTAGCCGTTGGTCCACGCCTGGTGGATCCGTTCGTCGATCACCGGCTCATTGCCGAGGTCCCACAAGTAGTGCTGCAGGAACCACAGCACCGGGTTGGCGATCACGGAGTAGTACATCTCGTACTGCTCGCGCGTCGGAGTCGCGTAGTAGAGCCTGCCGCGGGAGTGGGCCAGAGGCACGGTCATGCCTTCTGGATGCTTCGCGGCCAGCTCTCGCTCCGGGTCGTTGCGGGCGCAGGCGACCCAGGTCGCGCCGGTCGCCTCGGCCAGCGTCAGCAATCCCGTGATCACGCCTCCTGCGCCGCGGCGGAACGTGCCGTCGCCGCGCGGCTCGTGCGGGCCACGGTTGCTGACCAGGATCGGGTTCTGGGTAGGCAGGGTCCGCGCGACATAGCCGCGCAGGGAGGAGGCGCCGTCCCTACCGGACGTGATTCGTGACCAGCAGTGAGCGGTCGATGGGCACTTCCCGGATCCGCACGCACGATGCCCTCGAGACCGCGTTGGCCAGCGCCGCCGTGCCCGGGATCGCCGGCGGCTCTCCGACGCCCTTCGCTCCCAACGGCCCGACCGCCGACGGAACCTCGACCAGGGTGACCTCGATGTCGGGGATCTGGTCGATCGCGGGGACCTCGTAGTCGAGAAAGGAACCGGTCCGCAGCTGCCCGTCGGCGTCGTAGACGAGCGCCTCGCCCATGGCGCGGCCCAGGCCCTGCACCGCGCCCCCGTGGACCTGGCCCTCGGCTTCCGGCGGGTTGATCGCGCGTCCGACGTCCTGGATCGCCGCGTAGCCCGTGAGCTGGAACGCGCCGGTCTCGCGGTCGAGCCGCACCCGCGCCACGTGCGCGGTGAACATCGGCGAGGCCTCCCTGACCGCAGATCGCCCGATCGCCTCGACCGGCTTGTACCGGCCCGTGAACTCGGTGCTCAGGCGAACCAGCTCCGTGATCGCGACCGACCGCGTCGGTGCGCCTTTCACCTGGACGCGGCCGTCGACTATGTCGAGGTCGTCGGGCGCCGCCTCGAGCTCCTCGGTCGCGATCTCGAGCAGCTGCCTGCGCGCCTCCCGAGCCGCCTCGATGACCGCGCCGCCGAGGCTGTACGTGACCTGGCTCCCCGTCGCCATCGCGGCGTGCGGCGCGCTGGCGGTGTCGAGGACGTCGACGCGCACCTTGTCCGGTGCGACGCCGAAGGTCTCGGCCGCGATCAGCGCGAGTCCCGTCGCTGTGCCGCTGATGTCCGGTGCGCCGACGGTGATCGCGACCGTCCCGTCCGGCTCGACGCGACATCCCGCGGCCGACGGCGTGCGCGCGCCGGCCCACATGCCGAGCGCCACGCCGACTGCCTCGCCGTCGTGCGCCGGCGCGTTGTAAACCGCGTGGGCTCGGGCGGCCTCCAGCACCGGTACGGAGGCGCCCTCATGGACGACGTTGCGCAGCCGGAGCTCGACGGGATCCATCTCGAGCCTCTGCGCCAGCTCGTCGATCGCGGACTCGAGCGCGAAGTAGGTCTGGGTCCCGCCCGGCGCGCGGTAGGCGTCGGCCGGGGTCTTGTTGGTCACGACCTCGAGGCCCACGATGTCGTAGCTCGGGATTCGATAGGTGCCGGTGAGGAACATCGCGCTGATCCCGGCATGCCAGCCGGCCGTCGCGCCGTTGTCGTAGCGATACTTCGCGCGCAGCGCGACAAAGGTCCCGTCGTGCTTCGCCCCGAGCTCGAGCTCGAACCGCGCCGCGGGCGCGGGGTGACCGACCACGAACTCGTGTGACCGGCCGAGAGAAAGCCGCAGCGGCCGGCCCAAGCGCCTCGCCAGCAGTGCCAGCAGGGGCTCCAGCAGCTCGACCTTGCCGCCGAAACCACCACCGACGGGCATCGGCACGACGCGCACCTTGTGCGGCGCGAGGCCGAGATGCTTGGCGACGTCCTCGCGCAGCACGAAGGGTCCCTGGGTCGGCGACCAGATGGTCAGGCCGCCATCCGGCTCGGGACGCACCACCGAGACGTGAGGCTCCATGAACGAGTGATGCGCCCGGCCCACGCTGTAGGCGCCTTTGACCACGACGTCCGCCTGCTTCATGGCGGCGTCGACGTCGCCATGCTTGCGGTTCACGACGCCCGTCACGTTGCGCGGCCTGTTGGCCGGCTCTTCCTCTTCCTCGCCCCCGGCGCCGTGGGCGGACGCGTCCTCCTCGCTGGCGGTCTCCTCCTCGTCGAGGACGGCGGGTGAGGCGTCGTCGGTCGCGGCCACCGGGTCCATCACAGATGGCGTGTCCTCGTACTCGACCTCGACCTCGACCAGCAGCGCGGCATCGGCGGCGGCCGCCTCGGACTCAGCGACGACCGCCACGACCGGCTGGCCGGCGTAGAAGACGCGCTCGCGGGCGAGCGGCAGCTCGGCCTCGGGCATCTCGAGCTCGGGCAGATCGGAGCCCGTGACCACGTCGACCACGCCCATCGCGGACCGCGCCGCGGCCACGTCGATGCGGCCGATGCGTGCGCTCGCGGGGTTTGCGAGCACGAGGTGGACGTGAAGCAGGCCGGGCAGCTCGAGGTCGGCGGTGAAGCGCGTCACGCCCCGGACCTTCTCGGACCCTTCCTGGCGCCGCCTCCCCGCCCTGGCGGATACGCTCATCAACGGGAGATGCTACCCAGAAGGGGCGTGTGGCGCCTTGCCGCTTTTTCAGCGGTGCTCGTGCTGGCATGCACGAACAACACGCTGGTGGGCAACCAGCAGAACGCGCTGGCCAACGACCAGACCCTCCGATTTCCGATCTCGCACGAGCTGGGCACCCTCGATCCGGCGATGATCCAGTCGGAGACCGACGCCGCGATCGGCCAGAACCTGTTCGATGGGCTGCTCAAGTTCGATGGCAACCTCACCGTCGTCCCCGACATCGCGAGCGCGATGCCAGCGGTCGCCACCGACGGCCTCACGGTCACGTTCAAGCTGCGCACCGACGTCACGTTCTCCAACGGTGACGCCGTGACCTCGGCCGACGTGCTGTATTCGTGGAATCGCGCCGCGGCCATGCAGGGCCCGTTCGCGACGAACTTCTCCGGAATCAGCGGGTACGACCGGGTGGCCACCAACCAGGCGACCGGCGCGTCGCTAGAGGCGCTGCTCGAGAAGAAGGACCCTTCGGTCACCATGTCGGGGCTGACCGCGCCCAACGACCACACCGTCGCGGTGAAGCTGGCGGGCGCCGCGGGTTGGTTCGGCGCGGCGATCGCCCAGCCGGCGGTGGCCGGCATGATCGTCGACCAGAGGGTGGTCAAGAACGACTTCGAGAGCTGGTGGAAGAACCCCGCGACGCTGATCGGAACGGGCGCGTTCAAGCTGGCCGCGCACACGCAGGACCAGTCCTACGACTTCGCCGCCGTGAGCAGCTGGTGGGCGAAGCCGAGGCCGACCTTGAAGTCGGTCCATGTCGATGTCGTCAGCGACGCTGAGATGGGGCTGTCGAAGTATCAGCAGGGCGGCTTCGACCTGCTGGGCTACGGGGCGTACAGCATGCCGCCGGTCGATGTCATGAAGCTCCAGTCGACGCACAAGGCCCAGCTGCACCTCCCGGTCAAGAACAAGACGTACTGGGTGAGCTTCAACCTGGTGGCCGACGCTCGCAGACCGGCGGGTGGCCCTTTCACGCTCGACGGCGGCAAGGCCGCGCATGACCTACGGCTTGCGTTCACGATGTCTATCGACCGCGACCAGCTGGCCAAGGACGTGTGCAGCAACGTCACCTGCCTGCCGGCGACGGGCGGCCTGATCCCGAAGGGACTGCTCGGCTACCTTGGCGACGGCTCTGACCCCCTCGCGGTCTTCGACCCCGTGAAGGCTCGGAGCCTTCTGCTCTCCGCCGACCCGGGTGGGACGAAGAGCAAGGGGCTGGTCTACACCTACGACCCCGAGAACCCGTTCAACGATCCCGTGGCGAACTTTCTCCGCGACCAGTGGCTCGCGAACCTGGGCTTGTCGGTGACGCTGAAGACCGTGCCGCACACGAGGTTCATCAACGAGCGGCTGGCGGGCAACTACGTGATGTCACGCGACGGGTGGGCGGCTGACTACAACTATCCGCAGGACTGGTTCGACAACCTCTGGGGCAAGGTGGCGGGATGCCCGGACGCGAACTGCGCGACGGGTTATGACACGAAGGCGTACGACCAGCTGCTCGCGAGGGCTGACGCGGAACCTTCCCCGGCGTCGATCCCCGATTACAAGACCCTGCACCGGCAGTTGATCGACGACGTTGCCTACATTCCGCTCTTCTATACGGTGGACGCGTTCGTGATCAAGCCGTACGTGCTGGGGGCGGGGTCGAACAACATGTTCGACTACTGGTGGGACCAGATCCAGCTGGTGAGCCACTAACCGTTTGGTAGCTCCCTCTCCCCTCCGGGGAGAGGGATCGAGGGTGAGGGGCGATGCTAGTTAGAGCTGCCCCGCGAAGTGGCACGCCGCGAAGCGGCCATTCTCCTTCATCTCGAGCGGCGGCTCGACCTCGGAGCAGATCTGCTGGGCGATCGGGCATCGCGTGTGGAACCGGCACGCCGACGGCGGATTGACCGGGGACGGGATCTCGCCCTTCAGCAGGATCGGCTTGCGCGCCGCCTCCAGGTCTGGGTCAGGCACCGGCACGGAGCTCTCCAGCACCTTCGTGTACGGATGCAGCGGCTTGTCCCGGATCGCGTTGCTCGGCCCGATCTCCACGATCTTGCCCAGGTACATGACAGCGATCCGGTCGCTGATATGGCGGACGACCGACAGGTCGTGCGCGATGAAGAGGAACGTCAGGTCGAACTTCGACTGGAGGTCCTCCATCAGGTTCACGATCTGGGCCTGGATAGAGACGTCGAGGGCCGACACCGGCTCGTCGGCGACGATGAACGTCGGGTTCAGCACGAGAGCGCGCGCGATGCCGATGCGCTGCCTCTGGCCGCCCGAGAACTCGTGCGGGTAGCGGTTGACGAAGTTCGGGTTCAGGCCGACGACCCGCATGACCTCCTGCACCCGCTGGTCGGCCTTCTTGCCGCGTGCCACCCCGAAGTTCTTCAGCGGCTCGGCGACGATGTCGCCGACCGTCATGCGCGGGTTCAGTGACGCATACGGGTCCTGGAAGATCATCTGGATCTGCTGGCGCGTGCGGCGAAGCTTCTCGCCGCGGGTCGAGGTCAGGTCGACGTCCTTGAAGTACACGTGGCCGGACGTGGCCGGCAGCAGACGCACGATCACGCGCCCGAGCGTCGACTTCCCACATCCCGACTCGCCGACGAGGCCGAGCGTCTCCCCAGGCGCGATCGCCAGGTCGACGCCGTCCACGGCATGGACGACGCTGCGCGAGAACAGGCCTCCGCTCGCGGGAAAGTACTTGACCAGCTTCTCGACCCGCACGAGCGGCTTTTTCAGGGTCGGGTCCGTGGTCGGTGTGACGGCCGGCTCGGCCGGCTGCGCGCTCACTTCAAAGCCTCCGCCTCGGGGTTCTCGATGTTCTTCATCAGCACCCAGCACCGGGCCATCTGCCCAGGGCCCACTTCGTCGAGCGGCGGCTCTTCGGTGAAGCAGCGGTCGATGCGGAACTTGCAGCGCGGGTGAAACTTGCATCCGGGCGGCATGCGGCTGAGATCGGGCGGAAGGCCCTTGATCGAGATCAGCCTTTCCTTCTCGACCTCGTCGACGCGGGGCATCGAGCGCAGCAGCGACCACGTGTAAGGGTGCTGTGGGTTCTTGAAGATCGCGCGCGTAGGCCCTTCCTCGACGATGCGACCGGCGTACATCACCATCACCCGGTTGCACAGGCTCGCGACCAGCGCCATGTTGTGGGTGATCAGAATCACCGACGCGCGCAGCTCCCGGCTCAGGTCGCGGAGCAGCTCGATGATCGAGGCCTGGACCGTGACATCGAGGGCTGTGGTCGGCTCGTCGGCGATGAGCAGGGACGGCTCGTTGGAGACGCCCATCGCGATCATCCCGCGCTGCCGCATTCCTCCCGAGAACTGGTGCGGGTAATCGCGCACGCGGTCCTTGGCCGCCGGGATGCGGACCCGCTGAAGCAGCGGGACCACGCGGTCGTGCGACTGCTGGCGGGTGAATCGCCTGTGCGCGGCCATCGCCTCCTCGACCTGGAAGCCGACCCGGAGCACTGGGTTGAGCGAGGTCATGGGGTCCTGGAAGATCATCGCGACCTCGTTCCCCCGGAACTCGCGGATCTCCTCGTCGGTCATCTGGGCGACGTCCTTTTCGCCGTAGAGGATCCGGCCGTTGGTGATCTTTCCCGGCTCGGGGATGAGTCGCAGCAGCGATAGCGCGGTCATGGTCTTGCCCGAGCCGGACTCACCCACGATGCCGACGATCTCGCCCCGGTCGATCTCGAAGCTGATGCCGTCGACGGCCGTCACCGTCCCTCCGGACGTGGCGAACTGAACCCTCAGGTCCTGCACGCGGAGAAGAGGGGCCAGCTGCGCTATCTCCTCATGCGGGGATCGAAGGCGTCACGCAGGCCGTCGCCCAGCCAGTTGAACGCCATCAGCGTGATCGACAGCGCAAGCGTGGGCGCCAGCACGATGTGCGGCGCAAAGTCCATGCCGTGGTAGCCGTCCGCGGCCATCGCGCCCCAGGAGGGCGTGGGGGGCGGCAGGCCGAGGCCGAGAAAGCTCAGAAACGCCTCGAACAGGACCGCGGCTGGGATGGCGAACGTGGCCTGGACGATGATCGGCCCGAGGGCGTTGGGAAAGATGTGTCGCAGCAGCAGGGCGAAGTCGCGCGCGCCCGCCATCCGCGCCGCCTCGACGAACTCCCGCTCGCGCAGCGCCAGCGCCTGGCCGCGGACCAGGCGAGCGACGTCCATCCAACGGGTCAAGGCGAAGGCGACGACGATGACGAAGACGCCGCGCGGGATCAGGTGCAGGGCGTCGGAGAGGACGAAGACCAGGATCAGCGCCACCAGCAGGTCTGGGATGCCGTACCAGATGTTGATGAAGAACGAGATCACGGTGTCGACCTTTCCGCGGTAGAAGCCGGCCATCAGGCCCAGCGGAATCCCGATGAGGCTGACGATGATCGCGCTGCCGATGCCGACCTGGACGGTGATCAGCGCCCCGCCCATGATCCGGCTCAGGATGTCGCGCCCGGCCTGGTCCAGGCCAAGCGGGTGCTGCGGCGACGGCGGCTGGTAGGTGGGTCCGACGGCCTGCAGCCACGTCGGGTAAGGCGTCCACACGACCGAGATCAGCGCCACGATGATCAGCAGCGTGATGATCACGCCTCCCACCAGGGCGAGCCGGTTGCGGCGGATTCTCCGCCACGCGTCGCTCAGCAGGGTTACCTGCTCAGGGACGTCGTAGCCGAGCTCGACCTCCGGCTGGGCGACGGGTGCGGCCTGGGCCATCACTAGTGCTCCGCAGCGGCCGGGAGTGCCGCAGCTCGGGCCAGGCGACCGATAGGTCGCTGGTCAGGGCGCCTAGACGAAGGAAGGGGTGGCACGAGAAGGAGCGCATACCGGCTGGGGTCCCCGCGCCGTGGGTAGCGGGGGCGGCGACGAAGTGACGGGCCCCCTGACGCACGTATCGGCGCCCTGAGGCCCGAGATGCGGTGCGACTGGTCGATGCGGAGCACTTTAGTACCGGATCCTGGGGTCGAGGACCGGGTAGATCACGTCCACGGTCAGGTTGGCGAGGCCGACCAGCGCCGCGTAGAACGTGAACACGCCGATCACGATGTTGTAGTCGCGGGCCAGGATGCTGGTCACGAACTCCTTGCCCAGCCCGGGGATGCCGAAGATGTTCTCGATCACCACCGAGCCGGTGATGATGCCGGTGATCAACGGGCCCAGGATCGTGACCACGGGGATGAGCGCGTTGCGCAGGGCGTGCCTGAGGACGACCACCCGCGCCTTCAGGCCCTTGGCCCACGCGGTACGCACGTAGTCCGTGCGGATCGTCTCCAGCATGCTCGCGCGCGTGAGACGCGCGACGTAGCTGGCGTACGGCAGGCCGAGGGCGATCGCCGGCACCGGTATCTGCGTCCAGTCGCCCCAGCCGACGTTGTAGTAGACCGTGCCTTGCGTCCAGTCGTACAGGTAGTGGCCGAAGACCAGGAGGGCGAAGATGCCGATCACGAAGCTCGGCACGCTGTAGCCGACGACGGCCGCGCTGGACGCGATGTAGTCGACCCACGTGTTCTGGCGCAGCGCGGCGATCACGCCGAGGATCAGGCCGAGGCCGATGGTCACCGTCAGCGCGAAGAAGCCGACGGTCGCGCTGACCGACGCTTCGCGAAGCAACAGTGGCGTGATCTTGACGCCGCGGTTGACCAGCGACTCGCCCAGGTCACCGTGCACCACGCCTGTGACCCAGTTCGTGTACTGGACGCTCAGGGGAAGGTCGAGGCCGTAGTGGTGCAGGTCCGCGGCCAGCGCCTCGGGCGTCGTCCGCGTCTCGTTGAGGAACGCATTGCCCGGGATCTGGTGGAGGAGGAGGAAGACGATCGACGAGACCAGGACGGTCGTGATCGCGATCAGGATCAGCCGCTGCCCGATGTAGAGGAGGGTCCCTCTCATCCAGATCTCACTTCCCTTTCACGATTTTGACGAAGGGGTCCGCCTGGCGGCGGACCCCCTCAATTGTCCCGTTTTTCGAGTTACCGGTTATGCCGGCCTAGTGCTGAAGGATCTTCACGTCCGACCAGTAGTTGTCGTAGAGCGCGTTGCCGCCGGCGCCCTGGACGTACGGGTGGACGAGGTACTGCTGGATACCGTAGACGAGGTTCCCGGTCACGCAGTTGTCGACCAGGATCTTGTTCATCGCCTTGTAGGTTTCCAGCGACTGGGAGAGAGGCTTGGTGTTGGCGTCCTTCGCCATCGAGTCGAGCTGCGAGTTCGAGTAGCAGGAACCCGACGAGCCGGCGTCGCTGACGAACAGGAAGTCGAACCAGTCCTGCGGGTGGTCGTAGTCCGCGCCCCAGCTGTGCCGGAAGATGGGGTAGGTGCACTTGGTGCGCGCGTTGAAGAACGATGCGCGGTCGGTGGAGGCGCACTGGACGGTGACGCCCAGGTTCTGCCTCCACTGCGAAGCGAGGTTGTCGCAGACGGCCTTGTTGAACGCGGTTGCGTTGTACGTGTACGTCAGGTTGCCGACCTTGGCCGCGCCACCAGCCTGCTGGAGCAGCGCCTTGGCCTGGGTGGCGTCGAACTTGGCCCACTGGTCGGTGTTGTCGCCGAGGTAGCCCTTGAGGCCCTTGGTGATCACGCCGCCGGTCGCCTTGGTGCACGCCGTGCCCTTGGAGCAGGCGATGTCGACCAGCTGGTCGCGGTCGATGGCCAGGCTGAACGCCTCGCGCAAGAGCTTGCCGTTGCCGTCGCCTGCGAATGGGCTGTCGAGAGAGGTTGTGCAGGACTTGGTCGGATCGCCTTTTGCGGTGCAGAAATTGAAGCCGATCCAGGTCGTGCGCGCGGCCGGCTGGAGGGTCAGCTGCTTGGAAAGCTGCGAGTCCGAGTGATAGCGAATGACGTCCTCCGGGGTCAGGTTCTGGTTGGCGAAGCCAATCAGGGTGTAGCCGTTGGACTCGTACTTGGTGAGCTGCGCCTTCTGGTCGGCGACGATCTCGATGTGCACCTTGGTGATGGTGCCGGTGGAGCCGCCATACCAGTTCGGCACCGGGGCGAAGTCGAGCGACTGCTTCGGCGTGCGGGCGGTCATCTTGAATTGGCCCGTGCCGATCGCGGTCGAGGGGTCGCTGGCCCATGTCGAGTCGGTCGCCTTGCCGGCCGCGAGCACGACCTTCTGGTCCACCACCCAGGCCGTCCACAGGGCGACCTCGGTGAACCAGTAGCCGGCGGGCGCGGACAGCGTCGCGGAGAACGTGTAGTCGTCGATCTTCTTCAGGCCGCTCATGTGCGTGGCCTTGCCCCCGGCCACGTCGTCGTATCCGGCCACTGGCTGGAAGACTGACGCGTAGGCGTCCTGGATGACGGCCGCGCGGTCCCAGCTGAAGATGAAGTCGTCAGCCTTGACGGGGTCGCCGTTCGAGAACTTGACGTTGTGCTTCATCTTGAATGTGTACGTCAGGCCGTCAGACGAGATCTGAGGCTGCCCGTCCGCGATGTCCGGGATCTCGTTCAGCTGGTCGTCGAACTTGTACAGGCCCGAATACGTGTTGCGGAAGATGTCGATGTCGACGGCGGCGGACATGTGAGCGGGGTCGAGGTCTCCCACGTCGTCGACCATCGGGAAGCTGAGCGTCTGGTCGCTGGCGAGGTTGGAGGACGAGCCACCTCCACCGCCGCACGCGGCGACCATCGAAACTGCTCCCAGCGCGACGGCGAGGGAACGGAACACTGCGAATCGCGTCATACCACCTCCTACGGAACACGGTCTCGAGGAGGGCGCACTTACAGGAATTGGCCTCCTCGACATCCATCGCCCTCTTCCCGGATATTCCCGGGGCGAGAGTGCGCCGGCGACGGACCGATGCCACCCGTGAAACCGGGATGGCCCCGCTACTCCGTGTTCAGTTTTGAGCTTTGGTTCACCGAAGTCAAGTTCCGATGACAATTTCGACCTACTTCGGTGGTTGAATGGAGGCTGGGATGAGGTGGTTGGCGGCGTTCCTGTCGGCCGGCCTGCTGGGGGTCGTGGCGCTCCTGGGGGGCCTCGCCCTCGACTCCTACCTGCACGCCCGAGATCCCAGCCTGGCCCATCGTGAAGGAATCTTCACACTGAGCAACCCGGGCCACGTCCTCCTGGGGATCGGGATCGCCCTGGTGGTCGTGGGGCTGGTCGGCGCGGCCTACACCTCCCTGCCTTACGGCATCTGGGTCAGGCGAGGGCTCCTTGGCGGCGCCCTGGTCCTGATCGTGGTCTCGGGCGATGTCGCCGGCTGGGCGGCGTCGGTCGAGCGCTCGGCGTCAAACGCGCCGGCTGCCGCGGCGCTGCATCAGCACGGGAGCACGAACGCGACCACTCGGCAGCCCACGGCCGCGGAGCTCGAGGCGGCGGCGCGGCTCGTGACCGAGACGAAGGCCGCGGTCGCGAAGTACGCGAACCTCAACGCGACGCTCGCCGCCGGGTACGTGCCGATGGAGCCGCCGGACGGTGAGATCGTGCACTACGTCAACCGGGAGTACATGATCCCCGCGGACGTGCTCGACCCGCAGCACGTGCAGTCGCTGATCTACTACAACGGCCCGCGCGGGACGGTGCTGATCGGTGCGATGTACATCATGCCGAACCGCAGCATGGACGGTCCGCAGATCGGCGGTCCGCTGACCGTGTGGCACCAGCACAACAACATCTGCTTCGACAACACCACCGGCATCGCCGTCGCCTTCATTCACTCGGCCGACTTCGACAGCACCGACAAAAGCGGGGCCTGCCCGCGCGGCAGCTCGCTCCAGCTGACGCCGCAAATGCTCCACGTCTGGTTGATCGACAACCCGGACGGTCCTTTCGCGTCGACGATGGACCCGGTCGTGCTGGGGACGACAGCAGCCGTTTCCTAGTGCTTGAGGATCCGCACCTCGGTCCAGGAGTTGTCGTAAAGCGCGTTGCCGCCTGCGCCTTTGACGTATGGGTGCACCAGGTACTGCTGCACGCCGTACAGCAGCCCGGCAAAAACCGAGTCCTTGACGAGCATCGTCCCCGCCGATTTGTAGTCGTTGACTGCTGACGGGTCGGTCGATGCGTCGGCGCCGGCGACCAGCTTGTCCAGGTCGGGGTTCGAGTAGCACGAACCCGACGAGCTCGCTCCGCTGACGAACAGGTAATCGAACCAGTTCTGCGGATGGTCGTAGTCCGCGGACCAGCTCTGCCGGAACATCGGATACGCGCATGACCCGTTGCGCTGGTCAAAGAAAGTCTTGCGGTCCATGTCCACGCACGTGACGTTGACGCCGAGGTTTTTCGTCCACTGCTGCTGCAGGTTTGCGCAGACAGCCTTGTTGAACGGGCTCGAGTCATAGGTGTACGTGAGGCCTTTGACCTTGGCGCCAGCCGGATCCCACGCCGTGTACTCCGACTTCGCCGCGGCGGCGTCGAACTTCACGTTGGTGTCCTGGCCGTCGCCGAGATATCCGGTCAATCCCTTGCTGACGACGCCGCCGGTTTCCTCGTCGCAGCTCGTCTTCGCGTTGCACACTGCGTCGACCAGCGCCTTGCGGTCGATCGCGGTGCTGAACGCGTGGCGGCCGGCGTGTCCCGCATCGATGCCCGCGAACGGCCCCGACTTGAGGTTGAACCCGACCCAGAACGTGGTCCCGACCGGGACCAGCGCAAGCTGGCTCTTGAGCTTGGCGTCTGTCGTGTACCGCGTCGCGTCCTTCGCGGGCAGCGCCTGGCGGCCATATCCGATGAGGCTGAAAACGCCCGACTCGTACTGCGCGACCTGGTTGGCGGTGTCCTGCATGACCGTGACGTGCACGTGCGTGAGCAGTCCCGTCTTGCCCCCGTACCAGCCGGCGACGGGCTCGAAGTCGATCGACTGGCCGGGCGTTCGGGCGGTCATGCGAAACGGGCCGCTGCCGATCAACGTGTCCGCCTTCGTCGACCAGGCGTCCTCGCCGGCGCTCGCTATCACCTTCTGGTCGACGACCCAGAACGGCCACAGGCCGACCTCGGCCAGGAAGTAGCCCGCGGGTTTGACGAGGGTCGCGGTGAAGGTGGTGTCGTCGACCTTGACCAGGCCGCTCATCGCACCGGCCCTGCCGGCCGCGACCGCCTGGTAGCCGGCGATTACGTCGAAGAGGCCGGCGAAATCGCCCTGCAGCGCGGCGGCGCGATTCCAGCTGTAGACGAGGTCCGCGGAGGTGATCGGGTCGCCGTTGGAGAACCTCGCGTCGGTGCGGATGTGGAAGGTGTAGGTGAGGCCGTCGGCGGAGATCGTGGGCTGTCCGACCACGATGTCGGGCACCTCCTTGAGCTGCGAGTCAAAGCGATACAGGCCGGAAAAGACGTTGCGCAGGATGTCGACGTCGGCCGGGCTCGAGATCATCGCGGGGTCGAAGTCGGCGACGTCCTGGGCGAGGGGGAAGGTCAAAGTCTGGTCGGCCGCGAGCGGTTCGGGCGACGGCCCGGGAGCTGAAGTCGGATTGCAGGCGACGATCGCGACGGCCACCGCGATCACGAATTTCCTCACCAGGCCCGGCACGTTACAGGATTGGCCTAGATTCGATTGGGCCAGAATTTCCTGTTGGGCCGGCGTAGCTCAGCCTGGTTAGAGCAGCGGTCTTTTAAACCGAGGGTCCGGAGTTCGAATCTCCGCGCCGGCACCAGCACCATGTTCTGATCCGGTTGATGCCTGACAAAAGCGTCCCGGTTGACGCGGCTCAGGTTCGAGTCCCTTTCCTGGAGCCAATCATCGCCGGAGCGTTTATCTCTTGCACCGGACCAGTGAAATAGTGGTGGAAGCCTTTGGGGAGCGACCGATAGTCCACGTCATCGACCGCTGAGGGATAAGGGCGCGAGTTGTACGTATGCCACAACAGCAGCGTGTGGTCGTGGAGCTCCTCATGCTCGATGTCTTGAAGCATGGCGGCATAGGTCGGTGCGGTCCAGGTGGCATCCAGCTGGATGTGCTCGGCATCCCAAACGGCCTGGATTAGCGAGGGGCCGACTCTGGCGGCAGGTTCGCTTCGCAGCTCAATCTCCTGCGCCGCCAGTTCGACCAACGGAAAGTTGGGGTCGTGCCCGCGCAGATACGCATTCGCCCTCCGAAACCGTTTGAGCATTGCGACTTTGGTGCGGTCGGTTGTCGCCGAATGAGATGCAACGGCGACGACCTGAGATTTGAGCCCCGCGGCCCGCACACCAAGCAACAGGCCCACTGCGGTGCCCTGCAGTCCCAGCGCGACGTAGATGCGGGCCGGCTCGGGCAACTGGCCCTGCTCCACCTGCTGCGCCAGCTCGAAACCCGCGTTTACATAGGAGGTGACGCCGATTGGCCCCGATGCGTTGAAGAACATCGGCAGGGCACCGTCTATGCGCCACCAATTGAGCAACAGGCCGAGCGGCACGAGAGGATTCAAGGTGATGGGTTGGATGTCGGCGCCGACCAGATGGAAGTAGCGAAGGTTGCGTCTGGCCTCTTCCGTCCTCGTGGCGGATACAAGGAGCGCAGTGCATGAAATGCCAAGCTGCTTTGCATACAGCGTCGTGGCCAAGGCCATGCTCGTTCCAGCCAATCCGGCTGCCGCTACGCGCTTGGCGTGGCGTGCCCTGGCGTGCCCGAAGAGAAACTCGAGGGCGCGCACCTTGTTGCCCCCAAAGAGGGTAGCGGTCAGGTCATCGCGCTTGACGTACAGGCGCGGCAGATCAAGCGAAGCACCAAGCCGCTCCAGCCGAACGATCGGCGTTGGCAAGTCGCACAGTGCCACCCGGGGAAGCTTCTCGGCAAGACTCGGATAACGATCAAATAAGGGGATCATCGACCTGCGGGACCACCATGGTCGCCAATGAGGATGTGCTCACCGGCTAGTCGCCGCCGCCGAGGACAAGGAATGCGAGATACCCGGCAACCATCGACAAAACCGTTAGCGAACCGAGGATCATCGCGAGGATCGCAACGCGTCGACGCCTCGTTTCCTTGACCAAGGCGACTACGCCGACGAGAGCGGCTGCAAGGGCTGTAGGCCAAGATGCGAGCACGGCCGGCGTCACGATGTTGTCACCGATCCTCGAGACCGGAGTCGAGTAGCCACCAGGTGCGGTCTCCTGGTAATAGTCCGGATGGGCTACGAAGCAGGCTACGGTCGGATCTTGGTCGCAAGGCCCAGCTCGCATGGTTGAAGCTATCGTTGGCCAGACGAACTGGGTCAGGATCGCTGTCATCAACGCGACGATGGCGACGATCAGCGCGCCGAGTGCCGCTGCATCTGCTGACCGTCGTCCGACGGGCTGGCTCTGTGCGGGGGAGGCGGGTGTCCGCCAAAGCGATCGGACAATGCCGACCGCACCGACCACAAAGCTGACCATGCCGAGCGCCAGTAGCGCAAGAGGCGCCTGAGCCAGGAAGGGGACGGGTACAAAGCCCTTCCCGACCGGCATCAGATTCGGTCCCACATACAGAAGGAGGACCCCGATCGCGGCTGTCGCTGCCCCCACGATCCAGAGCACCAGCCAACGCACGCCTTGACTTTGCTCTTTGCTTGTGGCGCTTCTCATGTACATGACCCAGCCGGTATTACTGAAGTCAACTCGACCGTCTGAATGGGGCCAGTTAGCACAGGTGCACTACTTGCGGTGCGGGTGCCATCAGGGCCGGAAGTCCTCATCCCCGGTATCGCTCGACGGCCTGATGAATCGCGGCGGCGCCGAACTCGAGAGCATCGACAGGCACTCGCTCGTCCACGCCATGCATCGTGCTTTCATAGCCCGCGCCTTCAGGAAAGTTGTGGGGCAGAAATCCGTACGTACGAATCCCGAGCTGACCAAAGTTCATGGCGTCCGTGGCGCCGCTCATCAAAGACGGTATCGCGACACAGCCCGGATCCGCCTCGTGCAAGATGTCACGGAGAGTTTCGAAGAAAGTCCCAAGCTCAGGGTCCGGCATCATCTTGCCTTCGCCCAGGATCGCCAGTTCGGCCTGGGGATCAAGCACTGAGCCCAGTTCTCGAAGCCAGTTGTCGGCGGGTTCGCCGGGGAGCAACCTGCAGTCGAGCACCAGTTCGACCTCGGTCGGAATCACGTTGAACTTCTCGCTCGCCCTCACCACGGTGGCGTTGACGTTGTTGTGCAGCAGAGGATCGAGCCGCCAGCCCAGGTCGCCCATCCGGTCCAGGGCCGCATCGGTGCTCGTCGGATCGAGGAGCTGAGTCACGTTGTCCCGGAGCTCGCAGGCTGGCAGTCCACCGCGCAGCCCCTCCACCATCCATTGAGCCGCAACGCCGATGTGAACGGGCATTCGGCGTCCGTCCAGCGCGAGTAGAGCGCGACCCAGCTTCGCCATGGCGCCTCCGCTCAGCGGGCGGGATCCATGGCCGCCGGGCCCCCTGAAGATGGCCCGGGTGACGCAGACCCGCTTCTCGGCAACCATCAGGGGATAAAAACGCCGACCACCAAAGTGCCAGGCGAATCCGCCACCTTCACCCAGTGCATGGCGAACACCGCCAAAGAGCTCAGGCCGATTCGCAACGAGCCATCCGGCACCCTGGAACCCCCCGGCCTCCTCATCGCTGACCAAGGCGATCAAGACGTCTCCGGGAGGAGTGCGACTCTCAGCCACAAATCGCAGAATCGCCGCCACCATCATCGCCACGCCGCCTTTCATGTCAATTGCGCCCCGACCCCACACATGTCCATCCACCAGCTCTGCACCAAAGGGCGGGTGCGTCCAGCTCTGGCCGGTCGTGGTCACCACGTCGACGTGGCCCTGGAGGAGAAGCGGTGGCGCCTCTCCGCGGCCGGCCAGCCGCCCTACCAGGTTCGGGCGCTCGGGCTTCGCGCCATCCACCACCGTGTCCAGGCCCGCTTCGCGTAGCAGGCGCTCCAGGATATGAATGCACGCCGCCTCATCCCCGGGCGGGTTGGTCGTGTCGAACCTGATGAGCTGTTGGGTCAGAGACGCGACAGAGGGCGGCGCGATCACGTCAGGCTTCCGCCTCTCTAGGCGCTCGATTCCCTTCCATCAGCCGGAGGGTGGGCACGTCGGTAGACCTCGATACCATCCGTTCTTGCTCAGCCCGAACCTCGCTCTCGCGCTTGGCAGTGACGTGGTACATGTGCGCCGTCGGGTCCATGTAAGCGCAGGACTCCAGGATCCACTCCAGTATCGGCTTCCACATCTGAAGTACCTCCTCGGGGACCTCGCACGAGGTCGCTGAGGACAACTCTCCGGCGCCAGAGGCGGCCCAACAGCGTGGAAACGTCCGCCAAGGACGAGAAGTCGACAAAGCAGACCCCGTCCGGGAACTGATCGGCGACCACCGAGGCCAGCTGTACGGCGAGCCGCGTCTTACCGGCCCCGCCGGGCCCGGTCAGGGTGAGCAGCCGGGCCTCAGCCAACAGCGCTGCGGCTCGGGCCAGCTCGACCTCTCGGCCCACGAAGCGAGTGAGCGGCGCCGGCAGGGTGACAAGGACGGTTTGCCTCTGGATGGAGCCATGAGTCTCCCACTATCCAGGCCGCAGTGACCGGGAAAAAACAGGTACCGATCTTCAGGTATCTCCCGGAGCAAATCACGTGTTTCCCGCCTTTTGGAGCACTCGATCGAGGGCTACTTTCGCGGTATGGGCGTCGCGCACTTAGAGCGAGGAAATCAAATTGGGTCCGGCCGAAAGGTCAACCAGGTGGTCGATGTTCGCGCTTCGTCAGAGCCGGATGCTCCAGCCATGCGCAAGGCAATGCTGACCACGATCGGAATCCCTGTCTTGATGGCCGCCTCGGCCGATTCGTTCCGGGTCGACCTCCTGAAGCGATGGCGCGGCCAGGGCGAGCGCGGCCAGATCCTGCGCTTCGTCCAGCCTTCGCTCATAGGCCTGATCGACGGCACTATCTCGACCCTGGCCCCGATCTTCGCCGCCGCCTTCCTCGCCGGCTCCCACGCCGCCCTGCTGATCGGCCTGGCGGCTTCGCTCGGGGCGGCAATCAGCATGGGCCTCTCGGAGGCGCTGTCCGACGACGGCGAGCTGAGCGGGCGGGGCAGTTCTGTGGTCCGCGGCGTCCTGACCGGGATGGCGACATTTGTCGGCGGGACTTTCCACGCCCTCCCCTTCCTTATTAATGACACCCAGACGGCGCTGAAGGTCGCCTACGTGGTGGTCGGGCTGGAGCTGATCACCATCGCCTGGGTGCGCCGGCGCTTCCTCCAGGTCCCGCTTCACCGCTCGCTGGTGCAGGTCACGATTGGCGGCTTCGTGGTCGCCGGCGTCGGCGTCCTGATGGGGCACGCGTGATGGCAATGCGCATGACCACGAGTTTCGCGCGGCGCTGTGCGGCCTTCGCTCTGCTGGTGCTGCTCGCGGCCAGTGGCGCCGGCTGCGTTGCTGTCACCCCAGGGACCACGGTGCAGCCGCTGCCTTCTCCATCAGCTGTGCCGGATCCGCATCCGTCCATAGGGGTGAGCTGACGTGGCGGCCATCGAGCGGTTCCCGCACCGTGCTCCAACGGTTGTCGAAGAGCTTCCGCGGGCTGTCACGGGTAGGGGCAGGTGGCTCGCGCTCGCCGCGGTTGTCCTGAGCTCGCTGGTGTTGGGCCTGGACTCGACGATCCTCGTGACCGCCCTGCCCACCCTCTCGTCCAAGTTGGGAGCCACCACCTCCGAGCTGCAGTGGATCTCCACCGCCTACCTGCTCGCGCTGGCCGGCCTGATGATTCCGGCTGGTGTGCTGGGCGACCGCCTCGGCCGCCGGCGAATGCTGCTGGTTGCGCTCATGATCTTCGGGCTCTCCTCGGTGGCGGCCAGTCAGATGACGACCGCCGGCGGCTTGATCCCGATGCGGGCCGTGATGGGCGTCGGGGGAGCGTTCATAGCCCCGATCTCCCTTGCCATCTTGCCGACGATCTTCTCCGAGAAAGAGCGTCCGCGCGCGATCGCCATCGGCGGGGCCGGCATGTTCCTCGGCTTGCCGGCGGGTCCGCTGGTCGCGGGCTGGCTGCTGACGCACTACGACTGGGGCTCGATCTTCCTGATCAATGCCCCCGTCGTGACGCTCGCGTTGCTCGGCGTCTGGCTCTTCATCCCCGAGAGCCGGGACTCCAAGGCCCCGCGCCTCGACTTCGTCGGCGCCGCGCTTGCGATTGCTGCAGTCACCGGTCTCGTCTACGGGGTCATCGAGCAGCCTGGCCACGGCTGGAGCGACGCGACCGTGCTGGCCAGCCTGATAAGCGGAGCGATTCTGCTTGCCGGCTTCACCATCTGGGAGCTCCGAGCGCGCTCGCCTCTGGTCGACCTCCGGCTTTTCTTGAACCCACGCTTCAGCTGGTCGATTCTGGCTTCAGTCGTCATGAGCTTCGCGTTGATGGGGGTGCTCTTCGTCCTCACGCCGTTCCTGCAGGTCGTCCAGGGCAACGACGCCCAGGCCACCGGGGTGCGCCTGCTGCCGCTGATCGGCGGCATCGTGCTGGGCGCCGCGGCCAGCGATCGGCTGGTGGCTCGTCTTGGGGCTCGGGTGATGCTCGCGCTCGGCCTGCTCATCTGCGGCGCCGGAATGGCGCTGATGTCAATGGTCGGGGCCGGCAGCGGATTCGGCCTCCTGCTCCTCGCCCTGCCCGTGATCGGGGTCGGCAATGCCTTCGCGCTGTTCACGGCGTTCAACGTCATCCTCGAGGTCCTGCCCGGGTCGCAAGCTGGGGCTGGAAGTGGCCTGACGAAGACCCTCGGGCAGCTTGGCTCGTTGTTCGGGGTGGCGATCATGGGCAGCCTCCTCAACGGTGCCTACCGGGCCCAGCTGGCGGAGCACATCACCCGGTTGCCGGATCAACTGCAGGGTGTCGCCGAGGGCAGCGTGGCCGGGGCTGCACTGATCGCAAGTCACCTGCCGGCTCCGCTCGGCAGTCCTCTCCACCTCGCGGCTTACGACGCTTACAGCACCGGGATGAGCGACGTGCTGCGTGTCAGCGCGGGAGTCATGGTGGTCGCTGCGCTGCTGATCGCAACCTTCATGCCCAGCAAGAGCAGGCAGGCTGCCATCAGCCTGCGGCCTGTGACGGGCGTGCCGGTGCAGGAGGTTTGAACCGGTGATCTCGCTGTCGGCGGCCGTCGAGGCACTGTTCAAACCTTCGACTGACGAGCGAAAGATCGGTGTCGAGCTGGAGCTGTTGGTCTACCACCGAGACCGCCGACTGCCGGTGACGATCGCCGAGTCGAGCGCGGCGTTGGCAGCCGATCCGACACTCATGACGGAGGCCAACATCTCGTTCGAGCCGGGTGGTCAGATCGAGCTGAGCCCCGCGCCCGACGCTGACGTTGAGCACCTGATCGTCCGGCTGCAAGACCTGTTTGATCGGACCACACACGCCCTGGCGTCTGCTGATCTCACCGGTGTCTTGCAAGGCACCGATGCACGGCGCAGCAATGACGCAGTCGGGCTTCAAAAGAGGAACGAGCGGTACGTCCGCATGCAGGAGCACTTCGATCGAGTCGGGCCGTGGGGTCGCCGGATGATGCGCCAGACCGCTGGTTTGCAGATATGTGTGAGCCTGGCACCCGGCGAGTCAGGCCGCCAGCAGTGGCTGCTGGCCAACCTGATGGCGCCTGTGCTGCAGGCGATCTTCGCCAATTCACCCACGTTGGAGGGACGCCGAACTGGATTGACGAGCACGCGCTCGGCTGTCTGGCAGGTCCTCGATCCGTCGCGGACGGGTTTTGCCGACGATTGGTTTGCCGGCGATCCGGTCGATGCCTATCTGCGATTCGCCGCGAGGGCGACGAAGATCCCGATCGCGGGAGTGCCCGATCCGATGGCAACCCACCTGACCACGCTCTTTCCGCCGGTCCGGCCCCGAGGCGACTACCTGGAGCTGCGCTGCTTAGACGCCGTGCCGCTGAGTCAGGCGGCGCTCGCGATCAGATTGGTCTCCTGTCTGCTTCACACGGAGGACCTGCGGGAGGTCGCTCTCAAGTCGCTGCTCGGGAACCCGCTGGAGATGACCGGCGGTTGGGCGCGCGCGGCGCGTTACGGCCTCGCCGATCCGGACCTTGCGGCGCGAGCCGCGCGCCTGCTCGAGATCGCCGGACTCCCCTCGGCACGGCGGGTGGCGGCGTGAACGTGCTCTTTGTGATGGATCCGATCGCCGGTATCGATCCGTCGGGCGACACCACCTCCGCGCTGATGGAGGCGGCCGAGGCGGCCGGCAATCAGCTCTGGATCACGGAGCTGCACCTGCTCGAGGCAGATCCGGCTCCGAGGGCCCTGGCTCGACGGGTCGAGGTCTCTCCCTGGTTCACCACCGAAGCTCCAGAGCGCGTCGCAGTGAACGCGATGGACGCCGTGTTTATCCGCACCGATCCGCCCTTTGACGAGCGCTACCTGTGGGCGATGCACGTACTGGATCTGGCCGATCGCCGGCGAACCCTTTTCATCAATGATCCAGCCGGCATTCGCTTGGCCAACGAGAAGCTCTACGCGCTTCGCTTTCCCGACCTGATCCCGCCCACTCTGATCAGCGCGGATAAGGACGCCATCGCCGGATTCGTGGCCGAGCATCATGCCGCGGTTCTGAAGCCGCTCGATGGACATGCGGGCCGCGGCGTGCTTCGGCTGCAGCAAGGTGATGCCAATCTGCCCTCGATCGTGGAATTGCAGACGCGACACGGAAAGCGTCCGGCGGTCGTGCAGGCCTTCGTCAACGCCACCAGCGGAAACCGCCGAATCTTCATGGTCGACGGCGAGCCACTTGCGGTGGTCAACCGCCTTCCCGTGCCTGACGACTTTCGCACCGGCGACGTCGTCGAAGTGCTCGACCTGAGTCCGGACGAGAGCCGTCTGTGCGACCACGTTGGACCACAGTTGATTCGAGACGGTCTGCGTCTGGTGGGACTCGATGTAATCGAAGGCCGTCTCATCGAGGTCAACGTCACCAGCCCCGGAGGCCTGCGCCAGCTCGAGCGCCTGTCGCAGAGGTCATTTGCGTCTTCGATCGTGGCTCGCCTTCTCTCACCTTCCCCTCAACGTCTGGAAGTTCTGGCATGAATCGCGACCGAGGCCGACCAATCGCACCAGGCGCTGCGTCGGATGCTCATGGGTAAGGAAATGCTGACCACGAGGCTGATGATGCTGCGACCTGACGGGGGTTAGCCAGTGGGCATCCTCGCAGCCATCTTCGCGGCGGCCCTGATGCAGGACCTGTCCTACACCTTGAAAACGGTGCTCGTAAGTCGCGGCCG
>Ga0207646_10000157_pt1 | contig 92709 bp, 90 predicted proteins | sample KBSK5502metaG_FD_184343 | JGI IMG/M metagenome (GOLD analysis project Ga0207646, IMG submission 184343) | Corn, switchgrass and miscanthus rhizosphere microbial communities from Kellogg Biological Station, Michigan, USA - KBS K5-50-2 metaG... | ecosystem: Host-associated > Plants > Roots >... | reverse complement strand
CGGGCGCGAGGACGCCGGGCGCGAGGACGCCGGGCGCGAGGACGCCGGGCGCGAGGACGCCGGGCGCGAGGACGCCGGGCGCGAGGACGCCGGGCGCGAGGACGCCGGGCGCGAGGACGCCGGGCGGGGGTCCGCCGGGCAGCTGCCGGCCGCCCGGGCGTTCTGGCTGCTGCGCGACTACGGGATAGCGATCACCCGGGCCGTGGTCGCGGACAGCGCGGCCCTGGCGCTGGCCGCGGCGGCGGAGATCGGGTACCCGGTCGTGGTCAAGACCGCCGAGCCGGAGGTGGCGCACAAGTCCGACGCGGGCGGCGTGGTGCTCGGTGTCCGGGACCCGGCGGGCGTGGCGGCCGCGTACGAGGGCCTGGCGGCCCGGCTGGGCCCCCGGGTGCTGGTGTGCGAGACGGCCGGGCCCGGCACCGAACTGTCGGTGGGGATCCTCGCCGACCCCGACCTCGGGCCGCTGGTCGTCCTGGGCGCGGGCGGGGTTCTGGTGGAGCACCTGGCCGACCGGGTGGTCGCGCTGCCGCCGGTGGACGACGGCCAGGCCCGGCGGATGCTGTCCCGCCTGCGCATGGCGCCGCTGCTGAACGGGTTCCGGGGCCGGCCACCGGCGGACCTCGGCGCGGCCGCCGCCGCGATCACCGCCGTGTCCGCGATCGCCTGCGAACTGGGCGGCGAACTGGCCGCGCTGGACATCAATCCGCTGATCTGCGGCCCGGCCGGCGCCGTCGCCGCGGACGTCCTCGTGGAGCCGGCCCGGGCGCGCTGATACCCATCACCACGTGAGTCCGTTGGTCATATTGGCGAACAGACTCCCGTGATCATGGTTGGGGGCCCGTCAGCGGTGGACGGCGGCCAGGAGGGCGGCGTAACAGCGGACCAGTTCGGCCCGTTCCCCGGCGATGAGCGGGCTGCCGGGGTCGCAGCCACCCGCCACCCAGCGGTCGGAGATGTCCATCGCCCGCGCGCGGTGCTGCGCCGCCGGGCGGACCGCCTCCTCGGCTGTGTCGTATACGTAGGCGTACAGCCGGGCCAGCGCGGTGACCAGCGGCCCGGTGTCGCTGCCCTCCTCGTACTGGTGCGCCCGGTGCGCCGCCCACCAGTCCACCTCCAGCCGGGCGGCGCGCGCCGGGTCGGCGGGCTCGCCGTGGGTGAGCAGCAGCAGCGCGTAGAACCGGCGCATGCAGCGCCGGGCGCCGGCCGGGTCTCCCGGGTTCGGCGCCCAAAGCTGGTTGGCCCGCAGCACCAGCCACGCCCCGTGAACCGTGCGCAGCCAGTCCATGCCGAACGTGACGTGCACCACGCGCAGCGAGGCCACCAGGAACCGGGCCCACTGCCTGCGGTAGTAGGTCACCCACAGCTCGGTCTCCAGGTTGCCGACCTTGGCCGGGTCGAACGACCGCAGCGCGCTGCCGCCGGGGCGGCGCGCGCCGGGGCGGCGCGGCAGCCGGGCGGTGTCGGCCGGCCGCTGGCTGTCGCCGGCCAGCCGGACCCCGAAGCCGCCGGCCGCGAGCCGGAGCAGCACCGGGCCGGGACGCACCAGGTCAGCTACCCGCCGGCCGCAGAGCTTCTCCAGCTGCGCGAGGCGGCGCGCGTAGCTGTCCGGGCCGGCCGCGCGGGCCTTGGACAGCTCCAGCGAGTTGGCCCACACCTTTTCGCGTGCCTCGCGCAGGAACCGCCGGGTGGCCACCCGGTTGGCCGGCTGCAGCACCCGGTCCTGCCAGGTCGTCGCCGGTTCGAGTTGCTGGAGCTCGACGTCCTCGGCGCCGACCCGGAGCGCGAGGACCTCGTCGATCACGCGGTGGTCGGCCTCCCGGCGGGCGCGCACGTCCGGGTCGCCGAACTCCGCGTCGGTGATCACGGCGAGCAGCGCCTGGGGCAGGTCGTAGTTGATGTGGGCGTTCATGCCCAGCAGCACGTGCCGCACCGGTGGGAGGTCCGGCTGGGCCGCGGCGGCGCGGAAGGCCACCGCCCACGGCTCGGGCACCGGGTCGCCGCGCCGGTCGGCGTCGAGGGCGTCCAGGTACAGCTGGGCGAAGGCGACGTCCCAGCGGTCCACCCACTCGTGGTCGGTGAACGCGCCGTCGCGCAGCGCCTCCGCCACCGCCCGGGTGGTGCGCAGGTAGGTGTCGTGGAACGCAAGCCTGCCGTCGCCGTCCCGGCGGAGTTCCTCCGCCAGGGCGGTCATCCGCTCGATCACGTCGTCAATGCCCATGGCCCCCCCGGGTGTTACGGCACCGCCGAGAGCTTAGGGCAAGTCAGAACAGCACGTACAGCTTGCGGATCGTCTCGTGGATCTGCCAGGTGCCGCGCCAGCCGCGCGGGAAGACCGCGGAGTCACCGGCGGCGACCTCCTGCGGCGTGCCGCCGTCCGGGGTCACCGTCATCCGGCCCGCCAGGATGTACACCGCCTCGTGCGTCCCCAGGGTCCAGTACGACGGCCCCGGGGTGCACTCCCAGACCCCGACCTCCTGGTCGCCATCGGACCACAGCACTGCGCCGGAGGTCTGCATCGGCGCTCCGGTGGCTTCGTCCAGCGGTCCCCAGTCTTCCAGCTCACCGGCGAGCGCGGCCGCGGCGGCGAAGGGGGAAGGGGAGGCGGGTGGGGTGCCGGGAGGGGCCTGTGTCATGGTCGGGTGTCCTCTCTGCAGATGGCGCGCCGGCCAGCGCCGCTGCCGCGCGGCCGGTCAGGTGACGGTGAGCTTGCCTGGTGCCTGGCCGGGTGCCATCTCAGGGAACGGCAGGGCGACCGGGTCGGCCGCCAGCTTGCTGTGCCCGTGCTCATCGAACCGGTCCAGGCCGAGCCTGGTGGTGTCCACCACGTCGCTGCCGCCGGTCAGTGCCACGTCGGCGGCGGCGCGAGCCACCCCCGGGCCCCACATCATCCCGGCGCCGCCCGCGCTGGCCACGGTGACCCCGGCCAGCGGCCCGTCCGGGCCTACCGCCGGGCCGATGATGGGCAGGTGGTCCGGGGTGTAGTCGATGGTTGCCGCCCAGACCCGGCGCAGGCCGAGGCCGGCGGTGGCGGGCACCAGGCTTTCCAGCCTGGTGCGCATCCTGGCCAGGTAGTCGAGGTCCACGCTGCGGTTCTCGCCCGGCGGCTCGTCCGGGTTGCTCATGCCGAACAGCAGGCCGCCCTCCTCCGGCCGCCAGTACAGCCCGGCGCTCAGGTCGAAGACCATCGGCACCCGGCCCGGGTGCAGGTCGGGGTGCTGCTCGGTCACCGCGACCTGGTGCCTGACCCCGCCCGCCGGGATCCGGACCCCGGCCAGGGCGCCCACCTGTGCCAGCTTCGGGCCGCCGGTGAGCACGACGAGGGGCGTGTGGACGTCGCCGTCGCTGGTCCGCACCCCGCGCGCGCGCCCGCCGCCGGTGGCGAGGCCGCGGAAGGCCACCCGTTCGGCGACGGTGACGCCGCTGCTCAGCAGCGCCACGGTGTAGGCGGCGACGTTGCGCGGCGGGCTGATGTACCCGTCGTCGGCGCAGAACGTGCCGCCCAGCGTCCGCCCCGGGGCCAGCGCGGGGTTGACCGCGTCCACCTCGTCCGGCTCCAGCCAGACCGCGCCGATGCCGAACTCCGCCTGCATGGCCAGCCGTTCCCGGGCGGCCACGACCTCGCCCGCGGTGAAGCACGGCAGCAGGTAGCCCTGGATGACGAAGCCCGAGTCGGTGCCCAGTTCGACGCGCTGGCCCAGGTAGAACCGCCGGGACCAGATGCCCAGCCGGACCGCCTCCGGGGTGCCCCCCTGCATCCGGACCACGCCAGCGGCCCGGCTGCTCGCGCCCTGGCCGAGCACGCCCTTCTCGACCAGGACGACCCGCTCCAGGCCAGCCCTCCGCAGGAAATAGGCGCACCACGCGCCCACGGTCCCGCCGCCGACGACAACCGCGTCCGCTGTACCCGGGAGGCTCGGTGAAGGCGTTGGCACGGGAACGATGCTGGCATAAACTGAACATTCAGTCAACCAGTTTGGCGACCGGCGCAGCCACAGGAGGAGCGATCCATGTACGGGCTGACGGAGTCCGACCTTGACATCCAGAAGCGCGCCGCGATGTTCGCGGACGAGCTGATCCCATTCGAGGTCACCGCCGAGCTGGCCGGCGGCGAGCTGCCCGCCGAGGTGACCGCGGCGCACGCCGCGCGGGCCAGGGAGCTTGGCCTGTGCGCCACCAACATGCCGGCCGAGCTCGGCGGCGGCGGCTGCACCACGCTCCAGCAGGTGCTGGTCGAGGAGCAGACCGGCCGGGTCACCAACGCACTCGGCTGGGTGGCCAGCACCCCCCCGTCCTGGCTGCCGGCGGTGGCCACCGCGGACCAGATCGAGCGGTACGTGCGCCCGGCCGTGCGCGGCGAGCGGGAGGAGTGCTACGCGATCACCGAGGAGGGCGCGGGCTCGGACGTGGCCGCGATCGAGGCGACCGCCCGCCGGGACGGGGACGGCTACCTGCTGAACGGCACGAAGTGGCACGTCACCTCCTATAACACGGCCGACTTCGCGTTCTTCCAGGGCAAGCTGGACCGCGGCGCGCACCACGGCGAGCACGCGATGTTCCTGGTGGACCTGCCCAGCCCCGGGGTCGAGGTGGTCCGCACGCCGGCGTACATGCACACGATCAGCCACCACCACCCGATCGTCTCGTTCACCGACGTCTACGTCCCCACGGGGAACCTGGTCGGCGCCGAGGGGGACGGCATGGCCTTCGCCTACGAGTGGTTCCGCTTCGAGCGGCTGATGGTGGCGGCCCGGTGCCTGGGCGCCGCCGCGCGGCTAACGGAGGAGATGACCGCGTTCGCCAGGGAGCGGCGGGCCGGCGGCCGGCCGATAAGCGAGTACGGCCTGGTCGCCGGGATGCTCGCGGACAGCCTGACGGAGCTGTACGCGGCCCGGGCGCTCATCTACGAGACCGCCCGGGGCATCGACCGGGGCACCGACGTGAAGGTCTCGCACGCCCAGTGCTCCATGGCGAAGCTGTACTGCTCGGAGATGGCCGGGCGGGTCGCCGACCGGGCCGTCCAGGTGTTCGGCGGGCGCGGGTACATGCGGGAGAACGTGGCCGAGCGGTTCTACCGCGAACTGCGGGTGGAGCGGATCTGGGAGGGCACCAGCGAGGTCCAGCGCGCGATCATCGCTGGCCAGATGGTCAAGCGTGGGCCCGCAGCACTGGCCTGATGCCCCACGGCGTGGGACGTTGCAACCCACGAGCCTGCAACTAGATGATCCTCATCATGCCAAGACGCATGATGCGAATCACGGGAGCGGCGGCGGCCGGGCTGGGCGCGCTGGCCGTGCTGAGCGCGCTGGCCACGCTCGGCGCCGAGGGCTCCGCGGCCGGGGCGGCGGGCACGCAGCCCCGCGGGGTGCGGCTGCCCGTGGCGACCGCCTACGTTGCCAACGCCAGGTCGGACACGGTCACCCCGATCAACACGCTCACCGGGGCCCGTGGCCCGGCGATCGTCGTGCGCGGCGGCCCCGCGCAGGTCGCGGTCACCCCGGACGGGACCACCGCGTACGTGGCCAGCCAGAGCCAGGGCCTGGTGACCCCGATCGACACCCTCACGGACGTGGCCGGCCCGGCGATCAAGGTAGGCACGGACTCGGAGTTCGTCGCGATCACGCCGGACGGCAGGACCGCCTACGCCGCCAGTGCGGGACCCGGCACGGTGACCCCCATCGACACCGCCACCGGCGCCCTCGGCACGCCGATCCCGGTCACCGCGGGCCCGGACTTCATCGCGCTCACCCCGGACGGCAGGACCGCCTACGTAGCCAGCGCGCCCTCGTTCACCGCCCCGGGCAGCGTGACCCCCATCGACACGGCCACCGGCACCGCGGGCAGGCCGATCAAGGTCGGTGTGGAGCCCGTGGACATCGCGATCACGCCCGACGGCGCGAGGGCCTACGTGGTCAACTCCCTCTCAGGCACGGTGACCCCGATCGACACCGCCACCAACACGGCCGGGCCGCCGATCCGGGTCGGCGGGAACCCCTGCCAGGTCGCGATCACCCCGGACGGCAGGACCGCCTACGTCACGAACGGGAAGCGCACCGGTTCGGTGACGCCGATCCGCACCAGCACCGGCCGCCTGGGCAAGGCGATCGACGCGGGCGAGTTCAGCTGCGAGATCGCGATAACGCCGGACGGCAGGACCGCCTACGTCTCCGCGTTCACCGGGACGTCGCCCGGGGGCCTGACCGGCATCGTGACGCCGGTCAGGCTGCCGTCCGGCAGGCCCGGTACCCCGGTCACCCTCGGGCGGCTCACCGGGGCCACCGACATCGCGATCACCCCGGACGGCACCACGGCCTACGTCGTCGCGCTGAAGAAACTCCCGCGCATGCCGGGGATCGTGGTCCCGATCAGCACCCTGACCGGCACCCCCGGCCGGGTGATCCGGGTGGGCGACGAGCCGCTGAGCATCGCGTTCACGCCGTGAGCCGGGTCAGCCCACCCGTTCGGGTATGCCGGCGGTCCAGGCACGCCCGCCCTGGTAGCCACGGGCCACCATGGTGACGAACTGGTAGACCGCCTCCTCCTCCGGCGCCAGCGGCCCGGGCGCGGCGTGCGGAGAACTGAGCCCCCGCTGGACCGATTCGCACGCACGCCAGTCCTGCCGGTTGGTGATGTCCCAGAACTCGACGGCGTACCCCGGGTCGAACCCGGGACTGGCCAGCGACTCGGGCGCGAACGCCCAGGTGCACTCGATCTTGGTCCGGTTGGCCGCCAGCGGGATCATCTTGTGGACCATCGCGTAGTCCGGGTGCAGGCTCAGCAGCAGGTTGGGGAAGATGCCCACGTAGAGGACCGTACGGAGCCCCGTCGCGCCCAGGCCGCGGAGCGCGGCCCCCGAACTCGTCCCGTCCAGGGACATGGTCGCCATGCCGTCGCGCAGCTCCATCCACCCGCCGATCCAGACGCCCGGAGCCGAATAGTTCTTCCCGCTCCTGGGCGGGCTCACCTTGCACAGCTGCGGGTGGATCGCCGGGCAGTGGTAGCACTCGTGGTAGTTCTCGGTGAGGATCTTCCAGTTGGCCGCCGCGTCGTAGTCGTGCTGCCCGGCCACCACCAGCCGCTCGATCTCATAAGGCGCGACGTGCTCATCCAGGCTGCCCAGGCAGTCGGCGAGCGGGCCCGACCTGCCCGACTCGTCCACGAACACCAGGCCGTGCCACTCGGTGGCCGGCAACTCGGCCAGGCCCCACTCGGCGGTCACGAAACCCGGCTGGCCCTTGAAGCTCGCGGCCGCGCGCAGGTTCCCGTTCAGCCCGTAGGTCCAGGAGTGGTACGGGCAGATGATCACATTCTGCTGCGCGGACGCCCCGCACGGCAGCAGTTCGTGGCCCCGGTGCCGGCAGGTGTTGGCGAACGCGTGCAGCACGCCTTCCTCGTCCCTGGCCAGCAGCACGCCGGCCGTGCCCAGGGGTTCGGCCCGCATGTCGCCCGGATCGGCCACCTGGTCGCTGCGGCACACGTACACCCAGCCGCCGCCAAACGTATGCCGCTTCTCCCACTCGAACACCGCCGGATCGACGTACGCGGCCGGGGGCAGCATCCGGCTTTCCCCGAACGGCAGCAGCGCCTGCGCCACGGCCGCGGGGTCGAGAGGGGCAGGGGGGCACAACGTTTGACTGATCATACAGTCAAGCCTAAGCGGCGGGCGGCGGGCTGTCCAGGCGGCGTATCCCCGCGGCAGCGACGCCGCCCCAGGCCGCGCCCGCTATCCTGACCGCTGCGTCACCAATGCTTGACGTCATCAAAAGGATTCCTGTGCCATACGCAACGCCCCCCGCCGGCCTGATGCCGGTCGTTGATGCGGAACCGCCGCCGATGGTCTCTATGGCCCCCGGTGGCAGGTACCTCGCGCTCGTCCACCACGCGGCCCACCCGGAAGTCGCCATGCTGGCCCGGCCCTACCTGGCGCTGGCCGGGCTGCGGATCGACCCGCGGCTGCGGGCGCGCCGCCGGCTGCGCCGCGCGGGCAGGCTGTCGGTGGTCCGGATCGCCGACGGGGGGGAGCGGTTCCTTGCGCTGCCCGACGGGGCGCAGGTCGGCTCCACGGCGTGGGCGGCCGACGGGCGCCGGTTCGCGTTCACCGTGGACCGCCCCGACGGGGCCGGGGTGTGGGTCGCGGACGCCGAGACCGGCGAGGCCGCGGAGTTGCCCGGCCTGCTGGTGTGCGACGTGCTGGGCGGGGACCCGGCCTCCGGCGGCGGGACGCTGAGCTGGTCCCGCGACGGCCGGTCGCTGCTCGTGCTGGCCTGCCCACCGGGCAGCCCCGTGCTGCCGGAACAGGCTGCCGAGCCACGGCTGGAGGAGACGGCGGGCAAGCGGTCGCAGCTCGCGACGTACCAGGACCTGCTGCGCACGCGCACCGACGAGGACCGCTTCGAGCTGCTGGCCACCTCGATCCCGTGCCGGGTGGACCCGGTCAGCGGGGAGCGCGCCGACCTCGGGCCGCCAGGTCTGTACTACACGTTGCAGGACTCCCCTGATGGCACGCACCTGCTGGTCCAGCGGCTGCGGCGGCCGTTCTCGTTCCGCGTGCCGTGGGTGTGGTTCACCCGCGGCACCGAGGTCTGGGACGCCGGCGGCGGCGCCCGCGCGGTGATCGCGGACCAGCCGGTCAGCGACGAGGTGCCCCGGCAGGGCGTGCCCCTGGGCCCCCGCCTGACCAGCTGGGAGGAGCGCGCACCGGCCAGCCTGGCCTGGGTGGAGGCGCTGGACGGCGGCGATCCGGTGGCCCCGGCCGAGTTCCGCGACCGGGTGTTCCGGCTCGCCGCGCCCTTCGGCGGCGCGCCGGAGCAGGTGTTCGACGTGCGGCACCGCTGCCTCGGGTGGTACGACCTCGACGCGCCGGGCCAGGTGCTGATGCTCGAGCACGACCGCGACCGCCGCTGGCTGACCACGTGGTGGTGCGACCTGAACGCGCCGGAGCGCAACCGGGCGGTGTTCGACAGGTCGGTGGACGACGCCTACGGCGACCCCGGTACGCCGGTCCGGGTGACGAACCCGGACGGCTCGCAGACCGTTCTCGGCAACGGGACGGCCATCTACCTGCGCGGGGAAGGCGCCACCCCGGAAGGGAAACGGCCGTTCCTGGGCCTGTTCGACCTCGCCACCGGCACCGAGGCCCGGGTGCACGAGAGCCCGCCCGGCGGCACCGAGTACGTGCTCGGCTTCGCCGCGGGCGGCCGGGACGAGGTGGTGCTCTGGCACGAGAGCCCCGCCGAGCCACCGAACCTGCTCGTGGCGGGCCTCGGCGGCGGCGAGGCCCGCCCGCTGACCAGTTGGCCGGACCCGCACCCGCAGCTCACCCGCGTCAGCAAGCGACTGTTTACGCACGACCGCGGCGACGGGGTGACCCTGTCCGGGATGCTGTACCTGCCGCCGGGGCACGACCCCGCCGCGCACGGCCGGCTGCCGCTGGTGATCTGGGCGTACCCGTACGACTTCGGCAGCGCGGACACGGCCGGCCAGATCAGGGCGGACAGTTTCGAGTTCACCCGGCTCAGCGCGCTCGGCCCGGCGGTATTCACGCTGCGCGGCTACGCGGTACTGGCCGACGCCACGATGCCGGTGATCGGTGACCCGGAGACGATGAACGATACCTACCTCGAACAGGTCACGGGCGCCGCCGAGGCGCACATCCGGGCGCTCGACGAGGCGGGGCTCATCGACCCGGCCCGGGTCGCCGTCGGCGGGCACAGTTACGGCGGGTTCATGACGGCGAACCTGCTCGCGCACACCACCGCGTTCGCGGCCGGGATCGCCCGCAGCGGCGCCTACAACCGCACCCTCACGCCGTTCGGGTTCCAGACCGAGCGGCGCAGCTACTGGGAGGCCACCGAGATCTACGACCGGGTCTCGCCGTTCCGCTTCGCGGACCGGATCACCGCGCCGCTGCTGCTGATCCACGGTGAGCAGGACGGCAACTCGGGAACCTTCCCCATCCAGTCGGAACGGCTGTTCCAGGCGGTCCGCGGTAACGGCGGCACCGCGCGGCTGGTGATGCTGCCGCACGAGGGCCACGGGTACCTCGCCCGGGAATCGGTCATGCACGTGCTCGCCGAGGAACTCGACTGGCTGGAGCGCTGGGTCGGCCCGGGACGGGGTGCGCCCAGCGCACCGGCGTGAACCCGGGCGTCGTCGGCGCCGTCTTCGCGGTCATCTTCCTTGGCGAATTGCCCGACAAGACCATGTTCGCCTCGCTGGTCATGTCCACCCGCGGGTCGCCCGGCGCGGTCTGGCTCGGCTCCGCCGCGGCATTCCTGATCCACGTGGCGATCGCCACCACCGCCGGGACCGTCGTGTTCCACCTGCTGTCGCCGCGGGCCTTGGGCGGGGTGGTGGCGGTCATCTTCCTGGCCGGCGCCGGGATCGCGGCCAACGAGGCCCTGCGGGAGCACCGCCACCGGGACCAGCCGGAACCCCCGCCGGTGCCGCCGTTGCGCCCGGGCCGGACCGTGGCCACCGCGTTCGCGGTCATCTTCGTCGCAGAATGGGGCGACCTGACCCAGTTGCTGACCGCCAACCTGGCCGCGCGCTACCACTCGCCGCTGTCGGTCGCGGCCGGCGCGACCCTGGCCCTGTGGGCGGTTTCCGCGCTCGCCGTCACCGGCGGCCGGTGGCTGTGCAGGCTGGTCCATCCCGTCCTCATCAGGGCCCTGACCGCGGTGCTGCTGGCCGGGCTCGGCGGTTACACGGCCTGGATCGCCCTTCGCTGACCCCCGGGCCCCCCGCACCACCGCTACGAAATCGTGATATGCGACATCGTAGAATCGGGGCGGTCCATATGCTTGACCGGCGTGAGAGGCCGCCAGCCCAACCCACGCGGGGAATCGCTCACCGCACGGCAGAAGCGCGTGTTCGCGATCGTGGGCGGGCTGCTCATCGTGCTCGCGGCCGGGGCCGGCGTGTGGGCGGCGGTGAGCCCGGGCAGCTACGGCCGGTCCAGCCACGGGTGTGTCAACGTCGTCGAGCCGAGCAGCACCGGCGGCGCGGTGCTGCACCAGTGCGGGAGCGCCGCACGGGTGCTGTGCCGCGGCGCGTTCGCCCACCACAGCAAGCTCGACCTGCTGACCCGCCCCCAGTGCCGCCTCGCGGGCTTCGGCCCTGGCTGAATCGTGCCCATCATGACTCCCTCCCGCCCGGCCGGCTCCCGCCCTGCCGGCCGGCCAGGGCCAGCAACTGGGTGAGGGTGTGCTCGAAGGTCTGCTGCGGGCGGTACCCGAGGATGGTGTGGATCTTGCCGGTGCGGCACCGGCTGCGGATCGGCTCTTGCGGCGGCGGGGCCACCGGCCGACCGAGGGCGGCCATCAGCGGGACGAAGAACTCGCTGAGCGTCACGTTGCGGTCCACGGCCAGGAACGCCTGCCCGGCCGGCCCGCGCTGCGGCACGCGTCGGCGTTGCAGGTCACCACGTTCGGGTGTTTCGCCGGGACGGTGGCCACACTCCCGTTCACGGGGCAGTTGGTGTCCCCAGGCCGCGTCCGCCCCGGCGAGCGCGGTGCTCATGGTCGTGTACCTGGGCGTGGTCCCCACCGCGCTGGCGTTCACGACCTGGGCCTACGCGCTGACCCGCACCTCAGCGGGCAAGATGGGCGCGACCACGTACGTCGTACCGGCCATCGTCGTGCTGATGTCCTGGGCGTTCCTCGGCGAGACCCCGCGGCCGCTGGCCTACCTGGGCGGGGCGCTGTGCCTGGGCGGCGTGGCGGTCTCCCGGGGCCACGCCCGGCTGGCGTCACCGGCGTCACCGGCGGGCGTCACGGCTGGGATGACGACGAGATCGACCGCCGACGGCGGCGCCGTCCACGGCGCCCACCCAGAAGCAGGCGGCCTCCCGTTCATGAAGTCTCCAAAGGCCCGGACACAATTCGTCGTAACGGACGTTGCGCGGAGGAGTTGATCAATAAGACGTGATCATGGCGTTTGGCCCACCGGTGGGCCAAACGCCATGATCACGTAGGAGTTGAGCCAAGCACGCTTGGCCGGTCCGGGGTACACGGACACCTCCAACAATGCTCACGGTGTCCCCTGAGCACTCTTGGAGGTGGCGGGAATCGAACCCGCGTCCTTCGGTACATCACCAGGGCTTCTCCGGGCGCAGCCTGCTGTGGTTTTCTCAGCCCCGGCGGTCTCGCAGGCGAGCCGCCGCCGGGCTCAGTCGCTGTTAGGTGTCCCGCTCATCCCCGCGACCGGGCTGAGCGGTGGATCCTCCTAGCTGATGCCAGGCACCGGGCCGGAGGCTCTCCCGGGCTGACAACCTCTAACTCGCGTTAGGCCGCGAGGGCGAGGTGAGTGCGCTTAACATTGGCACTTATAAGGTGCGGTCACAGGTTTTACGAGGTTATGTCCGCCGTCCTCGGCCCGCTTCTCCTGGATCAACTACCAAAGTCGAAGCCTGTCACCCCCGTGTTCAGTTGTGTGGTGAGCCCCTGGGCCTGTCCGGCCCAAGCCTTCACTGCTTGTTCACGCTACCGTGCCAACGCGCGACGGCCAACTCCCATTCCCGGAGCGGGCAGCACGGCCGGTATGCGGGCATAAGAATGCCCCCGTGGGCGCTGGCGGTGGCCGAAACGCACCCACGGGGGCTGACCGGCAGGGTCGGGGCCGGTCAACGCCCGGGCCTCCCCCGAGATGAGGCCCGGTTCTCATCACGACGACTGGGCCGCAACCCCCCAAGCGGCACTCAGTCACTTGATAAGACGCCGCTTGGTAACCGAATGGTTGCTCGGAGTGAAAAAAATTGGACGAGTTTCTTTGCGCCCGCCAACGGCGGGCCTGACCCAGCCAGAAAGGGGCGGTCAGCGGCCGGGGGCGGAGCGCAAGAAAACACCGCCCGCCAACGCGCGGCGGGCCGCAACCCGAAGACCGGCGGTCAGCGGCCGGGGGCGGAGCGCAAGAAAACACCGCCCGCCAACGCGCGGCGGGCCGCAACCCGAAGACCGGCGGTCAGCGGCCGGGGGCGGAGCGCAAGAAGCTGGCCGCCAACGGCGTGGCCGACACCTGGGGTGACCCGCTGAACTCCACGATGGCGAAGGCCATGTCACCGCGGTACCCGACGAACCAGGTTGCCCACCTCTGGCGCCTGCCGGAGGCCAGCGGCGTGGTGCCAACCTGGCCGTACACCGGATGCCCGCTGACGTCCGCGCCCCGTGCGGCACCCGAGCGCACCGCCGCGCGCATCATGGCGCGCAGGCTGGCCAGGGTGGTGTCGGCGAACGGGGTCTGCCGGGACACCCGCGCGTCGGGTGGCCGGGTCACCAGCGACGGCTGGTGCCAGGTGCCGGTGGCCACCTGCGCGGCCACTTCGGCCATCGTCAGCGGGCTCACCTTGACATTCCCCTGGCCGATGGTGGCGGCGGCGAGTTGCGCGACGCCGCTGGAGGTCCCGACCGACCCGGAGAACCCGGGCAGCGGCAGCTGCCACTGCCGGCCGAAGCCGAACCCGGCGGCCGCCTTGCTGAGCTCCGCGGGGCTCAGCTTCTGCGACAGGCCGGCCAGGGCGTTGGCACACGACTGGGCGAAGTCCGCCGCGAGCGTGGCGCTCTGATCCGTTTTGGCCAGGGGCACGTTGCGGAAGCTGTGTCCGCCTACCGAGTTGACCGGGGTGCACGGGATCGGGGTGTTCACGGCGACGCCCTTGGCGAGCAGCGCCTCGGTGGACACGATCGTGAACGCCGCCCCCGGCGGGTACTGCCCGTTCAGCGGCTTGATCGACGGTATCCCGTGCGCCTTGTGGTCGGCGACGGCCAGGATTCGCCCGCTGGACGCCTGCAGCGCGACGATGGCCGCCGAGCCGGGCGCGCCGGCGACCGCACGCGCGGCCGCCTGCTGGACACCGGCGTCGATCGTGGTGCGCACGGACGCGGGGTCCCGGCCCCGCCAGGTCTTCAGCACCCGCACCGTGCGGCCGCTGGCGGTCTCGGCGACCACCTCCGTCGTCGGGGTCCCCGCCAGGTAGGACTGGTAGCGCGACTGCAGGCCGGACAGGCCGACGGTGGCCCCCGGGCGGTAGGCGATGCCCGCGTTGCGCAGCGCGGGGGAGGCTTCCGCGCCCACCGAGCCCACCACGGCCGGGGCGATGCTGTTGAACAGCAGCACCCGCCGCCTCTTGACGATCAGGCCGTGGACCTTCCTGATCCGGCGGGCGATCTCGTGGTAGTCCGCGGGCCGGAACGTCACCAGTTCCAGGAACGGCCGGCGCGGCGCCGCGAGGATCCAGCCGAGCACCTCGGACGGCTCGATCCCGGTGACCCGGCCGAGGCCGTCGGCGGTGGCCGCCGCGTCCTTGAGCCGGTAGGGGACCACCCCGACCACGTCGGCGGTGGAGCGCACCTGGAGCGGCTGACCCTCGGCGTCCAGGACCGGCATCCGGTGGCGGGTGGTGGAGATCACCGCCAGCCGCAGGCCCGGGCGCAGGCCGGGGTTGATGACGCTGGGGCTCCAGACGATCTTCCAGGTCTGCCCTGTCCGGCGCAGCGTGAAGCGCCCGCCGTACATCCACGGGGCCCCGTCCTGCCCCAGGTCCACCGAGGCGGTAAAGCGCGCCGTGGCGACGTCGCCGGACTGGCTGATCGGCCCCATGTTCAGGTAGAACGCGGCCGCGTCGAGCCGGCTGTAGGCGCTGGCCAGTTCGCTGGTCACCGCGGCCACGTCCCCCGTGGTCAGCGCCGCGGCCGCGGCGTAGGAGCGCTGCTGCCAGTCGAGCAGGAACTGCTGCACGGTCGGCTCGGCGGACGGCGAGGACCACAGCCCGCCGGTGACCACCACGGTGCCGAAGCCCAGCACCAGCACGGCGATGACCACCCGCAGCGGTGACAGCCGGGCGCGGAAGCCGCCCACCCGCCTGACCGCGGCGCTCGCGGCGCGCCCGGCAACCGCGGCACGCCCGGAGCCGGCGGCGCCGGGCGCAGCCGCAGCGTGCGCTCCGCGCTTACGCGTGGACGCCATGACCGACTCTCTCGCTATCCTCGCCGCCGGTGAGCACGCTGGACCTCCCTGGCAGCATCGCGTTGTGCCAGGTCCTGGCGTTTATCGTAAGTCCGCTTGCCGCGGGCCAGCGCCAGTTCGACCTTTGCCCTCCCGCCGGAGAAATACAGCGAGAGCGGCACAAGAGTGAAGCCGCGCTCCGCCATGTTGCTTGCGAGCTTGTCGATTTCCTTCCTGTGCAGCAGCAGCTTACGGGGGCGCCGGGGCTCGTGGTTGGTCCACGTGCCCTGGGCGTATTCGGGAATGTGCACTCCGTGAAGCCACATCTCCCCGTCAGAGATTTGCGCGTATCCGTCGGTGAGGGACGCCCGGCCGGCCCGCAGCGACTTCACCTCGGTGCCGGTGAGAACGATGCCCGCCTCGACGACATCCTCAATGTGATAATCGTGCCTCGCCCGCCGGTTGCGGGCAATCACCGTGCGTTCTGCCCTGCCCCGCTCTTTCGCGCCGGCCGTCGCCGCGGCGTGGCGCCGGCGCGCCTTCACGCCCGCAGGTAGCGCCGCAGCGTGAGGAAGGAGGTGGCCCCGCACAGGAGCACCCCCATCACCATGGCCAGCACGATGACCTCGACGAGATCGGCCGCGGACAGCTCCACGTTGTAGGGGAAGTACTGCTGCAGCGAGTCCAGGCCCAGCGTCTTGACCGCGACCAGCAGGCCGGCCGCGATCAGCCAGCCGACCAGCCCCGCCAGGATCCCCTCCACCAGGAACGGCAGCTGCACGTAGAAGTTCGAGGCGCCGACCAGGCGCATGATCGACGTCTCCCGGCGCCGGTTGAAGGCGGACAGCCGGATCGTGTTGGCCACCAGCAGCACCGCGGCGATGATCAGGATCACGGCGATGACCACGACCGCGTTCCGCGCCCCGTCCAGCAGCGCGTAGAACTTGGACAGGATCGAGGCGTCGTCGACCACCTGGTCCACGCCGGGCCGGCCCGACGCCACACCGGCCACGATGCTGTAGTCCGCCTGGGCGTTGACGAGCTTGACCTGGAACGAGTCCGGGATCTCGGACTTGGTGACCAGGCTGGTGAACTGCGGGTCGCGGGAGAAGTCCTGCTTGAAGTGCGCGTACGCCTGCGCCTGGGACTCGTAGTAGACGTGCTCCACCTGGGGCAGCGCGCGCAGGTCCGCGGCGAGCTGGTTCTTCTGCGCCTGGGTGGCCGGGCCGTTCTGCCGGCACTGCGGGCTGACGCTGGTGCTGGTGCACAGGTAGATCGAGAGCTCGACCTTGCCCTGCCAGTAGGTACGGGTGTCATCCACCTGCTTCACGAACAGCAGCCCCGTGCCGAGCAGGGACAGGCTGATGGCGACCACGACGACGAGCGCGACGGTCATCGTCAGGTTGCGCCGAAGGCCCGTCCAGACCTCCTGGAGGACGAACTGTGCTCGCATAGTCGCTGATCCTCGGCAATCTCGCCCGTGTATTCCTGCGGTGAGCCGCCTGCGGCCGGGTCAGGGGCCGCTGGCCCGGTCAGTACGCCTGGCCGTACACCCCGCGAGACTGGTCTCGGACCACTTTGCCGTATTCCAGCTCGATGACCCGCTTGCGCATGGAGTCCACGATGGCGGCGTCGTGGGTGGCCATGACCACGGTCGTGCCGGTCCGGTTGATGCGGTCGAGAACCTTCATGATCCCGATGGAGGTGGCCGGGTCGATGTTCCCCGTGGGCTCGTCCGCCAGCAGGATCATGGGCCGGTTGACGAAAGCCCTGGCCACCGCGACCCGCTGCTGCTCCCCGCCGGACAGTTCGTCGGGCATCCGCTCGTGCTTGCCCTCCAGGCCGACCAGGTCGATCACCTCGGGGACGACCTTGCGGATGAAACGGCGGGGCTTGCCGATCACCTGGAGCGCGAACGCGACGTTCCCGTAGACGTTCTTGTTCGGCAGCAGGCGGAAATCCTGGAACACGCAGCCAATACGCCGGCGCAGGTAGGGCACCTTCCAGTTGGTGAGCCTGGCCAGGTCCTTGCCCGCCACGTGGATCCGGCCCTCGGTGGGCCGCTCCTCCCTCAGGATCAGCCGCAGGAAGGTGGACTTGCCCGAGCCGGAAGGGCCCACCAGGAAGACGAACTCGCCCTTCTCGACGTCAAGGTTGACGTTCTCCAGCGCCGGGCGGCTCTGGTTCGGGTACGTCTTCGTGACGTTGTCGAAGTGGATCACAGGCCCATCACACGCACTCGGCAGAAATAAGGACGATGCAGGACGGGAAACCGGCCGGCCACCACTACCTGGCCTTCCCTTGGCCCCTGCCCGGTTTGGCACTGGACAGTCTAGGGGGGAAACTAGCTTGAGGCGTGCAACACTGACTAAGAGGCTGTTTGGGCTTGAGTGGCGCCCAGCCACCACCGCCCAGAGGGGACCGCGATGAGCTGCGAACACCTGATCTGCGCGAACTGCGCGTCCCCGGTGGTGGAAGCTCGCTGCCCGGCCTGCGCCGCGGCCCGGGCGCACGTGCATCACCACGGCCCCGGGCTCACCCTGCCGCTGACCGCCGCCGCGCTGGTTGCCCTGGTGCTGGTGCTGATCGTCCTTCAGCTCACACACTGAGCTCCACCACTGTTCAGGCGCCCGAAACGCCCGCTTTGCTGGCCGCCCCGTCCTTTCCGTCCTCGCCGTGGGTGCGCAGCCAGCGGATCTCCGCCTCGATGAAGTCGTCGATGTCGCCGTCCAGCACTCCCCCGGTGTTCCCGGTCTCCAGGCCGGTCCTGACGTCCTTGACGTTCTGGTAGGGGTGTAGCACGTAGTTGCGGATCTGGGTGCCCCAGCTGCTGGTCGTCTCCCCGCGCAGGTTGGCCATCTTGGCCTCCTGCTCCTCGCGCTTGCGCTCGAGCAGCTTGGCCTTGAGCACCGCCATGGCGGTCGCCTTGTTCTGCATCTGGCTGCGCTCGTTCTGGCAGGAGACCACGATCCCGGTCGGCAGGTGAGTGAGCCGCACCGCCGAGTCGGTCGTGTTCACGCCCTGCCCGCCGGGCCCGCTGGACCGGTAGACGTCCACCCGGATCTCGTCCTCGGGGATGTCGATCTGGTCGTCCTGCTCGACCACGGGTATCACGTCCACGCCGGCGAAGGAGGTCTGGCGGCGGCCCTGGTTGTCGTACTTGGAGATGCGGACCATGCGGTGCGTGCCGTGCTCTCCGCGCAGCGTGCCGTAGGCGTAGGGGGCCTTGACCACGAACGTGGTGGACTTGATCCCTGCCTCTTCCGCGTAGGAGGTGTAGTAGATCTCCGTCGGGTACCCGTGGCGCTCGGCCCACCGCAGGTACATGCGCTGCAGGTTCTGTGCGAAGTCCGCGGCGTCGGCACCACCGGCCTGCGCGTTGATCGAGATCAGAGCGTCCCGGGAGTCGTACTCGCCGGACAGCAGGGTGCGGATCTCGAGCTGGTCGATCTCTTTGCGCAGCGCGGCCAGGTCGCGGGCCGCCTCCTGGCGCGTGGGCTCGTCATCCTCCTGATCGGCCAGCTCGAACATCACCCGGGTGTCGTCCAGGCGCCGGTGCAGCTGGGCCAGCCTGCCCAGCTCGCCCTCCAGGTAGGAGAGCCGCCTGGTGACCGCCTGCGCCCGTTCCTGGTCGCCCCAGAGGCCGGGGTCGGCGGCCTGTTCCCTGAGCTGGCCTGCCTCGCGCTCCATCGCGTCCGGGTTGAGGACGGCTTCCACGTTTCTGAGCTTGGACGACAGTTCCGAGAGCTCGCTTGCCGGGTCGGTGCCTGTCATGGCGGAAAGCCTACGCGAGGACTCCGGGCTTGCCGGACGATCGGTAACCTGTACACCCGCACGCCTCAAGAATGTACCGGCGGCGCACCGGACGCAACGAGGCCGCGCACGGCCCGGACCGCCACGGACAACGTGGCCAGCGTGGAGCGCTCGGTCTCCCAGATCTCGGTGAGGGTCTGGGCGGTGCGCTGCACGGCCGCGTCGTCCCGCTGCGCCCATTCGGCCAGCCGCTGCTCCGCGCTGCCCGGGCCGGTGGCCTTCAGCACGTCGCGGGTGAGGGCGGCGTGCGCGGCGTACAGGTCGTCCCGGAGGGTACTGCGGGCCATGGTGTTCCAGCGGTCGTCCCTGGGCAGCGCGACGATCGCGTCCCGGAGCCGGGCGATCTGCAGCCGGCCACCCAGCGCGAAGTAGATCTGCGCGGTCTCGATGACGTCGCTGCCGGTGTCCGCGGCCACGTTCACGATGTCGAACGCCGAGTAGGCAGGGACCATCGCGGCCACCCGCTCGGCCAGGGCAGGGGGCACCTCGCGGGCCACGGCCGCCTCCTGGCGCTCGGTGAACGTGACCAGCTCCCGCCCGCTCAGCAGCTTGGGCAGGCTCGCGCCGACCGCGCGCACCCCGTCGGCGAAAAAGTCGATGGTGGCCTGGATGTCGAACGGTGGCCGCTGGTTCTGCAGCAGCCAGCGGACCGCGCGCTCGGTGAGCTTGCGGCCCTCGAGCAGCAACGAGATCTGGGTGGCCACGCTCACCTGGCCGTCCAGCCGCTCCACCTGGGCCCAGAACTCCGCCATGTCGCAGGTCTCGCGGGCGACCAGCCAGGCGCGGGTGATCTCCGGCACCGACGCGCCGGTCTCCTCGTTCGTCCGGAACAAGAATGTGGTGCCGCCCCGGTTCACCATGTCGTTGACGACGAGCGTGGTCACGATCTCCCGGCGCAGCGGGTGCAGGTCCATCTCGTCGGCGTAGGCGGCCTGGAGCGGCCCGGGGAAGTAGGACGTCAGGACCGACCGGAGGAACTTGTCGTCGGGGACCGAGGAGTCCTGCACCTCCTGCACCGCGGAGATCTTCGCCTGGGCCAGCAGGACCGCGAACTCCGGCACGGTCAGCCCCAGCCCCGCGGACCGGCGCTCGGCGATCTCCTTGTCCCCGGGCAGCGAATCCAGCCGCCGCCCGATCCGGTGCTCTCGCTCCAGCCTGCGCAGGTAGCGGGAGTGCACGTGGAGCATCTGCGCCGCCTGGGCGCCCGCGGCGGCCAGCGCCCGGTTCTGGTCGTAGTTCTGCCGCAGCACCAGCGCGGCGACATCGTCGGTCATCGCGTGCAGCAATTCCCCGCGGGCGGCGTGGGTCAGCTCGCCGCGGTTGACCCTGGGCTGGAGCAGGATCTTGATGTTGACCTCGTGGTCGGAGGTGTCCACGCCGGCCGAGTTGTCGATGAAGTCGGTGTTGACCAGGCCGCCCGCCAGGGCGTACTCGATCCGGGCGGCCTGGGTCAGCCCCAGGTTGCCGCCCTCGGCCACCACCTTGGCGCGCAACTGGGTGGCGTCGATGCGGACGGCGTCGTTGGCCCGGTCCCCGGCGTCGGCGTCGGTCTGGTTGCTCGCCTTGACGTAGGTGCCGATCCCCCCGTTCCAGAGCAGGTCCACCGGAGCGGCCAGGATGGCCGAGATGAGCTGGTCCGGCGCCATCGCGTGGACCGACTCGCCGAGCCCCAGCACCTGGCTGGCCTGTGGGGACACGGGGATCGACTTGGCGGTGCGCGGCCACACCCCGCCGCCGGCCGAGATCAGCGCGCTGTCGTAGTCCGCCCACGAGGAGCGGGGCAGCGCGAACATCCGCCGGCGTTCGGCGAGGCTCGCCGCGGCGTCCGGCGCGGGGTCGAGGAAGATATGGCGGTGGTCGAACGCGGCGACCAGCAGGGTGTGCTCCGACAGCAACATGCCGTTGCCGAACACGTCACCGGACATGTCGCCGATCCCCGCCACGGTGAACTCCGTGGCCTGCGGGTCGACGCCGAGGGTGGCGAAGTGGAACTTCACCGACTCCCAGGCGCCGCGCGCGGTGATGCCCATCTTCTTGTGGTCGTAGCCCTCGGACCCCCCGGAGGCGAACGCGTCGCCGAGCCAGTAACCGTACGCCTGGGCGATCTCGTTGGCCGTGTCGGAGAACGTGGCGGTGCCCTTGTCGGCGGCCACGACCAGGTAGGTGTCGTCGCCGTCGTGGCGGGCCACCCCCGGCGGCGGCACCACGGTGCCGTCGTGCAGGTTGTCGGTGATGTCCAGCAGGGCGGCGATGAACGTCTTGTAGCAGGCGAGCACCTCGGCCTGGTAGGCCTCGCGGTCCGAAGGGTCGGGCAGCTGCTTGCAGACGAACCCGCCCTTGGCCCCCGACGGGACGATGACCGAGTTCTTCACCTCCTGGGCCTTGGCCAGCCCGAGAATCTCGGTGCGGAAGTCCTCGCGCCGGTCGGACCAGCGCAGCCCGCCCCGGGCCACCGGCGCGAACCGCAGGTGCACGGCCTCCAGCCGCGGCGAGTACACGAACGCCTCGAAACGGGGCCGCGGGTCCGGCAGTTCCGGCACGGCACCCGCGTCCAGCTTGAGCACCAGGTACGGCGCCCGGCCCAGGACGGCCGACGGCACCGGGGAAGGCGTATCGCGGAAATAATTGGTGCGCTGGGTGGCCAGGATCAGGCCGAGGTAGCTGCGCAGGATCCGGTCGTGGTCGAGGATCTCCACCTCGTCGAGCAGGCCGCGGAGCTCCTCGGCGATGGCCTCGCCGCGCTCGGCCGCGCCCCTGGCCCGCGCCGGGTCGAACCGGGACTCGAAGAGCCGGATCAGCAGGCGTGTCACCGGCACGTTGAAGGCGAGCACCCGCTCGATGTAGCGCTGGCTGAAGGTGATCCCCGCCTGCCGCAGGTACTTGGCGTAGGCGCGGAGCACGACGACCTGGCGCCAGGTCAGCTGGGCGTCGAGGACCAGGGCGTTGAAACCGTCGTCTTCGATCGTGCCCTGCCACAGCGCGCCCAGCGCGTCCTCGAACAGCGCCTTGACCGCGCCGGACGGCTGCATCGCGCCCGGGGCCACCGCCGGGAACTGGCCGGTGACCGGCTCGTTCCCGGCCGCGCCGACGCTGGTGCGGCGCAGGCCGAAGTCATAGATCCAGAACGCCGGCGCCGCCCTCCCGGCGAACTCGTAGGGGTGCTCGTCGACCACGTCCACGCCCATGTGCTGCAGGCGGGGCAGCACGTCGGTGAGCGTGATGGGCGTGCCGACCCGGTAGATGGTCAGCCGCCACACGCCGTGCCCGTCGCCGGTCGTGGGCTGGCCGCCCGCGTACCCCTCGGCCTCCCACAGGTCGAACGCGCTGCTCTCGCCGGAGGCCAGCAGGCTCTGCATGCGGATCAGATCGTTCACCGCGTACGAGGCCGGCACGTCGGTCTTGTACGTCTCGGGTATGGCCCCGGCGAACCGGGCGAGCAGCGCGCGGGCCGGGGCGTCGCCCAGCCTGCGCGCCGCCTCGGCGGCGAGGTCCTCGTCCCACGACCGCGCCGCGGCGACGATCTTGGCTTCCAGCTCGGCGGTGTCCACGTCGGCCAGGGAGATGCCCGGCTTTGCCCGGACCACCACCAGCAGCCGGGCCAGCGGGGACTCCCCCACCGTGGCGCTGTACTCGACGGTTTCCCCGTTCAGCGCCACGCGCAGGATCTCCTGCGCGCGCAGCCGCACCGCGGTGGTGTAGCGGTCCCGCGGCAGGTAGACCATGCAGGACATGAACCGGCCGTAGACGTCCCTGCGCAGGAACAGCCGGGGCCGCGGGTGGGACCGCAGGTGCAGCACCCCGAGCGCGATCGGGGTCAGTTCGTCCGCGGAGATCTGGAACAGTTCCTCGCGCGGGTAGCCCTCCAGGATCTCGGTCAGGTCCTTGCCGTCGTGGCTGTCCGGCGCGGCACCGCTGCGCTCCAGGACCTCAGCCAGCTTGCGGCGCAGCACCGGGATCCGGGCGATGCTCTCGTGGTAGGCCTCGTGGGTGTACAGGCCGAGGAAGCGGTATTCGCCGATCGGCTCGCCGTCCTCGTTGACCCTCTTGATCGCGATGTAGTCGAGGTAGCTGCGCCGGTGCACGGTCGAGCGGGAGTTGGCCTTCGTGAGGATCAGCCGCTGCGGGTCCTTGGCCCGGGCCCGTACCTCCGGCGGCAGCGCCGCGAACGAGGCGGACCCCTTCTTGTCGTGCCGCAGGATGCCAAGGCCGGTGCCCGGGACCGGCACCAGCGCCATGCCCTGCTCCCCCTCCACCAGGTCGTACTGGCGGTACCCGAGGAACGTGAAGTGGTTGTCCGCGAGCCAGCGCAGCAGGGCCTGGGTCTCGGCGGGCGGCTTGGGCCCCTCGGTTTCCAGCCGCTCGGTGAGCCGCAGCGCCGCCTCGGCCATCTTGGGGTAATCCTCCACCGCGACCCGCACGTCCAGCAGGATCCGCTGCAGGTCCTTCTCCAGCTCATCCAGCGACAGGCCCGAAGAGGTGTCGATCTCGATGTGGGTCCACGACTCGGCGATCTCGTCGTGCTGGTGCCTGGTTTCGCCCAGCGAGCCGACCACTTCCCACAGCGTCCCGGTGACGTCCCGGCGGACCAGGAGCTGCGGGTGGATGATGTGGAAGCTGTCCAGCCCGTGCCGGGTGAGCTCCATCGTGATCGAATCGACGAGGAACGGCATGTCGTCGGTGACGATGTCGACCGAGCCGCGCGACTCCTCCAGCGCCGAGCACATGCCGGCGGCGGTCACCTGCACGAGGGCGCGGCCCTGTGGGCGGTTGGCCGCCAGCCGGGCGTGGTCGGCCGCCACCCCGGCCATCCGGGCCGGCCCGGCTTCCACGAGTTCCTCGACCGGCATGTGCCGGTAGTAGGCGCGCAGGAACCGGCGCATGTCGCCGACTCCGCTGCCGCCCGGCTCGGCCGCCTTCGCCGCCAGGCCGGCGGCCTCGTCCAGCAGGCTGGACAGATCCGGTGCTTCCGGCATCACGCTCCCCAATCCACGACCGCCCTGCTACAAAGCTACAAATGATCCCGCAGTTCCCAGAGCAGCGGGTAGTAGCGCAGCGGCACCCTCTTGCGCAGGTACGGCGCCCCGGTCGAACCGCCCGTACCCGATTTCGTCCCGATCTGCCGTTCCACCATCTGCACGTGCCTGGCCCGCCAGAGCCCGGCCAGCTCATCGTGGGTGAGCAGGTCGTCGCCCAGCTCCCAGAGGTCGTCGTAGGTGGCCCGGTCCCCCGCCACGACGCGCAGCGACGCGAGGATCTCCGCATCGTCGCCGGTGGGCAGGCCGTGCGCGGAAAGCAGGGACACGTAAGCATCCCAGAGCGAGGGCTCGGACAGCCGGCGCAACAGCCGATCGCGCTCGGTTTCGGTGAGGGCGCGAAACCGGGCGAGGAAGGCGCGGTCCTTCACACCGGACAGAAACTCCAGCTCACGGTACTGCGCCGACTGGAAGCCGCTGGCCGGCGCGAGCCCCTCGCGGAACTCGAGAAAATCCTGCGGGGTCATGGTCTCCAGGATGTCCACCTGCGTGACCAGGAGCCGCTCGATGGCGTGGACCCGGCGGAGCAGGTGCCGGGCCCGCCAGGTCTCCCCGCCCAGCATCGCGTCGCGGACCGCTTCCAGCTCGTAGAGCACCTGCCGGAACCACAGCTCGTACACCTGGTGCACGGTGATGAAGAGCAGCTCGTCGTGGGCCGGCGGCTGCGACTGCGGCACCTGCAGGGCCAGCAGTTCCGGCAGGTGCAGGTAGCCGCCGTAGGTGAGCCGGCCGCCCTCCTCGCCGAAGCTGCGGCCCTTGGCGGTCACTTGCCGAACCACGCCAGCACCTCCGGGTTGGCGACGGCGTCGGGGTCGGCCGCGTCGGCGACCGGGGTGCCGAGCAAGATCTTGCGCACCGGGACCTCCAGCTTCTTCCCGGACAGGGTCCGCGGGATGCCGGGCACCTGGTGGATCTCGTCGGGCACGTGCCGGGGGGACAGCGCCGACCGCAGCGCCGTCTTGATCCGGCCGGCCAGTTCGTCGTCGAGCCCTGCGCCCTCGGCGAGCACCAGGTAGAGGATCAGCCGGCCCTCCGCGCCCAGCTGCCCGGTGTCCACGACCAGGCTGTCGGCCACCTCCGGGAGTTGCTCCACCACCCGGTAGAACTCGCTGGTGCCCATGCGGACGCCGCCGCGGTTCAGCGTGGCGTCCGACCGGCCGAAGATCACGCACCCCCCGTCGGGCAGCATGGTGATCCAGTCGCCGTGCCGCCACACCCCCGGCCAGGGGGAGAAGTAGCTCGCCCGGTAGCGGCTACCGTCCGGGTCGTTCCAGAACCCGACAGGCATGGACGGCATCGGCGCGGTGAGCACCAGTTCACCCACCTCCCCGGTGACCGCCCGGCCGGCCGCGTCGTACGCCTCCACCCTGGCGCCGAGGCAGGACCCGGCGATCACGCCCGCCCGGACCGGCAGCAGCGGGCACGGGCCCACGAACCCGGTGCACACGTCGGTGCCGCCGGAGTACGAGCCGAGCAGCAGGTCGCCGCCCACCCGCCGGTAGACCCAGCGGAACCCCTCCGGCGGCAGCGGCGAGCCGGTGGAGCCGATGCCGCGAATCCGCGACAGGTCGTCCTCGCGGCCGGGCGCCAGGTCCGCCTTGGCGCAGGCCAGCAGGTACGGCGCGCCGGTGCCGAAGTAGGTCACGCCGGTCTCTGCGGCCATCCGCCACAGCGCGCCGGTCTCCGGGTAGGTGGCGCTGCCGTCGTAGGCCACGACCGTCACCCCGGCGAGCAGGCCGCCGGCCAGGAAGTTCCACATCATCCAGCCGGTGGTGGTGTACCAGAAGAACACGTCGCCGGCAACGAGGTCCTGGTGCAGGCACAGCGCCTTGAGATGCTCGCACACGATGCCGCCGTGGCTGTGCATGATCGCTTTCGGCAGTCCGGTGGTACCTGAGGAGTAAAGAACCCACAAGGGGTGGCCATACGGCACGGCCTCGAACTCGAGTGCCTCGCCCGGCGTGCCCGGCAGCGACTCAAAGGCCAGCGTTTGCGGCCGCGGCCCCGCGGCGCCCTCGCCCCGGCGGCCGGCCACGACGACCGCGGCCAGGCCGGGCAGGGCCGCGGCGATGTCGGCGACCGCCTGGCTGCGGTCGAACTCCCTGCCGCCGTAGCGGTAGCGCTCGACCGCGAGCAGCACCTTCGGTGTGATCTGCGCGAACCGGTCGATCACGCTGGCCGGGCCGAAGTCCGGCGAGCAGGACGACCAGATCGCGCCGAGGCTGGCGGTGGCGAGCAGGCCGATCAGCGCGGCCGGGATGTTGGGCAGGTACGCGGCGACCCTGTCGCCCTTGGTCACCCCCAGCGCGCGCAGCCCGGCGCGGACCCGGGCCACCTCGGCGGCCAGTTCGCCGTAGCTCAGCGCGGTCTGGTTCCCGGCCTCGTCCCGGGCGATCACGGCGATCCTGCCGGGGTCCTCCGTCGCGGTGCGCAGCGCGTTCTGCGCGTAGTTGAGGGTGGCGCCGGGGAACCAGGCGACGTCCGGCATCGTGGTCCCGGTGAGCACGGGTCCGTCGCCCCGCTCGCCGATGATCCCGAAGTAGCTCCACAGCGAGTCCCAGAACGGGCCTGGCTCGGTGACCGACCAGCGGTGCAGTTCGGCGTAGGCACCGGGCCCGGTGCCGCCGCCGATGGTGATCCCGCGCTCGGCGGCGAGCCACCGGCGGTAGGCGGTGATCCGGGCCCGCTCCATCACTTCCGGGCCCGGCTGCCACAGGAGCTCACCGTAGTCGCGCCCCAGGGTGCCCGGCCTGACGTCGTTGTCGGACGGCATAGGCCCCAGCATCGGCCAGCGGACCGCATCCTCGCAACACGGCCCCGGTCAGCCCGTGCCTACCCGACCGGCCCGCCGGCCAGGTAGACGGCGACACCCAGGGCCGCCGCGCCGACGATGGCGGCCACCACGCCGCGCCGCAGCCCGATCAGCCAGCCGGACGCGAGCACCAGTACCCCGGCCTGCCACAGGTGCGCCAGGGCCGCCGTGAGCGGAATGGCCGCGCCGGCGATCGCGCCGATCGCGGCCGGGCCCGCCCCGGTGAGGAAGCTCTGCACCGCCGCGCTGCGGCGGAGCCGGTCGAAGTACCGCGCCCCGCCGAGAACGAAGCAGAACGACGGCGTGAACGCGACCAGCGAGGCGAGCAGCCCGCCGCCCACCCCGGCCGCTGCGTACCCGACCACGGCCACGGTCTGCACCACCGGCCCCGGGGTGACCTGGCCGAGCGCGACCGCGGTGAGGAACTGGCCCGCGTTCATCCAGTGGTAGGTCTGCACGGCGTCGTGCTGCATCAACGGGATGATCACGAAGCCACCGCCGAAGGACAGCGCGCCGACCTTGAACGCCAGCCAGGCCAGCGAGGCCAGGCCGCCGGCGCTGGCCGGCACGACGGCCACCAGCGCGGCGGGCGGCCGAGGGGCCGCCTGCCGCGCCCTGACGGCCGCCTCGATCAGGCCGCAGCCGACCAGGACCGCCACCAGCCAGGGCCCGACCAGCGCCGCCGCGGCGCCGCCGGCCAGCAGGTAACCGGCCCAGCGGGCCCGGGCCGGCGTCGACCCCGCGCGGCGCCAGCTCGGCGGGACCAGGTCCAGCGCGGCGGCCACGGCCACCGCTGGAACGGCCGAGCCCGCGCCCCGGGCGGCCCCGGCGACCCAGCCGGGCGGGTGTGCGGCCAGGAACAGCGCGGACAGGGCGAGGATCACAGCCAGGCCGGGCAGGATGAAGCACACGCCGCCGATCAGGGCGCCGGCGGCGCCGCGCAGCCGCCACGCGCAGTAGATCGTCAGCTGGGTGGACGCGGGGCCGGGAAGCAGGTTGACCGCCGCGACGCCGTCCTCGAACTCGCCGGCGTCCAGCCAGGCCCGGTCGGCCACGACGAGCTTGCGCAGCAGTGCGATGTGCGCGGGCGGGCCGCCGAACCCGATACAGCCAAGCCGCAGCCACTGGGCCGCGATCACCCGAAGGGGCACCGGCCCGGCCGGGGGAACCGGCTCACCGGTCACGGGCACGGGCTCACGAGCGGATGGGCACGGTCAACCGGTCCACCGCGTCCACGACGGCCGCGGTGTCGACCAGGTCGTCCAGCACCACCTCGGCGCCCGCGTCGCGCAGTTCCCCGGCCGATGAGCTGCCGCTGGCGACGCCGATCGCCCGGGCGCCGCCGATCCCGGCCGCCTCGACGTCCCGCGTCGAGTCGGCGATGTACACGGTCGTGTGCTCGGTGAACTCCGCGCGGTACTTCTCGGCCGCCCGGCCGCGCGCGTTCAGCAGCATCGCGCCCTTGGGGAACACCTCGGACCCAAAGCCGCCGATCCCGGTGTCGAGGTAGCGGTCCAGGCCGAACGCGCGCAGCACCTCGATCGCGTTGGACCGGATCGCCCCGGTGACGACGGTCTGCACCAGCCCGGGGAGCCGCCACACGGCCTCGACCGCCTCCCGCGCCCCCGGCATGAGCCGGCCCTGCGTGGTGAGCAGGTCCCGGCGGGCAGCGAAGGCGGCGGCGAGCGCCTGCGCGAACCGGCCGAGTAGCTCCTCGCCCGCCGGGTCGCCCGGCTGCAGGCCCGCCGCGTTGACGGCGAGCGCCTCGAAGAAGGTCTCCGAGTCGGTCCGCCCGGCCATCTGCGGCACCTGGACCAGCGGCCGGCCGGTCACCGCGCGGAACGCTTCGGCGTAAGCCGCCCGGTTCACCCGCGCCACGTCGAGCAGGGTCAAACCGATGTTCCAGAGGACAAGCCGGTAATAGAACTCCTCCGGGGCCTGCGCAGTGCTCATGGCCTCCCTCGCGGGACGTCGTGCCGGAGGCGCGCTGGGCTGGCACTATGCGGCGTTCGGCCCGGCGGCTGTGGGTGGCACCGTCTGTCGCCGACAGAGGTGTCTGATCGCGCTGCCAGGGTAGTGCAGCAGCCGACCCGCGCGCGGGGTTGACTGGTACCTGATGTTCTAGGTCACGATTGTCTGGAATGCCCGTGGCGGCCAGCAGACCCGGGAGGGCCTTGCCCAGTAACCGACCGCGGGCCCTGCCGCGCCGCCGCACCCGCAACCGGGCGCCGGGCGCTCGCGGCCGGAGTCCTGGCGCTGGTGGCAGGCCCGCGGACCCGGGGTTCTGGGCCGGCGCGTCCTTCGTGCCGGACAACCTGGCCATGTCCAGCGCCCCGGTCACGTTCGGCCTCACCGGGCGGGCCGTCGCCGTCATCGGCACGATCGGCGAGCGGTGCTGCTTCGACGGTCACGCCCAGGTGTAATTCGACGGGCCCAGACGTTCGACCAGACCGGGATCTGGCAGAACAAGTCGAGTTCGGGCCGGTCGCTGCCTGACTCGGTGCTGTTCGCCTGGCGCTGGCCGCAGCCGGGGCGGCACATGATCGAGATCGGGCCGGCCGTCGCGAACGCCAAGCAGGGCTCGTCGTTCTTCCACATTACCGGGTAGTACGTGATCCCCTGACGCGCGGCACCACGTGGCCGGCTGGCGCGGTTACCCCATGTGGGGATAGCGGTAGTCCACCGGCGGCACGAACGTCTCCTTGATCGTCCGGGCGTTCACCCACCGGGTCAGGTTGAGGATCGAGCCCGCCTTGTCGTTGGTGCCGCTGGCCCGGGCGCCGCCGAACGGCTGCTGGCCGACGACCGCCCCGGTGGGCTTGTCGTTGATGTAGAAGTTGCCCGCGGCGAACCGCATCGCGCCGGCCGCCGTGTCGATGGCCGCCCGGTCGCGGGCGATGATCGAGCCTGTCAGCGCGTACGGCGCCACGTCGGCCGCCTGGGCGAGCATCTCGGGGTAGGCGGCGTCGTCGTAGACGTACACCGCGAGGATCGGGCCGAAGTACTCGGTCGTGAACACCTCGTCCGCGGGGTCGGTGCATTCCAGCACGGTGGGCTGGACGAAGTAGCCCTCGGCGTCGTTCGTGCCGCCGCCGGTGAGGAACCGCACCGCGGCCCGGTTCCTGGCCCGCTCCAGCGCCCCGGCGTGCTTGGCGAACGCGCGGTCGTCGATGACCGCGCCCATGAACAGCGACAGGTCGGCCGACACGTCGCCCATGGTCAGCGACTCCACCTGGGCCAGGAAGTCGTCGCGCATGCCGTCCCACAGCGAGCGCGGCAGGTAGGCGCGCGACGCCGCGGAGCACTTCTGCCCCTGGTACTCGAACGCGCCCCGGATCAGCGCCGTGGCCAGCACGGCCGGGTCGGCGGAGGGGTGCGCAACGACGAAGTCCTTGCCGCCGGTCTCGCCGACCAGGCGCGGGTAGCCGCGGTAGCCGGCGATGTTCTCGCCGACCGTCCGCCACAGGTGCTGGAACGTCGCCGTGGACCCCGTGAAGTGGATGCCGCCCAGGTCGCCGTGGGTCAGCGCCACCGCGGACACCGCCTGGCCGTCCCCGGTCACGAGGTTGATCACCCCGGGCGGCAGCCCGGCGTCCTCCAGCAGCCGCATGATGGCGTGCGCGGCAAGCTGCTGGGTCGGCGATGGCTTCCAGACCACCACGTTGCCCATCAGGGCCGGCGCGGTGGGCAGGTTGCCCGCGATCGAGGTGAAGTTGAACGGCGTGATCGCCAGGACGAAGCCCTCCAGCGGCCGGTACTCCATCCGGTTCCAGGTGCCTGGGGCGGACAGCGGCTGCTCCGCCAGCAGGCGCCGGGCGAAGTGGACGTTGAACCGCCAGAAGTCGATGAGCTCGCAGGCGGCGTCGATCTCGGCCTGGTACACCGACTTGGACTGCCCGGCGACCGTGGCCGCGTTGACGGCGGCCCGCCACGGTCCGGCCAGCAGGTCGGCGGCCCGCAGCAAGATCGCGGCCCGGTCGTCGAACGACATCGCGCGCCAGGCCGGTGCCGCCGCGGCGGCCGCGGCGATCGCGTCGGCCACGTCCTGCTCGGTCGCGTTGCGCATGGTGCCGAGCACGTGCCGGTAGTTGTGCGGCGCGACGACGTCGATCGGCTGCCCGCCGCCGAACCGCTGCTGGCCGCCGATGGTCATGGTCAGCTCGGCCCGCTCGCCGGTCAGCTCCTTGATCTTGCTCTCCAGGGCCGCCCGGTCAGCGCTCCCCGGTGGGTACTGCCTGATCGGTTCGTTGGCTGGCAGCGGCACCGTGGTGACGGCGTCCATGACGGCCTCCCTGCGCGTATCCGGCATCCTTGGCGGACACTCCATGGTTGCACGCGGCGGCCACCGTTCCCACCGCCGCGACCGCCGTGAGGACGAGGGCGCAGTCGCGCAGCGCGGCGACCTGCGACCCCGTCGCGGCGGTGCGGCTGGCGTACAACGTGGCGAGCAGCGCGATGCCGAAGGATCCCGACAACCGCTCGGCCATGTTGAACAGCGTGTGGATGCTGGTCACGGCTGGCGCGCCGGTACGGGGTGGTCGCTGGTCACGGCCGGCCCCTTTCTCCCGGCTGGTCCGCTGCCGCGCTGGCTTCGAGCGCATCCAGCCAGGTCAGTTCCTGCCGGAACCGCTCGACGGTGAAATCCATCACCCGCAGGCCCCACGGAGATGACTCGGCGTCCGGCCGGAGCGCGGCCAGGTGGGCGAGGTGCGCCTCGACGATCTGCCGCCGGGCGCTGAGGATCCGCAGCCGGTCTTCGGCGTCGAGATCGGCGAAGAACGCGACCCGGGTCCGGAACTCGTGGTCGTCGGCGAGCAGCGCCGGGTCGGCGTCGCGGATCATCGCCTGGAGCAGGTCATGGCCGGCGTCGGTGAGCCGGTACACGTTGCGCCATCCCATCCGGGTGCAGGCTGAGCCGGAGCACGTTCGCCGGCGGCGCGAGCAGGTGCTCCGCGACGGGATCGGTGAGCACCCCGACAGGCGTATTGCAATCAGGAAGTTCCCACCAGCGGTTGACCACCACCACGGAAACCGAACATGAGGAGGACTCCGGTGCACGAGGTCATCGAGCGGTACATCGCCTGCTGGAACCAGACCGACCCGGGGCTGCGCCGCAAGCTCATCGAGCAGACGTGGGCTCCGGACGCGAGCTACACCGACCCGGCCGGCGAGGCGGCCGGGCGCGACGCCATCGACGCCACGATCGCCGCGGTGCAGGAGCAGTTCCCCGGCTTCACGTTCACCCTGCTCGGCCCGGTGGACAGTCACCACCGGCAGGCCCGGTTCACCTGGGGCCTCGCCCCGGACGGCGCGGAGCCCGTGGTCGTCGGGTTCGACGTCGCGGTGGCCGGCGAAGACGGCCGGCTGGCCACCGTGCTGGGGTTCCTCGACAAGGTGCCGGGGTAGGCCAGCGTGCTGCCGCGCCTGGAGTTCATCCAGCCAGGTGCGGCAGCTCCTGGCTGGCGAACCAGAGCAGTTCGTGGCCCTCGGCGCCGTCCACCACGAACCGGGCGTCGTCGTCGCCGGAGTCGGCGGCGGGCAGCGCCGCCACGGCCTTCGCAACGTCGGCCATCGCGACCTCGTCGTCGATGTGCCCGGACACTACGCGATCCAGCGGCACCGGGGCCAGCACCTCGACCAGAGTCGGCTCGTCGAACCCGGCGGCGGTGGTGCCGACCTGCTCGTCGGGGATGTCCGCGGCGAGCACCACCCGGCGGCGCGGCGCGTGCGGCTGCGACTCCAGCAGCCGCAGCGACGCGCGGGCGGCGTGCGTCATGGCGACGTATTCGAGCTCTTCCAGGTCGCCGCTGGCGTACCACTCGCGCAGCGCGGGCGTCACCGCGAAGGCGCGCAACGGCGCAGGGCCAATTTCCGCCTCACGCAGCAGGCCGGCCAGTCCTGGCAGCGTCGCGGGCAGGTAGACGCGCATCGTGTTTCCAGGCAGCACGGTGGGCGGAAACACGCACAGGCGAGCCCCGGCCCCCGGGTGATCAGAGTCTGCCACCGCGAGCAGCCCGTGGCACGGACTTCCCCGGTGATTACTCTTCGCCGGCCAGCGCGGCGGTGACAGCCGCGATCGCGTCCGTCAGCGGCACGTGCTCCCAGATCCGCACCACCCGCCACCCCGCCGCCGCGAGGGCCGCGTCGGCGGCCCTGTCCCGCTCCACCGTCCGCCGGAGTTTCGGTGCCCAGTACCACTCGTTGACCGCCGGGTTCCGGCCGTGCTCGGGGCAGGCGTGCCAGAAGCACCCGTCGACGAACACGGCCAGCCGCCGCGCGGTGAACGCGATGTCGGGCCGGACCCGCGCCCCGGCGTCCAGGTCGAGCCGGTAATCCTTGCGGAACCGGTAGCCGGCCCGGTGCAGCGCGCTGCGCAGGGCCAGTTCCGGCTTGGTGTCCGCGCGCCGGATCGCGCGCATGTTCGCCCCGCGCCCGGGGCTGGACGAGGCCGGGTAGGCACCCACGGACGCTCAGCGTAGAGCGCCCGGCCCGGGCCGTCAGCCCGTCCGCCCGTCAGCGTAAGGCCGTCAGCCCGTCAGCGTAAGGCCGAGAAGGTCCCCGAGGCGGGCCAGCGTCACCGCGGGGTCGTGGTGCAGGATCGCGGTCATCCCGATCGCCTCGGCGGCCGCCACGTTGACCTCGATGTCGTCGACGAACACGCACTCGGGGGGTTCGAGCCCGAGCAACCCGGCCGCGTGCCGGAAGATCCGCTCCTCGGGCTTGCGCATGCCGACCTCACCCGAGATCACAACGACGTCGAACATGCCGGGGAACAGGTGCCGCGGGTAGTCGGCCATCCCCCACGAGTTGGACAGCAGCGCGGTGCGCAGGCCGGCGGCGCGTATCGCCCGGACCGCTTCCTGCATCGGGCCCGTCATCATGGACCCGGCGAACATCCGGGTCAGCAGCCCCTCGGCCACCACCTGCACGCCGTCGCGGCGGGCGATCCGCGAGGCCAGCAGCCGCTCGAACTCCTCGACCGTGCACTCGCCGCGTTCCAGCGCGTGAATCGGGTTGGTCTCCCCGTTCGGGTCGTAGGCCCCGACCACCCAGGGGCGCATCACCTCGGCGTAGTGCTCGTGGTCGACGTCCTCGTCGTCCAGCCAGACCGCGACCATGTCCCGGATCGGGTTGGTCATCACGCCGCCCCAGTCCAGGATCACGCCGCGGAACGGCCCCGGCGGGGCGGGGCCGGGCGGCTCCGGGGCGGGTGTCTCATTCGTCTCAGCACGCATGTCAGGCACGTCTATGAGGGTAGGCGACCAGAGTAAACGCCAGGTGAGGGCAGGTGGTCGCGCGGTGTCATTCGTATGTCCGGCCGCGGGGAGGTACCGCATGACCCCGCGGCGCCGGTACCGGTGAGGCCGCCGATGAAGCGCTTGCCGCGCAGGTGCCCGGTACCGGCGAGGCCGCCGATGAAGCGCTTGCCGCGCAGGTGCCCGGTACCGGCGAGGCCGCCGATGAAGCGCTTGCCGCGCAGGTGCCCGGCGCCGGCGAGGCCGCCGATGAAGCGCTTGCCGCGCAGGTGTCCGTCGGCGGCCGTGGCGACGTGAGCAGCGGGTCATCACCGGCGATCGGAAATGTCGGTGGTCGGTACTACTATCGAATTAATGCCGGTGGACTGGCTGATTACCTTGATAAAGATGGAGGGTGAGAACGGGTGCCGACGGCCGCCACGACCCCTGATCACCTGGCCACGCAGTGGCCAGGTGGTGACGCTGGCTGGTTCGCCGCCGGTGGGGCCGCCGATGGCCTGGCTCCCGGACCCGTTCTGGCCGGGTTCGCGGCGGACGCCTGGGGCATCGGGTTAGGCCGGCTCACCGACGATGAGCTCGTCGGGCTGATGCGAGCCGCCAGGCGCCTGGCGTCATGGGCCACCGCGATGGAACTCGCGGCGGCCGGAGATCTCTGGCGCCGCCGCCACGCCGAGGAGCAGGCCGGCCATGCCGGTGCCGCCCGGCGCGCCGACGACGAGATCGCTGCCGCCCTGACGTTAACCGGGCGGGCCGCCGACCAAGAGCTCAGCCTGGCCGTCGCGCTGCGCCGCCTGCCCCTGACCACCCGGGCGCTTGCCGCCGGGGACATTGACGTGCCCCGGGCCATGGTGATCGCCGATGAGGTGACCGGGCTTGACAATGAGCACGCGGCGGCGGTGGAGCAGATCATCATCGGCGCGGCCGCAGGTCAGACCACGGGGCAGTTGCGCGCCGCCACCCGCCGGGCGGTGCTGGCGGCGGACCCGCGCGCGGCCCGCAGGCGGAAGGAACGGGCGCTCCAGGATGCCCGGGTCGAACGGTGGGACGAACACGCCGGCACCGCGGCCCTGGCCGGGCGCGACCTTCCCCCGGCGTCGGTCCTGGCCGCGGATAAGAACCTCAGCGCCCTGGCCAGGCAGCTGAAGGGCGCCGGTGCCCCCGGCACCTTGGACCAGTTGCGGGCCCAGGTCTACCTGGCCTTGCTCACCGGGACCTCCGTGAACTCCCTGGTTCCCCCGAGCGCCACCGATCCTGACAGATGCGCCACCGCCGACGGGCCAGGCACTTTCCGTGGTCCCGGTATCTTCGGCGGCCCCGGCGCCGCCGACAGCCCCGGTAAGCCCGGCGTCGTCGGTGGTCCCGGTCCGTTCGCCGCCTACGGGACGGTGAACCTCACGTTGCCCCTGGCCACCTGGCTCGGCCTGTCCGATACGCCCGGCAGCGCCGACGGGTACGGGCCACTTGACGCCGACGATTCCCGTGCCATCGCGGGCGCCCTGGCAGCCCGGGCACACACCAAGTGGTGCCTTACGCTCACCGACTCGCGCGGCCGCCCGGTCGCCCACGGATGCGCGCGCGCCGGACCTCCGCCGGGCCAGCGCCGCGCCCGGTGGCCCGCCGGGCCACCTGGCGAGCCGCAAGCCGGCGCCGGAACCAGCCCGGCAGGCGCCGCGCGCGACGGACCGGAAGCCGGCGAACCCCGCATGGCCCGGGCCCGTGCACCCGATCCGACCGGGGCCCGTGCACCCGATGCGCCCGGGGACCATGCGGCCGACACGACATGGACGTTCAGCCTCACGTTCCTGGCCGGCGACAACTGCGATCATGCCCGGGAAACGGCTGCCTACCGGCCTTCCGCGGCGCTTCACCACCTGATCGGGATCCGGCATGCCACCTGCACCTACCCCGGTTGCCGACGGCCGGCCACGCGCTGCGACGCCGACCACACCGTGGCCTACCACCAGGGAGGCAGGACCTGCCTGTGCAACCTCGCGCCGTTGTGCCGCCATCACCATGAGGTCAAGCAGGCACCGGGCTGGGCGCTGGCCCAGACCACACCGGGCATCATGACCTGGACCACGCCGAGCGGACGCCGCTATGCCGTCGGCCCCAGCGACTATCCGTGATGACGAACCCGGCGTAACACACCGGACGCTAGCGTGGCTCGAAACACTGGGAGGCAGGGGCATGCAGCCAGTCGCGGTGGTCACCGGGGCGAGCAGCGGTATCGGCGCGGCCACGGCCGTGAGCCTGGCCGGCGCCGGGTTCCACGTGGTCCTGGCTGCCCGGCGGGCTGACCGGCTGCAGGAGGCGACGGCTCGCGCACGGGCGGAGGGCGGCTCGGCGCGGGCCGCGGTGCTCGACGTCACCGACACCGCGGCCGTGACGGCGTTCGCGCAGTCCATGGAGCGGTGCGATGTGCTGGTCAACAACGCGGGCGGCGCGTTCGGCGCGGAGTACGTGGCCGACGCGGACCCGGCCGACTGGCAGGCCATGTACGAGGTCAACGTGCTCGGCTCGCTGCACGTGACCAGGGCGCTGCTGCCCCGGCTGATCGCCAGCGGCGCCGGCACGATCGTGATGCTGACCTCGACCGCGGGGTTCGTCAACTACGAGGGCGGCGGCGGTTACGCGGCGGCCAAGCACGCACAGCACGCGATGGCGGAAACCCTGCGGCTTGAACTGTGCGGCGAGCCGGTACGGGTGATCGAGATCGCGCCCGGCATGGTCCGCACGGACGAGTTCGCGGTGAACCGGTTCCGCGGCGACGCCGGCAAGGCCGGCGCGGTGTACCGGGGCGTCCGCGAGCCGCTCACCGCCGAGGACATCGCCGACGCGATCACCTGGACGATCACCCGCCCCGCGCACGTCAACGTGGACCTGATGGTGCTCCGCCCGCGCGCGCAGGCCGCGCAGCACAAGGTCTTCCGGGAGCCGTAGTCATGTAGACCTGCACGCCGGCGATCCAGGTGGCCCTGGTGCGCAGGTCATCACCGAGCCAGGCCAGGTCCGCGGCGGCGCCGGCGGCCAGCCGCCCGAGGTCGGGGCGCCCGATGAGGTCCGCCGGGACCCGGGTGGCCGCGGCCACCGCTTCGGCGAGCCGGAGGCCCACCGCCACGGCGTTCGCCACCGCCCGGTCCATCCGCAGCGCGGAACCGGCCAGCGTCCCGTCGGGCCGGACCGGCGCGGCCCCGTCCGGCGGGAGCTCCATCGGCTGGCCGCCGAGCAGGTAATGCCCCGGCGGCATGCCCGCGCAGGCGGCCGCGTCGGTGACCAGGCAGATCCGACCGGGGGCGGCGGCGAACGCGATCGCGCACGCGGCGGCCGACACGTGGCTCAGGTCCACGATGAGCCCGCTGGTCAGCCGCCGGTCGATGAGCGCCTGGCCGACCACGCCCGGCTCCCGGTGGTGCAGCCCGCGCTGCGCGTTGAACAGGTGCGTGACCATCCGAGCGCCCGCCGCCGCACCCGCGGCCACCTCCGCGGCAGTGGCGTCGCTGTGGCCCACGCTGACCACGATCCCCGCCGCGGCCAGCGCCGCGGTCGCGGCCAGCGCGCCGTCGGCCTCGGGCGCCAGCGTCACCAGCCGCAGGACCCCCCGCCCGGCGTCCAGCAGCTCGGCGACCGCGCCCGGGGACGGTCGCACGATCCAGTCCCGCCGGTGCGCGCCCGCCCGCGCCGGCGAGAGGAAGGGCCCCTCCAGGTGCACGCCGAGGACCCGGGCGCCCGTGGCCACCGCTTCCGTCACCTTCGCAGCCGAACGAAGCGCCGTGGCCAGCGTGGCAACCGGAGCCGTGATGAACGTCGGGAGAAACGCCGTCGTGCCGGTTTCCGGCAACCGCCGTGCCACCATGGCCCAGCCATCGGCGTCGCAGTCCGCGAGATCGACCCCGTAATAGCCGTTGACCTGCAGGTCCACCAGGCCCGGGACGAGCGTACCGGTGCCCAATACCAGATCCGCGGGACCCGGCGGCGGGCCCTCGCCCACGTCGGTGATCCGGCCGTCGTGGACCGTGACGTAACCGGGCTCCAGCACCCCGGTGCCGGGCAGCCCCGGGACGACCCGGGGCGCGGCGATCAGCACTAAGCGCTGCGCCGCGGCTTGCGGCCGGCGCCGACGTCGCGGCGGCCAGGTTTCTCACCGACGGCCGCGAGGCTGGCCTGCAGCGCGTCCGCCAGGCTGGTCACCGGCTTCTCCGGCGGCGGTGGCGGCGCGGTCACCTCGTGCCCCTCGATCTTGGCCTCGACCAGTTCTTCCACCGCCTCCCGGTACTGGTCGGTGTACTGGGACGGGTCGAAGTCCACGGTCATCGAGTCGATCAGGGATGAGGCCATCTTGAGTTCCTGGGACCGCACCTCGACGTCTTCTTCGAGAAACTCGAAATCGGGCACCCGGACCTCGTCCGGCCACATCAAGGTGACCAGGACGATCACCCCGTCGCGGGTGCGCAGCGCGGCCAGCGCCTCCCGGTTGCGCAGCGCTACCTTCGCCACGGCCACCATGCCGGACCGCTCCAGCGCGTCCCGCAGCAACGCATAGGCGCGCACTCCCTGGGGCTCCGGCTCGGTGTAGTAGCTGCGCTCCCACATGATCGGGTCTACCTGGTCGACCGGGGAGAAGTGCAGCACCTCGATGCTGTGCGCGGTGGGCAGCGGCAGTTCGGCGAGATCCTCGTCGGTGAGCACGACCATCTCACCGTTCGGCAGCTCATAACCTTTGGCCACATCTGAGTAGGGGACCTCTTCGCCGTCGATGGAACAAACCCGGCGAAACCGGATCCGCCCTCCGTCTTCCCGGTGGACCTGGCGGAACGAGACATCCCTGTGTTCGGTCGCGGCATAAAGCCGGATGGGGATCATCACGAGACCGAACGAGATCTCACCTCTCCACATGGCACGCATGATGCTTGTGTACCCCGATTAGCCGGATTGTGCCCTTCGGTGGCCTGCACTGTCACGATGAACACCTGTGGCATCGCGATACCACGTTACGCGAGAGAATAGAGGGCAGGTTCGGCCGGACACGTGAAGGGGATCACCGATGAGCGAGAGCGATCTGGGACAGCCAGCGCCCGATCTCGCAGAACAGCAGCGTGAGGTAACCGGCGAGCAGGAGGATCGCCGCGCCCCGCTGCCTTCCGTCGCCGCCGACCTTCCCCTGGACGTGGATGAGGCCGACGCTATGGAGCAGTATCGGGAAGTGGAACTCGATGAGGACGACTACCGGTGAGGGCGAACCGGGGGCCGAGGGCTGAGTGGAGGCACAGGTGACGACAACCCAGCACACCCGCCAGGCCGGGAACCGCCTGCCCAAGCCCGCCAGGCGCAGGCAGTTGCTCGCCGCCGCGCAGGAGGTCTTCGTGGCGCAGGGGTACCACGCCGCCGCGATGGACGAGATCGCGGAGCGCGCCGGCGTGAGCAAGCCCGTCCTGTACCAGCACTTCCCCGGCAAGCTCGAGCTCTACCTGGCGCTGCTGGACGAGAGCGCGACGGCGCTCACCGCGACGGTGCGCGCCGCGCTGGAGTCCACGACGGACAACAAGCAGCGCGTCACCGCCACGTTCACCGCGTTTTTCGACTTCGTTGGGAGCACCGGCCAGGCATTCCGCCTGGTGTTCGAGTCAGACCTGCGCAACGAGCCCGCGGTCCGCGCCCGGCTGGACGAATCCAGCCGCGACTGCGCGGAGATGATCAGCCAGATCATCTCCGAGGACGCCGGCATCGGCGACCAGGAGGCGCACCTGCTGGGCATGGGCCTGGTCGGAATGGCCCAGGTCAGCGCCACCTACTGGCTCAGCACCGACCGGATGATCCCCAAGGATGCCGCGGAGCAGCTGATGGCCAGGCTGGCCTGGCGCGGGATCAGTGGCTGGCCGCGCGCCAGCGACCCGGCGGCTGCGGACCAGTGATGAAAGGACCAGCGTGGAAGTCAAGATAGGCATTCAGTCGATCCCGAGGGAGCTGGTGGTTGATACCCCCTCCTCCCCCGATGAGATCGAGCGTTCCCTGACGACGGCGCTGAGCAACGGCGGCATGTTCGTCGTCCGCGACGGCAAGGGCGGCAAGATCCTGATCCCGGCCGAGAAGATCGGCTACGTGGAACTGAACGGCAGCGAGCAGCGGAGGATAGGCTTCGGCGGCCTCTGACCGCCGCGGCCAGCCCCGACGGCACGGCTAGCCCAGGCGGCGCGGCCAGCCCCGGCGGCGCGGCCAGCCCCCGGCCTCGCGGCCAGCCCCGGCCGCCATGGCTGGCCCGGTCACAGCCCCAGTGCGGCCAGGCGCTCGTCGTGCGCGTCGGTCAGCCGCGCGAACATCCGGCCGATGTCGCCCTGCCAGCCCGCCTCGCTGGCGGTCCCGGCGACCAGCATCGCGAGCGCCGGCCGCTCCGCCACCACCCGGTGCGCCTGGGCCAATGCCTCGCCGACCAGGCGCCGCGCCCACAGCGCCAGCCGGCCCGCCACCGACGGATCGGCCTCGATGGCGGCCCGCACCCGGGCGACCACGAAATCCGCGTTGCCCGTGTCCGCCAGTACCTCCAGGACCAGGGCCCGGGCCTGCGGCTCCAGGAATTCGGCCACCGCGCGGTAGAAGTCGGCCGCGATCCCGTCCCCGACGTAGGCCTTGACCAGGCCCTCGAGCCAGTCGGCGGGCGCCGTCCTGGAGTGGAACGCGTCCAGCGGCGCCACGAACGGTTCCATCGCCTTCTCCGGCACGGCCCCCATCCTGGCGAGCGCGCCGTGCAGGAGACGGAAATGACCGAATTCGGCGACGGCCATCTCGCCGAGGGCGGCCTTGTCCTCCAGTGAGGAGGCGAGCGCGGCGTCGCCGGACAGGTTGAAGAAGGCGACGAGTTCGGCGTAGGCGAGCAGGCCGAACAGGTCGGTCAGCGCGCCTGCCTGGCCCGTGTCCGTGCCTGTCACCAGCGAAGCGTACATCGGTTGGTAGACTGGCCCTTGATCACCCGGGAATGCAAACCGTCGTTTGCCGTGTTTCCCGTGTTAAAACGCGCTGAAAGCTGGAACTCTGACAACTTATATGCCTACCGCCCGGGAACAGGGCGAAGACCTGACCGCCGGCGCAGGGGAAGCGGAAAGCAACGCCGGCCCCCTGTTCACAGACCTCGGTGTCGCCGGGCCGATCTGCGAGAGCCTGGCCGCCGGGGGAATCACCGCCGCCTTCCCCATCCAGGCGCTGACGCTGCCGATCGCCCTGGCCGGTCACGACGTCATCGGACAGGCCAGGACCGGAACGGGCAAGACGCTGGCGTTCGGCATCCCGCTGCTGCAGCGGCTGGCCGCCCAGCCGCCGGCCCGCCCCGGCGCCACTCGCGCCCTGGTCGTGGTGCCGACCCGGGAACTGGCCATCCAGGTCTCCTACGACCTGCAGGAGGCCGGCCGGACCAGCGGGGCGCGTGTGATCACCGTGTACGGCGGCCGCGCCTACGAGCCGCAGATCGACGCGCTGCGCGCGGGGGTGGACGTCGTCGTGGGCACCCCGGGGCGCCTGCTCGACCTGGTCCGCCAGGGCCACCTGCGCCTGGCCGACGTCGGCACGCTGGTGCTGGACGAAGCCGACAAGATGCTCGACCTCGGGTTCTTGCCCGATGTGGAGCGGATCCTGGAACTCACCCCGCCGGGCCGGCAGACCATGCTGTTCTCGGCCACCATGCCCGGCGAGGTGGTCACGCTCGCCCGGCGGTACCTGAACCGCCCGATGCACGTGCGGGCCGAGCAGCACGACGAGCCCGAGCTCGTGCCGCTGACCGAGCAGCACGTCTTCCGCGCCCACCAGATGGACAAGATCGAGATGCTGGCCCGGGTGCTGCAGGCCGGGGGGCGCGGCCTGACCATGGTGTTCTGCCGCACCAAGCGAACCGCCGACCAGGTCGCGGGGGCGCTGACCACGCGCGGCTTCGCGGCCGCGGCGGTGCACGGCGACCTGGGCCAGGCGCAGCGGGAACGGGCGCTGCGCGCGTTCCGGCACGGCAAGGTGGACGTGCTGGTCGCGACCGACGTGGCCGCGCGCGGCCTGGACGTGGACGACGTCACCCACGTGGTGAACTACGAATGCCCCGAGGACGGCAAGGCGTACCTGCACCGGATCGGCCGGACGGGCCGGGCGGGCCGGTCCGGGGTGGCGGTCACGTTCGTGGACTGGAACGACATGCAGCGCTGGAAGGTCATCAATGAGGCGCTGGGCCTCGGCCATCCCGAGCCGCCGGAGACCTACTCCACCTCTGAGCACCTGTTCAGCGCGCTGGGCATCCCGGCGGGCGCGGGCAGCTGGCTGGCCCCGGACACCAGCGGCCGGCAGGGCCTCGAAGCCGAGGAACTGGAGGACCTGGGCGAGACCGGCAGGCACCGCTCGGCGGGCCACCGGTCCGGCGCGGAGCGCGGCCGTGGCCTGCGGGGTACCCGGACCCGCCAGCGGACCAGGGGCGGCGTGCCGATCGGGGGCGAGGGCGCGCCCGCGGAGCACCCGCCTGCCCACGCCCAGGGCCACACTGCGGGCCCCGTCGGCACCCCGCGGCGGCGCAGGCGCCGCCGCGGCAAGGGCCGCGCCGGTTCCGCGGAACACTGATCCCGGCTTTCCCGGCCTAGCGGGCCGCACCCCCGGCTAACTCGGCCAGGCCGTCCCAGGGCCGGTGCGCGGGCGCGGCCGCGGACCCCTCCGGGCACAGCGCCCGGAAATCACACCAGGAGCAGCCGGGGCCCGGGCGCGGCGGGAACACCTCGCCGGCGTCTCCGGCGGGCAGCCCGGCGTGGAACCGCTCGTCGGCGCCGCGGCACTCGGCCGCGATGTCTTCCGCCCGCCGCACGTGCCGGTCCAGTGCCTCCGCCGAGTGCTCCCAGTGATGGATCTCCCCGGTGGGCAGGTGGTGCAGTTCCACCCGGCGGCACGGCAGGTGGAAGATCCGCGCCGCAGCCAGCGCGTACAGCGCGAGCGCCAGCGAGGTCCGGGCGTCGCCGGCGGACAGCGGCCGCCGGCCGGTCTTGTAGTCGACCACGGCAAGCTCGGTCTCGCCGCCGGGGCCGCGGCGGGCATCCAGCCGGTCGATCCGCCCGGTCACCACGATGTGCTCGGTGTGGGTGCCGACCGTCCGCTCCACGCCCAGCGGCTCGGCGCCCGGGTCGAGGGTGGCCACGTAGCGCTCGACCATGCCCCGCGCCCTGGCCCGCTGGGCCGCGGACTGCGTTGGGCCGGCGTAACCCTCCTCGATCCAGCCGGATTCCACCAGGCCGCCGGCGGCGGCCACGGTGCGCTCCGGGCGCCGCAGCCGCCACCAGCCCGCCAGCGCGTTGTGCACGCTCGCGCCGAGGCTGTTGTGCGCCCACGGCGGGCCCTTGGCCGGGGCGGGCCGGTCCAGGTAGCTCATCCGGTACCGGCGCGGGCAGTCCAGCCAGGCGTTCAGCCGGGTCGGCGTGCACGGGTACAGCCGGCGCGGCATCCCGGGGAGTAACGGCTGCCCGGGATGCTGGGCGCGCTGGTCAGCCCGCGAAGTCACCGGAATCCACTGGCCCGGCCGTCACCCACGAGTCGAAGCTCTTCTCCGCCGCCGCGACCGTGGTCTCCTCCCCGTGCCCCGGCAGCACCCTGGTGGTGCCGGGCAGCGTGAGCAGTTCCGAACCGATCGCCGACAGTTGCCCGGAGAAGTCGGGGTAGGCGCCCTCGTGCGGGCACGGCCCGCTGGCCGCCAGCGCATCCCCGGTGAACACCACACCCAGATCTTCGCAGTAGATGCTGACAGAACCGGGGGTGTGCCCGGGGGTGTGCAGCACGTCCAGCGTGACGTCGGACACCTCGAACACGCCGTCGTGCGCCATCTCGATCTCGGGCAGCACGTCGCCGTGCGTCTCGCGCCAGGGCAGCCGGTCCCTGGGGTGCAGCGCGACGGGGGACTCGTCGCGCCCGGCCACCGCCAGCGCCGCCGTGGCGTGGCTGGCGTGCCCGTGCGTGCAGATCACCGCCAGGATCTCCCGGTCGCCGACCGCGTCGAGCACCGGGGCGGCGTCCTCGCCCGGGTCGATGACGATCACCTCTTCGCCGTCGCCGATCACCCAGGCGTTGCGATCCGCGTTGCCGGTCACTATCCGCTCGACTCGAGCCTTCATCAAGGCGCCCTTTCTGTTGGTCCCGCTTACCCGCCGGCGGCAAATGCCCGGATCGCGCCGACGACGAGCTGGACGGCGATGGCCGACAGCAGCAGCCCGGCGATCCGGGTGAGCAACTCCACGCCGCTGGGCCGTAGCAGCCGGTGGATAACACCGGAGAACCGCATGGTAAGCCACAGCAGCACGGTGACCGCCACCAGTGCGATCGCGAACGCCAGGTACTGCGCCACCGACCCGGCACGCTGCACGAACACCATCGTGGCGACGATCGCCCCGGGCCCGGCCAGCAACGGCGTGCCGAGCGGGACGAACGCCACGTTGACCTTCGTCCGCTCCTCCTCGGTGGGCTCGGAGTAGCTGCCGGTCAGCAACTGCAGCGCGACCAGCAGGAGCAGCAGGCCGCCGGCGGCCTGCAGCGACGGAAGCTCCACCCCAAGGTAGGCCAGGATCGACTGGCCGAACACCGCGAACCCGACGATCACGCCGAGCCCGACCACCGCCGCCTGCCCGGCGAGCCGGTTCCGCACCTTGGCCGGCAGGCCCCTGGTCAGCCCGAGGAACGGCGGTACCACGCCGGGCGGATCCATGATCACCAGCAGCGTGACGAACACCTGCCAGAAGAACTTCAGATCGAAGACCCTGCTCATCGGCGCCTGCTCACCGCGGCCCCGCGCGCTGCCTGAGGCGCGCCATCAGCCGGTCGAAGGACTCCGGCGGGCAGGTTTCCTGGCCGATCCGGTACCCGGTCAGGCTGCCGTGATCGTCGCTGCCCCCGGTGGGAACCAGGTCCAGGCTGGCTGCCAGGGCACCAAGGCGCGATCGCTGCGCGGCGTCGTGATCGGGATGCCAGACCTCAAGGCCGGCCAGCCCAGAGCCGGCCAGTCCGGCGACCGTCTCGTCGGGTATTTTCCAGCCGCGGGTGACCGCGCCGGGGTGGGCCAGCACGGCGGCGCCCCCGGCGCGGGCGACCAGCCCGATCGCCCGGGCCGGGTCCAGCGCGTACCTGCCCACGTAGGCCCGTCCCCCGGCGCCGATCCACTCCGGCGTGAACGCCTGCTCCGGGCTGGCGATCGCACCGGCCGCCACCATCGCCCTGGCGATGTGCGGGCGGCCGACCACCCCGCCGGCGGCAAGCGCCTCGATCTGCGGCCAGGTGATGTCCACGCCGAGTTCGCGCAGCCGGTCGGCCATTCGCCGGCCGCGGTCGCGCCTTGCCGCCACGATCGCGGCGCACTCCGCGGCGAGTTCCGAGCCCGCGAACCGGCCGAGGCCGTAGCAGAGCATGTGCACGCTGCGCCCCTCCAGCCGGCAGGACAGTTCCATGCCGGTGACCAGGGCCAGCCCCGTCGGCAGCGCCTGCGCGGCCGCGGCGTGGCCGGCCAGCGTGTCATGGTCGGTGAGCGCGAGCACGTCCAGGCCGGCCTGCCGCGCCCGGCGGACCACCTCGGCCGGCGGATCGGTACCGTCCGAGGCCGTGCTGTGGCTGTGCAGGTCGATGCGCACGAGCGTTCATGCTAGGGCTACGGGCCCGTCCCCGGCAGGCGCGGCGAGGGGGCGCCGAACGGCAGGTCCAGGTCCAGGCCGGGATCGCGCAGGTCGCGCAGGGGAAGCGCCTCGACGAGCAGCACCCCGGCCGTGGCGGGCCACAGCACCACCCAGACCCAGTTGCCGAGCACCTCACCGGCGAACGCGGCCCGGTCCGGCGCCTCCACGTGCCACAGCGGGAACTCGTGGTTGCCGAAGCCGACCAGGGCGTGCGGCGGCCCGGTGGCGAAGCCCTCCCCCGGGTCGGGGCCGGGCAGCCCGGCGAGGTAGGCGCCCAGGCCGACGCCGGGCTCCTCGGAGATGACCAGCATCTCGCCGGGGCCGCCGATCGGGTTGGGCCCGGACAACGCAACCACGCACCCTAGGGTCCCGGTCCGGTCGCCGCCGGCCCCCGCGAACCCGGTGACCAGCCAGCCGACCGGCAGCGGCCAGGGCACCCAGACCGGGACCCTGGCGCCCCGCAGCAGGCCGCGCAGCCCGTCCGCGGACGGGGTGTACGGGGAGCGCAGCGGGTGCACCTCACCGTGCAGCGCGCAGCGCCAGCCGCTGGCCCATGGGCTGGGCTCGGTGAGGGGGCCCCCGCAGCGCGGGCAGATGGGAGCCGTCTTCATGCACACCGACGTTGATCGGTGCGGGCCGCCGCGTCAAGCACCCCAGGACAAGTGGCGTGGATACTGGGGTCATGGCTGAGCTGCGCATCCCGTGCGTGGGCGCCATCTTGACCGCGGGCGAGCGGATCCTGCTCATCAGGCGCGGGCACGAGCCCGAGGCGGGCCGCTGGTCGCTGCCCGGCGGGCGGATCGAGCCGGGCGAGACCGACCAGCAGGCCCTGGTCCGCGAGGTCCGCGAGGAAACCGGGCTTGAGGTGGCCCCCGGCCCGCTGGCCGGCGTGGTGGACCGCCCCGCGCCCTGCGGCCGGATCCTGGTCATCAGGGATTACGCGGCGACGGTGACCGGCGGAACGCTGGCGGCCGGTGACGACGCGGACGACGCGCGCTGGTTCAGCGTGCGCGACCTGGGCAGCCTGCCGCTCACTTCGGGACTGCACGAGGCGCTTAACGATTGGGGCGTGGTTGCCCCGGTCCCGGCGCGCGCACCGGCCGCGGAGGCAACCAAGCGAAGCGGGGTGGTGTGGCTGACCGTGCCGGGACAGCGGCGGGCGCACGTGGCCTGGCACCTGTGGCGGGATCCGCCGGGGGCCGCGTACGTGGTGACCGGCCCGGGCGAGCAGCCACTGCCGGGCCTGGCCGGCGCCGCGCGGGTGACGGTCACCGTGCCCAGCAAACAGTCCCGTGGCGCGCTGGTCACCTGGACCGCGGCCGTCGCGCGGGTCGAGCCGGGGTCGGCGGAGTGGGACGAGGTCCTCGGGCCGTTGCGGGCGGCCAGGCTCAACGGGGACCTTTCCGCGGATGCCATCTACCGGCTGGCGCCGGAGCCTCCCGGCGATTGACCCGGTCCGGGCCTTACCAGGGCCGATTGTTCACTAGGGGACCTCATTTCGTCCGTTTTCCGTTCGCCCGGCCGGACGCCGGGCCGGCCATTGTCAGCGTCCGGGACCGAAATCCGTATGGGAGGCTCCGCATACAGGGGAACCCCGAGCCCGACCCCGGCGACATCGGCTCGCAGAAGTCCACCACCGACACCGGCACCGTCTACGGCGACCCGGGCCCGTTCTACGACGGCTGTAGTAACCACTCCGGCCCCACGGTCAAGATCAGCGGCCAGAACATCGGTGACCTGCTCAACAACGCGGGCGTCACCTGGGGCTGGTTCCAGGGCGGCTTCGCGCCGACGATGCGCCTCCCGAACGGCACCCCGGTGTGCGGGAGCGCTCACAACAACATCGGCGGGGTCTCGGAAGCCGACTACAGCGCGCACCACAACCCGTTCGAGTACTACGCCTCGACCGCCAACCCGAACCACCTGCCCCCGGCCAGCCTGGCCGAGGTCGGGCACGACGGGCAGGCCAACCACTCCTACGACCTGAGCTGGTTCTACAAGGACCTGGCGCACGGTCACATGCCCGCGGTGAGCTTCCTCAAGGCGGCCAGGTACCAGGACGGCCACCCGGGTAACTCCGACCCGCTCGACGAGCAGAACTTCCTGGTCAAGACCGTCAACTCCATCGTGAAGTCGAAGTTCTGGAAGAGCACCGCCATCATCATCACCTATGACGACTCGGACGGCTGGTACGACCACGTCATGCCGCCCATCGTCACCCCCTCGGCCGATCCTGCGCTCGACGCGCTGAACGGCACCGGCGTGTGCGGCCATGGCACGCCGATGGGCGGGATCCCCGACCGGTGCGGTTACGGCCAGCGGCTGCCGTTCCTGGTCATCTCGCCGTTCGCGAGGAAGAACTACGTGAGCAACTCGCTCATCGACACGACCTCGGTCCTCGCGTTCATCGAGAACAACTGGCTGGGCGGGGAGCGGACAGGCCCCGACCCGTTCGACAACATCGCCGGCTCTATCACCGACATGTTCACGTTCGGCCAGCCCAGCGCCGCGCCTCTGTTGCTCAACCCGAAGGCGGGTGAGGTAGTGCGCTGAGCTGATCCATCCAGTGCGTCGCGGGCCGGCCGGCCAAGGCTCCAGTGACGAAGTCACTGGGGCCTTCCGGCCATCGGGGGATCCGGGCCGTCGGGGTCCGGGGTGTCCCCGGGGCGGCGCTGTGCTCCCCCGGGCTAACGCTGCGGCCCGCGCGCATACGATGGCAGCATGGCTGCATCCCCTGTTGTTTCCCCGCCCAGCGCCGAGCAGGTGACTGCGGCGCTGGCCAGGGTCAACGACCCTGAGATCCGGCGCCCCATCACCGACCTCGGCATGGTGAAGGGCGTGGGCGTCGGGCCCGATGGCAGGGTCCGGGTCGAGGTGTACCTCACCGTGGCCGGCTGCCCGCTCCGCGACACCATCACCAGGGACGTCACCGCCGCCGTGGCTGCCGTCCCGGGCGTGTCCGGGGTGGACGTGCACCTGGACGTGATGAGCGACGAGCAGCGCCGGGAACTGCAGGGCCGGCTCCGCGGCGGGCGGCCCGAACGGGCCGTCCCGTTCGCCGAGCCCACCTCGCTGACCCGGGTGTACGCCGTGGCCAGCGGGAAGGGCGGCGTCGGCAAGTCCTCGGTGACGGTGAACCTGGCCGCGGCACTGGCCGCCGCCGGGCACAACGTCGGCGTCCTCGACGCGGACATCTACGGTCACTCGGTGCCGCGGATGCTGGGCGTGACCGGGAAACCCACCCAGGTGGACCAGATGATGATGCCGCCGTCGGCGCACGGCGTGAAGGTCATCTCGATCGGCATGTTCACCACCGGCAACTCGCCGGTGGTGTGGCGCGGGCCGATGCTCCACCGCGCGGTGCAGCAGTTCCTCGCGGACGTGTACTGGGGCGACCTGGACGTGCTGCTGATGGACCTGCCGCCGGGCACCGGCGACGTGGCCATCTCGGTGGCGCAACTGGTGCCCACCGCCGAGTTGCTGGTGGTCACCACGCCGCAGCTCGCCTCCTCTGAGGTGGCCGAGCGGGCCGGCGCGATCGCCGTGCAGACCCATCAGCGCATCGCCGGCGTGATCGAGAACATGGCGGGCCTGCCCTGCCCGCACTGCGGCGAGATGCTGGAGGTGTTCGGCGCCGGCGGCGGCCAGGCCGTCGCCGGCGCGCTGACCCGGATCACCGGCGCCACGGTGCCGATCCTCGGGCAGGTGCCGATCGACCCCCGGCTGCGACAGGGCGGCGACGAGGGGCTCCCGCTGGTGCTCAGCGACCCGGACTCGCCGGCCGCCAAGCAGATCACCGCCGTCGCGGACGCGCTGGCCAGCAGTTCACGTGGCCTGGCCGGGCGGCGCCTGGGGCTTACCCCGGTCTAGCTCAGGTGGCCTCGGCGTCGTAGGGCGGCGACTCGCCCGGGGAAAGCACCGCGGCGGAGTGCGGCGGCACGTCGCTGCCGTACGGCGACTCCGGCTCGGGGACGATGGGGTCCGCCTCGAAGTCATCCAGCAGGTGCTTGCGGACGAACGTGCGCGGGTTCAGGTCGGCGATGTCGAAGTCGGCGAACTCCGGGCCCAGCCCCTCGGCGAGGTCGCGGCGGGCACCGTCGGCGAGCCGGCGTAGTTCCCGCAGCGTGCGTCCCGCCTGGGCGGCAACCCTGGGAAGCTGGTCCGGCCCGAAGATCACGACGGCGATGACCAAGAGCACCGCGATCTTGGTGAGCGACAGATCAAACACGGGGGGTCTCCTGGCGAACGGCCGGCGCGTGCGTCACGTCCACTGTAGACCGTGCCATCCCGTGGGAGCACCCTCCCGTCCGGGGACACCCCGGACCCCGATGGCCGGGAGCCCCGCCGTGCCAGGCGATCACGGGATCACCCAGGACAGCAGCCGGTGCAGGCCCTGCCGGAACCGGCCGAGCAGCCCCGGGCCGCTGTCGTGCGGCAGGGCCGCGACAACCTGCGCCACGGTCTGCGGGGGAGCCGCCGCGACCAGGGTGTACACGAAGCCGTGCGCCGACCACACGAAGGTCTCGCCGCCGGAGTCGTCGGTGTACACCGGGCTGCCGCCCGCCGCCACCCGCGACCAGCCGACCAGCCGCGACCGCAGATGACCGCGCTGGAGGAACACCGAGACCAGGGATAGCCCGTCGGAGTAGTCGAGGTCCACGACGGGGCCGGTGGCGGTCCTGCCCTGGCGCGCGGCGAGGAGCACCAGGCCGCCCCGCAGCGACCCGGGCACCGGCCAGCCCTGGGCGTGCAGCCGGGCCGGGCGGGCGGTGACCCACCGCCGCGGCGCGCTGGCCGCCGGCCGGGTGGCGCCGGCGGGCCCCACGGTCAGCTCGGCGAAGGCAACGTCGCTGACCATGCGCCCGCGCCCGTCGAACGTCTGCCGCCGCAGGGGCAGCGCCGTCGCCTTGTCCAGCCACAGCCGGGCCGCCAGCCGGCCATCGGGCCGGACCGCCGCGATCACCCGGGCCGGGCGCCCCGCCACCTGGCCCCAGCCCACGGCCGTCACGCGGTAGTGGGCGCCGAGCAGGCGCACCAGCCGCGGGCTCATGCCCAGCATGACGCTGCCCACCAGGGCCTGGCCGCCCAGGTGGGACGTGGGCAGGACGAGGTGCGGCGCCTCGCCCGGCCAGTGCGGCGCCGCCGCCAGCGCCGTGGCGAGGGTGACCCCGCCCGGGGGGTGCCAGACGTTCAGGACCGAGGTGGCCGGGCGTGCGCCGCCCCACTCGCCGAGCACCTCCACCCCCTGGTAGGCCGTCGTGCGGCAGGCCTTGGCGGCCTGGTCGAGCAGCCGCAGCGTGGCCGCCCGGGGGGCCCGCGGGCGGGGCAGGCGGGACGGCGCCGACCGTGACGCCATGGCCTGCGCGCCCGTGCGGCCGAAACCGCCGGCGGTGCCGTGCCGGGACACCACCACGATGCCGCTGACCACGAGCCCGGCCAGCACCGCGAGGGTGATCAGGCGGAGCGCGGCCGGGTCCGTACCCGGGCCTGACGTGCCGACGATCGGCCGGGACCGTGTATCCACCGCGGGCTCACCCCGTCCGGGCAGGCTCGACCGCCCAGTGGTGGTGCCGGGTCCCGTGGTGCCGTGGCGGCAGCGACGGTGAGGGAGACGCCGGTGCCATGCCCGCCGGCGCGTCACCGGTGCTGAGCTCGTGCTGCAGCAGGAACATGTCGATCGCGGGCGTCACGCCCGGCCCCGGCTCGGCCGGCCCGCCGCCCCCGGCCAGCAGCGCGGCGGCGGGGATGCCCAGGCCGGCCACGGCCAGCGCGGCGGCGGCGATCGAGCGCACCGGCCAGTGCCGGCGGGACAGGCGGGTGCCCGGCACCGGGTAGCGGGCCCCCATCGCGACGAGCCGGGCGGTCAGGGCGGCGCCGGCGGTCGCCTCGCCGAGGGCGTGCATCCGCCGCTTGAGCGCGCGCAGCGCGGCGGCCTCCCGGCGGCACGGCTCACACCGGGCCAGGTGGGCCAGCACCCGCTCCCGCTGCGGGTCGCTGAGCTCGCCGTCGATCAGTGCCGACAGCCGCTGTCCGAGGTGGCTCACGCTGGCCCGCCCGTGGCCACGGAGGTCGTGGCGGCCGCGGGCACCGGCCGCGTCGCCTGGCGCGGCCGGCGGTGCTCCAGCGCCACCCGGAGCTGGGCCCGGCCACGGTGGATGCGGCTGCGCACGGTGCCCAGCTTCACGCCGAGGCTGCTGGCGACCTCCTCGTACGACAGGCCCTCGATGTCGCACAGCACCACGGCGGCCCGGTATTCCGGCGCCAGCGCGGCGAGGGCCTGCTGCACGTCGCCGTCCAGATGCCGGGCATCGAACGCCTGGGCCGGGGTGGGCTCATCCCCGCACAGCCGGCCCGCTGTGTCCTCGCCCAGGCCCTCGAACCGGATCCGCTGGCGGCGCCTGGCCATGTCCAGGAAGAGGTTCGTGGTGATCCGGTGCAGCCACCCCTCGAAGGTGCCCGGCGTGTACGTCTGCAGCGACCGGAAGACCCGGACGAACACCTCCTGGGTCAGGTCCTCGGCGTCGGGCACGTTGCCGGTGAGCCGGTAGGCCAGCCGGTATACCCGCGCCGAGTGGGTGCGGACGACCTCATCCCAGCTCGGCGGCGTCCACGGCGCAGCGCCGGGCAGAACGTCCAGTTCGGTTACCCCGGCGTCGCCCACCTGCGCCCTCCACTGTCTCCGCCCTTCCCATTATCACTCCCCTGAACGCGCAAGGTGCCCTCGCTGGTTCCCGCGCCGCGGTCCGGGGGGAGTAGGCTGCGGCCCGGGGAAGGCCCCATATGCACTGCTGGAGGGGGCATTGTGAGCGCTCAGGCCACCTTGGACTTCGTGGAAGGCTACCTGCCGGAGGACGAACCGCTGCTCATGGCCCGGCGCAACGCCGCGGACGTGGGCGGCGCGCCGCCGGTCAGCCCGGCCACGGGCGCGGCCCTGCGGTTCATCGCGGCCACGCTGTCCGCCCGCGCGGTGGTCGAGATCGGCACCGGCTGTGGCACCTCGGGCGTCTGCCTGCTCCGCGGCATGCGCGCCGACGGCGTGCTGACCAGCGTCGACGTGGACCCCGAGCACCAGCGGCTGGCCCGCCAGGCGTTCGTCGAGGCAGGCTTCCCGGCCAACAGGTACCGGCTGATCGGCGGCAAGGCGGCGGACGTGCTGCCGCGCCTCACCGACGGCGGTTACGACATCGTGTTCTGCGACGCGGACAAGCATGACTACCCCAGCTACCTGGCCGCGGCGCTGCGCCTGCTCCGCCCCGGCGGCGTCGTGGCGTTCGACAACGCCCTGTGGGGCGGGCGGGTGGCCACGCCGTCCTGCACCGACCCGGAAACCTCGGCGATCAGGGAGGTGGTCGAGGCGGTCCGGCAGGACGATCGGCTGGTGCCCCTGCTGCTGCCGCTGGGCGACGGCCTGCTGGCCGCGGTCAAGCGGTGACGGGCGCGGCTTCCCCCGCCCGCACAGCCAGCGCGGCAGCAGCCGGGTGGATGCCCGGGGGCGCGGGGGTACCGCGGTCAGCCGGATGTCTATGGGCAAGGCTTAACCGGTGGCGGATTTCAGGGCATCCGAGAGCAGCGCCGCCTCGTCGGCGGACAACTCGACGACGAGGCGGCCGCCGCCTTCGAGCGGTACGCGCATCACGATGCCGCGGCCTTCCTTCGTGACCTCGAGCGGGCCGTCACCCGTCCGCGGCTTCATCGCCGCCATCCTGCATCCCCTTTCGTGCCCGGGGCCGCATGAAGGCCTCAGGCGAGGCCCGCCGCCGGAAACGCCGGCGACTGCGGCGGGTTCGGCCGATTCACAGCCGTGTCGATTCGTACATCTATTATCAGAGTTTCCGCGCCGGATGGAAACGATCAGGGCTCACTTCACCCTCACCCGCCCGGTAAGACAGGCGAAACTGGTTCGGTGAACGCGCGATCGGCCCTGTTCGACCTCTACGGGGACCACCTGAGGAGCCGCGGTTCGCAGGCGCCGGTCGCCGCGCTGGTGCGGCTTCTCGCCCCGCTCGGCGTCACCGAGCCCGCCGTGCGCACCGCGGTGTCCCGGATGGCCCGGCAGGGCTGGCTGGCCCCGGTGCGGTGCGCGACCGGGCTGGCCGGGTACGCGCTGACCCCGCGCGCCGCCCGGCGCCTGGACGAGGCCGCGGAGCGGATCTACCGGCAGGGGGAGCCGGCCTGGGACGGGCAGTGGCATGTGCTGGTGGTCGAGCGGATCCGCGACCGGGCGCGGCGCGGCCGGGTGCGGGCGGCGCTGGGCTACCTGGGTTACGCGCCGCTGGGCGAGACCACCTGGGTCAGCCCCCGGCCGTCGGTGGAGCTGGACCCGCTGCTCGAGGCGAAACGGCTGCGGGCGGAGCGTTTTGTGGCCCGCTATGACGGGGACGCGCGTGGCCTGCTGGCCCGGGCCTGGGACCTGGAGGGCCTGGCCCGGGCGTACCAGCGCTGGCTGGCCCAGGCCCGCGAGCTGGTCGCGGCCGCCGGGGAGGACGCGGCGGACGACGCGGTCTTCGCGCTGCGCAGCGCGCTGGTCCACGAGTGGCGCAAGTTCCTGTTCGCCGACCCGGGGTTCCCCGCGGCGCTGCTGCCACCGGGCTGGCCGGGGCACGAGGCGGCCCGGGTGTTCCACGCCGAGTCGGCCAGGCTCTTGCCGGGCGCGTCCCGGTTCGTGGACTGTTGCCTGAAGACCGACGACCCAGGGAGTGCCCCGTGACCAGCAGTGACGCCGTGACCACCGGTGACACAGTGCTGTGGGACCGCGAGGGCGCCGTGGCCACGGTCACTCTCAACCGCCCGCGGGCACGCAACGCGCTGACCGAGGAGATGAAGGACGCCCTGCTGGCCGCCCTCGGCCTGGCCGCGGCCGAGCCCGCGGTCCGTGCCGTCGTCCTCACCGGCGCCGGGGAGGCGTTCTGCGCCGGGCAGGACCTGCGGGAGCACGCGGAGATCCTGGCCTCGGGCGAGGCGCCGACCGGCACCGTCCGGCGGCACTACAACCCGATCATCACGACGCTGGCGACCATGCCCAAGCCGGTGATCGCGGCGGTCAACGGTCGTCCCCGTCTTAACAGACCCTGCCCTGGCCCCGGTGCCAGGGCTCGAGGCCGGCGTCCATCTCGGCGCAGGCGCAGACGATCTGCTCCGCGACCTCCACCAGGTCGGTGGGCACCTGCTCGGACTGGCGGCCGCCCGGGGACCGCCACCAGATCGCGTTGTCCCGGCACCAGACGGTCAGCCCGTACCGGACCGAGAGCACCGACATCCCCGCGGACGGCTCCTGGGCGCGGAGGAGACCACCCCCAAGCCCGCGCTCGGCGAGCATCTCCTCCAGCGCTCGCGCCGCCCGCCCTGGCGCCAGGCGGGTGCGGCGCAGCGGCTCCGGCACGATCCCGCCCGGTGCGGGCTGCGCGAACCAGACCACTTTCCCCGGCACCTTCCGGCCGCCGAACCGGGAACGGCTCAGGTGCAGCCCCCATCGCCCGGCCGAGAGCCCGGCCACCACCCCGAGCCCGCGCCCGCTCACCGCGTCGGCTCCGGCGGCGCCGGGCACCGGCGCCAGGTCGTCTTTCCAGCCGCTGAGCGAGTCGAAGACCTTGACGACCAGCTCCCACCGGCGACCACCTGCCGCACGGCGCAGGTAGACCCACAGCTCGGGCGCCCCCGCGATCGGCCAGCCCCCGGCGCCGTCGAACTCGATGTTGGCGTGCGCGTGCAGGGTGTTGGCGGCCAGTTCGCTGGTCATGAGCAAGCCGTCGGATTCCAGTTCGGCCGGCAGCGCCAGGGTCGCTGCCACTTCGCGGAACACGCCCCGCGCCACCGCGGCGCAGGTCGCGTCGGCCGGGAGGGGCCAGGAGCAGCAGCCGCCGCCTGCCAGCGCGGCCGCGGGCGGCACCCGACGGCCCGCGCTCTCGGGCACGGCCCCGGCCGCGGTGGGCGCTCCCCCCCATAGGCCCGCGGGACCCGCCACGGCCAGCGTGGCGCCGGCCGCGGACCTGGTGGCGGCGCCGACCGAGGGCACCATGGCAAGGGCGGGCGAGCGTAACATGGTCCTCAGCCTTCGCGACTCATAGATCTGTGAAACACAGATTACGATTTATCGCCTCCATGGCGCAATGACATCCGGTGATTTGATGGTCAGTTGTGGCCCGGTCGCGGTCAGTTCTGACCGATGCGTGCCACGCGCCGTGCGTGTACAGTCGCAGAGGCGACTGCTCGGCTGGTCGCGACTGCGTTGAGACAGGCGCAGACAGAGGAATCCCCCGGGTGGCGGCCCGGGGGATTCCTTGACAGGTCAACGGGTGGCCGGCTCCGGGTCGAAGCGGCCGGCCTTCGCGTCCGTGAGAAAGACCGCGAAGGCACCCCGGCCCACGACGTGAGCGCCCGCCTCGGGGCGCTTGCTGTCGCGGACCGCCACCACTCCCCTGAGGTTGGCCGCCACCTCCACACATCCGCCGTTGTGCTGACTCCGGCGGGCCTTCCGCCATTCCGCGTGAGACAGGTCTGTCATGGGTCTACTCCATCTGTAGCTCGAGTTGTCTGAGGTAGAGCGTTGTGTCATCTGGCTCGAGCGCGCCATCGACCGCTCGGTCGAACGACTGGCTGTACATGTTCACATGCTCCGTGCCTGTCACCTCCTGTATGCCGATGTCAGTCTCGGTGTAGGCGATGGATGGCTCGTCATCGGGAAAGTCGAAGATGTTGATCGGCGACATCAGGCCGCGGGGCGGCCCGTCGGCGAAGCGCTGGATCCGCAGGTCCACGTTGGGCCGCTGGCCCATCTTGATCAGGTGCTGGATCTGATCCTGCCGGTCGGCCCTGGTCCCCCACTGGTACAGCAGCGAGGCCTCGGTGACGATCGCGATCAGCTCGGGGGCGTGGCCGTCGGTCCGGTCGAGGATCTCCTGCCGCCGCAGCCGGGTCGCGAGCGCCTCGCGCCGCCAGGCGGGCGGCCTCGGCCCGATCTTCATGAACGCCTCGGCGTACTCCTGCGTCGCCAGCAGGCCAGGCAGCACCAGCGGGATGAACACCCGGATTCGCCGGGCGTCGTTCTCGAAGCCGGGAAACTCATTCTCGAAGACCCCCTGGCAATCGCGCCACCACGGGCGGGCGCGAGCGCGGATCGCAAGATCTTCGATCTGGTCCCGCTCCGCGGGATCCACACTGTAAACGCGGAGCAAGTCTCTAATGTCGCTCATCTCGGGACGTTTCCACTGATTGGCCTCAAAACGGCCGACCTTGCCCCGTCCCCAGTTCAGCATGTCACAGACGTGGTTGGCGGTGTACCCGCTCTTCACCCGAAGCTGCAGGAGCTGCCGCGACAGACGACGTTTCGCTACCGTGGCGCCATAGGCATCGTCGCTCATCGGAGGTCGCCTCCTTGACAGGGAGCCGCGCTCAGTATACAGCTACCTAAGTTGTGAATCACAGAAGTTAATTTCTCGCAGGATCCTGCCCCGGGACCGTGGCTCAGGGCGCGACGCCACGCAAGCCCCTCGCTAACTGCGGCGCGCCCGCCGCCGCGCCATCGTCGAATTCTCCGTTTCTCACCCCGTCGAGAAAGCACTCCCATTCGTGCCGGTCATAGACCAGGACCCGGCCGGCCGGGTCGCCCGCCACGCGCATCAGCACCCACTCCACGCCGGGCCGCCCGGCGCCGGTGACCATGGCCACCTCGATCGTGCCGTCGCCCTCGCCGGATCGCTGCCAGCGCTGCGCGGCCACGTCGATGCCCAGTTCCTCGACCGTCGGCTTTGCGCTCACGCAGCCTCCCGTCACTTCTGTCCGGTTCCCGAAGTTTGCCCGGTCACCGGCACCGCGCTACACCGCAGTACAGCACCCGTGACCCGTCGCTGTCGGCCGAAGCCGGATCCACCGCCCCCCACTGCCCGACGAACGTCAGGCCATCGGCGGCCCCGGCGTAGGGCGGCACCATCTCCATGCCGGTGAAGAACCGGGCCACCTCGTCCCGGGTGCGCAGGACAAGCTGCTCTGTGGCGTTCGCGTACGTGTCCACCATGGCATGCACCGCCAGCGGCGGCAGCCCGTCGGCGGTGGCGTGCGAGAGCGCCAGGTGGCTGCCCTCGGCCAGCGCGGCCACGTACCTGGCCACCAGCCCCCACGGGTCCCGGTCGTCGGCGACGAAGTGCATCACCGCGGTCATCAACAGCCCGACCGGCTCGGTGAAGTCGATCATCGAGCGCACCGCGGGGTGGCCGAGGAGGGCGTCCGGGTCGCGCAGGTCGGCGGTGATCAGCGTCACGTTCGGCGCACCGGCCAGCAGCGGTGCGGACTGGGCCGCCACCATCGGGTCGATGTCGGCGTAGACCACCCGCGCGGCGGGATCGACGCGCTGCACCACCTGATGGGTGTTGCCGACGGTGGGCAGCCCGGAGCCGACGTCGATGAACTGCCGCAGGTGCGCCTGCGCGGCCAGCCACGTCGCGACCCGCTGGTGGAACCCGCGGTTCGCCCAGGCCGCGTCGCTGAGCGCGGGCAGGCTCCGCCGCAGCGACTCCGCGGCCCTGCGGTCCGCCTCGAAATTGTTATGGCCGCCGAGGTAGTAGTCGTACAGCCGGGCCGGGCTCGGCCTGGTGGGGTCCACGCCAGGAGGTACCGGTGGTTCGGGGACCGCCCCGCGGGGAAGGTGCGGCGCCTCCGTCATGAGGCCTCCATTTCCACTCTCTGTCCTCAGTCTGCCACGCTCCGTATGACATACAAGGGCCAGATCCCGCGAATCACAAGAGCAAAACCTGCATGAGTCACGGCCCGGGCCGGCGGCAGAAGCAGTCGGAAAGGTGGTCGTTCACCACGCCGCAGGCCTGGAACGCGGCGTAAACCGTGACGGGCCCGACGAAGGAGAAGCCCAGTTTCCGCAGCTCACGCGCGCATGCCTGGGATGCGGTCGTCGACGCGGGCACGTCCGCCAGCGTGACGGGGGCCGGTTGCGCGCCGCCGGCGTACCGCCATACCAGCGCGGCGAGCCCGCCGGGCACCGCCACGGCGGCGCGCGCGTTGCCGATCACCGCGCGGATCTTGGCCCGATTGCGCACAATCCCCGGGTCGGCCAGCAGGCGCCCCTCGTCCGCCGGCCCGAACGCGGCAATCACCTCCGGCTCGAACCCGCCGAAGGCGACACGGAAGTTTTCCCGCTTGCGCAGGATGGTCAGCCAGGACAGCCCGGACTGGAAGGCCTCGAGCGACAGCCGCTCGAAGATGCCCGCGTCGCTGCGCACCGGCCGGCCCCACTCGGTGTCGTGGTAGGGGCCGTACTCCGCGGCGCCTAGCGCCCAGGGGCAGCGCAGCAGGCCATCCGGCCCGGGCACCGCACCGGCCGGAGCCGCCGGCTCGCTCACGGCCGGGGTTCCCAGCGGGCGCGCTCCTCGGCAAGCTCGCGGCGCAGCGCGGCGATCTCCACGTCGCGCGCGGTGACCGAGCGGGCGATCACGCCGAGGGCCTCCTCGGTGGCGGACACGTTGTAGCCCCACAGGGACAGCGGCGGCCGCAGCAGCGCGACGTCGGCCGCGGTCAGGTCGTCAAGCCGCAGCGGCGGGGAGTCGCTGGGGAACGCGGCCATCTCCCCGGCACGCCCAAGGGCGGCCAGCACCACGCAGCCCAGGATCGCCGCGGCGGCGAGCACAAGAATCACCGGCACAGTAGAAATCGTGCCATGCTCAGCGGGTGACAGGGCACATACCGCGACGCCCGGGGCCGGCCGATGGGACACAACTGACGCCCGTCGTTTTGATCGCGGCCGCCGGCACGGTCGCCGAAGCGGACCAGGCGATCGCCGCGGGCGCGGACCTGATCGACGCCGGCGGCCTGACCGGCGAGGACGCGGCCACGCTGCGCGCCCGCCATCCGGGCCTGCGGCTGTGGCGCGGCTCGCCCCCGGCCGCGGACGCCGACCAGGCCGGGACGCGGGCGGCCGCGGTCGCCACGGCGGCGGTCCTTGCCTGGCTCGGGACCCCGGCCATCCGCACCAGGCACGTGCTGCCGGCGCGCCGGGCCATCGACATGGCCTGCTCGATCGCGGGCACCCGGCTACCCGCGCTCACCACCCGCGGGCTGGCCTGATCCCGCCGCCTGCACTGATCCCGCCTGGCCTGATCCCGCCGCCTGCACTGAATCCGCGGCCTGCCCTGGCCCCGCGGGCCAGACCCCGGGCAGCTCGCCGTCCAGGCCGTTGCCGTGCGCGGCGAGGATGATCCGCGCCACCTCGTCCGGGTCGTCGGCGACGCTCAGCAGGTCCAGGTCGGCCGCGTGGATCTTCCCCTCCCCGGCCACCACCTCACGCAGCCAGGACAGCAGGCCGGACCAGTAGGAGCTGCCGACGAGCACGATGGGGAACCTGGTGATCTTGCCGGTCTGCACCAGCGTGACCGCCTCGAACAGCTCGTCCAGCGTGCCGAACCCACCTGGCAGGACCACGAAGGCCTGCGAGTACTTGACGAACATGGTCTTGCGGACGAAGAAGTACCGGAACTCGAGGCCGATGTCGACGTACTCGTTAAGCCCCTGCTCCTGCGGCAGTTCGATGCCCAGGCCGACCGAGACCCCGCGCGCGCTCGCGGCGCCCCTGTTGGCCGCTTCCATGATCCCCGGCCCCCCGCCGGTGATCACCACGTACCCGGCCCTGGCCAGCGCCGCGGTGATCCGCGTCGCGAGCTCGTACTGCGCGGAGCCGGGGCGGGCACGTGAGGAGCCGAACACCGCCACCGCCTTGCCCAGCTCGGCGAGCAGCCCGAACCCCTCCACGAACTCGGCCTGGATGCGCAGCACCCGCCACGGGTCGGTGTGCACCCAGTCGCTGGGCCCGCGCCGGTCGAGCAGGCGCTGATCGGTGGTGGTCTTCGGGATCGCCCGGCCGCGCAGCATGGCGGGCCCCTGGCGGCGCACCGTGCGGCGTGACTCCCCTTCCACGCTCATGATCCTCACCCCCTCAGCCGCTGACACCGTGGTCGCGGAGTATCTGGTTGAGCGCCAGGCGGTCGTGCCCGGCTCCCTCGGCCAGCCGCCGGAGCACGAGCACGCAGGGCATGCCGAAGTCGCCGCCGGGGAAGCTGCGGGCCCGCGTGCCGCTGACGCAGACCGACCAGGCGGGCGCCTCGCCGCGGGGCAGTTCTTGGCCCGTCGAGACGTCGATGACGTGCGTGGTCGCGGTCAGGATGGTGCCCGCGCCGAGCTTGGCGCCGGTCCGGACCCTGGCCCCGTCCACCACCATCGAGCGCGACCCGATGAACGCGTCGTCCTCGACCACCACCGGCACCGCGTTCGGGGGCTCGAGCACGCCGCCGATCCCCACCCCGCCGGACAGGTGCACGTTCCGGCCGATCTGCGCGCAGGACCCGACGGTGGCCCAGGTGTCCACCATCGTGCCGGCGTCCACGTACGCGCCGATGTTGACGAACGACGGCATGAGCACCACGCCGGGCGCGAGGTAGCAGCCCCACCGCGCGATGGCGCCCGGCACCACCCGCACCCCCTCCAGGCGGGTCTTCAGCGGCACCCGGTCGTGGTAGGCGAAGTCCCCGGCCCGCGACCGCTCCATCGGCAGCAGCCGGAAGGCCAGCAGGATCGCCTGTTTGGCCCGCTCGTCCACGACGATCTCGCCGGTGGCCGGGTCCGGCCAGGCAACCCTGGCCTCCCCCGAGTCGAGCGCATCCACCGCCGCGGTCACGATCTCCCGCGCGCCGGTGTCGTCGCTGCTGACTTCGGCCCGCCGCTCCCAGAGATCGTCAACGCGCGGGTCGAGCTTGGAATCTCCCACCTGAGGAGCCTATGGCACCGGGTACCTTCAGGTGGTGTGCCGAGGAATCGCCGTAAGAGCCGGTTGACGCTGGTTCTCCTCGTCGCCGTGGCGGCCCTCGGGGCCGGCGTCTACGCCGCGGTCCGGCACGTGCCGTCGATCCTCGGCGAGACCGGCTGCACGGCGGGCACCGGCCGCGCGGCGGTCACGCTGGACCCCCAGCAGGCGCAGATCGCGGCGACCATCGCGGGGGTGGCGCACCAGCGCGGGATGCCACCCCGCGCGCTCACCGTCGCCTACGCGACCGCCATGCAGGAGAGCCACCTGCACGACCCCGGCAGCGGGGACCTGGACTCGGTCGGCGTTTTCCAGCAGCGGCCCTCGCAGGGCTGGGGGCCGGCCAGCAAGCTCATCGACCCGGTTTACGCCAGCACCAGGTTCTTCCGCGCCCTGGCCGGGGTCCGCGGCTACCAGCAGATGCCGGTGTACAAGGCGGCCCAGGCGGTCCAGCACAGCGCCGACGGCTACGCCTACGCGCAGTACCAGGCCCTGGCGGCGCACCTGACCACCGCGTTCACCGGGTCCTCCCCGCGGGCGGTGTGGTGCTGGCCGGCCGCGCACACCGCGGGCAGGGCCGAGTTGGCGCCGGCCCGGCGCGCGATCGTCAGGGCGTTCGGGCCGCTGTCCGCCGGCCGGGCCTCCGCCGCCGGCCCGGCCTCCCCCGGCGGCGGCGCGCCGGCCCTGCTGGTCCAGGCCCCAGGGGCCGACCTGGGCTGGTCGGTCGCCGCGTGGCTGGTGACCCACGCGGGGAGGTACCGGCTGCACGACGTGCGCTACGCGGGGTTCCGCTGGCCGGCGCCGGCGGGGCGTACCGGGTGGGTGAGGGACGCGGGTGCCCCGGCCGGGTCGGTCTTCGCTAGCTGATAGCCTGCGGTCTCGCCGGGCCCCTTACGGGATAGCTGCCCTGCCGGCGCCGCCGTGCGGACACGCCAGCCCGCCGGAACGGCGATACTGGGAGCTACACCATGGGGACATAGCCGGAAGAGGGAGTTCCGACGTGACCTACATCATCGCGCAGCCCTGCGTAGACCTGCTCGACAAGTCGTGCGTCGAGGAGTGCCCGGTCGACTGCATCTATGAGGGCGAGCGCATGCTTTACATACACCCGGACGAGTGTGTGGACTGTGGCGCCTGCGAGCCGGTGTGCCCGGTGGAGGCGATCTTCTACGAGGACGACGTCCCCGACCAGTGGAAGGACTTCTACCGGGCCAACGTGGAGTTCTTCGAGGATCTCGGCTCCCCGGGCGGCGCCGCCAAGGTAGGCAAGATCAACAAGGATCACCCGATCGTGGCGGCCCTGCCCCCGCAGGAGCACGACTGACGCCCGCCGCAGGCCTGAGGCCCGCCGGACGGCTGCCTGCGTTCCCGTGGGACCGGCTCGGGCGTTACCGCGAGCAGGCGGCGGCGCACCCCGGCGGGATCGTGGACCTGTCGATCGGGACCCCCGTTGACCCGGTGCCGCCCGCGGTCCGGGCCGCCCTCGCCGGGGCCGCGGATGCGCCCGGCTACCCCCCGACGGCGGGCACCCCGCAACTGCGTGAGGCGGCGGCCGGGTGGCTGGCGCGCCGGCACGGGGTGTCCGTGGACCCCGGCGCGGTGCTGCCGGTCATCGGGACCAAGGAGATCATCGCGTCGCTGCCGGGCCTGCTCGGCTGCGGCCCCGGGGACACGGTCGTGTACCCGGAACTGGCCTACCCCACCTACGAGATCGGGGCGCGGCTCGCCGGCGCGCGGGCGGTGGCGGCCGACGGGCTGGCGTCGCCCGGCCCCGAGCGGGTCCGGCTCGTCTGGGTGAACTCCCCGGCCAACCCGACCGGTCGGGTGCTGCCCGCCGCGCACCTGCGCAAGCTGGCCGGCTGGGCCAGGGAGCGGGACGCGGTCCTCGCCTCCGACGAGTGCTACCTCGACCTGGCCTGGGACGCCGAGCCGGTGTCGGTGCTCCACCCCGGCGTCAGCGGCGGCACCGCGCGGGGGCTGCTCGCGGTCTACTCGCTGTCCAAGCGGTCGAACCTCGCCGGCTACCGGGCCGGCTTCGTCACCGGGGACCCCGCCCTGGTCGCGGAACTGCTGGAGGTCCGCAGGCACGCGGGCCTGATGATGCCCGCCCCGGTGCAGGCCGCGATGGCCGCCGCCCTCGGCGACGACGCCCACGCCGGCGAGCAGCGGGCCCGCTACGCCGCGCGGCGCGCCCGGCTGCGCGCGGCGCTGGAGCAGGCCGGCTGGGCGATCGGCCACTCCGAGGCCGGCCTGTACCTGTGGGCCACCCGGCCCGGCCTGGACTGCTGGGACTCGGTGGCGGCGCTCGCCGGCGCGGGCATCCTGGTGGCCCCCGGCGAGTTCTACGGCCCGGCCGGCCGGCGCCACATCAGGGTGGCGCTGACCGCCACCGACGAGCGCATCGACGCCGCCGCCGCCCGGCTCGCCCGGCTCGGGTAATAATTCGGTCAAAACCCGCTGGACGGTGTCGCCCAGCCCGAACCCCGCCGGGGCGGGTGCTGCCGGGCTGGGCCGTGTTTCCTGCACCGGGCCAGCGGCGTGCATGGCAGTGGGCGGCGGCGTGGACCAGACGGGCGAGTCCGGGTTCACCCTTGCCGAAGCGTGGAACGGGGCGGGCTGGCACCTGCTGCACACCCCCCAGCCCCGGGTCGACGAGCAACGAGCTTCGCGGGGTTTCCTGCACCAGCCCGTCGAGTTGCATGGCGGTCGGCGATTTCGCTGGCATCGGCAACGGGCTGACGCTGGCGGAGTCGTGGAACGGGACGAGCTGGAGCGTGGTCACCACCCCGCACCCATAGTCTGGGGGCGTGCTCCAGCTTCCGGACGCTGACAACCAAGGGGCCACGCCGGTCCGGCCGGCCAGGCCCGGCGTGCTGAGCATCTGGGTGGCCAGGCCGGACCGGCCACGGCCGTGCCTGCTCGCCGACCTGGTATCCCGGGTCGCCGAACGGCACCACCTGCGCGCCAGCGTGTCCGGGCCGGCCCCGGCCGACTGGGGCGCGCTGAACGTCCACCCGGCGCAGGTCGCGGCGGGCCCGCCGGAACCGCTCGACGTGGCGGTCGCCACGGACGGCGAGCCCGCGGGCGCCCCGGCGCACCGGATACGGCCCGGCACGGCCAGCCCGGTGGACGTCACCGGCGTGGACCCGCTCGCGCTGCGCCTGGCGCTCTGCCAGCGCCCCTATCACGCGGAGGCCAACCTCACCCGGGATGACCTGGAAGCCGCCGACGAGGTGCTCCGGGGCTGGCGTGAGCAGGTGAGGCACTGGGCACGGTCCCCGAGCAGGCCGATGTGCGCGCAGTACGTGGGCGACTTCCTCGCCGCCCTCGACGACGATCTCGACGTCCCGGCGGCGCTGCGCACCCTGTCCGCGCTCGCCGCGGACCGGGACATCCCGGACGGTTCCAAGTTCGAGGCGTACGCCTACTTCGACCGGTTCCTCGGTCTCGACCTGGCGCGCGACGTCGGCCGGTGACCACACAACAAATCGCCGCATGTCGTCGCAAAACTGCAACAAACCGGCGGGACGCCGCAGGGTTTCGCTCTCTGTCATCCCCCGGGCGGCCTCCTACGCTGGTCTGACCAGAGTTTGATCACGGAGGGAGGAGACGCCGGTGACCGCGCCTGCCAGCAGCGGCCAACTGCGGGCCCTGTCCGACGCCCACAGCGCCCACAACTACCACCCGCTCCCCGTGGTGATCTCGGCCGCCGAGGGCGCCTGGGTCACCGACGTCGAGGGCCGCAGGTACGTGGACATGCTCGCCGCGTACTCGGCGATCAACTTCGGGCACCGGCACCCGCGGCTGGTCGCCGCGGCGCGCCGCCAGCTCGACCGGGTGACGCTGGTGAGCCGCGCCTTCGACCATGACCAGTTCGGCCCGTTCTGCGCGGAACTCGCGGAACTCGCCGGGATGGACATGGTGCTCCCGATGAACACCGGCGCCGAGGCGGTGGAGACCGCGATCAAGACGGCCCGCAAGTGGGGCTACGAGGTCAAGGGCGTGCCCGACGGCGAGGCCGTGATCATCGCCTTCGAGGGCAACTTCCACGGCCGCACCACGACGATCATCAGCTTCTCCACCGACCCGGGCGCCCGCGGCTCGTACGGCCCCTACACGCCCGGCTTCCGCGTCGTCCCCTACGGCGACGCCGGCGCGCTGGCCGCGGCCATGGACGACCGGGTGGTCGGCGTGCTGATCGAGCCGGTGCAGGGCGAGGCCGGGGTCATCGTGCCGCCGGCGGGCTACCTGGCCCGGGTCCGTGAGCTGTGCACCGCCCACGGCGCGCTGATGATGGCCGACGAGATCCAGTCCGGGCTCGGCCGGACCGGCATGACGTTCGCCTGCGAGCACGACGGCGTGGTGCCGGACGTGTACATCCTGGGGAAGGCGCTCGGTGGCGGGATCGTGCCGCTGTCCGCGGTGGTGTCCTCCCGTGAGGTGCTCGGCGTGTTCAAGCCGGGCCAGCACGGTTCCACCTTCGGTGGCAACCCGCTGGCCTGCGCGGTGGGGCGCGAGGTGATCGCGATGCTGGCCACCGGCGAGTATCAGGAGCGGTCGGCCAAGCTGGGCACGCACATGCACCACCGGCTGGCCACCCTGCCGGCCGCCGAGGTCCGCGAGGTCCGCGGCCGCGGGCTGTGGGCCGGCGTGGAGTTCGTGTCGCTGTCGGGCCGGCAGGCGTGCGAGCGCCTCGCCGAGCGGGGCGTGCTGGCCAAGGACACCCACGGGACCACGATCAGGCTGGCGCCGGCGCTGATGATCAGCGAGGCGGACCTGGACCTCGCCCTGGACCAGCTCGAGGGCGTGATCAGGCGTCCCTGAGCGTGCGGTAGCGGCTCGCGTAGTGAATCAGCGGGCCGCCACCGGGCCGGGGCTCGGACACCCCGACAACCTCGCCGACCAGGATGCTGTGGTCGCCACCGTCGTGCACGGCCGTGGTGCGGCACTCCATCGCGGCGAGCGCGTCGTCGAGGATGGGCGCGCCGGTGACCGGCCCGGCGTGGTGCCGGATCGCGTCCAGCTGGCCTTCCAGCGGCCTCCCCCGGGTGGCCAGCCAGGTGGCGGTCTTCTCGCCGTCCTCACCGAGCACCGAGATCGCCCAGGTGCCCGCCGCGAGCACCGCGTCGTGGAACCGCGCGATCTTCTCCGCGCAGATCAGGATCAGCAGCGGCTCAAGGGACACCGCGGTGAACGCGGTCGCGGTCATCGCGTGGCTGACCCCGTCCAGGCTGGTGGTCGCCACCACGATGCCGCTGGCGAACTGGCCCGCGGCACGCCGGAAGGCCGCCTGGTCGGCGCCGTTCACGGGTCCACCCCCGGCCGCCGGTCCAGGCCGGGCCGCCGGTTCATACCCGGGCGCCGCAACCGCGGCGAGAAGCTGGCCACGATCCCCACCGCCGCGCACGCCGCGCCGCCGTAGAGGTACCACTCGCCGGCGCTGGTGTTGGTGACGATGACGCTGCCGGCCGCGGTCGGCAACGTCAGCACGAACGACGCCGCCATCCAGCCGATCGCGGGCAGCACCCCGCCCATCGCGCTGCTCATCCCCGCCGCGCCCGCCGCGCTGGTCACCAGGACCAGCGCGCAGAAACACAGCGCCGCCACCGGCACACCGCCCAGGCCGTGGCCGAACTGGAAGCACCCGATCAGCCCCTCCATGACGCCGAGCACGAAAAGCGCCACGTAGGCCGCCACCACGCCGCGCTCCCGCCGCTGGCCTGTCTGCGCGCCCTTCACGCAGAGCAGGCTATACGGACGCCTCGTCACCAAGGTGCCACCGCGTGGCTCACCACCCATCCAGCCCGTCGAACAGGCCGTGCTCCACGATCCCCGGCGCCGCACCGGACGCGCCCGCCAGCGGCCTGTAGAACTCATGACCCAGCACGGGCTGCCAGCGCCCGTCGGCGAGGGCGAAGGACCCCCCACCCGCCTCCCCTTCCCCCTTCACGGTGACCTGGGTGGCGTGCGCGCGCAGCGCGGCGTACTTGGCCGGCAGGTGGGCGGTGCCGTCGATCTCGGTGGTCACCTGCTCGTCGGGCACCCAGTAGGGCAGGCCGTGCGCCGCGGCCACCGACCGCGGCACCGCCGTCGCGTAGCACTTGGCGACCCGCCACGGCCGGTTGCCTTCGTTCCCGGCCCCGGGGACCGGCCCCGGGCCCGCGGCGAGGCGGATCGCCGCCACGGACACCCGGTGCGCCTGGATGTGGTCGGGATGGCCGTAGAAGCCGTTCTCGTCATAGCTGACCAGCACCTGCGGCCGCACCTCGCGGAGGATCGCGGCCAGCGCCGCGGCGGCCTGCGGCACGTCGGCCTGCCAGAAACAGCCCGGGTCGTTGTTTTCCGGCAGCCCCATCATCCCCGAGTCGCGCCACCGGCCTGGCCCGCCGAGGAACCGCTGGTCCGCGACTCCGAGCGCGGCGCACGCGGCGGCCAGCTCGGTGATCCGGTGCGCGCCCAGGCGGGCGGGGTCCCCGGCGAGGTAGCCCAGCTCCGGCGGGATGACCTCGCCGAGCTCGCCCAGCGTGCAGGTGACCAGGGTGACCTGGGCGCCTTCGGCGGCGTACCTGGCGATGGTGGCCCCGGTGCCGATCGACTCGTCGTCGGGGTGCGCGTGCACCAGCAGCAGCCGGCGCGCGCCGTCCTGGCGGTCCATCCAGGAGAGGCTAGCGTGATCCCCTGATGGCAGGATGGACGGCCATGATTGAAAGCTTCCCCAGGCAGCAGGCCAGGACCCGGCGGTTCACCCTCGGCCTGCCCCGTTCGTTCCAGGTGTCCCCCTCCGGCGACCGGGTGGCGTTCCTGCGCAGCAGGGGCGGCGGCGACCCGGTGACGTGCCTGTGGGTGCTGGACGTGCGCACCGGCGCCGAGCGGCTGGTGGCCGACCCCGCGGTCCTCGGCGATGGCGCGGCCGGGCTGACCGCGCAGGAGAAGGCGCGCCGCGAGCGGGTCCGCGAGCAGGCCGCGGGCATCGTCGCTTTTGCCTGCGACTCCGCGTTGCACCTGGCGGTGTTCGCGCTGGCCGGGCAGGTGTTCGCGGCGGACCTGGCGGACGGCGGGCAGCCGCCGCGGGCCGTCCCCGCGCGCCCCGGCGCGTTCGACCCGAGGCCCGACCCGGCCGGCCGGCGCGTGGCCTACGTATCCGGCGGCACGGTCCGCGTGGTGACCCTGGACACCGCGGAGGACGCTCTGCTTATTGGGCCCGATGGGGAGAGCGGGGTGACGTTCGGCCTCGCGGAGTTCGTGGCCGCCGAGGAGATGGGCCGGACCCGGGGTTACTGGTGGGCGCCGGACGGGGCCGCCGTGCTGGTGGCGCGGGTGGACGAGACGCCGGTGCCGCGGTGGCACATCGCCGACCCGGCCAACCCGGACCGCGCCCCCGCGGAGGTGGCCTACCCGGCGGCCGGCACGGCGAACGCAGACGTGTCGCTGGTGCTGGCCGGGCTGGACGGGACCACGGTGCCCGTCGAGTGGGACCGGGCCGCCTTCCCGTACCTGGTCGCGGTGAACTGGGACGGCACCGATCCGTTGATCGTCGTGCAGACCCGGGATCAGCGCCGGATGCGCCTGCTGTCCGCCGACCCGGCCCGTGGCACCGCGGCGGTGCTGCGCGAGGACACCGACGAGCACTGGGTGGACATCGTGCCCGGTGTCCCCGGGCGGACCGGGGACGGGCGGATCGTCTGGACGGCCGACGCCGGGGGAGCCAGGCGGCTGCTGGCCGCCGCCCCGGAGGCGCTCGCGGGCGGGACCGCCGCGCCGGTCACCCCGCCGGGGCTCGGCGTGCGCGAGGTGCTGGACACCGACAGGGACACCGTGCTGTTCACCGCCTCCGGCGGCGATCCGGTGACGGTGGGCGTGTGGAGCCACGGGCCGGGCGGGCTTGCCCGGGTCAGCCCGGACGGCGGGGTTCATTCGGGCCGGCGGGCCGGCGGGACCACCGTGCTCCTGAGCCGGTCTCTGGACGCGCCCGGCGTGACGGTGAGCGTGCGCACGGAGCGCCGTCCAGGGGAAGTCATAACGATCGCCTCGCTGACTGAGTCGCCCGCGCTGCCCACGCCGCGCCCGGACCTGTTCACCGCGGGCGAGCGGGAGATCCGCACCGCGCTGCTGCTCCCCTCCTGGCACGAAGCAGGCTCGGCGAAGCTGCCGGTGCTGATGGACCCGTACGGCGGGCCGGGGATGCAGCGGGTGGTCGCCGCCCAGGGCGCGTTCGCCGCCGCACAGTGGTTCGCCGAGCAGGGGTTCGCCGTGGTGGTGGCGGACGGCCGCGGCACGCCGGGACGGGGCCCGGCGTGGGACCGCGCGGTGGCCGGGGACCTGGCCGGGCCGGTCCTCGAGGACCAGGTGGCGGCGCTGGCGGCGGCCGCGGCCCGGTGCGCCGACCTGGACACGGGGCGGGTGGCCATCCGGGGCTGGTCGTTCGGCGGGTTCCTGGCCGCGCTCGCGGTGCTCCGCCGCCCCGAGACGTTCCACGCCGCGGTGGCCGGCGCCCCGGTCACCGACTGGCGCCTCTACGACACCCATTACACCGAGCGCTACCTGGGGCACCCGGCGGAAAACGGCGCCGCCTACGAGCGCAGTTCGCTGCTGGGCGACGCAGCCAAGCTCGACCGGCCGCTGCTGCTCATCCACGGGCTGGCCGACGACAACGTGGTGGCCGCGCACACGCTGCGGCTGTCCGCGCTGCTGCTCGCGGCCGGCCGGCCGCACAGCGTGCTGCCGCTGTCCGGGGTCACCCACATGACGCCCCAGGAGGAGGTGGCCGAGAACCTGCTGCTGCTCCAGGTGGAATTCCTGCGCCGCGTGCTGGGCTAAGACGCGGATCCGCCGAGAAGTTGGTCACATTGCCGGTGGATTTCCCGCGTAAGGGCCCCGGTGTGCACAGGCTCACAGCTATCGAAACGGCATCCCCGGCCGCGTGGTGGTATGCAGTGGAATAGGGTTCACCCGCAATCCATGCGGCGGTTTTACCGGGCGGAGACTCACGGCGATGACACAGGCCACAACGACGCCGGCCAGGGACAGGGCGCGGATCGCGGCACCGACGTTGCGCAAGGACCGGTGGTGGCGCCAGCCGGCCATCAACGCGGGCGCCCTGGCGGTGGTGGTGATCTACCTCACCTGGGCCTCGCTGGTGAACGCGGACTACTTCTGGAAGCCGTACATCTCCCCGCTGTACTCCCCTTGCCTGGCGACCACCTGTAAGCCGGGCTCCGGGTTCGACTGGATCCCGTGGCTGACCTGGCTGTCCCCGGCGGTCATCATCATCGGCGGCCCGACGGGCTTCCGGTTCACCTGCTATTACTACCGCAAGGCCTACTACCGGGCGTTCTGGCGGGCGCCCGCCGCCTGCGCGGTGCGCGAACCGCACGCCTCCTACACCGGTGAGACCAGGTTCCCGCTGATCCTGCAGAACGTGCACCGGTACTTCTTCTGGATCGCGCTGGCCTTCAACGTGATCCTGACCATCGACGCCGTGATCGCGTTCCGCAACCACGCCGGGCAATGGGGCCACATGGGCCTGGGCACGTTGGTCCTGGTCGTCAACGCGGCCCTGCTGTGGGCCTACTCCCTGTCCTGCCACGCGTGCCGGCACGCCGTCGGCGGGCGGCTCAAGCACTTCTCGCGTCACCCGGTGCGGTACTGGATGTGGACGCAGGTGTCCAGGCTGAACGCCAATCACATGCAGTTCGCCTGGATCTCGCTGGGCTGGGTGCTGTTCACCGACCTCTACATCCGGCTGGTGGCCAGCGGCGCCATCGCCGATCCGCGGTTCTTCTAGGCAGAAGGTGCGATCCGCCATGAGTGACATCGAACGGCTCGGCTACGACGTCGTGGTGATCGGCGCCGGCGGCTCCGGGCTGCGCGCGGCCATCGAGGCCCGGCTGTCGGGCAAGCGGACCGCGGTCATCTCCAAGTCCCTGTTCGGCAAGGCACACACGGTCATGGCCGAGGGCGGCGCCGCCGCCGCGATGGGCAACGTGAACCCCAACGACAACTGGCGGGTGCACTTCCGCGACACGATGCGCGGTGGCAAGTTCCTGAACAACTGGCGGATGGCAGAACTGCACGCGCAGGAGGCGCCGGACCGGGTCTGGGAACTGGAGGCCTGGGGCGCGCTGTTCGACCGCACCCCCGACGGCAAGATCAGCCAGCGCAACTTCGGCGGCCACGAATACCCCCGGCTCGCCCACGTGGGCGACCGTACCGGCCTGGAGATGATCCGCACCCTGCAGCAGAAGGTGGTGGCGCTGCAGCAGGAGGACGCGCGCGAGCACGGCGACCCCGAGGCCATGATCAAGATCTTCGCGGAGACCACGATCACCCGGCTGGTCAGGGACGGGGAGCGGATCGCGGGCGCGTTCGGCTACTTCCGCGACACCGGCGGGTTCGTCCTGTTCGAGGCGCCGGCCATCATCCTGGCGACCGGGGGGATCGGCAAGACCTTCAAGGTCACCTCCAACTCCTGGGAGTACACCGGCGACGGGCACGCGCTGGCGCTGCTGGCCGGCGCGACGCTGCTGAACATGGAGTTCGTCCAGTTCCACCCTACGCACATGGTGTGGCCCTTGTCGGTGGCCGGGCTGCTGGTCACCGAGTCGGTCCGTGGCGACGGCGGGGTGCTGCGCAACTCCGAGGGCAAGCGGTTCATGTTCGGCTACGTGCCGGACGTGTTCCGCGCCATGTACGCGGAGACCGAGGCAGAGGCCGACCGCTGGTACACCGACCCGGAGCACAACCGGCGCCCGCCGGAACTGCTGCCGAGGGATGAGGTGGCCCGGTCCATCAGGGCCGAGGTGAAGGCGGGACGCGGGTCCCCGCACGGCGGCGTGTTCCTCGATGTCTCTTCCCGGCTGCCCGCCGAGGTGATCCTGCGCAAGCTGCCGTCCATGTACCACCAGTTCAAGGAGCTGGCCGACGTCGACATCACCAAGGAGCCGATGGAGGTCGGGCCCGCCCAGCACTACGTGATGGGCGGTGTCGAGGTCGACCCCGACACCGCCGTATCGCACGTTCCTGGCCTTTTCGCCGCGGGCGAGGTGACCGGCGGCATGCACGGATCCAACCGGCTCGGCGGGAACTCCCTATCTGACCTGGTGGTGTTCGGCCGCCGCGCGGGGATGGGCGCGGTGGCGTACCTGGACTCGCTGGGCGCAGGCCGGCCGAGGGCCAGCGACGCGGACCTTGCGGCGGCACAGGCCGAGGCGCTCGCGCCGCTGCAGCGGGCCGGTGGAGAGAACCCGTACACGGTGCATGCCGAGGTCCAGCAGACGATGAGCGACCTGGTCGGCATCATCCGCCGGGAGGAAGAGATCAAGGCCGCCCTTGCCGAACTGGAGAACCTGCGCGAGCGTGCGGCGCTGGTCAGTGCTGCGGGCGGCACCGCCTACAACCCCGGCTGGCACCTGGCGCTCGACCTGCGGAACATGGTGCTGATCGCCGAATGCGTGGCGCAGGCGGCGCTGGAGCGGCAGGAGAGCCGCGGCGGCCACACCCGCGACGACTTCCCGCAGATGTCCGCGCAGTGGCGCAAGGTCAACCTGATCTGCTCGCTGGACGGCGACCGGGTGGCCCTGCGCCGCCAGCCCATGGCGCCGATGCGCGCCGATCTGATGGCCTTGTTCGAGCGGGATGAGCTGGCCAAGTACTACACCGATGAGGAACTGCCCCCGGCACCGGCTGCGGCACCGGCTGAGGAGAGCCACTGATGGCGAGCACGACTGTCACTTTGCGGGTCTGGCGCGGCGACGCCGGGCAGGGGGAACTCACCGAGTACCAGGTGCTGGCCAACGAGGGCGAGGTGGTCCTGGACATCCTGCACCGCCTCCAGGCGACACAGGCCGGAGACCTGGCGGTCCGGTGGAACTGCAAGGCGGGCAAGTGCGGGTCGTGTTCCATGGAGATCAACGGGCGGCCCCGGCTGGCGTGCATGACGCGGATGAACCTGTTCGAGCCGGGCGAGCCGATCACGCTCACCCCGATCCGCACCTTCCCCGTGATCAGGGACCTGGTCACCGACGTGTCGTTCAACTACGCCAAGGCGATGGAGATCCCGTCGTTCACCCCGGACCCCGCGGTGAAGCCGGGCGAGTTCCGCATGCAGCAGGCCGACGTGCAGCGGTCGCAGGAGTTCCGCAAGTGCATCGAGTGCTTCCTGTGCCAGAACGTCTGCCACGTGATCCGGGACCACCCGGAGAACGAGCGGGCGTTCGCCGGGCCCCGGTTCCTCATGCGCGTCGCCGAACTGGAGATGCACCCGGCCGACACCGCCGACCGGCGGGAAATCGCCCAGGAAGACTTCGGCCTCGGCTTCTGCAACATCACCAAGTGCTGCACCGAGGTCTGCCCGGAGAACATCAAGATCACCGACAACGCGCTGATCCCGATGAAGGAGCGCGTGGTCGGCCGCAAGTACGACCCGCTGGTCTGGCTCGGCTCGAAGATCAGCCGCCGCCCCCACCACGACACCCCGGCGGTCCCGGGCCAGCGCAGCTGACGTTGCCGCCGCTGCCGCCGCTGCCACCGGGGCGGCCGCGCCAACCACAGGTCTCCGGCGGGAGAATCCACAGCAAAATTCCCACCGGCCCGCCCGCGCCGCGGGCGCGCACTCCGTACCATGAGACGGTGCAGGCCAGCGCCCCTTGGGGGACGGCGTACCGCTGCACACCCTCCCCCAAGGCGAAAGGGCCGGGATGACCGACCTGACCTTGTTCCAGTCCGGCGCCACGCTGGCGGCGGCGGGCGCGCACGGCTGCCCGGCGCACATCACCTACCTCGAATCCGGCGTGGTCGGCCTCGTCCAGGGCGTGACCGAGCTTTTCCCGGTGTCCAGCCTGGGCCACAACGTGCTCATCCCGGCGCTGGTCGGCGGCTGCTGGGCGCGCAGCCTCAACGTCGCCGCGCCCGAGTCGCCGTACCTGGCCTTCATCGTCGGCCTGCACGTCGCCACCGCGATCGCCCTGCTGGTCTACTTCTGGAAGGACTGGATCCGGATCATCGGCGGGTTCTTCACCTCGCTCGGCCACATCGCCCGGCCGGAGCCGGGCACCAGCCGGTGGCAGTTCCGGTCGGTCAACGAGAAGCTGGCCTGGATGGTCATCGTGGCCACCATCCCGGTGGGGATCGTCGGGCTTGCCTTCGAGCACGAGTTCCGGGTGTTCTTCGGCGTGCCCATCCGGGCCGCGATCTTCCTCGCCATCAACGGCGTGATCCTGATCGCCGGGGAGAAGTTCCGGCGGAGCTCCTCGGTGCGGGCCGACCAGGAGGTCGCCGAGGAACGCGAGCGGGAGCGGGACGCGGTGGCCGTCGGCGCGCAGCGGCGCACGGGCGGCGCCCGGCACGCGGCGGGCCACCAGGCGGTCCGGGCGGCCGAACTGGCGGACGCGATCGCCGCCGACCGCCGGCTGGCCGGGCAGAGCTACGGGCGGGCGGTGATCATCGGCAGTTCGCAGATCCTGGCGCTGCTGGCGGGCATCAGCCGGGACGGGGTGGCGATGGTGGCCGGCATGGCCCGCGGGCTGTCCCGCGAGGACGCGGCCAGGTTCGCCTTCCTGCTCGCCACCCCGGTCATCCTGGCCGCCGGTGTGCTGAAGATCCCAGACCTGTACGGGCGGCTCGGCCAGGGCATCCACGGGCAGGTGTACCTCGGCAGCATCCTGTCCGGCGTCGGCGCCTACCTGTCCGTGCGGTTCCTGATGAAGTACTTCCAGACCCGCACGCTGACCCCGTTCGGGATCTACTGCCTGATCGCCGGGCTCGCCAGCATCGTCTACCTGGGCCTCATCAAGTAGCGCCCGGGCGCGGCGCGCCCCGGCCTTATTACTCGGCCTCGCCGCGGGAGCGGCGGGCCCGCTGCCGCGCCCGCTCCTTGCCGTCCAGCACCGCCTTGCGCAGCCGCACCGCGGACGGGGTGACCTCCACGCACTCGTCGGCCGCGCAGAACTCCAGCGCCTGCTCCAGGCTCAGCATCCGGGGCGGGACCAGCCGCTCCAGTTCCTCGGCGGTGGACTGGCGCACGTTGCTGAGCTTGCGCTCCCTGGTGATGTTGACGTCCATGTCGTCGGACCGGGAGTTCTCGCCGACGATCATGCCCTCGTAGACCTCGGTGCCCGGTGCCACCATCAGCGAGCCGCGCTCCTGCAGGGAGAAGCAGGCGTAGCCGGTGACCGCGCCGGACCGGTCGGCGACCAGCGACCCGGTGGGCCGCACCCGCATCGGCCCGGACCACGGCTCGAAGCCCTCGAAAACGTGGTGCGCGATGGCCGTCCCCCGGGTGTCGGTGAGGAACTCGGTGCGGAAGCCGATGAGGCCGCGTGCGGGGACGGTGTAGTCCAGCCGCACCCAGCCGGTGCCGTGATTGATCATGGTCTCCATGCGGCCCTTGCGGGCGGCGAGCAGCCCCGTCACGGCGCCCAGGTACTCCTCGGGGACGTCCACGGCCAGCCGTTCCACGGGCTCGTGCGTCACGCCGCCGATGTCCTTGGTGACCACGGTGGGGCGGCCCACGGTGAGCTCGTAGCCCTCCCGGCGCATGGTCTCCACCAGCACCGCCAGCGCGAGCTCGCCACGGCCCTGCACCTCCCAGGTGTCCGGGCGGTCGGTCGGCAGCACCCGCAAGGACACGTTGCCGACCAGCTCCCGGTCCAGCCGGTCCCTGACAAGCCGCGCGGTGACCTTGGTCCCCTTCTCACGCCCTGCGAGCGGGGCGGTGTTCGTCCCAATCGTCACCGAGACCGCGGGCTCATCCACGGTGATCAGCGGCAGCGGGCGGGGGTCCTCGGCGTCGGCCAGGGTCTCCCCGATCATGATGTCGCCGATCCCGGCGACCGCGATGATGTCCCCCGGGCCGGCGGTCTGCGCCGGCACCCGCTCCAGCGCCTCGGTCAGGAACAGTTCGCTGATCTTCACCCGCTCCACCGAGCCGTCCCTGCGGCACCAGGCCACCTGCTGCCCCCGGCTGATCGACCCGCTGTGCACCCGGCACAGCGCGATCCGGCCCAGGTAGGACGACGCGTCCAGGTTGGTGACATGCGCCTGCAGCGGCGCGCCGGGGTCGTAGGACGGGGCAGGCACGTGGTCCCGCAGCACGGCGAACAGCGGCTCCAGGTCCGGTGAATCCGGCAGCGTGCCGTCGGCGGGCCTGGTCAGGGACGCCCGGCCGGCCCGGGCGCAGGCGTACACGATCGGGAACTCGATCTGCTCCTCGGTCGCGTCGAGGTCGAGGAACAGTTCGTAGCAGGCATCCACCACCTCGGCGATGCGCGCGTCGGCCCGGTCCACCTTGTTGATCACCAGGATCACCGGAAGCTTCGCCTGGAGCGTCTTGCGCAGCACGAACCTAGTCTGCGGGAGCGGCCCCTCGCCCGCGTCGACGAGGAGCAGCACCCCATCGACCATGGACAGCCCGCGCTCCACCTCACCGCCGAAGTCCGCGTGCCCGGGGGTGTCCACGATGTTGATCGTCAGCCCGCCGTGCCGGACGGCGGTGTTCTTCGCCAGGATCGTGATGCCCTTCTCCCGCTCCAGGTCGCCGGAGTCAAGCACGCGCTCGGCAACCCGCTCATTTGCGCGGAATGCCCCGGACTGCCAGAGCATGGCGTCGACCAGGGTCGTCTTGCCATGGTCCACGTGCGCGACGATGGCGACATTGCGCAGGTCATCGCGGGCCGAAAGGGGACGTGCGGGCATAATGAAGCCTTACCGGATAAGCGCGTGGGTGGCGCGGTACAAGGCCGCCGGGCCATTTTAACGAACTTATCGCCTACGGCCTCTTGAGCGGCTCTTCACCGGGTCTTAACACGAACCGTGGTGGGCTCATTCCCCATGCAGGCCGGTTACGACTATGACGACGACCCCGGGCAGGCCCGGTCCCACGGGCTGCGCCGCTCGAGAACGTCTTCCCGCACACCCCCGACGGCGCCGCACTGGCCATCCGGCTGAGCCGCCGGGCTGCGGGCGGCGCGTGGCTCGTGGTCGCGGACAACGGGCCCGGATTCCCGTAAGCCGACGCCACCGAGCGGGGGCGCTCCAGCGGCGGGTCCACCGGGCTCGGTCTGGACATCGCGCGCCGGATCGCGGAATCCTCCGGTGGGACGCTCACCATCGGCCGTTCGGCCTCGGGCGGCGGGTCGGTGACCGTCGGCCTGGGCCCGCTCACCGGCCCCGCGGACGGAACCCGCCGCCATCGGCGCACCGGCGGCGGCCCGGCCGCGTACCCCCACGCCGGCGCGGCGCCCGCGTCCGCCTTCTGGCACGACGGCGAATAGGACCTGGGCACCAATCCTTCACCCGCACCCACCCACCCGCCCGCCCCTGGCCACCCCGCCCGCGCCGTGCTCACGCCCGGCGCAGGCCAGCCCCGGTCGTAGAACACGTGTTCGATAATCTGCTATCATTGTGGCATGGCAAGTTACGTGCCGCCCGGCTGGCCCTCCGGGGTGCACCCACCGGGCAGCGAAGACTTCGAGCGAACCGCGCAGGCCTGGCTGCTCGACACGGTTCCCCCCGACTACCGGCTGCATGGGGTGCTGCGCCGGTACCCGGTGGCGCTGGCCGCCATGGCCGCCCATCACGCGAAGGCGTGCGTGGCCGGGGCGCGCGAGGGCTACCGGACCGCCCGCACCGAACTGGGCGACGCGCTTCCCCCGCACGCCCTCGAGGCGGTGCTCGCCGCGTACCGGGCGGAGGGACTCAGGCTCGTGGCCACCGCCCAGGCGGTGGACCTCGTGGCCAGGGCGCTGCGCGGCGAGGTGTTCACCCCGCAGCTGCAGGAGTCCGCCACACCGGCCGCCCGGACCGGGCCGCCCGGGCCACGGCCCGCGTCCGACGGCCGACGCCCTGGGACGGGCCCAGCCAGCGAGGACCGGCCCCGCCACCTGCGGGCGGCACCGGGCACCGAGGACCAGCCCGGCGCAAGGCGCGCTGCAAGGGGGCCGGGCGCCGCCGATGACCGGCCCGGTACCCGGCGCATGGCGACGGCCCCAGGATCACCGGGGGATCAGGCCGGCGCCAGGCAAGCGACGACGGCCGCAGCCATGACCGGTGAACAGGCTGCCGCCGGGCGCCCGGTGGCCGGCATGGGCAGCGGGGACCAGCCCGGCGCGGAGCGCGAGGCGGCCACTCCGGGGACCACCGGGGATCAGCCCGGCGCCGGGCGCACGGCGAACGGCCCGGGCACCGCGGAGGACGAGGCCGGCGCGGAGCGCAAGGCGGCGGGCACCGGCGCGGAGGGGCCCGGCGAGCGGCCCGCCCGGGACGGCGCGGCGAAGACGCGGAAGGCGCCGCCCACCCAGCGCCCGGCGCGCAACGGCGGCGCCGCCCGGCGGAAGACCAGGCCCAGCGACAAGCAAGCGGCGGCGGGCTGACGGCGGGCGCGCCTCGGCCGCACCGAGCGGCCCGCCGGCGCGGGCGGCCACCCGCATCGCCGGTATCGCCGCGCACCCGCGCGAGCCGCCGGCCGGGAGCAGGCGGGACACCGCAGCGCCCCAGGGCCTGGCGCCCGGGTGCCGCGCCTCAGGATTTGTGGGCGACCAGCCTGGCCGGGTCGATGTCGCCGGTACCGCCCTTGCCGGAGCCAAGGCTGCCCGCGCCAGCCTCGCCAGCGGCGGCCTCGCCAGCACCGGGCTGGCCGGCGCCATCCTGGCCGGCGCCGGGCTGGGCGGCCGGGACCCCGGCCCGGTTCAGCGCGAGCCCGATCCGGCAGGCCAGGTCGGCCGCCAGGGCCGCCACGTCGTACGGCAGCCGGTCTTGGCCGCCGTCCCCGATGACCAGGACGCCCACCGCGTCGCCGGGCTCACCGAGCGGGAAGCACCAGGCGGTGTCGCCGGCGAGCTCCGCCACGCCGGGCGGGGCACCGTCGGCGTCGCCCACGGCCAGCGGCCAGCGCCGGCCGGGGCGCGGGGCCGCCACCGCGGAGAAGTCGGGCGCCGCCATCTGGCACATCCGGTTCAGCAGCCAGGGCAGGGCCCCGGTCAGCTCGTCCGTCGCGTGCCGCGCGTAACACGTGCGCAGCCCGGGCTCCTCGGACAGCAACAGCACCGCGCACCAGGGGGCCAGCCGGGGCACGACCGCCCGGCCCGCCAGTTCGAGGATCTCGTCCCGGCGAAGGCCGCCGGTCAGCATCTCCCGCGCCTGTGCGAGCGCGGCGATCCGGCCCCTCCTGAGCCGTTCCAGCTCGGCGAGCCAGGCGCGCTGCAGTGCGGGGCCGGAACGGTCGGCGAGCCGCTGGAGCCGGGCCGTCTCCGGTTCGCCGAAACTGCCCGGTGCCGCCGACGCGGCCGCGAGCAAACCGATGACCTGGCCATCAACGACAAACGGAACGGTGATCACGGACGGTGCCGCGGCCGCGGACTCCCCGTCCGGCAACATGATCTTGCCCGCCGCGGCGCGCAGCCGAAGGTCGCCGTCCTCGTCCGGCATCATCGCGAACGCCGCGTCGGCGCCGGCGGCCACCACGGCCGACTCGACCGTGCCCGACAGCAGACGGCGGTACCCGGTATCCGCCGTGGCCGCGGCGACAGCCGCCGCCGCCGGCTGCGGGGCCGCCGGTGGCTCGGGGAAACGCAGCGCGGCGGCGAGGGCGGCGGTGACGCCGAGGGCGTCGGCCAGTTCCCCCGCGGGGTCGCCGTCACGGCCCGGTCCGGGCATCCCGCCGCCTGCCCCGTCGAGCGTGAGCCGGAACCACACCGCCTTGCTGGCCCGCCCGTAGGCGACCCCCCACGCCGAGGCCAGCGCCGCGGGCAGGAGCAGGCCGCGGCCGCCGGTCCGCTCGCCGGGCACGGGCTCGGCCTCGGGCGCCTCGGGGACCAGCCGTCCCGGATGGCCGTCGCTGACCACCACCTCGACCGCGCCGTCGGCGAGCCTGCAGGTGACCTGGACCGCGGTGCCGGCGTGGACCACCGCGTTGGTCACCAGCTCGCTGGTCAGCAGCACGGCGTCGTCGACCAGCCCGTGCCCGTCGGCGGCGCCGGTCACCACCCACGCTTGCAGGGTGTCGCGCACGAAACGCCGCGCCGCTGCGGCCGCCTTCGGCTCCGGCTGGTACGCCGCGCTGGCGACCCGGACTTCTGCTGCTCCCACGCGCCCATCGTGACAGACTCACGAATCGTTAACCTGCAGTTCAGCGAGGATGCTCCGGCGCCGACGCCCGCCGGGTCCACCCGTTGCCGGTCACGTACTCGCGCACCACACGGGCCGGAACCCCCGCGATTACGCAGCAATCCGGCACCGCGCCGCGCACCACGGAACCGGCCGCAACCACCACATTGCGCCCGATCACCGCGCCCGGCAGGACGATCGCCCCGGCGCCCAGCCAGCTGCCGGACCCGATCGCGACGGCCGCGTTTGTTGGCCACTGGCGGCCGATCGGGACGTCGGGGTCGGCGTAGCCGTGGTTCTGGTCGGTGATGTACACGTACGGGCCGGTGTAAACGTCGTCACCGATCGTGATCGAGTGGTGGGCGACGATATGGCTGCCCCGGCCGATGACGCACCGGTCGCCGATCCGCAGCAGCGCCTTGTCCCCCAGGTCCTGCCCCGGGACCATGCCGGCGCTGAGGCTGACCTGGGCCCCGATCATCGTCCCGGTCCCGATCTCGATCCACCGCTCGCCGTACCGGGCCCCGGTGGGGAACCCCATGAGCGATCCCGCGCCGAACGCGGCGAACGCGCGGCCCGCCGGGGTATCGGCGGTGATCACCCCGGCCCGCTGCGCCGCGCCCCACAGGCCGTGCACCGCGCGCCAGGCGACCCGGCGGCCGCAGCGGCGGAGCGCGTTCCTGGCTGACATGACCGAGAACGTTACCCGTCCGCAGCGGCGAGCTGACCGCAGGCCGCCGCGATCTCCCGGCCCCGGGTGTCCCGCACGGTGCAGGGCACCCCGGCCGCGTTGACCCGGCGGACGAACTCCCGCTCGGCCGGCCCCCGCGAGGCGTCCCACGTGCTGCCCGGGGTCGGGTTCAGCGGGATCGCGTTCACGTGGACCAGCGGGCCCAGCGCGCGGTGCAGCAGGCTGCCAAGCAGGTCGGCCCGCCACGGCTGGTCGTTCACGTCCCGGATCAGGGCATACTCGACCGAGACCCGGCGCCCGGTGCGCCCGGCGTAGTAGCGGGCCGCGTCGAGCACCTCGGCCACCTGCCAGCGGGTGTTCACCGGCACCAGTTCATCGCGCAGTTCGTCGTCGGGGGCATGCAGGGACACGGCCAGCGTCACGGCAAGACCCTCGCCAGCCAGCCGGCGTATTGCAGGTACCAAGCCCACGGTCGAGACGGTGACAGACCGCTGCGAGATGCCGAAACCGTCCGGCACCGGATCGCAGATCCGGCGCACCGCGTCCACCGTGCGCCGGTAGTTGGCCAGCGGCTCGCCCATGCCCATGAACACCACGTTGGACAGCCGGCCCGGCGGCCCGAGGCCGCCATCTCTGACCGTCGCCGCCGCCGCCCGGACCTGCTCGGCGATCTCCGCCGTCGACAGGTTGCGCCGCAGCCCACCCTGCCCGGTGGCGCAGAACGGGCAGGCCATCCCGCAGCCCGCCTGGCTGGACACGCAGACCGTGGCGCGGTCCGGGTACCGGATGAGCACGCTTTCCAGCAGGGTGCCGTCGTGCGCCCGCCACAACGACTTCCTGGTGGCGCCGCCGTCGCAGCTCACCGCCCGGGCCTCGGACAGCAGCGGCGGCAGCAGCCCGGCCACGAGGGCGGCCCGGGCGCGCCGCGGGATGTCGGTCATGCCGGATTCCGCCACGCTCAGCCGGGCGAAGTAGTGCCGGGACAGCTGCCTGGCACGCAGCGGCTTCTCGCCGAGCGCGGCCACCGCTTCCGCGCGCTGGTCGGCCGGCATGTCGGCCAGGTGACGCGGCGGCTGGCCGCGGCGCGGCGCGGCGAACACGAGCGGGAGCGAAGTCATGGCGCTCCCAGTGTTCCACCAGCTCACCCCGCCACCGCACCACCGGCCCAAAGGCCGGCACACCGCGGCACTGATTTCAGTAGATTTCTGGTATGTCTTCGATGCGCAACCGGCCGCGGGGTGCCAGGTCCGGCGGGTTCACCGGTCAGCCGGGGACGGTTCTCGAAAGCGAGAGCCCGTACGGCAGCAGGCGGCTCGTGGTCTCCTGCGACGGCGCGACCACCGCCGCGTACCTGCACGACGGCGGCGCGGTGCTGGGCGCGGCGTGGATAGCCAACCACGCACAGGCACCGCAGAACATGGACCTGTCCCGGCTGGACGCGGGCCAGGCGCCGTTGATGCCCGCCGCGCACACCAAGCACCCGGCGGGGCGGCCAGCGCTGGACGCCCGGACCCTGCGCGCGCTGTGGTTCGAGGAGGGCGACGGGGTCGCGATCATCGAGGGCGGGCAGTTGCTCGCGGTCATCCCCGGCTGGTCCGACATGGCGAGGGGCATGCCCGGTTACAGCAGGGACGTGATCGGGCAGACGCCGTTCGGCTGGTCCCTCGACGACGCGATGGAAGGCCTCGGCCCCCGGGCCGACCGGGCCACGGCGTTCTGGCGGTGGCGGCAGCGGGACGACTCCTGGGCGGCGTTCCAGCGTGCCGTGCTCGGCCACCTGCTGGCCCGGCTCGGGCCCGGGGCCAGGTACTGGGACGTTAGCGGCGGCAAGCAGCCGGTGGTCGGCGTCTCCGAGCGGCCGGCGACCGCGCAGCGGCAGTACACGGTGCTGTCCACGATCGGGATGAGCTGCCAGCGGATGCCGGTGGTGGAGCAGGCCATGGACGACCCGAGCACCTGCGCGCGGATCGAACTGGCCCTCGCCACCACCATGCCCAGCAGGGACGCCGCCCGCGTGTTTCTGTGGCTCGCCCAGTACCCGTGGCGGGCGGTGACCTGGTTCGGCACGGGGCACACCGTGCGCTGGTACCACGAGCCGGCCACCTTCCCGCTCGGCGGCGGGAGGGAGGCGGTGCTGCTGCTCGATGACCCCTCTCACCTGATCGGGCCGGAGGTGCCCGACCTGGCCGGTTTCTCCGTGGGCGGCGACCCGGCGCGGTGGCTGTGGATCATCCCGATCACCGAGCGGGAGCGTCTGATCGCCAAGGAACGCGGCGCGGCCAGCCTGGTCACCCAGCTGGCCGCCCAGCGCCGGAGCTGGGTGACCAGCGTGTGACCGGCCCGGGGGGCCCGCTCAGGCGGGCCCGCTCAGTGGATGTGCAGGCTGATGCCCAGCAGCGGCAGCCACCACAGCAGAATGGCGAGAACGGCGGAGCCTATGGCCTTGAGCAGGCTCAGGTGCAGGTAACCCCTTGACCATGCGACGACCACGCCAATGATCAGGTAAACGAGAAAGATAATGCCGATCGGGCGCTTCAACATGGCCGCACCGCTCCCGTCCACTGGTGGATTGAGTCCGAGATGACCCACCAACTGCCCTGGTAACCGGGAAGCAAACACGAGGTCAGGCCGGGAGGGCGGGCGGCGGCCGCCGGCGCGGGCGGCGGCCGCCGGCGCGGGCGGCGGCCGCCGGCGCGGGCGTCAGTGCTGGTGGGCCACGGGGATGAAGACCAGCAGCAGGAGCCAGATGATCGGGGCCGTGATCAGCATCGCGTCGATCCGGTCCAGGATTCCGCCGTGGCCGGGCAGCACGCTGCCCATGTCCTTGATCCCCAGATCCCGCTTCATCATCGACTCGGCCAGGTCGCCGAGCGTGGCCGCAGCGAGCGCCGCGGCGCCGAGCACCAGCCCCTGCCAGACGGCCCCGTGCAGCAGGAGGGGCACGCTGATCGCCCCACCGAGAAGGCAGAACAACGCCGAGCCGCCGAACCCCTCCCAGGTCTTCTTGGGGCTGATCCCCGGGGCCATCACGTGGCGCCCGATCGCGATGCCGGCGAAATAGCCGCCGACGTCGCTGCAGACCGTCAGGATGAGGAACGCCAGCACGCGCCGGGACCCGTCGGGCGGCGCCAGCATGAACCCGACGAAACAGGCCGGCAGCGGCAGATACCCGAACGCGAACACGCCGGCGGTGAGGTCGCGCAGGTAGCCGGCCGCCCCGCCGTGGAGCCGCCACGCGGCGATCACGCTCACGGTGATCGCGGCGCACGCCAGCACGGCGCGCTCCCCCTGCCAGTAGGACAGGACGAACGCCACGGCGCCGCCCGCGGCCACCGGTAGCACCGGCAGCCTGACCTGCCGCTCCGCCACGGCGCGGTTGAATTCCCAGAGCGCGATGCCCACCATGATGCCGATATAGGCGAGGAACGTGGCCTTCACCGTGAACAGGGTGAGAATGGCAAGCCCGCCCAGGCACAGGCCAACCGTGACCGCGACCGGCAGGTTCCGCCCGGTGCGCCGCTCCCGCTTCGCCGGCTGCGCCGGCTCCCCCGGAGGCTGTACCGGCTCCCCCGGGATGCCCGCAGGCCGATCAGACTTCAAGCAGTTCGGCTTCCTTATGCTTGAGAAGTTCGTCCACCTGGCCCACGTACGTGTGCGTGAGATCGTCGAGTTCCCGCCCGGCTCGGTGCACCTCGTCCTCGCCAGCGTCACCGCCCTTGACGAGCTTGTCCAGCGAGTCCTTCGCGTGCCTGCGGATGTTGCGGATGGAGACCCGGCTGTCCTCCGCCTTGTGGCGGGCGACCTTGATGTACTCACGGCGCCGCTCCTCGGACAGCTCGGGGAACACGACCCGGATGATGGTGCCGTCGTTGGCCGGGTTCACGCCCAGATCGCTGTTGCGGATCGCCTTCTCGATGGCCTGCAGGGACGACTTGTCGAAGGGCTGGATGACCACCATCCGCGGCTCCGGGATGTGGAACGAGGCCAGCTGGTTCACCGGGGTCTGGGTGCCGTAGTACTCGGCCGTGATCTTGCTGAACATCGCCGGGTGCGCCCGGCCGGTGCGGATGACCGCGAACTCCTCCTTGGCGACGGCGACGGCCTTTTCCATCTTCTCTTCGGCTTCGAGGAGGGTTTCGTCTATCACAGCGGCTCCTGTCCCATCGCGTGCCTGCCGTGGCCACTAACCGCGGGCGCCGGCATCCGCAGGCCGGCTGACCAGCGTGCCGATCTTCTCCCCGCGCACCGCTCGGACGACGTTACCCTTTTCCATCATGTCGAAGACGACGATGGGCAGGCCGTTGTCCATGCACAGGCTCACCGCCGTGGCGTCCATGAACTTCAGGCCCAGGCGGAGCACCTCACTGTAGTCGACCTGATGGAACCGCACGGCGCCGGGCATGGTGCGCGGGTCCGCGTCGTAGACCCCGTCCACCTGGGTCCCTTTGAGCAGCGCCTCGGCCCCGATCTCCAGCGCGCGCTGGGCCGCGCAGGTGTCGGTGGAGAAGAAGGGGGCGCCGAGGCCAGCCCCGAAAATGACGATCCGCCCCTTCTCCAGGTGCCGGATGGCCCGGCGCGGAATGTACGGCTCGGCGACCTGGCCCATCGTGATGGAGGTCTGGACCCGCGTGTCCACGCCGAGCCTCTCGAGCACGTCCTGGAGCGCGAGGCAGTTGATCACCGTGCCGAGCATGCCCATGTAGTCGGCCCGGGCCCGGTCGATGCCGCTTTCGGCCAGTTCCCGGCCGCGGAACATGTTCCCGCCGCCGACCACCGCCGCGACCTGGACCCCGTCCTCGACGACGGCGGCGATCTCCCTGGCGATCCGCTCGACCACGCCGGGGGATATGCCCAGCGGCTCCTCCCCTGAGAAGGCCTCCCCGGACAGTTTGACCACGACGCGCCCCCAGGGACGGTGCAGCCACTCGGGGGGCATCCCGTCCTCGTGCGCTGCTGCGGGCGGATGCCCGTTGCCCGCCGGCGCGTCGCCCTCCCTCGTGGAGCCGGCACCGTCTGTCATCGCAGGGCCGCGCACGCGTGCAGCGCCATCCCCCTTATCGGCGCTGTCCTTCACGTGGCCGCCTCCTTGCCTGCGCGGTCCGCTGGCGCTCCTCAGCCTGCCTGGCCGATCTGGAAGCGCGCGAACGCCCGTACCGTGACGCCCTGCTCGCTGAGCAACTGCTTGATCGTCTTCTTGGGATCCTTGACGAACGGCTGCTCGACGAGCACGACTTCCTTGAAGAACGAGCCCAGCCGGCCCTCGACGATCCTGGGGATCGCCTGCTCGGGCTTGCCCTCGTCCCGGGTGATCTGTTCGGCGATGCGGCGCTCCCGCGCGACCACGTCGGCCGGGACCTGGTCGCGGCCGAGGTATTGCGGGCGCATCGCCGCGACCTGCTGGGCGACGTCCTTGCCCGCCTGCTCGTTCGCCCGGTCCAACTGGACAAGCACGCCCACGGTCGGCGGCAACGCCCGGTCGGAGCGGTGCAGGTAGCTGGCGACGTACCCGCCCTCGAGCAGCGCGTACCGGCCGAGTTCCAGCTTCTCCTTCAGCGAGGCACCCGCCTGGTCGATGAGCTGCTGGGCGGTGACGCCGGGGCGGACCTCCAGCGCGAGCACCGTGAGCCGGTCGGGGGCCCGCTGCGCCAGAGCGGCGGCGGTGATGTCCGCCGCCACCCCCTGGAACAGATCGGTCTTCGCGACGAAGTCGGTCTCGCAGTTCAGCTCGACCAGAACCCCGGAGCTGGTGCCGTCCAGGGCGGCCGCGACCAGCCCGTTGGCCGCCGTCCGGGTGGCCCGCTTGGCCACGTCCTTGACGCCCTTGAGCCGCAGCAACTCGACCGCCTTGTCGAAGTCGCCGCCCGAATCGCTCAGCGCGTTCTTGCAATCCATCATCCCCGCGCCGGTGGCGTCGCGAAGCCGCTTCACGTCAGCGCTGGTGAAGTTCGCCATGTCCTCATCTCTCACTGTCTGATCCGTATGACTGATCAGTCCTTGCTGGCCGGCCCCGCGGCGCGCGGCCCCGGGTCGGCCGGTTGCTCATTCCGCCGTGACCGCGTCACCGGCCGGGGGCTGCCCCGCGGCGCCGGCTGCCGGCCCGCCGTTCCCGGCGGCGGCTTCGGCGCCGTCGCCCGTCGCGGCGTCGGCCGTCGCGGCGTCGGCACCGTCGGCTGCCGCGTCCTCTGCCGATACCACGGCGGGTTCCTGGGCGGCAGCGGCAGCCGCCTCGGTGGCTGACGCCCCCGCGGCCGACGCCTCCGCGGCTGGCGGCTCCGCGCTGGGCGCCCCCGCAGCTGGCGCCTCAGCGGCGGGCGCAGCGGCGGCCGCGCCGTTACGCGGCGCGGGCACCTGGGCGCCGTCGTCGGCGCCCTTGCGCTCCAGCAGCTCACGCTCCCACTCGGCCAGCGGTTCCTCGGCACCCAGCTCACCCAAGGGCGACGGCTGGTCCTCGGAATCGGCCTCGCCGCCCCGGGCCATCAGCCCGTCGGCGACCGCGTCCGCGACCACGCGGGTGAGCAGCGACACGCTGCGGATCGCGTCGTCGTTGCCGGGGATGGGGTAGTCCACCTCGTCGGGGTCGCAGTTGGTATCGAGGACGGCGATCACCGGGATGCCGAGCTTGCGCGCCTCGCTGACCGCGATGTGCTCCTTCTTGGTGTCCACCACCCACAGCGCGCTGGGCACGCGGGCCATGTCCTTGATGCCGCCGAGCGAGCGGTCCAGCTTGTCGCGCTCGCGGCGCAGGTGCAGCAGCTCCTTCTTGGTCATGCCGGAGCCCGCCACGTCGTCGAAGTCGATCTCCTCGAGCTCCTTGAGCCGTTGCAGCCGCTTGTGCACCGTGGCGAAGTTGGTCAGCATTCCGCCGAGCCACCGCTGGTTGACGAACGGCATGCCGACCCGGCGCGCCTGGTCCGCGATCGCTTCCTGCGCCTGCTTCTTGGTGCCCACGTACAGGACCGTGCCGCCGTGCGCCACGGTCTCCCTGATGAACTCGTAGGCCTTGTCGATGAAATCGAGGGACTGCTGGAGGTCGATGATGTAGATCCCGTTGCGCTCAGCGAGGATGAACCGCTTCATCTTCGGGTTCCAGCGCCGGGTCTGGTGACCGAAGTGAACGCCGCTCTCCAGCAGCTGCCGCATGGTGACGACCGGTGCCATACCGGTGTCCCCTTCCTGCTCGTGCGCCGGTCCTCACGAAGCGGCGCGCTCGGTTGGTCCTGGCGCCCGTACGCACACACCGCGGCTGACGAGCCGCGGACCGAAGGGTGCGCACCGCGGGAAGGCCCCGGCGGCGAGCGGGCGCGCGAATTCGGCCGACAGGTCCCTCACCGCAAGGCAGCGGACTCACCGGCCGCCCAGCAGTCTACCCGGTCCCGCCCCGGCTCCGCTCGCCGCGAACGCTGCCGGGCGAACCGGGTCACCGTGGGCCCGGCGGGTACCAAAGGGTGCCGTAACGCATGAAACTGGGCCGCGCCGTCAGGCCCGCGGGTGCGCCTGACGGTAGGCGGCCCGCAGCCGCTCGATCGACACGTGCGTGTAGATCTGCGTGCTGGTCAGCGACGCGTGCCCCAGGATCTCCTGAACGCTGCGCAGGTCAGCGCCGCCTTCGAGGAGGTGCGTCGCGGCGGCGTGGCGCAGCCCGTGCGGCCCCGAGTCGGGCGTGCCCGGCACCGCGGCGAGGCAGGCGTGGACCACCCGGCGCGCGGTCCGCGGGTCGAGGCGCCTGCCGCGCGCGCCGAGGAACAGGGCGGCCCCGCTGGGAGGCCTCACCAGCACCGGGCGCCCCGACCGGGCCCAGTCGGCCACCGCCCGGACCGCCGGGACGCCGGCCGGCACCGTCCGCTCCCGGTTGCCCTTGCCGAGCACCCGCACGGTGCGGCGTTCCTCGTCGAGGTCGCCGACATCCAGGCCGCACAGCTCGCTGACCCGGATGCCCGTCGCGTACAGCAGTTCCATGATCGCGCAATCCCGTAGGGCCAGCGCCGCCTCCTGGTCCTGGCCGGACTTCGCTGCTTTACGATGGCCGGCGGTACCCGCCGCGCCGGGCGCGCCTGGCCCTGGGCGGGCCAGGAGCCCGCCCGGTGCGCCCCGGACCCGGGCGCCTTCGCCGCGCGCCGAGCCGGCGCTGACGGAGCCGACGACCGCGCGGAAGCCAGCGCCGGCGGGGCCGCCGTCCGGGCTTACCGGGCTGACGCGGCCGACGGCCGGGCGGGAGCCGGGGGTGGCGGGACTGACCGGGCCGGCGCGGCCGGACGCGGACGCCGCGAGCACCGCGGCCACCTGGTCCTGCGTGAGCACCTCGGGAAGCCGGCGCGGGATCCTCGGCATGCCGAGCAGCGGCCCGGGGTCGGACGGCATCAGCCCGCGGGCGTGGACAAAGGCGGTGAAGGTCCGCGCCGCGGCCGCGCGGCGGGCCAGCGTGGCCCGGGACTGCCCGCCGCCGTGCTGCTCCGCCAGCCAGGCGCGCAGGGCCTCGATGGCCAGGTCCGCCGGGGCCGTGGCGCCCGCGGCGGCGGCGTGCCCCAGCAGCAACCCGACGTCCGAGACGTAGGCACGGACGGTATGCCGGGACAGCCCCCGTTCGGCCTCGATATGGTGCCGGAACGCGTCCAGGGCAGCACAGAGCGGCGCGGGCAGGGGCGCGGGCTCGGGGGCTGCCACCGGTCAGTTCACTCCACGGTCACGCTCTTGGCCAGGTTCCTCGGCTTGTCGACGTCGTTCCCGAGCGTAACCGCCGCGTGGTAGGCGAGCAGCTGCAGCGGCACCGACAACAGGATCGGGTCCAGCTCGGGCTCGTTCTTGGGCACCTCCACCATGTCGTCGGCGAGCCTTGGGTCCAGCGTGCCATGGCCGACCGCGAGCACCCGGCCGCGCCGCGCCTTGATCTCGCCCAGCGTGGAGACGTTCTTGTCGCGCAGCTCATCGTCGGGCACCACGGCGACGGTAGGCAGGTCCGGGCCGACCAGCGCCAGCGGCCCGTGCTTGAGCTCGCTGGCCGGGTAGGCCTCCGCGTGCAGGTAGGAGACCTCCTTGAGCTTCTGCGCGCCCTCCCTGGCGATCGGCCAGCCACGAACCCGGCCGACGAAGAACATGCCGCGGTAGCCGGACAGGTCCTTGGCCAGCTCAGCGATCCGGTCCTCCCCCGCGAGGATCTCGGTTACCTGTCCGGGGAGCCCGTGCAACCCGGCGATGACGCGGCCCCCGTCCGCCGGGGACAGGTCATGGATCCGCCCGAGGTGTAGGGCGAGCAGCGAAAACACCACGCAGGTCGCGGTGAAGGTCTTGGTCGAGGTGACCGAGATCTCCGGGCCCGCGTGCAGGTATACGCCGCCCTCGCACTCCCGGGCGATCGCGCTGCCGACCGCGTTGACCACGCCGATCACGCGGCCGCCCTTGCGCTTCAGCTCCCGGACCGCGGCCAGGGTGTCGTGGGTCTCACCGGACTGGCTCACCGCGATGTAGAGCGTGTCCGGCTCGACGACCGGGTTGCGGTACCGGAACTCCGACGCGGGCTCGGCGTCGGCGGGGATCCTGGCGAGCTCCTCGATGAGCTGCGCACCGACCTGGCCCGCGTAGAAGGCCGAGCCGCAGCCGAGGATCTTCACCCGCCGGATGGCCCGGGCCTCGCGGGCGTCGATGTTCAGCCCGCCGAGGTGAGCGGTGTGGAACCGCTCCTCGATCCGGCCGCGGAGTGCCCGTTCCACCGTCCTGGGCTGCTCGTGGATCTCCTTGCGCATGAAGTGCGTGTAACCGTCGGCGGTATAGGAGCGCAGGTCGGCCTCGATCAGCGACGGCTCGTGTGTGGTGGTGCGGGCGTCCAGCGTCGAGGTGTGGAAGCCGTCCGCGCGGACCGTGGCCACCTCGCCGTCGTCCAGGTGCACCACCTGGCGGGTGTAGCGGACCAGCGCGGCGACGTCCGAGGCGACGAACATCTCCTTGTCGCCGATGCCGAGCACGACCGGGCTGCCGTTGCGCGCGGCCACGACCCGGTCCGGGTAACGGGCGTCGAGCACCGCGATCCCGTAGGTGCCGACCACGGAGGTGAGCGCCTGGCGCACCGCCTCTTCCAGGTCACCGCCGCCGTCGCCGTCATCGGCGGCACCGTTGGCACGGCTGGCCCTGACGCCGTTGCGCGCGGCGCTGCCCTTGTCCGCGCCACGGGTGCCGTGCCCGTTTGCCGCGCTGGCGTTCTCCGCGCTGGCGTTCTCCGCGCTGGCGTTCTCCGCGCTGGCGTTCTCCGCGCTGGCGTTCCCTGCGCTCGCGTTCTCCGTGCCGCTCGGACCGGCCTCCGCGCCGCTCAGGCCGGCCTCCGCGCCGCTCGGACCGGCCTCCGCGCCGCTCAGGCCGGCCTCGGGGCCGCCGTGCCCGGCTTCGGCCGCGAACCCGGCACCGTTCCGCGTGCGCCCGGGCTCCGGCCAGTAGCCGCCAGCGCGGGCGATCAGGTGCGCGAGAACCTCGCTGTCCGTCTCCGAGATGAACTCCGCTCCCTCGGCGATCAGCTTGGCCCGCAGTTCGTCCGCGTTCTCGATGATCCCGTTGTGGACCACCGCCACCGGCCCGACGATGTGCGGGTGGGCGTTGATGTCGTTCGGCTCGCCGTGCGTTGCCCACCGGGTGTGGCCGATGCCAGGGCCGCCCTTGAACCGCGCCGGCAGGCTTGACCCCAGGCCCGCGACCCGCGTCTTGGCCTTGTGGACCCGCAGGCCGCCCGAGCGCGAGACCACCGCGAGCCCAGCGGAGTCATAACCGCGGTATTCCAGCTGGGCCAGCCCCTCCAGCAGGATGGGCACGCAATCCCGGCTCCCCACATGCGCAACGATCCCGCACACGTACCGCTCCCTCTCTCTGGCGCAGGCGCCGCGATTGCTCAGCCATAGACGACACGGCGAAGCTGCCGCAACGACAGTTGCGGCGGAACCACTCGCCTGGCCGGCAGTTCGGCCGCGATCCGCGCGAAAGCCTGGTCGTTCGTGAGCCCACCTGATTTCAGCTCACGATGGCGCCGGCGCACGAACTCCTCGACGTACTCGCCGAAGTAACCGAGTACCTCCGCGACGATCCGCGCCGCCTCGCCCTGGCTGAGCGGGCTGGTGCGGGCAAGGTGCGTCACGAGCTCTTCATGCGCCTGCACTGCGCTCGTCACCCTAACAGGATGGTTGATTGCTGTGCGGAAATGCAAGATTCCTGCCCGCTATCGGGCAGGAATCTGGCATTTATGCGTTTGGTCCGGCATGTGTCCTCCGTTGCGGACGGCGCAGCCGCCAGCCGCGCTCGCAGCGCTCCACGAACCCGGCCGCCGCCAGCCCGCCCAGGCAGCGCATCACCGTGTCGAAATCGACCCCAGCGGCGATGGCGATCCTGGCCGGCCCCCGGCCGGCCCGGGCCGGGACCGCTTCCAGCACCCGGGTATCAACCGGCCCGAGCAGGTCTCGCGGGAGCGCCGGGCCGCGCTGCTGATCGGCTGGCTCTTCGCCGCCGAACTCCAGTAACTCCATCACATCCCGAGCGCCGGTCACGCAGACCGCGCCCCATTCCCTGATCGCCTCATGGCAGCCCGCCGATTGGGCCGATGTCACCGGCCCGGGCACCGCCATCAGCGGCCGGCCCTGCTCGTAC
>Ga0207646_10000154_pt1 | contig 94433 bp, 147 predicted proteins | sample KBSK5502metaG_FD_184343 | JGI IMG/M metagenome (GOLD analysis project Ga0207646, IMG submission 184343) | Corn, switchgrass and miscanthus rhizosphere microbial communities from Kellogg Biological Station, Michigan, USA - KBS K5-50-2 metaG... | ecosystem: Host-associated > Plants > Roots >... | reverse complement strand
TCGTGGTGATCGTCGTCTTCGGCAGCATCGGCATCGCGCACTGGGGCTTCGGTGTCGGCACCAGCGACATCAAGGGTCGAGGTGACGCCGAGGTCATCAAGAACGATGCTCGCAATCGTATCCGAGCACAAGAGGGCTTCGAGGGCATGTGGAACGCGGTCCTCACGGCCGACAAGAACCTGACTCTCACGGCGGAAGCGCTTAAGGGTCAGCCCGACAGCGTCAAGCTCAAGACCGAGCTGACCGGACAGAAGATGATCTGTAACGACGCGGTGGGTGCGTACAACGCTGCGGCTCGCAAGTTCTCGCAGAAGGACTTCAAGGACGCCGATCTGCCCGATGTCATCGACACCACCAAGTCTGAAACCGACTGCAAGGAGTGATCATGCTCAAGAACTGGAAGAAGTTCGCAGCACTATTCTCGATCGTCGGCGTACTAGGCCTCACGGCATGCACTGGCCAGACGGAAGAATCAATCGCCCGCAGCCAGCAACAGGCCCAAAAGGCACAGGGCGACACGCTCGAGAAGAAAAACCTCGAGGAGAAGCGCAAGCGCGAGGAGAACGGCAGCGCCGTTCGGTACATCTACCTGTACAACTTCGGTCAGCCTATGGGCTACTACGTGGCCAAGGGCAAGATCTCTTCCAGCGGGTCGCAGCGTACGCCTACACAGGACATCATCTGGGACTGCGGCGGCACCTCCGGGAACTACCAGTGCTCCCAGGCGGTGGTGGATGGAGCGCAGGACGACGGTTCCTACGGTGACGGGGATCCGGGGATTTTCTTCTTCCTCGCCGACGGCAACATGATCGAGACGACGTTCGACTACATCGTCAGCGAAAAGCCGATGACCGCGGTCAACGTCCCGCTTCTCGGCGGCGCGTAGCAAGGAGCTGCGCGAAAGCGCAGTGAGCCCCTCTCTTGGTGACTTTTCGATGACCTTCGGTCAAGATCTCGTCGAGATGGCAAGTTCGAATCTTGCGAGGGGTACGTGAAGATTCGCGTACGAAAGCGAAGCAAGAACCTCTGGGAGTGGTATTGTCCAGTGTGTGATCGCGCGTGGACGAATCGTCAGGGTCGTGCGTTTCGTCGACCGGCTCGCACGTCTCGTTACTATCCACTATGGGCAAGCGAGTACTTCGCAGTTCATGCCTGGGACAGATGCATGCGTGCTGCCTATTTACATGTGAAGTACCACCGTGATAAAGTCAGTCCCGTTGCACCAAAAGGAACCTAGGAGAGCATGATGACTGAGCCGGACACCTCCAAGATCGAGGACCGCATCGCGAAGCTGCTCGCGAAGGCCGAGAAGACCACTCCGGCCGAGGCTGAAGCACTCACCGAGCACGCCGAGAAGCTGATGCTCAAGTACGGCATCGAGCAGGCCGTGATTAACGCGAAGCGCGCGGGCAAGAGCCACGCGTCGGACGAGCGAATGATGAAGGTCGAGATCGTCTACACCGGCGTGTACCGCAAGGCCGTCTTCATCGCGATGGCCGACATCGCTGACGCGTTTAAGACAACGAAGACGATCGACGCGTCGACCAAGGATGAGGCGATTCTCTGGATCGTGGGTTACGAGAGCGACGTCGAGCAGATGAAGGTGCTCGTCACCTCACTTCAGCTCCAGCTGATGTCGGCGCTCTCCACGTGGTGGAAGACGTACGATGCCACCGGTCACACCGCGATGCAGAAGTTCAAGGCACGTCGCACCTTCATCATGGGATTCGGACGAGGCGCCGCGACCCGCATCGCCGAGTCTCGTCGGGTGATCATCGCTGACACGCAGTCCAGCGAGCCCGGCACCGAGCTCGTTCTGCGCGATCGTCGTCAGCTCGTGGATGACTGGGCGAACGTGCAGTTCAATCTCACCCCGGGCAAGTCGGTCAAGATGTCCGGTGGCGGCTGGGAAGCGAGCCAGGCAGGCTACGCTGCTGGCAAGAAGGCGAACACCGGCGAGCGCGGTTTGAAGCAGACCAAGGCGATCAGGGGATAATACGTGGTAGTGTCAAGAGGCCGCCCATCAGGTGCCGTCCAAGCCGCCGTGCTCGAAGAGCAAGATAATCGTTGTCTCTACTGTGGACATCTCTTCGGAGATTTGGTCGTTCGCAGAAACAATGATTGGCAATGGCTTGAGTTGCAATGGGATCACTTTATCCCGTTCACTTATTGCGAAAGCAATGACGATGCCAATTGGGTGGCCTCTTGTCATTTGTGCAATAGCTATAAGAGCAACCTCATCTTCGTCGATATCGCAGCGGCGAGAGAGTACATGCTTAAGATAGCCATCAAAAATCAACACGATCCCTTGCCATTTTGGCATAAGCGAGTTGAAATGGAAAAACCCTCGCCTAAGTCACGGAGATCGGGATACAAGATGCCGCGTATTCCGTGTCCGGTTTGCGGTGTTGAGACAACTCGTCAGTGGATGCATCGACACGGTTGTGATGTCCCCAGAACACCCTAGAAACAGAGCTGCCTGCGTAGCCGTAGTTCTCGGCTCGCAGGCAGTCTGTTCTGTCTGACGAGAGTCTCAGACCCATCTAGGGCTAGAGAATGGCGATCGGACGGTAGTCGTAGCTCATGTCGCTCGTAATAGCTGTGCGCCATGATTCCCACCACCGCCACGCGTTGTCTTCCAGCTTCAACGTCTCGGCAACTTCCCGACCCTTACCGGCCAAGTCAGCTCGAAGCTCAGCACTCCCTCGCAAGGCGCGTAGCTTCCTGTACCAGTCGCTCGGTTTCTCCGCGAGCCAGCCAGCACCGAGCTTGTGCAAACGGCTGTAGTCCTCACGAGGGGATGCGACCCAAGGCACGCCAACGGCCGACATCTCAAGTGGCTTAAGCCACGACTTGCTTGCATTGAACTTGGTGTCAGCGAGTGGAGCGATGCCGATGCCAAGCTGATCAGCCAACACGCGTGGCCAGTTATTCAGTGCGATCGGCGTGCGAAGTTGCGTGAGGTCATCCTCACTGGACAGTCCGAATGCCTTACCCACACCGGGTGAAATGCTCACAACGTGAAAGTGTGCACCTTCATCGACGAGACGAGAGATGGCGTTGCCCACCGCATCGGGGTCGTTCGGGTGAGAGCCCAATGAGGCGGGCCAGCCAATCACGTCTGAGTCAAAGTGCGAGTGCTCATAGTAGTGATGTGCCAGGTAGTTCGGCACCACAGCACCACGTCCATGGGGTGCGTACTTCTTGAGGAGCGCGGGTGTCGTTGCGGTGATGAAGGAAGCCTCACGACACGCGGCTTCCATGTTCGCCCAAGAATGCATGTGCGGTTGACCATCTGGACCCATGGTCTTCGAGCGACGTGGATGGAGCTCCATCCATGCGGGGTTGCTTGGATGAATCGTGCTAAGATCATCATCCACATCGATGACGACGGTGATGCCCTTCTTACGAAGAATCTTCACCGCCTGCGCGAGGTAACGATGCGTGGTTCGTTGGAACACGACGACATCAACACCGCCAGGAATTTCGATGTCACGCACATTGTGCTGGTCGTCCACCTCCATCATCAGGCGACGCTTTTGCTGCTCAATGATGTCGATGTCACGACCCTGCGCAATGAGGTATTGCGCGGGCCAAATCATCCGGTGAAAACCACAACCCCACTGATCACCGGGGTAGACGTGAACCTTCATGACTTGCGCGTCACCACACCACCGGTGCCCACCGGAGGCTTGCCTGCGACGTTCATCGGCTGCTTGGTCTCAACGTTCAACGGCGGCTTGGTCTCAACCAGCGCAGCCAGCTTGACCTCTGCCGTCACAGCATTCCTCTCGAGAGCATCCAGGCGCCCTACCACATCCCTGAGCGTCTCTCGAACCTCAGCCAGTTGACTACGCAGGCCGTCCATGCTCGACATTCTGGTGTCCTCTCAGCAGTCGTCCTCGAACGATCTATCGTACTACGCCACGGTGAACCATACCGCGCCGTCAGCGGTCTTCTCGTCGATCCAAAATGCGGTTCGACTTCCACCATAAAACGCAAGCGTACCAGTACCCGCCTGTCGCTGTGCTGACACGTAAAAGTCAGCATCCAAGTCCTGCGCACCAGAAAACCACGGCTGCGCAAATGTCCTTGAACCATCAAACGTGTCTGGACTTTCAGGGCGCACGACAAACTCAGCGATGACGGTACCCGACAGCGCAGTGTCTTTACGGATACGAATCAAGAACGAATCGCCTGCCGCAACCGTGGCATTGTTGTAATACAGGTTCAAGTTGAGCGTGTACCAAGTGCCGCTCTCGGTACGCGTGTTCTCAAGTGCAAGCTTCGTGAGATTCAGCTCAGTGGTGCCGGAAGTTGTATGAACAAATCCTGCACCTGTGAGGAGTCGACCACCAATGGTGCCAAGAAGCACCCACGTTGCAGACCCCACATACCGGTAAAAATTCCTTGTCGTCGTGAGGTATGCCACCATGCCAGAAATGGGATTTACAATGCTGGCGAGCGAACTTACCCATGGAACCTGCGGCAGGATCGCATTATCAATGCGCTCGAGCTCATCTTCCACAGCGAGAGCAAGTGCACCGATTTGCGCAGGTCCGTTAGGCGAATCGCTTAGTGCCGGATAGGGAAAGTTATATGTGGGAGTAACTGGCATGATGACTCCTTATCCGTGACCAAAGAGGTACGCGGGTAGAACGGCGATCCAGTCAGTGCCCGGAATCGCTGCTGCTGTAAGACGAACTTCAAAAGATAGGTAAACAAGATTACCTCGCAAACCCACTGGCCAGACGTATTCACCTGTTTCGTAAAGAAGCGAACCTGTGAGAACATCAGACTCAAAGATGAGTGTTCCACCTGATTGATCAGGTTGATTATTAACACGATTTGGATACCACTGAAGTCGCCAGTTACCAGTCACTCCAGCAGAACTCATGTCATTTGATGCACCAAATGCAAGAGAAGGGTGATTTACGACAAAGCCACCCACCCACTTGGGGTACCACTTTGAGTCAACAGTGTTGTTTTGCGTCGCTGCGTCTGAGTTAATAGGCCACAACGTTGTTGTCATGTTAGGCATAACACCTGAAAAGAAATCAGGTTGGTTTGGCACAACAATGCGACCGAGAATGAAGTAAGTCTGCTTGAAACGCAGTAGACCGACAACCATGCCAGGCTTCAAAACGAGTGCCTCAGTGATGTTCAACATCGGCAAGTCAATAAGTGGCGTACCCGCCATATCAATAATGTTCGAACCGGTTTGCGCATCCCACTTTGAAATGATACCTTGGTGATAACCAATGTCAGTATTCAGCCGTTGCTGAAGGTTCGGTGTAAGATCAGACGTACGGTCAACGGTCATCGCTACACCACCGGAGCCAGGATCGTCTGCTCACGTGTGGTGGCAGTCTGGACATCGGTTGCAACGAGTGGTGTATTAAGTGTTTCAATCACGTGAATTTCCTGCCCGTCAGACGTAGTGACGCCTACAGGGTCCAGTGGCTCAAGAGCCGCATTGGGCACAGTGTCGAAATCAATGTTGTATGGCAAGCCTTTTGATTGAAGCAGCATGCTTTCGCCTGCGGTGACGGCTTGGTCTGTTGTCGTAATGAATGATGATGTAAAAAATTTCGGCACCTTGCCGAAACGGCCATCCCAATACGTGGGACTCTGTGGATTACCATCAACAACGACAACGTGAACTGGTGGAATGGTGTCGGCACCTTCACCATTAACGACAACCGCGTTATACACGCCTTCACGACTAAGTGAACGATCAAAATTAACGAGCACACCTCCTTCACCAGCATTAACATCATACACAATGCTAAGTGGATCCGGCGGGTCTTTAATGATAAGAACACCACGATAATCCCAGTACCAGATCTTACCGTACGAAATAACGAGATCATTGAGAAATTCGTACCGGTCTTCCTCAGCAATCAGTGGCCTACGAAGAACCTCACTATCGGTGCTATCATCCCACTCGATGACAGCGTCAGGATACACTTCAGTGATGAGTTCAAGCATAATGTCGCCAATAAGCACGCCAGCGGGAAATTGCTGCGGTGTGGTAAGGCGTGCATCGACGATGTTAGACATACGATCATACGCAGTAATGCTGATCTTATTATTGACGTTGGACTTCTGATCAGTGTCAGTGATACGAAAATATCCCTGACTAACCCACTCACGTGTGCCGTCACCAAAATCAATCCCACGCCTAATGAAGATTTCATTACCATACGGTGTGAGCAATCCGCTAGGCATCGTCGACCACATACGCGTGCCGTCAGTTTCAAGCTCAAGCGTGGACCTAATTGACGCACTAGCGTCTGACGAAACATCTCCAGCAAAGATAGGAATTTCTGTCCCATCCGGATCAACACCCGTTTGAAACGTAGTAAGAATGCGCGCGTCAGCCACCATCTTATGACTACCGCGAAGTGCTTCCAAATATCTTGTGCTGACGGGTCGCATTTCTTCACCTCCTTATGGAACGATGATATCGTCAATGGTGCCAACGAGAGTAAGCAAACTTGCCCAGTCAGCGTGTGCTGCCATAACATCTGCCCATGTGGCATACGTGTTAACCACCGTCTGCCACGTACCCACGTTACCTACGATGGCCGATGTCGGTGCAGCGATCTCAGTGAGTGGCAACGTGAATACGCGCCAGTCATTTCCGCACGTTCGATTACGTAGTGGTCGTCGCTCGTCAGTGTCGCCAACTGCTGCATACATTGTAGGCATGGGATCACCAGGTGGTGATTGGAAGAAATACACATCACCTGATGCGAGGACGATGTCGAATTCTTCCCTCTCGGTCGTCGTCTGCGTAATGATCTCAATCGTAAATTCACGCGACATACGAAGATCAGTCACTGCGATAGGATAGCTTCGACCCACGATGGGGAAGATACCATTTCGCGCACGTCGAGTGATGGACGACATGTTCGGAATACAATCCAAGGGACGGTTCAGGAAAGGCCGCCCGATGTCCTTCATCCACACACTGTCAATAGTAGGTGTGATCGATGCGATCGAGTCGTCCGTCAAGAGATCCTGATGATAGAACGCAGCCGCACCCCACCGTGAAATGGCCGCAGCACCACCTGTGACGCCTGCAGTGGTGGGTCCAAAGTCAAACTTCGTTGTCTGGACCTGCCACGACATAATCATTGCTGCGTCATCACCGAGCGTCGAACTGACACCATTATCAACTGTGGGCAAGAATGGAATCGGTCCGGGCGTACAGGTTGTCCAGTCGTCCTGTTTCCAACCAGCAAAGATGATAAGCATATTATCTTCAGGCACGCTAAGTGGCGCGCGCGGAATATTCTGTTGTGATTCGTTCAACTGATTAGAAGAGTTACCCACAATGAGTGACGCGTTTCTGAACAAAGCTGGCATGGCGAGTGTCGTCGCATTAGCGACACCGCCCGTGAATGTGATTGTTGGCATCGATTCAGCGCCTGTGATGATACGGCCAAAGAGCTTCAAGTTCACAGCATCGAGAACAGTGGTATACCCTGCCGGCACCACAGGCTGTCCGGTGGGACTGTTGCGAATACTCGCCTCAATGAGCATAAGGTCGCCGGCCTGCTGACCAGACGGCGTCATTGGCACTACCGATGCGTTGTTGCCTGCGGTGCCTGGCATGCCTGTGACAAATGTCGTTGGTGCAGTATCATAGGCACGCACTCGGTAGTAATTCAACACATTCGGCGAGAACTCATAATCGTCCAGTGTAAACGATTGCGAAGTGGGGATGATGTTGTCGCCACCACGCACGAAGCTCCACGTTACCTGATTAGTGGATCGTTCAACTGTTGCACGATCAGCGATGACGTTCAAGCCTGTCACAGCGATATGCACACTTGATAGCGTACCATCATACGTAAGTGTCGTGGTCACGGAGTCCGCCTTCCACCAGCGGTGACAGCCCGCTTCGTACGCTTATCGCGCTTCACGATTACATTGGTGACCATCGAGTCAAGCACTTCATCACCCATCACCACAGTGACATCAACGTTTTGGTCGCCAGTTTCACGCGTAAGAGCGATGGCAGCACGCGTGGCAGCTCCTTCGGCGATGGCAGCCTGCGTGATGGCACCCCCTGGACCCATGTTCGATGTCATGCTATTCACTGAGCGCGCAGCGTTACTTGCACCCTGCGACATGTTCATCTGGTTCGCGATGTCCTTAGTCAACGCATTCAGATGCTTTGTAACGTCCCTCTCACCCTTGACAAAGCCCGCAACCAAGCCATCCATAACCATCTGCCCGCTTGGAGTCAACAGCTTCTTGTCGACGACAGGGGGACCCTTCAACATCGGGATCGATGACGTGATACCGCCAAGGATGGCACCAATCTCAGAGATCCTCGACTTAAGTCCGTCGATGAAGCCGCCAATCACTCTTGCGCCTGCATCCCATAGCAGGCTACCAAGATTGCCCAAGGCATCAAGAATCCTACCCGGAATTTCACGGATATTATTCACAAGCTCAGCGAGCTTATCAATCGCTGCTTGCCGCATGTTGCCAAACCACTCACCAAACTTGCCTGGCAAGCTTCCAATGATCTCAAGTCCGGCGAGAATCTCACCAACCTTAAGAACAATCCAGTCCTTAATTGCCTGCCACACCTCTGTGACAATAAAGCCTACGCCTTGCCACGCAGTAATAAGTGGATCAAGGAAAAACGTAATGAAGTCAAGAATAAATCCACCAAGCCAACCAAGACCAGCCACCACAATCGGTAGGACATTAGTGGCAAAGTCAAGGAACGTGTCGATTGTCGGACCCATCTTCACGAACAAATCACCAAGTTTGTCAGCAAATTCAATGATATGCGGCATGAGATTCGTGATCGCGTTAGAAAGCGATTCACCAACCGTCGTCGCAAATTGCGACACCTTCTCGAGATCGATACTGTCGATGATGCGGGTCAAAAGATCCGCCATCGGCGGGAGCAACTTCTGGACCAGCGTGAAAAATGGCTCAATGAGTGGTTCAAGTGCTGTGAGAAGATTGCCGAGGAACTCAGAAAGCTTTTGGAACAGAGGTACGATGATCGGCAAGACTTTTTGAAGGTGATCACTAAGCAACGAAATGAGCTTTTCGACAAATGGCAGCACTGATTTCAATGCAGTGCCAAGTACATCACCAACGGCTCCAGCGAGATCACCCATGATTTTACCGAGATCACGCATCATATCAACGAATTGCTGCTGCGACGTGAATTCACGGAATGTATCAAGCACTGCGTTAAGAGGAGTGCCTAGCGCGCCAGCACCCTCAATGAGTGGTCCAAAGATGTTCTTAACGATGGCAGCGATGTCGCTAAGCAATCCGCCCAAAATCTTGAACGCCTGAATACCATCATCGATGATATCACGTAGCTTGCCCGATTCCTTCATTTCACGAATGAAGTCGGCAAACTTCTGTGCAGCGTTGCCAGCACCTTCGGTCAAGTCAGCAAATGCCTCGGCGCCAACCTGTACGATGTCCAGGAGAGCCTGACCGATTGGCGCAAGTGCCTCACCAAGATTATGCACCGTCGTTCTCGTCGCGTCAAAGATCGAGTCAAGTGCTTTGACGTTTTCGCCTTCCAAGAGCATATCGGCAAAGCTCTTGGCGGTGGTGTTCAATTCTTGTGCGATGCCTACCAAGCCGCGCGTGACGACCGGCAGCAGTGCCGAACCAAGCTGGTCAATTTTTGCATCGAGACCTGAGAAAAATGCCGACTGGACACCACGACGAACACCTTCAAATTCATCCTTGACATTGCGAAGAGCCTTGACGAACTCTTGCGCCGTCGGCGGAAGATTCTGCATGGCCTTATCGAGCTCTTTGGCGTTGTCTGCTGATAGCGCTTCACCAATGCCTGTGAACGCCACCTTAAGCGTCGCACCTGCGATGCCAATCGAGGCAAGTGCGCCAGGAAGAATAAGTGCTGCGCCTGCCGCAGCCTCAAGTGCTGAAACAAGTGCCGCTGCAATGGGAAGGATGCCACCGATTGACGCGCCTGCGCTGCCCAACTTAGCAAAAAGTCCAGTGAGGCTACTCACCTTTGAGCCAAGTCCGCTTAGCGACGAATCGGCATCGCGTGACGATTCAGCTGTCTTCCTCGCAGCTCTTTCCTGCTCGTCAGCCGCCTTTTTAGCGGCCTTTGCGATGTCGTTGTATTCCTTCTCGGCCATCTTTGCCGAGTCCTTCAGCGCCTTCTCGGTGGCCTTAGCCGCGCGTGCGAATTCCTTCTCCACATCTTTCGCAGACTTATTACCTGCCGACAGCACATCACCGAAGATACCTTCGATGCCCTTGCCTGCAATGCGCCAACTTGTCTCAGTGTCTTCAGCCGACTTCTTTTGACTCGCTGCGGCAAGCGAGCCGTGCTTGTCGATATGTGCTGACATCTCAGCAAAGTCTTTATCGATTGCGGCAGTGGCTTCCTTGAACGAACTCTCAAGACTGCCGCTGATCGTCGCAAACTCTTTGTCGATGTCCTTGACTGACTTGCTGATGTTGTCTGTGGCGCCACGCAGCTGCTTGTCGAGATCTTTCCCGAAGTTCTTAACATCGGGAATGATCTCGACTACAGCCTCACCAAGCACGTCAGCCAAGGTTCATCACCCCTACACTCGCGAGAAAAGACTGTGAAGCCTCTTCATCATCATCCCACCAAGCAGGCGGCCGTCCAGCGGTGTGCACTGGCGCCACATACCTACCTCCCGGCAATTCCCATTCTGCGACTTTGAGCCTCTTATCAAGTCGCTCACGTGGTGCACTTGGGTTCTTCTCGTCGTAACGAAGCCTCTGTGTTGAAGCATAGTACAGGACGTTGAGAAACCGAGACAGTGGGAGTTTAAGTAGGTCTACTCCTCGCCCGAGGTGCTCTCCGTCGAGCTCGTGCCAGACTCCTGGTTGCCGGGCCCAGAGGAGGAGTCCGAGTCCGGCGTCGTAGGGGTTCCCGTGTACTTCTTGAAAAGCCACGGGATAACCGCACTAAATGAACTCATGCCGATGGGGTTGTTGGGATCACCGAGTCGATGATTGAAGAGCTTCGCCGATTCGGGAACGAGGACAATTTCCATCAGATCACGCACGAGAGCAATGCGCTCGGCAGGCGTCTGATTTTCGGCATTCATTACCGATGCCTTCTGGCTGAACTCAAGCGCAAGTTCAGCGGGAATTTCCAGCACACCGGTGAAAATGTCTTCACCAATACGAAAACGAGGTACCTTTCGCGTCGGTGTGAAATCCATGATGTCATCATCGGGAGTCACTTGTGCACTCATTCAATCCTCCGAGGGTGTAAAGCCTTTCCTTGTTACTGTATTGCGCGCCAACTGCCATATTGAATTAGTGTCTTAACAAAGCCAATCGAAATCGACCAGGTAGACTATCCGGCAGCCCGACTCTAGGGTGCTCAGAGAGTACTCAGAGGCATCTGTATCATCCCCTCGACATATCAACTACACATTCTGTAGTTACTTCTGGTCTACGCTGCAAGCACCTTGAGAGCATCTCTGAGGAATGGTCTTCCCTTCATGCCCTTTACCGACTTCACATACACATTCTTCGCAGCACCCTTTGGTCTAAAAACCAAGACCTTACCATTCTTAGGCCTAATAGGCATGCCACGAGGACCATAAATGCCTGTACCTTCGTGTACCCACATCGCGTGTTTCACATTTGTGCCAACACGTCCGATGGGAAGACCACCGCGAAAAACAACTTGTGACGTGATAGATGCGCGGAGTTGACCCTTGTCGACGGGAGCAAGCCTTTTGGCTTTGCGCTCAACCTTCTTTGACATACGCAACACACCACGAGCCACTGGACCTTTAGGATCCGCAAACATCTTACGAATGTTGATTTGCTTAACATCGATTTTTACGATGACGCTCATGCGTCACCTCGGGATCGCAACAAATGCGTGAATCTCAGAACCAGCACAAGCACCCTCTGGACCTGATGCAGTTTGTTCACCGAAACTAAAATCGATGATGATGTCGTCTTCCTTCAATCCGCACAGTGTTGATAGTGCCGTGTGAAGAGTGACATATGCGTCAACTGCCAAGATCATCACTGCGTTGTCTAGTGCTGCGCATGTTGGTGCGATCTCACGCCCAATAGGCTGTGGCGCGCATCTCATCACCTGAATGACAATGTCACCAACAAGCCATGGAAGCTCGCACGGCGTGGTGCGTGGGTCAGCGCCCTGCGCATTAATTGGGAATGTCTCAGAGAGAAACCACTTATTTACCGCGATGTAAAGTGCACCACAATCACAGTGATCCCATGCGATCGCTGCTGGAACAACACAGGCACGCTCAACCGGGCCACCAGGAGTTGTGGCCAGTGCAGCAGCGATGTCAGTCAGCAGAATGTTAGGAATGGTGTAAAATGACAATTCTTGCGGTGTTGCCATTATGTACCCGCCCGTCGTGCGATCGCTCCGTCAACGCTATATACACCAGAGCGATTTGTGAGACGATTGGGATTCCATGTCGCAATGAAGAGATCGACGAGGTAGAGTCCAGTGGCTCGTTCCTTAAACAGCTCTACCACACTTGGGAAACTGATCGTCACACCTTGACGAGCAAGCTGCGTGATGTTACGAGGCAACCGGCAATCATTTCCACCAATCGCAGAAATGAGCTCGCACGCTAGTTCGCCAACTGCCCATGCGCCACCTTCGGGTACGTGGGTACCAAACTCTGCGGTAATTGACCACGTTCCCTCCTCAGTGTCATTCAACGAGAGGTTGTTACAGATGGGCCATTCTCCACCATCAGTGCGCACAAGTAGGCGTGCGTTGTCAAGTCGATATGCACCCGTTGCGAGAGGCGCTCCATCAATCTTAACCTCAACGATGTTGTTTACAGGTGCTGGCAGCACAACCTCAGACACACGACTGCATGAACACCCATCACCGCAACCACCGCATATGATGTTAAACCAACGTCCACCAATAAGTGCAGGTGAAACGAAGCCACCACTCCCTGCGAACTGACTATATGATGCACTCCACGCACCATCAAAACATTCACGTCGACATGGTCGAAGCGTAACAGTGCACAGACCGAACTGTCGTCCTGATAGCGCCCAAATGACTTCAGTCGCAAACTGGACAGCTTGCCCAGTAATGATTGGCGACACCGTTGAGACATCGCAGGTCCAGCGAACAGGCCACGGCTCGCAGGGACCGTATTCGGTCGTAAGCGGGGCAGTCACGGTCCCTCCCTCTCCTTGAAGCGTCAATGTTCCAGACGCCTGGCCAGCAGAGTTCGCAGCACCAGCGAGTGCTCTACTTACCGTAATGTCACCGCTAGCATTGGCAGCAGAGTTCGCAGTACCAGTGAATGCCCTCTCAATCGCAACAGCACCACCGGCATTGGCAGCAGCGTTACTTGTTCCTTCAAAATCAACAGTCGCGCCAGTAGATGCTTTGAAGGCAACACTTGCTGATGCGTATTCACAAGCAGATGATGCAGTATGCGTGCGTGTGCCCGTTGCTCCAGCAGCACCAAGAATCTCATTATGAGAACCCATGGTGGAAAATGTGGAAACATCAGTCTCCACCATGTTCGACGGCGCCGTGTAGTCAAACGCCGCACCGCCACTAGTGAGACCAATGCTGGCGTTAAGTAGGTAATCACCATTTGCTGTTGTGACAAGCGATGGACACACATGCGACACTGATGACGGGCCGAATGAACCAGCGCCAACATCAAAGCTATCCACTCCGGATAGGACACGAAGATGCGCATGATTGCCCGAGTCAAGTGCTTGGTCGAACGTGACAGCATTAGCACCTGCGACGGTAACTTGCCGCGTCCAAATCTTAACGTGTGGATGTCCAGATGAGAGATTGCCATCACCCGCAAGCAATGTCCACGTACCCGGACTAGGTGACACCAAGTCGGATGCGTTATAAAAATCACAGCCTTGAACTGCGACAAGCCATTGTCCGATTTGCGTGGTGACACCGTCAGTGGTGAGGATGATGTCAGTGTAACCGCTACCGTGTAGTTCTTCAACGACAGTTACCACGTCATCTCCTCCCCACTAGTCGTTCACTTCCTCGATTAGCTGTAGGTGTCGCCAGGATCACCAAGTCGGATGACGAGTGCGCCTGCGGCAAATTGTGCAGTGTCACCAGAGAGCACAACCTTAGGCACCGTTAGCGCGCCAAAGACAATAGGAGTTCCACCGCTCAATGCCTCGAACAATCCAAAGAATGTAAGATTGACACCAGAGAGCCAGTCACCCGTGGCGGTGGGGAATGTCTTCACCGCGGTGTTCGACTTCGTGGCCGGGGCGGTTCCCGTTGCCGCGCCCCAATCCGCCGCTGCGGTCGAGACCCGCGCGTATGAACCTGACGCCGGCTCAGTAAAGTTTGCTCCGGCGTCGGTAGGCGTGGTCGAAGACAAGCCGAGGTAGAGGGTGGACGCCGGGACCCACGCCGGGTCAGTGAACACGTGGTTGAGGATCGCGCGCTCGGTTGCATCGTCGAAGCCGGACATGGGCTACTCCTTGCTCTGATTAGCTATGACAAACAGGCGCACCGCGAACAGTGCGCCTGTTTGATAGCTCCATGCTTCGTAAGATGTGCTAGTCTTACGCAACATCACACACCTCTCGCATGAATACTACGTTAGAGTGAGCGGCCCACATGCAGCTGTCGGCAGGGCCACAGTGGTGATGTTCCACAACCAGTGTTCAAAGTCTTCCACAACTTCACCGACAGGTAGCCAACTCGCACCAGTGCCAGGACCATTACCCCATAGCGTTGAGGCAGCCTGCGTCTCTGCGGTGAACGAGAGAGTGGATCGAGCGTTCTCGATCGTGTACGTGTTCAGCATCACGTTGCCGACGTTCGGCCACGCGTTGTAGATGTACCTCTGGACACCAGATGCATCACATGCACCAGAGCCAGCAACACGCTGCCAAACTTCCATGGAGAAACGATTCTCAGGCTCACCCTCAGCGAGCGCAAAACCAGTACCTGTGACAGGAACTGCCGCAGTGTCCAGCAGGCGTGCCGAAAGCACCATTGATGCTGCGACTGGGTCAACCTCACAGAAGTCAACCGTAAGGCCAAGACGCTTGAGCGTGGGCTTGTCCTTCTGATTCACGCATGCTTCACCATCAGCATTGCGCTCGAAGAACTCTTCGCCCTCTTCGTAGTCGGGTTCCATCTCAACCTGGACGAAACCCTTGGTGACGATGACGAGAGATGATGCACCCGTAACAGGGATACCACAGTCGTCAGTCTTGACGAGGCGCAGGTGCGTTCCCTTGATAGGAGCTGCGCAAATTCCAGCCATGTCGTTACTCCTAGGTAATGGAAACGCCGATATCGACCAGGACCGCTGCGTGACAGCAATCCCAGCCAAGTACGTACGTGCGCTCGGCAATCATCTCAACCGTGTTGTTTGCCCGGTCAATCGAGTCACGGAGGGGGTTGATCTTTACTTCACCACGTCGCATCATGATGGCGCCAGTGGCGTACATCCACGACTGCCCCGTGGGTGCTGTCACGCCTGCAGGCGAAGAGCCGGTGTACCCAGCTCCCACAGCGACGAGGTTTCCGTTTTGCGTCTTAAGAATACCGTTCGTTGCCTTCACAAGACCCCATGCGTCAAGGGTCGGTAGTGCAGCGACGGTCACGTGAATGATGCCAACACCGTTATAGCAGTTGGCGAGTTGCTGTTCAAGCAAACCCAAGCCGGTGGCGATGTCAACCGGTGAACCTGTGACGATTGTGGCAGCTGACTGAAGCATGATGCCTTGTGCATCATCAACTTCAGCGTTCGCTGCAAGATGCGGGAACGCGATGGTTTTACCGTCCACTAGACCGGTCCAGAACGCTCGCTCAACCTGCCAAGTCTCGCTCCTGGCCAGCGCATCGGTAGCAATCTTCTGCGCATCAGAGACGCCTACGGGCGAGCACTCAAACTTGACGTATGGCGTGAACGGTGTTGCACCACGGTCGATCAACTGGACATTTTCAGTCTTCGCACTCGGCTCAGGCGGAGACCCCTCAATGCCCGTGACAGCGATGCACTCGTCATATGTCGACGCACCCATGGGATCCATGCAGCGCGATTCCCAGGTGATGCCGTTCTGCCAGTGTGGAGTGCTATCCGACACAAGCTGAACAACACTCATTAGGCCATACGGTTGTGGGGTGAACACAGGTGGCTCAACATCCAGGCGAGGTCCAGCCACCTGCGTTCACCTTCCTCCGAGATTGTGCGTTAGTGGATGCGATCAGCCGAACCTACAGGTTGGTCGCGCCCGTGCCGTTGGCCGAGCCGGTACGGCCGTTGACAGCGAAGGTGATCGTGTAGCGGCGGGATTCGTGACCAACCTTCGCGATCAGGTGGCACTCCTCCGACCAGGCAGCGGTGTGGTCGTTCGTCTCGTTGAGCACGGAGTCACGGACAACACCCAGGTCCAGGGAAAGACCGTTGCCAAGCAGGAACGTCCCGGCCGCGTACACCATGATCGTTGCTGACGTGGGCCATGCGGTCATCGCAGTGGCGTTTCCGAACTGCCCGGCACCGCGTACCTGGAAGTCGTTGACCCACTGGACCCGAACGCCGATGACGTTGAAGTGCGCGTCGATCTCAGCGTTCGAGACCTGCTCCGGCATGACACCAGTGCGCCACGCGAGGTCGGCCCGAATTTCAGCCCGCACCCAGTAGGGTACGATGACCTCAAGGATGTCCTCTTCACACATGCCGTAGCGCGCACGGTAGTCGGTCGCGGCAAGTGCGATGCCACCGTAGACCTGCTGGTAAACCGGCTGACCAGTGACCGCATACGAGCCAGTCGACACCGCAGCCGTCGAGGCAGCCGACATGAGCTGAAGGTAACGGCCATTCATGGCGTGCGCGTGGGCCGACATGAGCAGGCGCAGGAAGTTGGACGTCGCTTCCGGGTATGCATCGTCGGTCAGGTTGCCAGCCGTGAGACAGACACCGTAGCACTCGAGGCGAGCCTCGTTGAACGACGGGCAGGGGACCCGGATGCAGGGCTTCTCCGGCGAACCGGTGACAGCCGCGATGTCCGAATCCTCGGTCCAGAGCCACGGGTTCGACGTGACGCTGAAGCCGGTGGAGAAGCCACCGAATGCGCCACCGAACACGTCAGCCAGCGACGGCGAAGTCGGGAATCGGATGCCACCGCGAGAAACACCGAACGTGGGCAAGTCGATGAGACCAGCCTCACAGGCGACGTTGAAGAAGTCGTAGCGAACCTCAGACGGCGCGCACCAACCGCCAGCAGCGACGAGCGCATCCTTCTTGTCATCCGAGGTGAGATGACGGAAGAGCTCTTCGATCTGACCCGGGTTGGTGCGGTCATCGACGGTGTGCTCGAATTCGTTTCGCACCGTCGCGACGAGCTGCTGATTCGCATTACCGGACGTGACCGGCATGCTCTTCGCCTTGCGCGTGAAGACATCGACGAGGCCGTCGAGGTTGCTCACACTGTCACCGCGTGCCACACCCGGAATGTCGACGCTTGCGGTGATCGCGAGCTTCGCCTTGGGCGGAGTCGAGCCGGCCGGCGCGAACTTCTGCGCGTCACCGAGTGCACCACCGCGACCAGCGGCAACGAGGTTGCCTCGTCCACCGATGCGCTCACCCATCACCTGGATGAGAGCCTGCGTGGTACCGCGAGACGCCGCCGCAGCGATGCTGTCAGCGTCCATCGGCTGCTGTGCCTCAAGAGGCTTGCCGTCAGGACCCTTGTTGCCATGCACACGAGCCGCAAGCGTGTCGGCCGTGGCGAGCATCTTGGTCTTCTCGATGTTGGCCAGCGTCTCCGCGCGAGATTCACGAACGGCGAGCTCGGCACGAATGCGATCGAGACCATCGGTGAGCTTCATCGCGTACTGAAGCGATTCCGGAGTGACGCTGTCGAGCCCCTGAACGCGATCGAACTCAGCCACCACCTGGACCTGAAGAGCCGAGAGCTCCGAGTCATCGGTGATGAGCGTGAGATCCTGCGGAACGTTCACAAGCTCCTCAGGCTTCCCTGACATTCAAGCCTCCTCTTGAGGGCGAGCGGACGTCCGCGCGCTTTCTCTCCGTAGCGTATCAAAGTAGTACCGTCGTGCAACATTTTCTTCGCGATGGGAACAATAGGCGTCCCCATCGCGAAGAATGATCTGAAAGTTCTAGACCGTGGGCTGAGGAACAGGCTGCGGAGCGGGTGCAGGGACCTGCTCTTCAGTCGGCTGAACAATGATCTTCTTGTTCTTGCGGCAATTACACATATCATTCACCCCCACCATGCACTCGAGTCTTAAGCATTACAAGGACACGCTTCATTGCCGCAGAGTCCTGGTCTTCATCGTCCGGGACAGACACAGCAACATTTCCGATGGTCGTGAGTCCGGCAGCAACGAGTGACTGTGGAACTCCCGACGCAACACGCGCACGAGTCTGAAGTGCGAAGCCTGGCACATTCACGCCAAGCAAGCCGACCATGCGGAGTTCACCGCCGATGCGACGCCAGTCACCACTTACACGACCCGATGCACGAAGATCATGCACACGTGCCATTTCAGCATGAGGACGAATCGCGCCTGCGACCCAAATGCCGATGTCATCATTACCGACCGCGACATCAGCAATCGCGCTACCCGTGTGGTCGTAGTGTTCAGCAGCCTTTGACGCACGCATAGTCAACGGCGCATGTCCGGTCGCAACAGTGATCTGGCCAACCGGAACACGAGTGCCATCGCTGGTGATCACTTCACCGGTCATGAAGTATGGGTGCGAGTTCTCAACGGGAGGCTGCACGCACATGTCATCAAAACCGATGTGGCACGAATCCCATTGCGCGGCGTGGCCGTAGATGCGACCTTCGTCAGTGATGGTGATTCCGACAGGAACCTTAAGTCCCGGGTTCTCGAACCATTCCTTCGGCGGTCGCCTATCATCAAGTGACGCAGCCGATGCCGAAAGTGCGTCAAGACGCGGGAACGGTGGAGGCGTCAAGCCAGCTTCACGGAGATGGCCAGCCAGATGCTCGTAGACGATGCGTTCATCGGTCTCTGGAATCAGACCCCGCGAGTTGGCCAGCTCCGCAATAGCGGATGAACAAGCGGTGATGTTGGCTGCGCCTACGGTGCCATCATCGAACAACTCGTGATGCAGCAGCAACGCGATGTCACCGCGGCCCCAAGCATACGCACCAAGCGGTGCGGTACGCTTCATGCCAGTCTGACGAGGCGAGGTCCAGGGGGCATCAGACAACGCCGTGGTGTGCTGAACGAGTGCGTACGTCGGCTTCTTCATCGGCATGCCAGTGACCGGCATGCCAGCAGCGGCAGCAAGCGCCACGGTGTCATTTCCGATAAGTGAAATCTTCGCCTCGACGAATGCAGGAATGTCAACGATGGTAGCCGCGCGAACACGACCGCCATGAAAAATCATCTTTTCCGGCTTGCCCTGCAAGAGCATCTTGAGTGAGTTGCCGGCATCTTCTACATCAGAAGGCCACACCATTTCGACATCAGCGTCACCGATGTCATCAGCGTCGATGGAGATGCCGCCAGCAAAGCCTTCCTTCATACGGCGATAGATCTCGAAGCCATCTGGACTTACGATATCAAGGATGCCCTCACCCTCGATGTTTGCACCGTCGCGCCACACATTGTCAGCGCGACCCACCGTGACAGTGACATCATGCTGTCCGCCATGTGCAGTTTCCTTCTGCCACCGAATGAGCGGTGTGTCAACCCACTGGAGTGCTTCAGGCGAGAACTCACGGCCATCTCCCGTGGTGACGCCTTCCACCACAAGCGTACCACGCCACCGTCGTGCAGCCTCAAATTCAGCTTGCGTCATCAGTGAACCATCACCAACACGGACATGACCATCAGGAATGATGCTCGAGTTGGCGAAAGCCATCTGCTGCGCACTGTATCCACCGGACGATTCTGGCATGCCTTCTGCGGCAGCCATTTCGGCAATGTGCTCCTGCGCGGACGCCTCGGTGTCGTGGCACCCCATTACTTCATCGGTGTCGTCCTGCACGACTGCGAATGGCTCGCCATTCTCGCACTCAGTGCTGTTCTCAACAATGTGCCACGGCACGGGTCCACCTCCTGATGATGATGTTAGTATATCAACGAGTGGTTACCATTCTGGATTCCACGTTACAGCGAGATCTTTAATTACTCATTTACCTTTCTTGCCTTCATTCGGCCAGTGCCCCTTTACTTCGTGATACCATTCTGACGTGACACGCTTAGCCATCTCGTCAGGCATGTACTTCTTGAGGTGGCCATAAAGCGCCGTCCATGGATGCGGGTGGTCAACCCACTTAGCAAGTCCTCTTGGGTCCTTCGTCCAGTAATCCTTAAGGTTGTTCTTATCACCGGACTTACCACCTGCTGCAGTGACCACCAAATCATCATGCAGCCTGATGTCAGTGATCTCGTGGCCAAACGCGATTCGCACTCGGTCAAACGTCACCGGACCAACACGCTCGCTGATTTCATCAAGCAAATCAGCGCTTGAGTAGGCGATGCAAATATGAGGTTGCCATGGGGTGTGCTGTTCAGGCATATCAAAGCCTACGATGTTTGAAACGATCAATCCACGAGCGTGTGCAAGATTCCACACGTAATTATCTTCTGCGTCTCCCACATTAAGAACCCATGCGGGTGACTTACCCTCTGGATTCCAATGTGCTGCACCAAATGCATTTCCACGAATGACAGGCATACCCTCTGTGGCATGCACAACACCGTGAAGAATACGCAGCCGCTGCGCGATGTTGATTTCCTCATCGCCCAAATACCATAGCGTGAGATGCAAATCCTCAGGTGGCTCTTCACCGTCCAGTGCAAGACGAGTGATGTCAGCATCAGTAGGAATGAGCGCAATCATTCCACCCGTGAATTTATCTTCGTTTGCGGCCGCCGTGACAGCATCAAGTGGTTCACCATTGAGCCACTTTGCAATTTGCTCGTCGGTGAAGCCCTGATCATCATTCTCAACAACATAGAACGATTGCGCATCAGGGTCTTCAAGTGAAGTTGGCGGCTTTTCAGGTGTCGTCACGGCGTGCCACTCCCTGGTACGATGCGAACCTTCATGACTCGCTGATTTGGCTCAGACCAGTGGGGTTCTACACTGATCACTTCAAACTCAGTGCCCGGCGCGAGAACGAATTCATTCTCATTCGGGTAGTGACTGATCGGCTGGACCCACGCCATCTTGGATCCTGCTGGCGCTTCAATCTTGAGATGAACTTGTCCTGACCACGTACCCTCGACAATGCTCGTGCTAATGACACCATCATCACGAATTGTCTTACCAGCGAGAGCTTCAAGTTGCTCGTTTGAAGTAACGCCAAACGTAGCCAAATTGGTCTTGCGATAGAGCTTGATGTTCTCAGTGCTCGGCTTCATCGCTGCTTTAATCTGCTTGATCTTAGCGATTGTGGCCGGTGAGCATGCACCAGTTCCGCGCGCACACTTATTGATTTCAGTGTACGAGCCACCGGTGTAGTTCTTAAGTGCAGCCCGCTGTGTGGCAGTCCAGGGGGGTGGGCTAAGTAGATCCATCCTTTGCTGCATATTAGTCGCCGATGCCTTCGTAAGATTTTTTGCCGGCAAATTTGACTTTGGGATATTGACTGAAGACTTTGATGCAGCAGCTACGCTTGGTGTGACTGAGCCAACCGGCGCAGAGCCACCCTTCTCCTGCGCGTACTTCATTCCTGCCTTGGTGCTCAGGAACTTGTTCATCTTTGTGGCAAATGGATTATCAGTCTTCTTTAGAAGTGACTGATCCATGATGTCGAGTGCATCGGCCATCGACAACGAAGAATCCTTCTTCGACACTTCAAGTGCAGCATCGTAAATCTTCTTCGTGTCAGTGTGCCATTTCACACCGTTACTGCCGAAAATCGACTGGACATACGCCTTCTGAAAAGGTGTAAACGTCTTTGGTCCACTTGGAGCAGATGGAGCAGATGGAGCAGACACAGGATAATTTTCCGTGACTGAGTTGACATCAGTTTTCACTGACCACCAGTCTGCGGCAAAGCTATCTGCCATCTTAAACGCGCCGTCTTTATCACTCTCCTGGACGACGATCCAGTTACCTTTACCATCATTAGCACGTATCTTGAACTTTCCTCCTTCACGTGTAAGCTGATACGTGCCAAAAGCATTCATCGCAATTACAGAACCAGACGGATATGAATCTTCAAACGTTGCCTGTGTAAGAGTGACCGGCTGGTCGAGCAACGCCTTGTTGCCCATATACACATGCTTTAGTTTATTAGCCGACTTAGTTGAAGTAGATGAATTACCCGGTGTGTTTATGCTAGACGGACTAGCGTTTTCTGGCTCATGCCACTCAATAGAAAAGTTTTGCGCCATTGCGAGTGCACCATACTGATTGGCATTCTCGGTAACGAACCAAGTGCCACTTTTTTCATCAAGTTCAAGAATTTCATACTTACCATTATTACCCCAGGCAATTTTTGTCTTGCCATCAGGTGTAACTGCGATTGTGCTATTTGCCGGGTAATTTTGAAAAAAGAATTCTTGCGCTAGCGTAATGGGTCTGCCTGGTTCCACAGGCGCGTACTTATCAATCGTCTTAGATGGTGCCGTAGGCGTTGATTTTGGTGTACTTACATTTGGCGCGCCTGGTGCACTTGGTGCAGTTGCCTTTGATCCTGTCTCGACAGGCGCATGCCACTTAATGTTAAGCTTTGAGACTTCTTCGGCTTCTTTGCCATCAGTAAGCCACTGTGATCCGGTCCAAACTCCAAATTCTGCATTCCACTCTTGGACTGCAATCGTGTCATTCCAAGATCTCATGATACGCTTCGTACCATCTTCGTTAACTGCCAACACTGTTTTAGGCGGGAAGTTAACGTCCTTAAACATATCTTGTGTAATGTCGATCGGCTCGCCAGCAGTCATTGGCGATGTGCTCGGAACAGTCTTGGTCTTTTGTGTTGCTAGCTTAGGTGTGTACCACTCCTTGTTGAGCGACACAATGTCGCTGTACTCATCTCCCTTTTCAAACGATGTTAGAGGTCCCCAACCACCGACCTTCTTGTTCTTCTGAACTTCAAAGTACTTACCATTGAGTGAAACGACTCGATAGTTGCCGTCCTTTGTCACAGCAATTGTCGAATACTCTGGCACATCACCAGACAATGCATCTATGATCTTAAGAGGCTTATCTGCCTCAATCAACTCCTTTTCCATCGGAATGGGCGTCGTCTTAGGCGTAACCGCTGGAACTGGTGACTTCTTATCACTCTTCGGCGTACCAACAGACACAGCGACAGGCTCATGCCAATAAGCATCCGCTTTATCGATCGCAGCCTGTGCATCACTCATTGATGTTTCGTTATTCTTTACCCACTTATTTTTCGCGTCCATGTGGTGAAAAGAAATCTTATCACCATGTGCAGTAATCTTTTTGGTGCCGAACGTAGAAATGGCAATGACCGAATCGTCAGGAAACTCATGTGTATCAAGATACTGCTGATCAAGATTGATTTGCTTGCCTGGCTTGATATATTTGACATCGTTCGGCAAAGTCGTTGCTGCAGACTTAACGGACTTCACTGCTGGTGCAGGTGTCTTCCGTGTAGAAGGAAGTTCGGTGTCATCACCCTTGGCTACCGGCTCATGCCACGCCGAGTCAAAGTCGTTAACTTCCTTGTAGGCTTTCGACTTAATGGCCGTCTTCTCGGTCTTCCATGACCCATCGGCCTGCTTCTTATCGAGATCGTATGACTTGCCATTCCAGGTGACCTTCTTATCACCATTCTTATTGACAGCAATCGTCGTGCCATCAGCGTGCTTCTTGTGAATAAGCCCGTGCGTGATCTTAAGCGGTGCGCCAGATGCTGTGTCAGTAGCGACTGGTGTCGGTGCGGCTGCTGGAATAGGTGTAGTCTTCTTATCAGTGGTGACCTTCTTGTCACCATCATCTGTCTTCTTGTCACCAGGCTTTTCCTGATCTGGCTCGTGCCAGTCAGAAGCAAAATCACTGATTTCCTTGTATGCCTTTGACTTGATGACCGTCTTCTTGGTCTGCCACAGACCATTGTCATCTTTCTCACGAAGGTGATACTTGTTGCCTTCCCACAGGATGTGCTTCTTGCCGTCCTTTGTGACAGCGATAATCGAGCCGTCAGCCTGCTTCTTATGCACAAGACCATGTGTAATCTTAAGAGACTTGCCAGCATTAAGACCACGAAGACCCTTACGACCATGATCCTTCTGATCGTGCCTACCACGCAAGTGAAACGCAGTCGCTGCCGCCGCTAGTGGTTCACCGTCAATCATCAAGAACTCCTCATCGGGAATGTCCCAACCTAGCGTGCAGCGACAAGAGATGGTTTCTTGCGGCGGTCCAGTGGGGTCGTGAGGATACGACATAGCATACCCACCAACGATGAACTTATCGTCGATGCCAACTTCTTCACCATCGATGTGTTCGTGCGAAGGACGCGTGCGACTGTCGGTCGTCGCAATCCATTCCTTCGTCGCATTAAGTCCGGTAGCCTTCATTTCAGCGTATGAACCGGCATTGCTCGCACCAATCACCTCGGTGCGTGCAATGACCTCAGCACGTGGTGAAGCAAGTTCAGTTGTCTTCATGAGACGGTGACGAATCATAGTAATGCTTTCACCGGCTTGCATACCAATCAGCATCTGCTGGCGTGCGACGTTCCACACGAGATCACCGATAGAGACAAGTCGGTTAATCGCATTCTCAAGAAACAACTCAGCAAGACGACTAACAACCTTCGGCACAAGAAACGCAGCAGTGAGCGCAACTGGCTGAGACTGCTGTGGTTGGGCCTGAGTCACTCGAGCAACTGCTTGAGTCAACTTCCCGTAGGTGTCGTCAGCCGAGTCAACCCACGCGTTACGGAGGTGTTCAATCAGCGCGTCGTTGACAGCAGAAGTCCAGTGGGTTCGAATGATCGCGAGATCATTGATGTCTCCCACCTTAGGCATAGTGATATTGACGATCCTAGCAATCGTGCGCCTAATATCAGCAGCGAATCGATCACCACGATCATCAAGCTGATCAAGACTAGGACCCGAGACGTGTACCATTGATTACCTTCCTCGGATTCGCGACAAGTCGTGTATCGTCGTGATTGATGAGTCGCTGCCCGATGGACAACTCGCCGCGGTCAGTGAGGAAGCACTCGTAATCACCCTTTGTCCCAGGGCGGAATCGCACACCTTCATAACTGGCATGCGTGAACGGGCAGGAGAATTGCTTCTCCATGCAAATAAGTGGATGCTTAAGCCGCCAGCTGTCAATCGTGAATTCCATCACGTGACGCATGCCAGCCTGCATGATTGCAAACGCACGGTTTTCAGACGAGAGTGATTCGAATGGCACAGGACTTGGAATCAATGAACCAGCGGGCTTAGGCAACACGCTTTCAATTGCAATACGCTCAAGCTCAGCAGCCAATGCGGCAGGCGCAGGTGGTTCATCGTTTCCAGTGTTCGGTGGCCCATCGTTTGATGCACCACTATCGCCATCAGACTCAGAGCCAGTCACCACTGGACCTTCGGTAGAAACAGCTGCCTGATTCGCTGGCTCTTCAAGCTTGATGCCAGTGAGTTCCTGCAATGCCTGAATGGCAAGAGTCGGGTTTGTTGCCAGCTTCTTAAGGATCATGTTAGCGAGCTCAGTGTCGTCAGGCGCATCATCCTCGTCAAAGCCAGTTTCACGACGAAGAGCAGTACCCGACAACTCGAAGCGGTCGTACACATCCTTGGCATTGTCCGACTTGTCTGGCCGCACCATCAATTCAGATGCGTCATACCAAACAACCCAGTCATCGTAATCTTCGATGCCAGCAGCACGCATACGCGGATGCAAGTATCCGGTGGTGAGACCATGAGTAATGATCTCAACATCGGGCGTGATGTAGGTACGAATGGCACCTTCTTCAAGCTGCCACAATCCCCAGTGATTGACGTCACCTGCCTGGAAGAGCAGGTCGGCTGGGACGTTAATTTGTGAAGCCAAACGATTCCGAGCCGAGTCACGCTTTGCGATGATGTTATCATCCATCTTAAGCGTGAAGTCAATGTGCTTTACCTTCTCCACGTACTCAGCAGGCACGCGAATTGGAAGCGGGATCAGCGATGATGCTGAGCCAGGATTCTTGATGGCTTCAGCAGCAGTCTCAATCCATTCACGAATGAACGGGTCAGGCTCATTCATAAATTCAGGACGCACAGGAAAAGTAATCTCATCGGGGAAAATGATGAGACCGGCTGACGCAAGACGTGATAGGTACTGTGCCTGAATGTGTCGGTTGACCAACTCAAGTTCACGCATCGCGCTACGCGCGGAGTACGCGGACGAGTACGGTAGATAATGAAGACGCTTGTGTGGACGCCAAATGCGTGTCACGTATGAAGTGGCAACGGGAAGCGTACGCCAAATGACATCGGATTCCGTTGATTCATCAGAGATGACTTCATACTCGCGTCCACGACGTCGAATTTCGTCACTCGAGATGACACGCCACTTCTGCCGGTTACCCGTTGTCTCACCAACAAGCCAGCCCTCAGCGGGCACATCAAGGTACACAGAGAGCGAACCGAGCATTTCGGTCTGTCCGGCGGTGCCACGACAAAGTTCATTCACAAAGTCAGCCGCTGGACCTACATCGACAATCTCAGGCTCATCTGAACCGGGCTTCAACCTTGCAGCACGAAGCCGCACGCGCGAGATCATGTATGAACGCCACGTCACGGAGATGTTGAATTCACCGAGCGTGTCGTAGTAATCCCACAGCTCACGCTGCCAACCATCATACTTTGGCGTTATGCGCGTGCGACCCCGTGCGATTGTGTTGACCGTCTGAGCAGCGGCGGTCAAAACACGTTCATCACGCGATGGCACAACGAGACGGGTGTCAACTGCCGCATGCTTGCTCTTCTTACGGCGATCCCACCATACCATCGCTTTACATCCCCTATCGAGTCAAGAATTCCTCAAGGTGCGAGATCAAACTTGCACCTGCCGCGATCGCGAGCCAGACGAGTAGTGGCGCCGGAACACCGATGGTCAATGCGGTCAAGCTCGTTACAACGGCCGAAGTCCAGACTGGCATGCACCACATGCAGGTCCAGAGGTAGGCAAGCCAGTAAGGTACCTTTGTCGTTCTCCGGATAGGATCACCAGGCAAAGTCGCGTATGGATCGGTCAGCTTCTTACGAAGCCAGAGTAGTGGCGGAAAGTCATCCTCCGTGAGAAGTTTTGCGGTGCGGTATGTGACCAAAGTCATCAGCACCAAGAGTACCTCGGTTGACATTGTCACATCCTTACTTCGCGATGATCGGTGCAAATGTACCGATCAGTGATACAACCGATGCGATAAGTGTGAGGTAGAGCAACCAACTTCGATCGGCAGTCTTATCCATCTTCGTTTCTACCTGCGTAAGACGGTGATTGAACAACGCCATTTGCGGCTCCTGTGCCCGCATGTACGCATCCATCTTACCGTCAAGAATCATCAGAATGTCGTATATTTCTTTTACACCAATCTCAACTGAGCCCGAAGCCACTTCGTCACCTCTCTCGGATTCCATTAACGTATCATAACAGCTATCCGATCGAGCGGGACATGGAACCTCCACCTGCGAATGAACCCATACCGCGAGGACGCGTGGCTACGATCTTGTTATGCCAAGCAGTCCACACCATAGCGTCAAGTCGGTCGGGTGAGTAATCGAGCTCAGGAGTCCAGGTGCACAACTGATCCTCAAGCTCTGGGAAAGTACCAACGTGATGCCACTGACCACGAGTGGAAAGTGCTGCAACAGGCTCGGCACGAACACGCTTACCACGTGTTGCCACGACCATTTTCACGGGAATGGTGATACCCATTGAAAGCGCCGCGTCTCGGATTGTGACAACGGCCATTTCACCGCCGTAGTTCGTCTCGACAACGATGTCGTCGGCTTCCCAGTCAATCGCCGCCTGGACTGCCCGACGACCCCATCCGGCAGGGCCGAGACGACACGTCATATCGGAAAGAACGAAACCTTCAAAGCGCTTTTGCTTACGCTCCTTGACGATCTCATCGATGATGAACTTACCCGCGACGACGATACCTTGTTCACCAGCACCACCCGATGGGTCAACACCGACCGTGACGCGTACAAGCTCAGGAGCTTCCTTAACACGGAAGTGATCGATGTCATCGCGTCGCCACAACGCGTTTTCATCCTGATCCATGACCTCGGCGTACAGTTCCTGTCGACCAATTTGCGTGCCTTCATAGTCCGCAAAAAGTTCGTCTCGAACGTGCTGCTCAAGGTAGGGATTATCGTGAGTCGTTGCGTGCGTGACAATGACGTTGTGCGGCGTGTTCTTAACAAGCTTCTTGATGAGCAACTTTGGCTTAGGCGTCGTACTCGCGATCCAGCGAGGTGTCTTACCGGTACGAAGACCAAACCGCATCTGCTCATAGCATTTGTCGAGATGACGCCAAGCCGCGAGTTCTTCAGCCCATACTAGGCATGTGTTACCGCCTGCGCGTAGACGTTCGATATCATCAGGCGTGGAAGCCCCGAATAGCTTCGCTTGCGAGCCGTTACTCCACTTGATGACAGTGCCGCCTAGACCTCCCGCAATACGAGAGGTCGGGTCGTTCGGTCCAATCCCCGCCGGCCCCGCAAAACACGCCTGGACAGCGTCTCCAAGCGTCGGACCAATGATACCAATCCAGTGAGGTGTGCTGCCGGGTAGACACGGCGGGCCCTTCACATGATCGATCACGTATTGCGCACACGTGCGGGTTTTTCCAGAACCACGACCCGCGTTCAAAAGCCAGCCATACCAGTTTCCAGCTGGTGGAATCTGGTGAGGGCGGGGGTTCCAACCCGGCGGGCGCTCGAGATAACTCATCAAAGCGCGTGCAGAAGCGCCAGCGACTTCGCTGCGCGTCATTCCACCGGCGGTCATTGCGCTATCTTAGCAACAGTGACGTTGCCTTACACGAACGAGAGGCTGCGCAGCCACGAGAAAATGACTGCGCAGCCAGGTGCTACAGCGGCTGAGCCGACGGCTTGAGGATCATGTCGAGTCGAGCCAGCGACTTGTCAAGCATTTCCTGCACGTCGGCCTTCGTGACATTTCCGCCAATGCCGGAACCCATCTTGTCGAGCTTGCCCGAAATGGCGGAGAGAACACTTTGCATTGCGGCGAAACTGTCCGTCATCGCCTTGAGCTCGGCGGCATCACGCGCCTTGGCCTCAGCGGCAGCCTGCCACGTGGCGTCGAACAGGGTCTCGCGCTCGCCGTCAGCCGGGTTCACCGGCGCGTCAGCCGTGATGGACAGGAACGCGTTGATGCGCTCGACGTTGTGCGCAACGTTGGCGAGTAGAGCCGCTTCATCAGGGGTCATGTCGTTCTCCTCATTGTTGTATCCGTACCGAATGAGTCGTGCGATGTCGAGTGCACCGGGGTCCCAGTGCGAGTCAGGCGCGGGCAGGTGCTGATGCCCAAGCCAACCAGAGAAGTCACGAAGCTGCGCAGGCGTGATGCGAAGCGGCGAGTTCGGTGATGCGATCGTGACACCATCAGTGTCATCAAGCCACTGCTTCTCGATGCTCTCAGGCGGCACACCGAATGCATCGGCAATCGGCCCAATGACGTCGGCTGCGATGTTGCGGTACGCGATGTCGGGCCAGTTGCGTGTGTCGTGCGCGAAACCAACCAGCTCAATCTGGACCATGAAGTCGTCGTCATTGCCGTCCATCGCGGAGTACGATGCAAGGTCCAGTGGGATGTGCTGCTTAGCTTCCCTCGTCCGCCAGTCATAAATGCCGTGAGGCGGATAAGGTGCGTATGCATTAACCGCACCTGCGATGGACGTACCCTCGGTCGTGTGCAGGCAGCACTTGGGATTTTCCACAAATTGGTAAAGCTTGCCGCGTACATCACCACCGAGCGGATTCTTCGCCCACCCGGGCAACCACTGTGATTTGACCATAACTCCCCTTACACTACCATCGAAATGGTGATGTCGCTAAGCGTGACACCAGCCATCAGCTGATTGCGGTCAAACCGAATTCCACCTGGGGCACCGGGAATGATGGTCTCCAAGTCAAACTGATGAATCACAGTCCGACCACCGAACGTGAAATCGGTCTTGCCCGCGAATTCCTCCGCGGTTTGACCTGCTGGCTTAGCCCACTTTGCAGTATGCCCAACCCAGAAGCGTGTGCGTGAATCCCAATCATCAGCATCATTCGACGCCCTGATCTTGTCACGAAGAAAGCTGCCCGAGCTGTACATCATCAGTGGAATGCCTCCACTAAGTACGTACCACGAACTAGAAAAGTCCTGACTCCATTGGGCCCAGTCAACCTTAGCGTTGCCAGCGACGTCGGTTGTCGGCTCGATGTCAACAGCCGGAAAGAGATTACCAGGAAGCATGAGGCCAAGTGCATCAATGACACCGAGCATGTCCATCGCTTCAGCATACGGCGAACGCTTCACAGCATCAACCCGATAGTACCCGCCAGTAACTCGAGTACGACTCGCGTTGATAGCATTCGTTCGTGCCATTTTATCGACGCAGTTGTTTCGCCAATCCATCAAACCGATGTAGGCAAACTCGACCCAGTCAGGCATCGCTTCCCAGTTCAGATATCCCTGATAACGTGAGACGTCGATTCCGCGAGTCACCACTGGACCTCCTACTTACGACCGGGCGTAACAAGCGTGATGTGCGAAGCCGCAGGAATGTAACCAAACGGATCAATCACGACGCTACCGCTCGGGAACGTGATGTTGGCGTATTCAGGGTGCTTCGTCGCGATGAAGAAAATGCGTGCTGTGAAAGACGAGGTGGACATGTACGGGTCCTTGCCCTCAACGATGAAGTCAGTGTGCAAGAACTTGATGCCTGCACCTGCGAGAAGATCAGCGAGTAGCATCGCGGGAGAGCCTGCAGTAGAATCGACACCCGGCTTATATGTCATACCGAAGATGGTGATTGGCAGTCCAGTGAGGCGCTGCCACTTCACAATGAGACTTGCCTGCCACGACGCATGCGCCTGCCGTGCCGAGACGAGATATCCCATCAAGTCGACCGACATGTTGTGCTTGACCGCAAGCGCTGACATGGCAATGTTGTCACGCGGGTGGCACGCTCCGCCATCACCCATTCCAGCGGTGAGGTACTTCGTCGAGATGATGCGGTCAGTACCATAGCCGAGGGCGGTCGTCACCTCATCGACGTCAGCGCCAGTGTTGTCGCACATTTCCGCCATCGTGTTGGCGAACACAATCTTCATAGTGATGAAGGTGTTGTAGGCCACCTTCGTAAGTTCAGCCGACGCAATCGAGACCACGCAAGGCGGCGAAGAATGCATGCCATCATAGAGATCAAGGACCCGCTGTTCGTCACCCGGAGTGTCCACACCGAGCAGCACGAATTCTGGGTTGGTGAAGTCATCGATCACGGTGCCCATGGCGATGAAAAACGGGTGGTACACAAGTCGTGTGTGCACATTGAGCAACGGACGAATGTCACGGTCGACCGTACCGGGAAGCACAGTCGAGACGATGACAATCGTGATGGTCTTGCCAAGATCACCTGCCGTCTTAGCGATCGCACGCACCGCGTTGATGAGATAGCCATACTCGAAATCTTCAGGTACGAAGTCATCATCCATCGCGATTTCGCCACCAAAATCAGCGGCATGCGGCGTCTGGACAGCGACGTACACGACATCATCAGTGTGCTTGACAACATCGTCAAGGGAATTAGTTCGTGACACAAACTTTCCCTCTTCAGTCGCACCACCATTGATATCGTAGCCGAGAACATCATGCCCGCCATACACGTTCAAGGCCCATGCGCACGGCAGCCCCAACTTACCAAGTCCCACCCAGCTGACCGCACTCACGAGTTAGTCCTCCTCTTGTACAGCCCCTTGAACGGCGTTCCATCAACGGTAGACTCTACTGCCACCAGCGAGAGCTGGGGGTACTGAAACACCATCTTCGCAGGGGTCAGAGTATCCTGCAAGTGACGCTGATGGATGTTCCCGTCTTCCTCACCCTGAGGATAATCATAGGGAACGATCACGTAGTATTCAGTGCACACACGCTCAAAATCAAGCAGCATCTGCTGTGCGCGCTCGAGATCCAAGTGCTCAAGCACATCGCCAAAAATGACCACATCCCAGTGCGTGCCATCGGGGAATTGCGTGACAACATACGCGGCATCACCGATGTACACAGTGTCATACAATTCATGAAGCCTATGTTCTTCGATGTATGGCTCGAAAATCTCGATGGCATCCATCTGTGGGTAATCGGCAAGAAGCACTCGATACTTACCCTGCCCAGCGCCAACATCAAGGATGCGAATGTCTAGTGGGTCGTACTGACTCACCTGTCGTCGAACCTGCGCACCCGCCCAATCATACGTGCTCAACCAGTTATTGCGATATGCATGCGCCATCGCGTCCGAAAGATGTTCATTCACAGCTGCTCCACCAGCCACTTCACAGTCTGCTCAAGACCCTCATCAAATGAATGGGTCGGACTCCAGTCTTGATTCGGAATAAGCTCTGCGTACTTCGGATCCCAACCCGGTCGTGCATCTTCACCGCGCTGTTTAATGGCGTACGGTGCTTTACCCATCATGTCACCGATGCGATTGACGAGTGACATATTGTCCACGTACTCTTGCCCCTGGAGCACGATACGCTCAGGAAATTGGAACAACTTACTCGTGTGCTCAGCGTCTTCACGGAGAAGTCCAATGATGTGCTCGGTAACATTCTTCACGTAAGTGTAATGCCGACCACCTGGGAAATCCGCGTAATAGTGCACGGGAATTCGAGTGCCCTCGCTAATCCAGCGCACGACCTTGGGGATGAAGGCCAGCTCAGACTGCCTCTGACCAAACATATTGGCGCTGTTGACAATCGCTACCGGAATTCGGAACGTACGCCTGTACGAGTGACAGATGTCCTCCTGAGACGCCTTAGAGGCGGCATACGGACTGCTTGGCTGGTGATCTGCTGGGGCGCAGGGGGACGTCCGTCCGTACACCTCGTCAGTTGACATATGAATGAATCGACGCGGTCCCGTTTCACGCGCCAATTCAAGCATGTTGAGCATCAACTGGACATTGTTGCTAATGAAGCCAACAGGGTCCTTAATGCTTGCCTCAACCTGACTCATCGACGCGATGTTCACGATGTAGTCAATGTCACCGATGAAGTCAAATTGCTGATTGCGAAATGGCACCGAGAGATCGTGCGTCATATGAGAAACACCACGCCCAGCCTGTCGCAAATCAGACATAGCCTGCATCGTCGACCGGACATTCCCATTATGCCAGGCCTTGAGTGAATCAATACAGACGACATCCCAATCAGTCTTCTGCAACACCGTCTCGAGGACATGACTCCCCACGAATCCAGCAGTGCCTGTGATAAGTACTCTCACGTGGAACTCCCCGGGTGATATGAGAAGTAAGGGCTATTGACGACAACACGCGTGTGCTGCTTCGCAGACACAGGCACAGATCCCGGCTGCCATGTGCTGTCACCACTGGACGAGTAATATTCGTACATGATGCGATCGATGTAGTGTTCGGTGATGACGAGACCGCGCATCTGATCGCACCACGCAACATCTTCAGGTGGCACAGTCTTTCGAAAATCAGCCTGCCTAGCAAGCTGCAATCTCACTGGATTAAGGTGACTTACATCGCGGTAATAACCCTCAGGGTCATCCCACCAGTGATCGTACTTCAGGCTGTGGTATGTCGGCTTAAGTGGATTCCCGTCGATGTACGTCTGCATTCGCCAGCCGACGTAATCAACACCGTCCAGTCGGCTCACAACCTCGTCGACAAAATAGTGCGGCACGATGTCGTCATCATCGATGAACGAAACGTACTCACCATCAGCACGCTCGATAAGCGATTGCCGAATGTGCGACAGCGAGTGCTCACCGTTATTCCACAGTGCTGTGACGATAACATCACCATCGTACTTGTCGACTTGCGGCATGAGGATATCAGTAAGACGCTTAAACCGATCACCTCGCTGTCCAAGAGTCGCAATCAGGATGTTCCACTTAGGCGACACACGCACTCCTAGACGGTGAACGCAGCGATAGCTGCTCGTAGCTTGTTGGCATCCTCGATACGCTCATGCGCCTTGGAATTGTAAATCGCCTGGACGTTGTCCTGCTGATGACGGGCGAGCCGCTCGGTGTGCGTCGTGTCCCATGGCCCCTTGTTCACAACAGGATGCATGTGCTCGGTGTAGACGTGGTGCAGGTAGGTTCGCCGGCCAATCGTATCAGCGACTTCCGTGTTCCATGAGTCGTTGTAGTCGGAGCTGAAGTATGGTGGAACCAGGTAGCCTAGTGCGTCAGTCCAGCGGCGATGATAAAAGCCGTGCGTGGCGAGGTTCGCATCTTGATAGCCATCACGGCCATGGACGAGCACGATCTTGTCGGGAATGCGTGCGAACGCGTCAAGCACGTGTGAGTCCCAGCCTTCCGATCGGAAGATGATGTCGTCACCACAATGCATGAAGATATCGCTATCCTCATTCGCCTGCATCCAGCAGGCGTTCCACATCTCCGAGAGGATGATGCGCGGACCAACGACAGCCTTGACGTCAAGACGCTCAGCCATCTCGTAAGATGCCATGTCGTCTTCATCGATGTAGAAGACGAACTCCAGGTCGTCCGGCATTGTCGCTGTCTTGCGTGCTGATGTCACCATGCGCTGCATGCTCTCGGGACGACCACGCGTGGGACAGAGAATGCTGATCATACTTACTCCTTGATGCGAAAGTGCCCGGTCCAGCGGATTGCTGAACCGGGCACTCAGATGAACTTACTTCCAGGCCCTACCGCTGGTGTGGTTTCCATGCCAGATCCAGCGCCACGTGCGCTTGGGTGCGTGTACAAACTTCGCGCCCTCGCGCAACATCTTCTGCCAGCAGCCCCAGTCCTCGTTGATTTCGTTTGGCCACTCTTCCGTGCCAGGCTGCGGGAAGCCACCAACCTTCTCAAGCATGGAGCGCTTCACAAGAACGGTGATGGGAATGAAGTTGCCTTCGGTCATGATGTACCGGGCGGCATCATCACCGAATGGAACACCAAGGGGCGAGACGTACTTCCCGTTGTGGAGAACCGAGAGCGGGTCCGGCCCTTCCCACAAGTCGAACCATGGGTACACCAGGTCGGCACCCGTTGCCTCGGCGGTCTGAAGCAGGAACTCGAGATGATTGGGGTAGATGACATCATCGTCATCGACGAAGGCGATCCAGTCGGTGTCAGGATGCGAGAGCTGCCACGCCATGTTGCGATTCTTCGCCGCGCCAAGACCTTCGGTGTCGACACGAACGATGATCTCGTCGGCTTGACGTGTTTGTGTTTGCACTGACCGAACGGCCCGCTCGAGCATCTCCTCCCGACTAGGAATCGTGGGAATACAAACGGCGATCGTTGCTGCCATGAGTCTCACTTCTCAGGGTCTCGATTGGGAATACCGAACACAGCGCCCAAGGTAACGATGAATGCGCCGGCTGCGGTCAGCCAATCCGTGAGGTCGATCACCTGATCCTGACTCCCCATCACGAGTGCTGAAATGAGCGCACCAGCGGCAGCGATCCACGCCTTGGTTGACTCCGGGGAGAACAAAGTCTTAAGCATTTCCTAACCTCCTGGACCTTCGACCGACTGGCCGTCAGCCGTCGCTATCTGCCGCTGTCGCCTCCGTCTGGCCGTCAACAGCTTCCCCACTAGGGAAATTACCAGTCGCCTCCTTAACCCCCTGAGAGAGGTGACAGCGGCACCTGCACGTCATGCCATTGGGCAGTGAAAACCGACCACAGCGATCGTGCGCACCCTTCGCAGTGCTATTGCAGAAGCCGGAAATGTACGTGCTAGTCTTCTTGACCTTCACCCCACACCACCTTATCGTCTTCGTCAGTGACGTTGTTTGTGTCCCACTCACCATTGAGCTCAAGACTGTACGTGTGACCCCAGCCGCCACACCGAGCGCAGATGTCAGGCGTGTCGATCAAGCCGCTCTCAACAAGACTAGCGACTGCGACGTACACACCCTCTTCATCGATCGTTTCCTGTGGAATCTCCACTTCCACAGACGCACTTGCGGTTGTGGTGAAGTACACCGTGAATTTAGGCACGTGCCCGTCCCTTCCACTTCATCTTGAAGCCGGCAACCCAGTCACCGCGAAAAGTGAACACTCGCTCAGCACCATCGATGACCACTGAAATGGTGTGCCATGGAATCGTACCATCCACCTCAGGATCTTCTACCGTCGCGAGCCAGATCTTAAAGCTCCTCAGAGCATCTTCGTAGTCGACGCCCTTCCACGGCAATGGAATGTCATTGATTCCGGCGACCGAGAACACAACATCAAACCACAGCTCGGGCTCACCATCATGCGTTGTGACCTGCTGCATTCGACGGGCTTCCAATTCGTTCTTATACGCACGATGCTCTGCGATCTCAGCGTCCATCCAACCCACTGGACTTCTCCTCACTTGCTTTCCCTATGTTCCTGACGTTTCCTGCTTTCCTAAGTATATCCAACACATACTACACGTGATGTCTAAAGTGTATGTATCACGTGTACATCCAGAGGATTCCGGTAATCACGAAAATGAGCAACGAAGTGATGGCAATGATTACCCGGAATGCGAGCGACATTTTAGCTCGACGTGTCCTCAGCTTTAGGAGTGGGCAGGATGGTGTAGTCACGTACATCATCGGGCAAACCGATAAACGCACTCTTCAACGAGATGAACGACGTGGACTCAGCTGGTGCCTTAACTGGCGCACCTTGCGTCCTAACATTGTGGTGCTCAAGAACGACAACGGTGTCGAGTGGGGTGACATATTCACCAACGAGAAGATCATGGAAGATGTCCTCATCGGTGACAGGCTCAAGACGCTCAGCCTTGTCACGATCTGGAAAGTGCAGGTCTAGCAGGTCGCCGATGAACGTAGGCGGAATGCTGTCAGGCGTGTGCACGTTGAATCCGCCTTCCCAGCATTCTGCTTCAGTCATCAACGCGTTAAAGATCAACGGCTGTTCCAATTTGAGTTTTGGCACAAGATCTCCTAAGATCAATTATATCATAAAATGAGAGCGAGTCACAGGCTTGCCCGCCACCTATGACCCGCTCTCGGCAACATCGGTCACGCAGGAACTCTCATGGCAGAGGATAAGTGATGTCCCCCGATCGAACCTTTACGTGCGGTACTCTTCGTGGTCCACGTTTTGACGCACCGATGTCAAGTCAGATTTGGTCACCGAATTCAGTGACGCTATCAGGAATCTGAATCGCGCCGTTAGTCCAGGTGTTAGCGTAGCCCCACAGGTCGTGAAGCGAATTCGACGCGCAGAAAAACGTCGCTGCATGCCATGACTCAAAACCAAGCAGCTCTTGCGCGATGTAGCGAATGACTCGCGTTGTGCCACTCGGTGTGATCGCATGAATACCAAAGCTTGTTACATCATCGATAGGGTGCCAAACAATCGAGTATCGATCATCGAGTGCGACGGTCCAGCCGGCCGCGCAGTGCGCAGTCATACACGGGCGATTGCCACGCTGCGTGTGAATGGCCCACTCACGCTGATCATGCATCTCAGGATGTGCAGTGAGGTGCTCGAGCAACGCACGCAGTCGATCAACATCGATGACAGGCTCATGCACGACGTCGGTTTCCATCTGCTAGCCTCCTCTCTTGAAGCATGGGCTCAAGTCCGTACTTCACGCGAATCGGATTGAGCATGTCGATGTTCTTTTCGCACCAATTGCGAAAGCGCTCGTCCTCTTCCATCGAGTAAAAGATACCTCGTGTTCGGAGGTGCTGCTCGCAGTAAACTCCGTCGATCCCGCCGCCTTCACGCTTAAGCCCACGGAAGCGAAACTTACCCTTGTTCTTACAGCGGTACTTTTCTTTGAGCGTTTCAGCGAGGGGCCCAAATCTCGCCTTCATCGGCCGGTCACGATACCCGGTGCACTGCGCCCTGGGACGCTTAAGGATGGACACCCACGGAATGAGTCCGGTGAGCTCCAGCCGGTACTCCTTAAGTTGCTTCGCGGTGGGCATCCTCACTCCTCTCGTACGTACTTGTTGATGATCTCAGTAATCTCGGTGACTGCCCTCTCACGCCTCGCGGCAGCCCCTCGACGCCTCGCGATGTCCGCTGTGGTATCCCATGTAGGCTTCGATGCCAGCAAACCTTGTGCGGCTCGGAGGACGAAGAAGGGACGAGCGAGCGCGTCCATCAACCGGACGACTCGCTCGACCTCTTCATCCTCATGGCCTATTGATGCCACCACGGTGGTTCACCGTCGACAGCACACACGCGTTCACCCTCTGGACGCTGGTAGTGATTGTCACGCAACCACTTCAGTTGATCGATGAGACGATCGACGTCATCGAGTTCGATGTGCATCGACACCGAGATCTTCTCGCTGCGAGGATCACCCGGGTGCTTCTTCATCACACCGTTCAGCCACACGTGCGGCGAGTCGGCAGCCGACGATTCGTACACCGCGATGCGACCATCGTAGCTAACGCTGAGCGCCGGCATGTGCTTGAAACCGCGCTCGGTCAACTCAGGTCGAAGGTGTTCGGGGTAATCCTCGAAGCCAGGAACGGGAACACTCATTCCGCCACCCACGTCTTCCACCTCGTTGCCACCTCAACGGTGGCAAGCGCGTTCGGGTCGTCAGATTCGATGAAGTCGAGCAGCTCGTCCCACGTCTTCTGGCCCATGTTGGCACGGCCTGAGACGAACCACATGTCACTCTCAAAACCACGTCGGGCGACGTAGTTGTACGACTTGCCGTTGTCACGGAACCTCTTCGTGAACCGAATCGTATCCGACCTCGGTTCGGCCGGGCGATTCTTGAGCTTGCCGACTTCCTCGGCCATCGCTCCTAACTGTTCGGACAACACCGCCATCCGAATCTCGAGTCGTTCTCTACGTGATACCATTGTGCTCTCCTCGCATCTTATTGTCGAGCGCGTGTATCGACCCTACTACGTGAACCTCTCTCAGTGCCGACGAAGCAGGTCACCGATTCGAGAGGCGTCACTGACCGTGAATTCGGTATTGCGTTCGCCCGGCGGGGTCCAGCCGAGACCGGCGAGCAGTGGCCGTACGCCGCTCCACCACCCCATGTAACGCTCTCCGAACTTCGCGAAGAAGTACTCGACCGAGTACATCACGTATTCATTCTGAGGCTCAGGGATGACGAGGTTGAGGCCGGCCGAATTGACGAACAGGAACGTCATTCTCGGCACTGGTTCGACGGTCTGCTCAAGTGGTTGCATCCTCAACAATGCAACGACGTACCGAGTGTAATCACCCGGCGCCCAGTAAATCGCGCGTGGTGTATTGTCCTCACCCGGCCCAACGTTGTACGCCAGCGTGATGGCGTCGATCGCATTGGCGGTTTTCTTGATCTCTCTCACTGGATCTTCATCCTCCATTTCGTTTACGAAGATCTTCCAGCATCTCACGCTTCTCGGTCTCGATCTTCGTCTGATCGATCTCGAAGTGCTGAGCAAGCATGGTGGCAATGCTAACGCCGTAGGGCGCCCAACCTGAACGCTTCACCTCAACGACGTTAGCGCCACCGCATGTCTGGCATGCTTCACCTCGACACGTGTCCATCATCGTGCCATCGCATGCCTCGATATCGATCGTCTCGGTCCAGCGCATCAGGCGCACGCCTTGTGTCTCAAGACACTCAAGAAACTCGCCGATTGCCTGTGAAAGCGGTGCAATCTTAGCGAGTTTCTCGTGCTCGACGTACACCTTATCGTCAGGACCTGTCATGGCTTCATCCTTGGTTTTATTCTCAGCGCGTGCGCGCAGACGTCGTTTCGCCGACATGATGCTGACCCACTTCACACCAAGGCGCTCGGCAATCTCTTCACGGCTGACTCCTGCTGAGAAAAGAAGATCTGCTTCAGCAACAAGATCTTCCGCCTTCCACGTCTTACGTGGAAAATCAGCGAGTGCGTCGTCGTTCAAATGCCGACTGTGGCACGTCGTGCACAAGTCACGACCCGCGTCGGTCATGCCAGCGTCACCGCCGATTTCACGAGCGCATGAACGACACTTCTTTACACTCATGCTCTCCTCATTCCGATGTCCTCATCAGCGTGAGACTTACTCACGGACGCCTCCCGGCGTTTCGGACTGTAATTTACGGGTACTTCTTGCCGATCTCGTACTGTGTTGCGACGGTGAACGACACGCACTTCTTCTTGAACCGATCGGACGCCTTGGTGCGCTCGCCCTGATCGATCACAAGCAGCCACTCGGTCTTCGCACAGTTGAACACTTGCGGAACGCCCGAGCGCGCGTCATGCTTTTCGATCACGACGCCTGTCACCGCTTTCGCGCAACCGGCAAGAGCCATCGCGACGATGACGGCGGTGTACATAACTCGTAAGTGCACTTACTCTCCTAGCTTGTCAAGCACGGATCGAGATGCTAGTGCAACTTCACGTGAATGGGTCGCCGCCACGAATGTGACGGCGACCCACTTCATCAGCCCCTGTACACGTCCCCGATCTTGTACTTGTCGTACGTTGCTTGGGTCACGCAGACGACCATCTCGCCCGCGTCGCCCGTCTTGGTGAACATGATGTACGGCGTGCTACCCGAGCAAAGCGCTTCGTTGACTGCGCCCTTCTTGTCAGTGACGTGCGTACGAGTACCCTCGCAGGCAGTAACGCCCGCCAGCGCGGCAATGACCGCGAGTCCAGTGAGGAAAACCTTCACCGAATACCACTCCTTGTTTTGGTTTCGCTTACAAGGTAATCTTATCAGGACCCAAGTCGTTATGCAAACAACGCCTCAGTCCTCCGAGAAGACGACGTGGTCCATTCCTTCCCAGTTGTCCACGCCCGCGGCTTCCATGGCCGTCAGACGAGCGTCGCGCCGACGCCACTCCTTGACCTGTTCAGCGCTGACGTACACGCTGTCCCCGGTCGTGAGGCGCCTGTATGACTGCTCGACCAAGCGCAGCGTCAGCAGCTCTTCATCGTTGGCTAGTGTCCTCACACCCACGTCAGAGAGCGTGTTGGCCCTGCCGCCGGCAAGCCTCGTCAGCTGGTCGCTCGCCCACTCGGCGAGATCAATGGCTGCGGCCACGGCCTCACTCGGGTAGAAGCGATAGTTATCACCACCGCGTTCAATGGTGCGCTCCATCCGCACGCTCCCCTCTGCGTGATCATTTGTCTGCACGATCAATGTGGCCTTCACGGACATGGTGCTCTCCTCCGGACTCGTCAGGACACGCATCACGTGCCGACCCCTCCCGGGGTTTCGTCCTTTCAGTCGAGGTAACCCATTGCTTGGAGAACATCGCCGATGCCAGGCTCGCGCTCGACTTCCACGCCATCATCTTCGATGATCGTGTTGTCCACCTGTGCACGTAGCTCACGAAGCTCTCGGCTGAGCCTCGCGCGCTCGGCGCGCAACTCGTAGATATCCTCGATGAGCGCCGGCACATCGTTAAGCAAGCGGATGAGATCGTTTGCCCGGTTTGATGCATCACGCGCGAGGATGTTCGGCACCGCGCGGAAGAGCATGCGTCGCACCCGTGCCTCATCGCCGAACTTCGAGACCACGCGCTCGTGTCGGGCGAGGATCTTTCTGATGTGGGTGCCCTTCACTCTCCCTCCTCGTTCTTCTCTTCATCGGGTCGCTCCACGTGAAACACGAGGCGTTGCGCAGCACCAGGCTGGCACACCGGGTCGTTATCGAGAAAGTCGGCGAATTCATCTGGACCGAAGACACCCGACATGAACGTAACATCAGGCGACGTTTCATCAATCCAGTCACCGGCGTGATGAGTGAATGCACCATCACCGAGCCGGTGCATTCCGGCGTGATTGATTTTACCGGTCATCAGCCAGTAGTGCGACCATCCGTCGCTGTACACAGGGTACGAACCCGGCTGTACGAGAACAGCGGCGCCGTCGTTACTCGTCGAAGTGGGGTCGAGGCTGTACGTGCGAGGGAAGAGCACATCAACCGTGCCGATCTGCGTGGTGCCCATTACTCGCCCCCGCCAATCAACTCGACGAGCTGTGCGATGGCGTCGATGAGCTCGTCACGATAGCCGGACAATTCCTCGTCCGCCTCTTCCATCGCGCGTTCGGTGCGGGTGACCTCGTTGTCAAGCTCTTCGAATTCGTCGCTCTCGTCATCGCCGTCGAATTCTTCACGTGCTTCGTTCGCTGTGTCGAACTCATCGGACGCAGTGTCAGCACTTTCCACCGCCGTGGCAACATCATCGCACTTGCCACTCACCTCGTGGACGTATTCCGTGAGATCATCGATGAGTGCACGCAACGGGACCACGATCTCCGTCTCGATCTCGGAAACGCGTGCTTCGAGCGCTTCCCTCGTCTCGAACCCATCGCCCGCAGGCAAGTCCTTACCCAAGCCCGTGGTCAACTCCACACGCGCTTTCTTCAGGATTTCGATGAAGGTTTCCGCAACATCGGTCATCGGTCTATCCTCACTCTTGGCCTCATCAGGCAGCGCGTCACGCTGCGACGTCTCCCGACGTTTCGGCCTTCAGTTATCGACCACCACATCCCGCGTGACCGCAGCCACCACAGAAGCCGCCACTACAGCATTCACAACCACATCCACCATGAATCATTGTGCTCTCCTAGTGTTCACTTGATCAGTTCAAACCAGACATCCACAGGCGAACCGACGAGGGTCCAGCGAGTGCTCAAGATGTGGCCGGGGCTACACGCGCACATCGAGCAGCCGGCCTTCGACGAGAAGTGCATGGTTGGCGGGTCGATGCCAAGTCGGCCAAGCCCGTACGCGTGAAGGAGTGCGATCGGCTCGATGAGCGCCAACTTCACGTCCTTCAGCGCCTTCGCCTTGAGCGCTCGGTATGCCTTCATGTGCGCGTCGCGCTCGTCTTCGGTGAAGCCGTCACCGTCGCCCCACGCAGGCTTACATGCGTTCTCGTAGATCTTTTCTTCGAGATCAGGTGCGAACGTAGCGATGGCACCATATACTCGAGTCATCGAGTTCCAGTGACGATCAGTGTCATGCACTCGCTTGACGATGATGGCTTTCCAGTCACCACAGCTGATTTCGGTGCGTCGCGGGTCAACGGCCCGCACGTGCACATCGTTCTTCATGCTCTCCTACTTCCCAGGCTCGTTAGCAGCGGACACCTCATGGTGTTTCGCCCTATAAGTAATCTCACTCGTCCCGGAACCAGAGCGTCTTCTCCTTCGCGCGAATGGCGCGTCGGAGGGGACGCTTACCACTCAAGCCAGAACCACCGCGCTTCTTGAAGCGACGGTAGCTCGAGAAGCCGTCGTCGTCCCACGGGTTGTCCTTGTTGAGAACGCCTCGGTTGCGCTCGCTTGCCATCATCCCCATGATATTCTCCTCACGTGGGCTCATCAGCAGCGGCCTAACCGCTGGACGCCTCACGGCGTTTCGCCCTGCACAGCCATCAAACCGTAATGCCCATCGACGCAAGCTCGGCCGCGTAGCGCTTCATCAGCTCCGTGTTGACCACCTGGCCAATTTCCCGGGCGCTCGTGCCGCTTACCGCAGCCAACTGCTTGATCGCGGTGAACATACCCGCGACCTGCTCGTACATCTCTTCATCACGGCTCACAGTGTGAATCCCGAACTCGGTCGCCTGCTTAAGCGTGGCAGCCGGGATGCGATCCATCGCAGCGAATTGCGCGAGCGTCCGAGCGTCGTTACGGGTTGCGATGTCCATGATGCTCTCCTGTTTTCGTTTTGCTGCTTTGCTTGTAAGACTACAGTATCAGGCTACTGTGACTAATGCAAACAAGCAAGTCCCATGACTTCAGACATCCTCGGACAGTCACATCTGGCTGACCACCAGCAACTACAACCCCTGGACCGCTCGGGCTCCCGTAAGAGACTGAGCGGTCCAGAGGGTACTCAGCGCCACCCGCGGTTGCGGTAACGGCAGTTCTCTTCGGCGTCTTCTCTTGACGTGAACGTGCGCTTCGTGAATGATGCTTGTTCGCCACGAAGATACTTCACGTACTCGCTACGCTCCACAACGAGGAGCGCACTTGTGTAGTTTCCCTCGGCATCGGGCTCAAGAATCATCCACGGTTCGTTCACGTTCGATCACCACCTATGCGTCACTTTTTCTTCGACGTTCCAAGGGCGATGAGCGCGGCCACCACCAACACGATGACGACGATCCCGCCCTTTTGCTCGTTTCCCCACTCGAACAACACCTGAGATAAGATCATGAGTCGATCACCGCGCCACCCTCGCCCTCCCAGGCATCATGATTGACTTCATCGAACGTGTGAGCAATGAAATCATCCGACGTGGGGCCGTGCTGGTTTCGTCGCGCCGGCCGACGCAATCCCGCGGTGATGTCAGCGAGGTGGTCCGGATGCGTGGGTGTGGAGAGATCGTACATGTGCTGGTCGTTCACGGCCGCCTCCGGTTGCGCGCCCACACGACACCGAAAATCGTGAGGCCGATGACAACGAAGAACGCCACGTCAGGCCACGTTGTGGGGTGATACTCGAAAGAGCTCATTTCCATCCGTTCTTGTCGAAAAGCTTGAAGATCACGAGGATGATGACGACGATAATGACAACGCCAAGCCCTTGTGATGCCGGAGAGCTCTGGCTGTCCTCGATGACCGTGTTCATTTCTTCTTCCCCACGAGCGCCGCGACGACGAGAAGCGCGGCGAGGATGAGAACGAAAGAACCGATCCCATTCAGTGCGGTCGGCTGTTGGCCCTGTGCGATGAACGCGATCACTTCTTCGAGCGCTCTCGCTTACGTGCCCGGCGGTCAGCGGCGTTGACGACCTTCTGCGCGTAGTCGGCCAGCTCCTGTGCGCGCGTCTTCTTGACCTTGCGCCGCGCCTTGACGGCACGCGTGGCGACTTCGCCAAACTCACCGATGTTGACCGACTGACCAAGCGGCCCGAACATCTTGTCCTGCGATGTGTCTGCCGTGACTGCTACGCCGTGCACAGTCGGCTCGAACACGACAGTGCCAATCGCGACGTATCGCGCATTGCACTTGCTGCCGTCACCACGGTGACGAATCACGGCATTCTTCTCGATGTCACGAACGACAACCACACGTCGCTCGTGCGTGCACTTCAGGTGAGCCATTTCTCTCCTCGTTTCCTAGGCCGCGAGCAGGATGAGCGCAGCGGCGCGGTGGTAGCAGTTGCGGGACTTGAGTCCGGCGGGGCAGTTGCACGCCGCCGGGTGCGTGAGGTATTCAGCAGTGCCATCGGTCGAAACCGAACGGAACACGTTCGGGCGAACCTTCACGATCGCCGCGTCCTCGATCAGGTCCAGCGCTGACCGGACCTGGGCCGGCTTGAAGTCACTCAAGTCGACGGTCTTCGCTGCCTTGTTGACCTTCGTCTGGCAGGCCGCGCCGCGACCACGCTTGATGGACTTGACGGAGCGAAGCATCCGCCCACACTCAAGACACGGGATGGGAGCGAGGGCGGGAGCTTCGAGCGTGGTCGCGTTCATAGTCTTATCCTAACAGGCGACGGGACTTATGCAAATAGGCTCATGAGCGAATGAGGTCCGGGTACTGCTCTTCATCGAATGCCACGATGAAGTCAGTGATGGAGTTGCCAAGATCGTATGTGCGTGGTGTGACGGGTACGCATGAGAGATCATTGAGCGTGTAGGCACCCACCTGGACGAATATATCCGTCTCAGTCCGCACGTAGTTCGCGATGGGACAGTCGGTCGTGATGTGTCGTCGACCCCTGATGCCTTTCTCGGCGAGCAAGTCGTGAATGCCATCTGCATTGAGTGCGTTGAGCGAATTGATGACTTCTTGAATGGTGCGCATATTAACCCAATCTCTTACGCTCGATTGCATCAAGTGCGCGAGCAACGTTAAAGCTACACGAAAGACAACGCGAGTTGCCACGCTGATTCGCATGACCATGATCGGTATTGAAGACGGTCCTCAGCACAGGTGAGACGCGGTGCTCAGGTTCGAGCTCAAGAACGAGATGCGCACGCCTACTACATGTACGACACGCCAACTTCTGCGCCCTCGTCACCGCATCATGCGAGACGCACAATGCAATGACGAGGTCTTCATGCGTGATGTCAGCCATTACCCGCACCAAAGAACGGTTCACCGGTGTCGCCCATCTTCTTGGGCAAGTTCCACCACCAGTGCTGGTATCCGAAAAGATACTCTTCCCAGTACGCTTGATCTTTCGTCACAGCGTACGCACGAATCGCATCAACGGTCCACCACGTAGCACTGTCTTCGCAGTGAATACACCCACCAGCGAGACACACCTTATCTGGGTTCGGGTGGCACATCATCACCTGATCAAACTCTTGCATGACGACGGTGTTTTCTGCTGTGCGCTTTGTCCTACTCACTGGACCTCGTACCCCTCGGCTTCACTGGGTCGACGCTCTCGATGTCTTCCACGAGAGCAAGATGCCTACCCACGCGCTCAACGAGTGCATCGAGCTCGTCCGACTTGAGCGTCAGTGCCGTCAGCTCGGTGACGGTGCGCTTTGGCTCCTTGATCTTCGAGTTGCCGACTCCACCGTAAGTCTCGATCAACTTGTGATCAACACGCTCAACGACGATGCGAGCAACGTAGTGTGATGATTCTTCAATATGCTGAGACACTTTTCTCCTTCAGGCATGTGCATGTTCTTTGTCCAATGAGGCAACTGACGAATTAATGCCTCCTCCGATGTGCGGTGTTTCCTCCTTCGCACTCGTCAATTTCATGTGGTACGTGTTAAGCGTGTCGAACAGCTTCCACAGCGCGACGGGAAACAACCCGATCTTCACCATGACGGATGCCGACGCAATTCCTAGGCAGGTCCAGAGGAACGTCATCAGCAGACCCGTCACAAGTGAGCTATGTCGACGCTGCCAGCGGCACAGTCGTGTCAGCACGAAACCCCCAGGAAATCAGTTCACGGTGGGAAGTCAGGTGAGGCATCGTTGCCTACCTCACGTTCCTCCTTCACAGCGCGACGCATCGCGCCAACAATGATGCCGTTGAATGTGGCCGTAAGAATCATGACTTCTTCAGCGGTTGTCAAGTCATGCTTCTTGAACCACGCCCCAAGCGCAACATCAAGCGCGCGACGTGCCTCATTCACAATTTTAGCACGCGGATGCATCTCGTTTGTCATATGACTATCTCTCCTCAGATCCTGTCGTACACGTCCGTCACGTCGAACGAGAAAACTTCCATTCCTTCGGCCATCCTGCCTGCTCTGCGATGATTTGCAGAGCGCGAATGTCGTGCGGCTGAACCCTGCGACACATACCAACAGCGATCTCGCTGGTGCTATGCACGCAACCATACTCGCTGTCGATGCTCGATTCATAGTCAAGAATCTCATTGACGAGCTCGTCGTTGACATTCTCCTGCGCGTGAAGCCATTCCATGAAATTCATGCGATCCTCCCCGGGATAACTCCGCCACCACGCGCGACGTGACGGTCCAGTCGTGCAATCACCGTCGCACGATCTCCTACCGTCCGCAACATGCGCTCGTGACAAGCCGTCTTCAGCTGTTCATCTGTCATCAGGTGAAACCAGTCGCGTGCCATCACCTGCTTTCGAAAGAGACACAGCAGCTCCTTCGCCTGCTCGGCGTCAAGCGCTATAATCTCCGGGAGATCGTCCATATCACATTCCCATCATGTAAGCGAAGAGCGGACCCAGGGGCTTGACGACACCGAGAACGACACCGGCGAATGCGGATGTGATGATGGCGTTGACGACGGTCACAGGCCGAATCGGCCGGACGACGTGCGAACGGTGGCGGCTCATGATGCTCTCCTATTAATCTTTACGGGTTGGTAATGAAGACTTTACCACATCACCTCACAAGTAGCAACTAATCACGGGTATCATTCACCGTCCAGCTGGGCTCGAATTTCAGGCAGGTTCCACAGCTCCTCATATGTCGTGCACTCTGGGTGAAGTTCCATCGCCATTCTGAGATGCTTGTTCACCACGCCCGACGCGTAATTAAGTGCACGCGCGATGCTTGCCTGAGTTTCACCGGCGCGAAGACGTCGAAGAATAACGATCTGGTGAAAGGTGAGAGCGTTGCCACGTGCCCGCTTCGCGATAGCCCTGGGATTATGCCATGGCTGTGGCTGACGAAGACCGTTGTACTCTCTCCGCCTATTCACTGCTCCAGCAATTCCTGCACGCGAGGAAGGTCCAGAAGTTCCTCACGCGTTTCAACGCCAAACCGCGCCATCGCACGTACGATGTGCGTGTAGACCGTCTGCCTTGACATGCTAAGCGCTGCGCCTATCGCGCCCGTCTTTTCACCTGTGGCAACACGGCGAAGAATGACGGTCTCGATGAGTGTGAGTTCGTCAGTCGGTGTCGCTGGTTTTGGGTTGTGCCTGGGTCCGCTCCAACTTTGTGGTCGAGCGGCAGGCGCGTGAAGCGCATCGCGCTCGGTGCTCGTCAGTTTGCGTGCCATCAACCCTCACCCCACTGGGCAGCCACTTCACCAAGAAGCGTGTAGAGATCATCTCCCGCCTCAACGAAAGTGATGAACTTACCCTCGGGTGAATCGTCAGTCTCCAGCTCAAGCGTGAGGTAACCGTCGTGATCGGCAATCTTCGCTCGCTTACACATCTCAGCGAAGAGAGGGGCCGCGGCTTCCGCCTGCTCAAAGTAATTCGTCGCCTTGATCGGCTCAGGTGATGCCTCCACGATTGCCGCCGTGACCTTAGCGTCTGTCTTCGAGTACACGACATACTCTGACGTAGCGTCAGCGCCCGGTAGTTCACGCATCGCTGCCGCGGCTTGAATGAAGAAGTTAATGCCTGTGTGTTCTTCGTCAGCCACGTCCCTGCCTCGCTCGCTTCTTGGTGGTTGACAGTGCAACCTTTTTGACGGAAATCATCTTACGCTCAGACACTCGCCAGTGTCCACTCGCGTTCTCCACGCAGGGACAACCGAAGGTACCGTAGCCGGACTGCGTAGAGCGGCCACAGCGGCAGTACAGCCAGGTGCAGTTGCCCTTCTCGCAATCAACTGCGATGTCGATGCTCGCGTCGTCAGCAGTACCGCAACACTCGCGCGGTGGGAGGACGTAGTCGTCGGGAATATTAAAATCATGCCACTTCATGTTGTCACCAAGCTCGATTTCAAACTCGTCAGTCATGATCCTCCGCTCGTTCCAGCGCTTGCGCCGGCCTTCACGCCAAACCCGCCGCGCGAAATCGTGCTCGTCTTGCCACCCGTGGCAGGCACCTTCGTCCCTACCGTCTTGCCTGTGTCAGCGACCCTATACGTACGAACATACCCGGCGGGATTTCCTACGGGCATCTTCTGCCCCACCGCGGGAATGTCACCACGATACGTGCGCGTGTCAAAGACCATGTAGTGGTAGCCACCGGCGTAGATAATCCCGCCATCATCACCGTAATCACCACACTGTGAATCGTCGACACGCGTGAAACCATCTGGACTCGTGCATACAGCGAGTGCGTCAGCTTCATCGCCAGCAACTTCACCTGTGGCAACAGCGATGATGCCTATGACGACCGCAAGTGCGCCTAGTCCTAGGACAGAAACCGCCGCAGCTTCGCCAACGCTTAAGCCAGGGCTACGCCCATAGTATCCCATCCTACTATCCTACTTCCTGTGAATCTGCGTGAATGAGGGGACGTCCCTCAGCGTCGTATGCGCAGGGTCCAGTGGAGCCGCACTGAACGCATGATGAGCCCGTGAGTGAAAGCTTTTCAACGATCTCGTCTTCGGGCTCGATCATCGGCCCTTCAAACTCAAGCGAAACGTCAAGCACCTCATCCCAAAACTCTTCGTCACTCATCGCTGCTCGACGATCATGATCAGGGCAAATCACGGACTGCCTCCCACTGCTCCTGCGCGTCGGCGACGATTCTCGGCGGAATCTCGGCGTCCCACATGGTCGTGTTCAAGCCAAGGTCAATCTTGATTCGCTGCACCTCCAGGTCGGCTAGTCGAACTGCCAACCATCTCCAAACCGGCTTCAGTCTCCCCTGAGCGGGCATCTGAGACCTCCTCTCAACCGCCTAAAGCCCCGGCCGAAGCAGTTGCCGCTGCTTCGGGCGAGGCAATCAGGAGGAGGTGCTGGGGTACCTAGCTGCCGACGCGAACACCGATGAGGTTACCGACGCCGGTGAAGTACGCTTCGAGCAGTGCGAAGTGTCCGGGAATCGCGATCTCGATCAAGAAGAGCCCGCCCACGACGCAGCAGACGATGAAAAGAACCCTCTTCACAGCGTGTACCTCACTTATCTTTGAAGAAGTCGGTGACAGTTTGCCCGTCGATGGAGCCTGCCTGAATCAGCGGGCCGTTCACCTCGCCGTTGACGACGTTGTGCACTCCTCTCTGGACCTGTTCGTGCTTGACCGGTACCGGGCTTGGCTTGATCGCGAAGTCCAGTGGGAGAGTGCTTGCCACCACCTTGTGCTCGCCCTCGACGAACCACGCGGTGAATGCGCCCGAGCGCATCTGATGCCGTAACGTGCACGTGGCCTTGCGCTGATTTGAGCCTGGCATCACCGGGTCGATGTGCTCGATGCGAACCCACGCACCATCGTGCTTCACGACCATGCTCTTAGCCAGTTCACGCTGCCGGACATTGACCTTTCGTTCGAACACGCTCTCCTCGATTCCTAGGGGTCTCTTCGGGCCGGTCTCTTTCCCGGCGACGCCCGCACGCAGGCGTTTCGACCAGTTAACGAGTATCCTACCACGGGCATTTCATTCGGTGATGAGAGCGACATCAGCCACCCTCACTCAACGGCTGAAGCGAAAGTCACCGTGCTCGTGCGAGATCATGAATGCTTCGTGCTTGTCGAGATCGGTCCCACGCGTCGCGGCAACCGCGTACGCACACTCGATGATGATCTCCGCGTACTCTTCGGTCTCGGTCCACTCGCATTCGTACGCGACGGGAAGCGTGATGAGCGTGTTGATGTCGTTCTGGCGAACGAACGAAACGATGAAGTGGGTAACGGGCGCCTTCGGCATGATGCTCTCCTGGGTTCCTGTGGTATTCGTGTTGATATGTTTATTGTATCACACTAAATGATGGGGTGCAACAGGCGCACCCCATCATCGTGAAATCACGCGAATTGCTTGATGGGCAGGCCGCCAAACTTGATCTCCACGAGCGTGTAATCGCGCATATCAAGCTCGGAACCGAAGATGAAATCGTCGGCCTCGCTCATGATGGTAGTCGCATCCAACATGACGGCCAAAGGAACATCATCCGAGTCGATGTCAACCGTGATGCGTACCGCGGAAATGAAGTCGTGACGCCAAACAAGCGTGTACGTGTTCATCGTGCTCTCCTAACGATCAAGTCGTTGTGTTAAGACTATTGTATCAGGAAAGCGTGATCTAGTCGAACGAAATGATGACCATCCCGCCGTATGCGATGCTCTTGAGCGTGTAGTCACTCAGGTCAATATTCATGTCGGCGGCACGGTCGTACGCGTACGCGACGAACGCAGTAAACCCGTCGTCGATGTCCCACGGCATCTTCTCGAAGTCGACCTTCATCACCAATGAGAAGATGTTGCTGTAGTCGTTCTCAAACACGAGAACGTACGGGGACGTGTTCTTCACCAGAACCTCCAAATCGTCCTTCCATTGCGCGTGATGCAGTACGCCGAGTACCCGTCAAGCTTGATCTCTGGCTGGTTCGCCGCGACGAGCGCACGCGCAAAATCAACGATCGCGTTGGCATGCTCATCGATGTCGGCCGGGTTTGCCGGGTGGTCAGTCGGCACAAGCGTTTCGAACGCCGGGTTGGTGTCCTTGCGGAACGTGACGTTATACCGGTACGTGGACATGTTGCTCTCCTAAGTCACGAACGAAAGTCCTTCTACTCCCACAAGCCGCCACGCACGAATGCGTGACGGCGAGGGGAGCGTGTTGCGCGCTAGGCCGACGTGATGCGCGTGATGATTTCGTTCGCGTCACCCGTGTCGAGAGCGTAGCGGTTGGCCACGATGATCAGGTCCTCCTGCGTGCCGGTGAACTTGATCTCGGGCCAGCCACCGGCCACGTGAACGCCCGTGAAGTCGGCCGTCACATCAGTCTCGTGTACCAGCGCGTCAACCACGTCGGTCACCTCTTCCTCGGGCCCGAAGCAAACGTCCAGGGTGAGTGCCTGCATCATGCTCTCCTAGTGCTCGTGTCGTTCGGTGATAAGACCACAGTATCAGGTTGCGTGATCAAAGTAAACGTGTCAGAAGCTACGTGATGTGCAGCGATCGTCGGCTGCCGAACACACCCAGCATGGTTCATCTTCCTCACACCGCGTGTCGACTTCGGTAGGAACGATGACGACACTTGGCTTAGGCGTAGGAGTTTTCACCGGACGTTCGCACGCGCACAACGCAAGTGCGAGTGCAATGATAACGAAAGCCTTGCGCATCAGTGCGCTTTCTCCAAGTTCTTGATTCGCTCAGCGATGACGAGTTCTGACTCTCGTCGTGCGAATTCAGCGAGCACACCCTCAAATGTGAAGTCACCCGCGGTCTGCTTCTTGTAGATCTCGCGCAGCTTCGCAGCGAATTCGCTGATCAGCTCGTCCATCACTTACTCTCCTTCCCATTCGCTCGCATGGCCTTCTTCACGCAGTCGCCAGCCAACTCAACCATCAGCTGCGCCGGACTCGCATACCCGTGGCACTCCGAGATCTCTGCGTCAAGCTGCATCAACACACGCTCGATTGCGGCGAGTCGAACGGCAATGTCATCAATCGTACGTCGCCTCACTTCATCCGGGTCAGCCGGCGGCTTCGTATCGACGATGACGTCGATGACACCACGCTCGTGTTGAAGAAGCAGGACTGCCTCATCCCAATCGTCAGTCTGAAGCAGCACCGTAAACGTGATGTGAATATCCTCGATCGTGCGATTGCGCAAACGCTTAGGCTTTTCATCCGGCGCGAGCTGCTCGCTCGAATTGACCACGCCTACGTAGCCATCACTACGCTTATACACAAAATACGCCATCACGCTCTCCTAGGTTCCGCAAGTTCGGGGACCCGGGCCCGTGGCGGTCCAGAGGGGACACCGGGTCGCTCAAGACAATCATACCACACACGGGTCTGGTTGTCTAGGTTAGCTGTACATACACGGTACCACCACCTGGCATGCGCTTAAAGAAGCGCGCTGGGTTGTTGTACCATGACGTGGAGCGAGTCTCAGGTGTGTGCACCGGGTGCTCACCACGAATGTCGCATGTTGCGTCGTTGCACTGATCTTCCATCATGCATCCTTACTCTCGTTGAAGAATGACACGTCCGAAGTAGATGTCACCCTGCTCAAGAATCTTGAACCCGTGATCGAGCAGGTAAGGCACAGCAGCACCACACTTGCCATTCCACCCAGGTCCGGGGGTGGGGTCAAGCACCGATGGCAGCACCCACGTGTCATCACATGCGATGATGCCACCTGGGATGATCCACGGCTCGACAAGCTTCGCAATGGTGAGATGCGATGCGCGGCTTGCTTCACGCGAATACGCCTGCCCACGTGCGAGATACTCTCGCTCCTGGGCGTCCCACATGCCCTCGGTTGCGTGCTCGTAAGGCCAGTCATGCCCGTCAAGCCATGCAAAGCCGATGGGCAGTTCCCAGTATTCAAGCACATGCTCAGCACCACCAAGATATGCTGTCACGTTAGGAATCTGTCTCGCACGCTCCACCTGTGTCGGCTCCACGTCGATGACGTGCACCGGCGGACCTACCCGCGAGAGAAACGTTGTGGAGCCATCTCCCACCGAGTCGCGTTCAACACCGACCTCAAGGATGACACTATCTGATCCGTACGAGACGTCAGTCGCTCGCTGATACCCGTTTGTTCCCACGCGGTCGACTATATCACAAAGGCCCCGGCCCTCCGGGAAGGAGGACCGAGGCCTTCACGCGTGGATCTACGTCACCAGTTCTTCGGGTTGAACGAGCAGTCGTCCTTGTGGTTCCCGTTCACGCCGCTACACTCGGGGCAGCGACGCTCACCACTGTTGCCCGGTGCGACGGGGCGGAGGATCAGTTCGATGATCTTGCTCAGCATCGTGCTCTCCTAAATTCCTGGACTCATCAGCGTGCGCGTTACGCACGGACTACGTCACCTCACGGTGGTGTAGTTTCGTCCTAGTAATCTTCATCAATGACGGTGATGAGCACCATACCTGCATCTCCACCCGCTGATGCGATCACTGACTTAAGAACGTTAACCGCGTCATTCCCATCAACACCCCACGCAGAAATCTCATGCTGCGTGTTGTCCTCACGCACAACCAGAAGAACATACTTCGTCGTAGGCATCATGCTCTCCTTGATTCCCTGGACTCATCAGCGCGGCAGTTAGCCGCGGACCGCGTCGCCTCCCGGCAATGCAGTTTCGTCCTAGTCGACGTTAACCGTCACATCATGCGCCTTGCCGATGTCGCCGCCTAGCTGCTTGACCATGTGCGTCACGGTGTCAAGCGCATCATCCGGGCTGTCAGCGAAGACGAACAGCTCAGTGGGCTCGAAGTGGGGGCTCGTGTGAACGTAAATCACGTAGCGCTCGCGCATGATTCTCTCCTTGTGTCCTGCACTCGGGCTGTTTTCCGGTGCTAAGACTACAGTATCACGTTAACGTGATTGTGTACAACGACGTCAGTCACTTTCTGAGAACCTCCGCCAGCACCAAGGAGTAGAACTGCTCGGACCCCGGTTCGACGTTCGCGTGGATGTCTGAGACAGCCTGTTCAGCCCACGCAGCGAGGTTGGCCCGCAGGCCAAGAGGATCCTCACCGATCCAGAGAAGCAGCTGGTCACGACTTAACATCTTCGCCATCATCGCCTCCGTGCGCGTCGTACGAGTGCGATCATGATGCCCACACTCGAGCCAACGAATAGCACGGTCCAGATGATGTTACCCATCAGCCCCGTCACCGTTGCCACTTCCTGTGTGTGACACCCTGGTCCAGTGCAACGACAAGAGATCGAATGATGCTAGGCTCATCTGCCTCAGACACCCTCGGAGCTAGCTTCCGTCCGGCAGTAACAATACCCGTCAGAAAGTCGCGCGATGCCGCGTCGGGTGCAATCAGAAGCGCTGAGCGCAGTAGAAGGTTGGTCGCGACGCGGAGCGATTCCTTCGGAGCAGGCTTGTCGACCATCAGCCATCGACCTTCGGCCAGTTGCCCGCCCGGACACCGTCGCTGATCGCGTCAGCAAGTGCGAGCGCGATGACGGTCGACGGCTCTCCCGCACCCTCCATCTTGTTGACCAGCGCGCCAAACGCTGCCTGCTCGGTGCCTGTCGGCGACACGTACATCGCCGCCTGAAGCAAGGATGGGATGGCCTGCTTTGCATTGTGATCACTCATGCGTTCTCCCTGGACTCATCAGCACGGGCTTTACCCGTGGACGCGGACGCTTCCCAGCGTGCGCGTTTCGTCCTACTGGCCCTGCTTCTTCTCTTCCGCCTCGATCATCTTCTCGAGCTCCCTGCGGGCGTCGGCCGTACCCTCGTCTTCCTTGCCGCCGGTCTTCATCATACTCTTGGGAAGCATCTTGCTCTCCTAAATTCCTATGGACTCATCAGCACCGGTTTTACCGGTGGACACCAACGCCTCCCGGCGTGGGTGTTTCATCATAGCTAGTGGTGCGTCCAGCCTTGACCCGAGCAGTACTGACACTCGTCGCCATCGGGGCTGACGCCCGAGCCACCGCAGTCAGGACACTTCTTCTTCGGACTGTGTAGTCCCAGTGCCGCAGGCAGGGTCAGCACGTTCTCAGGAATCATCTTGCTCTCCTTACATCGGACTCATCAGTGCGGGCATCACCCGCAGACCCGCTACCTCTCGGCCGTGGGTTTCGTCCTGGGTAGTAACGCTACGCGATGGCGGTCGCGACGTCCGACACGATCGCGGCAAGCTCAGCCTTCTTGAGGGTCGCGAGACCGGTGACGCCCGTGCCATCGTAGATGTTCTTCACGGTCGCGTACAGCGTCGGACGAGGCAGCTTGATCATCGCGTTGTAAATCTTCTCGTCAAACGAGAACGCGCCGTGCGTGCCAACCTGCATCGTCTTCAGCATCATGCTCTCCTACGTCGTTTTCGGTGTTAAGACAAATCTAACAGGATCGTGTGATGATGTAAACAGGCAATGTGATGATCAGCTCGGCTCGACGACCGTGCCGTCAGGGCACTCAACGGACGTGAAGTCGTGCAGCCCGATGATGTCATCGTAGTGAGAGCGAGCAAGTGCTTCGAGCTCACCCAGCTTCCCCTGCACGTACTCGTAATCGCCCAAGGTGTACTCACCGCGGAGAACGAGAGTCGCGGGGTCAATGGTCGAATTGATGGTGATCGTCGCCGTCTCATCCACAAAAGCGTTGCGCTCTTTCGAAAACGTAAGCTTGTACTCGTATAGCATCATACTCTCCTAAGTTCCTGGGGCCTTCGTGGTGCTAAGACAAATCTATCACATCACGCACTCGGTGTAAACAAGCAATATGAGTGCCCGTGCGCCGATCTGCGAGCGCACGCACGGGCTGTCAAGCGAACTACGCGGCGATCTTCTCCGCCGTGGTGCGGCCCTTGCGAAGAACGATCGGCTTGACACCGTCGGCCGGGATGCGGATGAGGCGGGTGGCGCGGTCAGCGAGCGACTCGATCGCGACACCAGTCGCGATGAACTTGGTGTCACCCGTGCGGTTGAACGCGATGAACTTGTCCATCACGTTCGAGAGGTGGCCGGCGGTCGCCTTCGCGCTCTCCATGATGGTGATGTACTTGCGGTTGACGAAAACCTGGACGGCGTACTTGGCCATGGTGCTCTCCTAAGATCGATTGTGCGTGATGTGTGAAGTGATGCGGTAAAGATCAGGGGGCGGTGATGTACTCGATGCCGTCCCACTGGGCGTCAACCTTCAGGCGGTACGTGTCGAACACCTCGCCGTCGATGATCAAGTCCCAGCCCTTGCCGAACGAGCTCTTCGAAACCCTCATCTCACGACGGCTGTCGATCTGGACCCGGCTCGTGGTGCCGACCCCGACCAGCGCGTACGACTTGCTGTCGACGCCCACCCAGATGAAATCGCCGGCGCCGGTCTTCTTGGGAACGAAGCGGGTCGTGGTGGCGATCGCCATGAGTCTCTCCTTGGATCCGGGGTGGTTCGTGGTGATATGATAAATCTAACAGGATCCTGCACTCGTGTAAACAGGCAACGTGATTAATCGTCGAAACGTACTTCGATGATGAACGAATTGCGTGCTTGAGCGCGGTGAAAACCAGCGTACGCGTCCGTGTCCGCACGTGCAATCTGCTCGTTACGAGCATCCACTGCGTTGGTCCAGCAGACGTCGGCGAACACCTTCGCTGCTTCCCGTGAGTTGGCGGGGAACGTGACATCAACTCGTCGTGCGATGCCGAACTGCTGGGTGCGAGTGACCTTCCACCCGCCCTCGATCGTCTGCATGATCGCGATCTTCACGGTCGTTCCGGGGACCGTGACGGAAGTGTTCTCCTTCATGTGAGGCTCCAGGGTCTGTGTAGTTGTTGTGCGTAAACTAATCGTATCACACATGTGTGATTATGTAAACCACCACGTGTGATTTATGCAACGAGCTTCTCACCGTTGCGGAACTCGGCGATCACGTCAAGTCCACACACGTCCATCACCCAGATGAGGCGGCCCGTGAAGGCGCTCTGCGACAACTCGCGCGCCCGGTCCTCGGCGCTCTCGATGCCGAAGCCCTCACCGATGAGCGATCCCATGAGCGTAACGTCGTAGCGAATCGCGGTCTTCGTCGGCATGTCGTCTCCCGTGCTCGGATCTTTTCCCGCTAGTGACTACTCTACCACACTCCTGTGATCAAGCAAACGACAAAGTGGGAGAATCCCAAAGGACTCTCCCACCCTCACTTAGCGGTCTCGTCCCAACGCGTCCAAGACGAGCGTGAGGTCGGAACGTCGCAGCTCCGAGTAGTTTGCCCGGTGAATAACCTCTTGGTCGACTCCACCCAAGGTGGCGAAGTCCGCGAGGTACTTGCGCAGACGGGTCGCCGCGTCACTCACTTCATCGTGTTCCATGATGCTCTCCTAAAATTCGTGCGTGGAATAGTGCGGCCCCGGGCCTCGAACCCGGGTGGTTGCCGATGCCACCATCAGACACGGGCGGCGAACGTGGTGTACATGTCAATCATCGCGGCGACGGCCTTCACCTTGCTCGTCTGGACGAAGTTGCTCCGTGCGCAGGTTCGGTTCACATTCGCGGCCACGCGGGTCGCGTTCGTCATCTCCCAGCTCCAACCCTTCTTGATCGTCTGACCCACGCGAATCATGCCAGACATCTTGTACGTGGTGGTCGTGTCCTTGCGGACGGTGCCGATCACGGTCTTGTCCATGGTGACGGTCCAGAGGGTCTCGCCATCGTAGTCGACCTTGTCGGACTTCGTAACCGTGATCGTGGCAGCCATCGTGCTCTCCTAAGTTCTGGTTGTTTTGCTTGTAAGACTACAGTACTAGGCGTTCATACTAATGCAAACAAGAAAGTGGGAGAAACTTTCGTCTCTCCCACCGTCTCGCTTACTCGTTACTTCTGCGCGTCGTCCTCACGTTGACGCACAAGCGCCTTTCGCAAGTTCAACACGATGATGGAGCCGTACGCGATAGCCGAGACGAGGAAGCCATACTGCTTCGTCACGATCGCGTAGATGAACCACAGGATCTGTGCAGCCGCACCGACGATCCAACCCGCGACCGTGGCGCGACCTCCTCGTCCGGCGAGATACAAACCGGTGACTCCGACAATCATCAAACCCCATGACCATAACTGATGCACGTGCTCTCCTTATTCCTGCAAGTGGTGCAAGACTAACTTTATCATAAGTCCCATTACTGTGCAAACTATCGCTTGCACATGTTCGGCTGGACCTTCGTGGAGAACGCCTTACGGATGCTTGGGTCCAGTGATGTGAGCAGCCGTCGCTGGTCGTCATTGTCCTGCGTGTCCCACGTCCACCCAAGTGCTCCCTTCGCTCCAGCACCAACACCGCATGATGATGCCCTCGCGCTTCGCATCCCATTGCCCGCTGCTACCGGATCATTCGCGTACACGTCGCGGAATGCGCCTAGCTCGCCGATGAACCACGGCTTGTTCGTGATGAGATGCGCCTCCGCTGAGCGAAGATCACTCGCCACGTCATACGTACCAGCACGTGGGTACAGGTGGATATCCACCACGTCGACCGCCCCGTACATCGCTGCGATAAGACCGCGCGCTGGGTATCGATAGTCCAGGGAGGCATCACACGCCGTGCTACAGCTCGTCATCAGCCCGCTCGGGCCGTCTCCCTTTCCCACCGCTTGATGCCCGTAGAACCCCATCATCAGCTTCCCGTTCGGGTCTCCCTCAAACAAGCCTGCCTTCGCCTCAAGTGTGTATCGCACCAGCGTGGCGTCGGCTGCCTGCTGCCGCTCACTTGGAACGCCCATATCGTACGTTCCACCATCAGACGGTGTGATGGTTCCACTCGACATGCTCCACGGAAGCTTGTTCGTGGGGTAGTAGGCCTCATTCTCAGCCTCATACGCGATGATCGCGCTGCTGTTCTCCTGCCCAATGCGTGAAAGCAGGCCCGTGCTGAACTGCTTCAGGTACTCTCGCTTCGCTGCAACGTATCCCGTGTCCATGAAGAGAGCGTTACGTCCCTCGATGTTCGGCGTCCTTGGCGTCACGCTGCAGGTGCCATCTCCCTGGACGATCCTGAAGTAGAAGCAGCTTTGCGGGAATCGGTACGTCACGGGAATGACGTAGATCTTGTTCGCAATCGCTCGCTTGACGAAGTCCGCGACGTTGTCCATGTACGCGGGGTCGTATGGACGCTCATCCTCCATGCCTCGTCCGATACCGTGAAGGTCACCCACCTGTGAATCAAGGGGGCGACCTTCGTCGATGAAGATTCGTACGACGTTGTTACCGTCTGCTACCTGGGCCTTCAGCATCGTCTCCATCGCGGTGCCGTCGTACTGCCCAGGTTCGAAGTGCGAGAGATACCACACGCCTCCACTGTCGTGCAATCGTAGGTAGTTTGTACCGCGCAGAATGAATGCGGCTCCGGTGCTGCTCTTGCTGAAGCCAGTGCTCGAGAAACTGATTCGCGGTAGGGAGGTCGCGGCGGGTGCCGCTTCCGCCAGTGGCTGAACGCAAGCGCCCAGTGCGAGACATGCGAACAGTGCGCTCGCTGTCCGTGTGATCTTCATGCTGTTCTCCATTGCCTATGACATGGGTATTGTGATACCGACGGTAACACATCCCATCATTCTCAGCAACAAGAGGCATGCGTGCACCGGCCTTGGGTCCAGTGTGACACTCGCACCAGCAGTCCTGTGGACACAGGTACCAGCATGGCTGGGTGCACTTCAGTGGCGCCACGGAACCCGTCCTACCTTCATGTAAATAGAGCACTTTCCATGCTTATGCGCGTGAAGTTCATTCATGAAGATGCTTTGCTTAAGTGTGACAGTGTATCCCCATCGCCTGTACTTCTTAGCAAGCAGGCGAAAGAACATATGCGTGCCAAAGCGGTCGGCAACGACTGCGAGAACGATGTACGCGGCAAGCCAGCCAAGAATCTCTGTCACTGTGTCACCTCACATGTCGGCCACGTGCACGTCTTCGTCAGACATGGCAGCGTGCCAATAAGTGTTGACCACTGCGATGTCTCTGGACATTTTTCGCAGGTGCAGGTGTCACACCCTGGATGACGCGCGCATGGTCCTGGCGCGTCAACATCGTCATCATCTATGTCGGGCATTGGGCTACACATCATGCATCAGCCATTCACACGACGTCGACAAATCGGGCAATGCCAAATCTGCCACCACTTCAACCTAATCTGACACCAGCTACACTTGCGTACTCGCATCGCTCTTCCCCATCCTGTCGTGCAACACCTTCAGTCTCGCGAAGTACTGCGGTGCGAGTGTTGGGTACTCGCCGATTTGCTCAAGCAACCACTCCTCGTATTCGTCATTGCTCCAGTCCTCAAGCTCCTGCGTGAAGCGATCGTAGTACTGCGATTCATCCACGCAGTTCCAGCCTCGAGTGTGCAAGAACGCGGCAAACCTTTTCACATCGTCTCGAATAAGAGCATCGACGAATTCGGTGATCGACTCCTCGCCCGCTGCTGGACCCGAGAACTCTTTCATCACCTTGTCGACAATTTCCACCATCGAGTCAAAGATGACGGTGCCGTCGTCGCAACCCACTATTCTGTCTCCTCATTCGTAAACGTGGGATGAATCTCCGGATTCAGCTCCACGTGCCTCACCATTGCATCATAGAGCTCATCCTCGATGGGGATGATCGAGAGGCTCATGTCATCACCGAGCACGACATCCGCGGGCACAGCGATCTTTGCCCCGCAATCGGGACACTGATGTCGTAGGACAACTCTGTTGCTCACCGCGTTCGCCTGATCCCACAGCTCTCGCACTGCTGCATGCGAAGACCATAGTCATTGACACGCTCCCAGGGTGTCCACGTGTAATGTCTACACCAGTACCCAACAGTCAGCCTAAATCTCAATCGCTTGAAGAACTCAAGCCCGAAGATGACCATCAGAACTCCCCGCTATGAGTCTTCTCTACAGTGACCTGCACTCCACGCACCGCGGGATCGCGAAGTAGCTTGCGAAGATCGGTCATCATAGTGCGGCCGTCATCGAGAGTGATCCGGCTTGGGTTCTTGCCCTTCACCCCGGGCCAATACTGCACGTCAAACGTAATGGGCTTCATCGTCGCTGACTCCATAGCACGAGAGCGATGATGATTACGAACAAGCAGCCCGACAGCAGCACTGCAGTGCCAATGATCTCGAGTGTATTCATCGCCACATGTCCTTAAGATAGTGCCGAATGATCAGCAACGTGGCGAGTACACCTACGACGATGCCAATGATCAATGCAGCGGTCCAGTGCATGCACTTACCTCCTATCGTGTTTAATACAGCCACAGCTCTGCTCCACAGCGTGAGCATCGAAAGCCAGCAGGAAAATCGAATGGATGAGTGATCATCTCTGACATACTATGTGCAGTGATCATCAAGCAGAAGAACTGACGAAGTCGCTTCACTTTGGCAACCCTATTTCCCTTCATCAATACCCGTTGGTGCCCGTTGCCATTTCAAGTGCAGTCAGCCGACCCCTAATTTCGTCGAGTGCGCACGAACTAAGCGGTTGCAAAGACGTTGGCCTGATGCCCAACGTAAACTCGATGTTCTCCAGTCGGGCGGCAAGCTGCTCCACTCGCTCCGTCAGCTGATCGATCTTATCTTCCATGTCCATTGCCTGATCCTATCAGGTCTTTTCACTGACGAGGATCGTCGCTGATATCCTGCACCTGGTTCGGTGCGATGATGCGCAAGTGTCCAAGAATTTGCTTGGCCATCTCGCGAATCTCCACATCAGCGTGCTCGCTAAAGCGCATGTGAATTACGTGTCGCCACGCGCGAATGTTTCCCGTGACGATGATGCGCGTCTCGTGCCCACCTGGGAGCACGGCCCTGGCCGCTTGCCTTGCCTGCTTGCGCTTGTAGCCCTCTTTCATCATCGTATCAACGATCTCATCGTAAAGAATCTTCGCGTCCTGATGGAAGTGATCAATCTTCTCCACAAGTCCAGAGAGTGCCGTATCTCCCATGATGTCCGGTGGAATGATCATCTGACCATGCGACTCGTCGACGTAACGCTGTGACTGGACCGAGAACGAGAGATGCCTGTGACGGGTCAGCTCAACAAGCAAATTCCTACTCACGAAGGTGATGCGGAACGTCGCGCTCGAGTGTTCCATGATTGACGTGTGATCAATCTCGAGAATGTGCTTGAGGTAATCCTCGTTGTCCGACGTCTTCGGATTAGGCCGGTGAAAAGACTGGTAGCATTCGCGGCCACCGAGTTCCGCAAGGTGATCGGCCGCTGCTGTTCCTCGCTGGTACTCCAAGACCTCAAGTGCAGTAGGCGTGATAGCCGTGAACGCGAGCAGGTCAACCTTCACCGTGCGTACTCCTCTTCATCTTGCTCAGCGTAGCAACGACAGTCATCGCCGTCAGGCTCTTGGCACCAGGCACACGGCGTCTTCACTTCATCTTGCTCATCGTGATCACCGATTGACCAGTGCAATTCCCTAGGCACGCATCCTCCTAATGACGCTCAACAGCGCCATCCCCAACCCCATGCCTACGACAAGCCATGATCCAGCGATGAATCTCTTTTCACTCACGCAAATCTTTTCATCGTGCCACATCGTCTACGCCTTTCGGGCAGGGCAAGCGATCGGTCCAGCAAACCTCATGAGGGCAGTCATCACCGAGGCACCAACTCGCGTCACAATCGCACACTCTCACGTCTCACCCAGCCCTCTCGTCTTCTTTTCCAACGCGTGGATCTTGGTGTAGGCACGGTCCAGTCGCTCGACGAGCTTCTCAGTGCGCTTGTCACGAACCACGTTATCACGAGCCTGAGCTTCACGCGCGTCATGAAGTTCATCAATGCGACGACCATACTCGGCCAAGACACGATCGAGTACACGCCATGATGACTCGCCTAGCTTACCTTCCATCACGTGCCATCCTTACCACAGAACGTGCACGTCAATACGGTGCCATCTTTGTTCCACTCGCAGATACTCTTTACAAACTTACGTGGAACGGTGTCCTCATTCTCGGGAATCTCAACCTGGTGCGTGCACTTTGCGATGATGTGCGCGCACTGAGGATCATCACAGATGTACAGCTCGAGTGGTCCTATGTGCTTCAACGTCGCAGACGGGTGCAACCCTTCACACATCTGCACCGATCTGATGACGTCAGCCATCGCATGCTTCATGTCATCGCCTAGCTCGGCAACGGCGTCATCTTCTTTTGTCATCGCTTGCCTCTCTTCTTAAATGGCTTCGGCCTGGGTCCAGTGGGTGGTGCCTGCACCTTCGCACCTCCACCTACCCCATCAATGAATCCCGTGATGATGTTTCTTCCGGATGTTATCCAACCGTCCTCTTGCACCTCAACCTTCTCATCTCCCACCATCACGTATCTCTTCGCACCAGCGTCTCCACCTAGCAGTCTTCCTCGCTGCTCTAGGATCCGAATTACGTCTCTTCCCAGCGAGACGACTAGCGGCGCGTCTTCACGAATGCGTTGTGTCGCCCGGCACTCCTCAATGAGTATACCCAATGCCGTGACGATGCCTACGCCGTATCCCATCGGCATCTCGTATGTGGCTCCAACACCCGGTGCGTCCATGTCAAGCAACTCCACCGGAATGTCCAGTGAGTCAGCGAGCCGCTGCATGACAATTCTACGATCGCGTTCCATCTCCATGGTCATCCTCCTCAGACCTCCCCGGACCGCCCCCGCTATCAACCCCAGGGTCGACAACCCCCGGCGGACTCCATGTGCCCTGCACCTCTACTGGGGTACCAGACGGGGCCTCTAGTACTAGCAGCTGCCGATGCGCCTCCTCGAAAGCCAGCACCCTCATCGCGGGGTCCAGTGAAAGCTTGTCAAGCACTCGCCCGATGACCTCCGCCACCAACTGCCCCTCCAACTCGACATTTCGTACGAGTCTTTCCGCGACACCCGCGTCGATGGCTGCTTTCGAGACCTTAGCCAGGTGCGTCCTCTCGTCTCGACTTTCCTTCAGCCAGATCCTGACTTCACTTGCACTCTCCTCACCATCATTCCTTCGTGTTGCCTCACGAAGCTGCTCATCGACCCATGCCACGCGTCCGGCGCTCAGCCTTACGCTCTTGAGCAATGCTTCCCACGGTGAGATGTGCAGTTCCCGTGCTACATCCATCGCCATCTCCCACGCCCTATGCTCGACTGCCTTACCGTGAATGCGACACGGCCCGTATCCGCGATGCTTCGTTCCATCACCGGCCGGCATCCTACACTCACCGACTCCGCCGCGCTTCAACTTTCGGCAACGCATGACCGCTGCTCTCGCCATCTTACGATCGGCTCGCTTACCCAAGATTGACGCCATGTGGCATAAATGCAATGAGTGCATCAGTAGCGCGGTATGGATCAAATGTATTCTTAATTTGAGGTGACCAGAAGTTACCTGAGTCATTCACCCAAAGCGAAGGAGTTACAAACATATCATACACAAAGTCATTACAACGTGCGTACTCTATTGCATTTGATTTTACTTCCATCACCTCGCATAGATGATAAGTAACAAGAGCAACTGGGCATTCAGCGAGTTTAACCCATGGACCATTCTCGCTAAATTTTCGCCATGCCATAGTGTTAGGCATCGGCACCGCTGATACGGGAAACCACTTACGCTTCTTATCCCACTCGGTTTCATTCATGTCTTTAACCTTATCCTACGATCGTTACTTGACATTTGCTCAAAAACAGCCCTGAACAGCTCTCCGGAGATCAACAAAATTGCTGTTCACAGGCGCGGGTTTTTATTAAATATGTCCTCCTATGAACAGGTGAACAGCAACTCTCCGGTAGTTGCCAATACGGACGGTCGCGTAGTCCGTTTGTATTAACCATGTTAGTCTTAGTGACTCAGAGGGGCGTATACTGACAATTGGAGATTTTACTGTTCTTTCTGTTCACTCTGTTCACAAGACTAAAAAATACCCCATTCATCGACTTCAGAACCTCATAAGATCTCTTATCATTGTGAACAGTAAGCGTCGATCCTGCTGTTCACAAGTCGACGCTTACTGTTCACAAACATTAGTCTTCCTGTTCACTGAACAGCAATTTTTTCCAACTGCTGTTCACTGTTCACAAGTTAGTCTCAAGATCTATAACTACTGCTTAAAGCTATTGACCCAGTCAGCCTTACCATCACTAAACGCAACACCGCAATAGCCACGTTCGCGCTTGCCATTCCGCATCTTACCCTGCTTAGGCCGCCCAATGCCATGTGATCCCAATGCTTTACCCAAGAGCGCAGAATTCAACTTATCGATACCGCGCAAGCCATGAGCAGTAGCCCACTGTTCATAGGCAAAGTACAAGTCAGTGTTGAAGATGAAATCTCCGGTATTTCCTGTCTTAACCAAGACATCCTCGATGAACTGCCCAACGTAGTCTTCATCATCACGATAAGACTGCACATCTTCCTTGATGCTGTCCGGAATCCCTAGCCCGCCAAGTTCACGCCAACCCCGCAGTCCCTCAAGTGCCCAACGAAGAATGCCCGACGCCTCTTCTGCGTAAAGTAGGTCGCCAAAGCGATCGATAACTTTACCGGGTGCGACCTTGCCATGACAGACAATGCGATGCATTCGATTCCAGACACCATCACTGGGATCCCTGATGGTAGGTTGCCCATTCCCAGCGATCCACAGCTTAAACTGCGCGTCGAACTCAAAGAAGTCCTTTTGCATTTTCCGTGCCTTGACGCGCTTGCTTCCTGTCAAAGCTTTCAGTCGCTCGACGTTCAGCGCCTTACCCTGCCGTGTCTCATCGATGAACACCAATCTTGATCCTTGCAGATCCGCCAGGATGGTGGGATGCTGCTCATCACCACCAGTCAACAGTGCAGTGGTAGCAGTCTTCGCGTACGAACCCATCACCATCATCAACGGTTCAATGAACGCGTTTTTGCCATTTGACCCAGTGCCTTCCATGAAGAAGAACGACCTTGCGCCGACGTTGCCCGTAAGTGTGTAGCCAGCCGCACGTTGAATGTATGCCATAAGAACGGGATCATCATTGCACAAGAAGCTTACGTGCCCAAGCCAACGTTCATACGAAGCATCAGCATCAAAGTCTACTTCAGCCAAATGACTACACAGCTCTTCCCTTCTCGACTCTCGCAATTGCCCTGTGCGCAAGTCCAAGGTACCGTTTCGCACGACGAGAATATTTGAGTCGGTGTCGAGATCATTTGTGGTAATGACAAGCTCAGGCTCAGACTCGGCACCAGCGATCATTGCTTTACGACGTGCAATGCTTTCCGAGTCTCTTGCCCAGTTAAGCCAGCGAGTGCGTTCATCTCCTTCAGCGACAATGGCGTCGGCACGAATTGAGTCGATAACGGTCTTAGTGAGATCCATCACGCGGTTTGTTTCATCAGGACACCAACGTCGATCGTCCCAGACATACCACTGATCTTCATTAGCTGAGTAGCGAATACGATCTCCGAGCAACTGCACCATCCGCATGGAGTTACCCATGTCGGTTGCAAGAGCTTCACGTGGTGGAAGTTCACTAACCTCGGTGACAGCCTGTCCACCGGCGAGTCGTTGTGCGTACGCGAGAGCCCCCGGACCCAAACCCTGCATCATTCCTGATGACAATCCCGCGGGGTAACTACGCCTAACACGACTAACCATATCTGTGATGTCTTCGACACCCCATGGCTTATCGCCAATACGATTTTCCATACGCTGAAGCAAGACCATACCAGCATTGATCATCTCAACATGTCGAAAGTTCCTTGCTCGCATGGAACACATGTAGTCGAAAAGCATCTTATTCTGTTCACCATCAGGCAAGCCATGCGTATACATTGCTTCAACATTGATGACTGAACCATCTCGTGCAGTGATAGGTGCGTCATCACCACTATGATCTTCACCACTACCAGACGTTCGAGGACCACTACCTGCTTGTAGTCCCGCGACCCATTCGTCAGGCAGCGCAGGGAATTCCCCCGCCATCGGGATGTCATCCAAGACCGTGCTATCCGGCGCGAGCCACTTGTACGTCTCATTGATGTCAGGATGCACAGACGGCCACACCATGGCGAACCGGTGCCCGAAGCGGATGATCTCGACGTTTGAGCCGGTGCCAAGATCCGACTTCCAGTTCAAGCCAGGCGGAACCCGGAAGAACCTGATGCCCGAGCCATCGGTTCTCGCACTGGACCTGGGTGAAAGCGGCAGTACACAATCCAGCTGTGATTCCCACCACTCGATGGTCTCGAGGCCCTTACGTCCGTCATACGCGTCGACATCGATACCGATGATGTCATCAGGCATGCGCAGACCGATGTTCTCATCGCCCCGGACATTCACCCAGTCATCAATGACGGCATCAGTAGGCCATGCACCGTTATACCCGGTGTACCCAGTCGGTGCCATTCGTTTACCCACAATAGGCAGCACACCCTGCCAACCAGCATTGCGGTAAAGCTCCGCGGCCTCCCCATACGGCCCCGTCATCCCTGACCCTCACCGTGAAGTCGGCGCGTGATACTATCTGCCACGGGTATCTCACCTTTCGGAGGGGTGTCGAGCCTGAGCACAACGGTGCCAAGAGCGTGTTCTTTGTTTCGTCCAATCCCACTGGACTTGTGCATCGAGCGTGCTCTTGGCACTGCTCGCATCGGGCAGTTTCATCGAAGAGTAGACCTCAAATCTACAACCTCGCTGCCCGCTGTCTTGATCAGAGAGTACACTTAGGACCTAGGAAAGCAGCCCCTTATTATGGACAAAAACTACCGTCATCAGATGATCCAGATTGCAGCACTCATCGTCATTCTTCTCGCAGGCGTAGGTGTCATCCTATCCCTCACCGCATGCACGCCTACGAAGACAGACACCAATCGTTCTTATACCGCGAAAGAACGAGCGTACTTGTCCGACGTTCAACCAGTTCTCGGCGCTGACGCGGACACTGATCTTGAAGAAAGTTCAGTCATCGCAATCGGTAAGTTGACGTGTCAGCAGCGTGAAGCGGGCATCTCACGTGACAGCATCATCTCGGGTCTCATCAACAGTTACACCGAAATCCAAGCGCGTGTCATGTACGAAACGGCAGACAAGTATTTCTGCAAGTAACACATCATCTCACCGCTAGACACCCGCTTGTTAGAGTTGCCATCGACCGACCCCGCACGACCCCCCGACCGTGCTCCCCCAGGGTCGGTCACGCTGGCCGGGTACGTGATTCCAAGATCACAACGCCCGGCCAGCAACCAGCTTATGCTGTACTGCACCACCCATAGGAAACTAGGAGAGGACGACACGATGTCAAGCGTGCTCAACGATCATATGAAGCTTCCCCACGTCCGCAGCGTCGGCCACCGCACCACCTGGACCCTGCCGGTAAGTCGTAGTGAACCGATCGTGATCAATGCTCGGTTCATCGGCATCGGTTCGTCTGCACGGACTCGACACCACAACCATTTGGATGATGCCGAGTTTGCGCAGCCCAAGCACCACTGCAACGCGTGCCGGTGGTTCGAGACCCGCATTTTCCGCCTCGTGGCGTCCGCTGAGGAGGATGGCGAGCTCGCGGGATCCAACTATCTACTCCACCACTCGGGCGTCTCGATCGTGCCTGGAGAAGTGGTGCACTATCGCTACGAAGCCGTTCGCTCACCTCATGAAGTCATCGAGGCATTCACCATCCGTAAGACCGGGCCGTCTGGCGACGCACAACCTCCCTTCCTCACACGCCCGGCGGCACGTGCACTTGCACAAGCCGCTGGGTTCGACACCGACCTCGAGCGTGCCTACACTCAGCGAGCGACGGCATGAACGAGAAGCTTCCACCGGGTGAGTATGATGTTTCATATGAAGACCTTAAGAAACTAGGTGGCGTTCACACGATCCCCAAGCGTCTTCACATCAGAAAACTTCGACGTGATGACGGTTATTGGACATCTAGTGAGTGGCTCATGTATATGCTTTATCCGTGGATCCTTTCGGATGAGCGCGGTGGCACCGATATTTCTGCGTTTCGTACGTGGGAGGCCGCGTACGCGAAAGCGTATGAAATGGTCACTGCGATACCAAAGCCGATTGACTTCGCTCGCCTGCGTCAACGATTTACCACTGACGCGATGTACCGACTTTTTGGTGCGCATGGCCTCGTAATGCCTAATGAAAGCAAACCCACTGTTCGTTGTGATTGTGGTCATGTCATGATCGTGCATGACTACACTTCAGATGGTCTCTACCGCGCTGGTTGCGCAGTGTGCGACTGTAAGAAAACACGCAGTTATACTCAATAGCAAGTTGTTAAACGAATCTAGGAGAGCACACCAGTGGAACAGATCAACGATAAGCTCGTCAACTTCGCGTCCATTCTCGAAGACCAGACACGCAAGCAGGCCGAGCAGACTTCAACGATGCCGTTCATCTTTCCACACGTCGCTCTCATGCCTGATGCGCATCTTGGGCGTGGAAGCACCGTCGGCAGTGTTATCCCAACTCTCGGTGCCATCATGCCCGCGGCGGTCGGCGTGGATATCGGCTGCGGCATGATCGCAGTGCGTACACAATTCACCAAACATGACTTCACGGAATCCGAGAAGTCTCTTACGGCGCTTCGCGAACTGATCGAAGCGACCATCCCGACCTCAGCCGGTAAGTACAACACGCAACTCACCAACACCGCCAAGCTACGCACGGACATCCTCGAGATGAAGGCTCTCGAGTCAGCTGAGTTCGATCCAGACGCATATGCATCGAATTGGAAGCTTCAGCTCGGCACACTCGGTGGTGGCAATCACTTCATCGAGATCACCATCGACGAAATGGATCGCGTGTGGCTCTTTCTCCACTCGGGCTCACGTGGTGTTGGCAACAAGATCGCGCAGCGACACATCAAGATTGCGGCACAGCAGTGTGAGAAGCGTTGGATCAACCTACCCAACCCGGATCTTGCATACCTCGTCGAAGGTGATAAGGAGTTCTGGGCGTACATCCGTGAAATGCGATGGGCCCAGGAGTTTGCGTGGTTCAATCGCGAAGAAATGATGGATCGTCTCATGCTGTGCGTCGAGGAGTGGTCAGGCGAATCAATCGAGGTGCAAGAGACCATCAACTGCCATCATAACTACACCACATCCGCGAAGCATTTCGGCAAGCAGGTGTGGCTGTCGCGCAAGGGCGCCATCGATGCCACCGCGGGAAAGATGGGTCTCATCCCTGGTTCCATGGGGACAGCATCGTATGTGGTCCAGGGCAAGGGTAACTACATGTCCCTTGACTCTTCACCTCATGGCGCTGGGCGCAACTTCTCGCGTTCCACTGCGCGAAAGATGTTCACGCATGACGACCTGCGTGAAGCAATGAAGGGCATCGAGTACCGCGACAGTGCAGCGTTCGTCGATGAAATCCCCGGTGCGTACAAGGACATCGACGTCGTGATGGCCGACTCGATTGATCTTGTCACCATCAAGCACACGCTTCACCAGATTCTCAATGTGAAGGGTGACTAACGTGTCCGCACTCAACCAGACATCACTCTGGGTGATCTTTATCATCCTAACTCTCTTCGCACTCGCGTCGGCTCTTCTCTCAGTGGCAGCGCTGACACAACTCAAGAGCACAAAGTCGGTGATCATTCCACTCGCCGTGTTTCTCATCTCACTGGGCGGTATCATCTTGGTAAACTTGGTGACATCGCCCAATTAATTCTCAACCCGAGACCCGCGGAACTGAGGAGAGATACAGTGTACGAGGTAGAGATTCAGAACGGACTCGATCTGCTCGACGAGAAGCTTGGCCGTGATGTTTGGCTCTCCCGAATCGACCCGGCTCGAATTCGCATGTTGAATCCTTGGGGTTGCGTCGCAGCGCAGGCAACGGGCGTAGGTTATGACGGTGCGCTGACTGTGCTTGAGATCGCGTACTTGACTGATGCTGTGAAGTACGGATTCGAGCTCCAGCACAATCACCTCACAACTCCCATCGTCACGATCCAGGCAAACTGGAAAACACTCGAGCGTGAATGGCAGGACACCATAGCTGCCATGAAGTTCCCCGACTAGAAGGGCAACATCAAGCATGCGTAAGCTCATCGCAGCCGGCATCATTGGCATCATATCGCTCGTGCCGGTGATCCTGTGCTCACCAACCGCCGAAGCACAAGTCACTGACTCGGTGCCGAGTGGCGTGTGTAAGATCGACGGTACGTGGAAGTTCACCGAATCACGTGCGCACTCCCCGGTGCGAGTCCAGGACTTCGTGCCTGACGGTCTCATACTTGACATCACAGGACCGCGTGCGCAACAAGATCCGACGACAGTCTCCCCAGCAGGCGGGAAGGTTGCCGGCTATGTGGCCGTCACGCCAACTCTGCTCGCTGATGTTGATATCGCCTCACTGGACTTCGTGCAGTCGGTCGGCTCAGCAAAGCCGGGCTACCAGCTCGTCGTTGACCGCACGCCTTCCGATCCCGATGATGGCTACGATGGCATTCTCGTCGGTGAACCCAGTGCGTATGGCGATATCTGGTGGGCATCAAAGCCATCACGATGGGTCGATGGTCCAGAGAACATCACCGTACCGACGAACACGAACGTGGACGGGACGCTCGCTGATTTCGCCGGGTTCGACCCGGATGCTAAAGTTGTCGCAGTCGGCTTTTCACTCGGCACATTGGGTGTTGGCACCGAAGCACGCGGCGTTCTCAAGACGTTGACGTTCAATGACAGTGTCTGGAACTTCAGCCTGTGCACTCCAACTGAAACGACCACGTCGACTTCACCGGCCACCACCACGACAACGACCACCTCTACAACCTCCTCTACTACCGCCGCAACAACTACCCCGGTAACAACCACCAGTACTACGTCTACGACGTCTGTCGAGAGTTCTACGTCGGCTACAACGTCAACTACAGCACCCGCGGTAGTTCCGGTTGGCTCTACCTCTGGACTTGCGAACACGGGAACATCAGGAATTGGTACGTACCTGGGAATCGCAGGATTTCTGATCGCACTTGGACTTGGTTCGTTCGTTTGGCTGCGTGTCCAGCGCAAGCATTCCTCTTAACACCACGCAACATCAACCTCAAAGTGATCACAGGATAGGAAGTCATGTCTCGTCGTCTCATTTCGGTCGTCATGCTTCAGCGCACGCTCAAGGCGCGAGTCAGCACGGTCGTGAACGAAGCATACAAGAACGTGCAGAAGGCGCCACTCTTCGCGGGTATCGCGCGTGAGTACACTCCCAAGGCGGAAGAGGGCCAGAAGCTTCCGTCTGAGGCACTTCAGGTCCAGCTGGTGGCCTCGTCGCTGATCAGCGCCATCGCAACTGACCTCGGTCAGCTGTGGGACCTGACCGCAACGCGTGACGCGGGCAATCAGGTTGCCAAGGGCAATGTGGTCGTGCGTGGTCGTGTCATCCTGAACGATGTCTCGAGCAGCAACCTCCTCTTCCTGGAGAAGCAGCTCATCGATGTTCGTACGTTCATCACCGCGTGCCCCGTGCTCGACACGGCCAAGGAGTGGACGACCGACGAGATCACTGGCATCAGCCGCACTCGGCCGGTCGAAACGACCCGCTCGGAGAAGATCGAGGAAACGGTCGTCGTGGTGCCGCCCAACGAGCGTCACCCGGCACAGACTCGCGACCGTGTGCGTGATCAGATCGTCGGCACGTGGGCCACGACTCACCTCTCTGGCGCACTCACGGCGCTTCAGCAGCACAAGCTGGTGAACCGCGTGAACGAGCTCATCGACGCGGTGAAGATCGCACGTGAGGAAGCCAACCTCGTCACCGTCGAGAACGTATTCGTCGGCGACGCTCTCTTCGGCTTTCTGCTCGAAGAATAGCGGGTTTGATAGAGTTTCCTAGTCGGCCAACTGCTCGGAAACCTTCGGATTCCGGTTGGTGTTTGTCAAGGGGAATGTTCGGGCTGTAAGGTTTACACGGGAGCTCACTCGGTTCAGAGCATCCTGGCTGACTGTGGTGGTGAAGCCAGGAAGGTTGCGGGTTCAAATCCCGTCCGTGTAGCGCGGTACCAACCTCAATCTCATGAAGTGCAAAAACCCAGGACATAGTGCAGGTTCGAACCCTGCCTCCGGCACTCAAGTCGGAGTAGCCCAAACTGGCAGAGGCGCTGGGCACGACCTTATCAGCTTCAAGAGTCATCCTGCCGTACCACAACCTCAGCTTAAGCTTGTGCGATCCCGGATCAATCGGGTGCGACCTAATCAGCTCAAGACCCGGGTTCAAATCCCGGGGCAGCCTCTGCGTGGCTGCCTGGTGTTAGCGGTAACACGTGAGCGAATTAAACCTGAGTTGCATCCTTAAACGTCGCCGGGTTCGTAATCACAGGCAACAACCGACACGTAGCTCACTTGGTAGAGCAACAGACTTCTAATCTGTATGAACCGGTTCGAATCCGGTCGTGACAACACTTCTATGGGGGCCGGGCCAGGGTAGGCTCGGTCCCCTCTTTTAATTCCCACCCGGGATTTAAATAGGAGAGCGCATGGGAGTTATGATCAGCGAACCCTCTCGACCTCGTGAGCCTGCGGTTAGTGTAGTCAACCTGCCGCCAGTGATCCGAGAACCAGCCCCAGAACCTCCTCTACCCCTCGAACGACAGGTCGGGGGTAACCACTACCGGGGCTTGGCGATTCAGCCAATCGAGTACATCCTGGCGAACTCACTGGACTTCTGCCAAGGTAACGTGATCAAGCTCGTCACTCGGTACCGCGATAAGGGCGGTATCGAGGATCTCAACAAGGCTATCCACTACATCGAATTCATGATTACGCAAGCAAGGGGAGAAGATGCCTCAACCCTCTGATGCGCCTAAGCCTGGCTTCATCCGGGTAAAATACGAGTTGGTGTACACAGCCGACATTCCACTCAACGCATACCCAGATATGTCGGTGGAAGAAGCCATCGAGTACGAACTCGGTACCGATGTCGAGGGAGTCATTGAAGCCATCACTAGTTCAGACGGTGCCGATGATAATAGGCTCATCATTGCACGCGACGCAAAGTACGTCACCGGGTAACGATCAAAGGAAAGTAAGATGCTTATCATATTGGAAGGGCCGGATTGCAGCGGAAAATCAACTCTTGCGAGCAAACTAGCGTGTGAACTCGAGAAGCGATTTCCCGATAACACCGTGACTCTTCTCCATAAGGGTCCACCGGAAGTACATCCACTCGACGAGTATGAAACACCCCTGCTGGACTATCGTCCGCAACGAGGTCACCACATCATCTGTGATCGTTGGCATTGGGGTGAAAGTGTTTACCCCACAGTGTTGAACCGTCCAACGCTTATGGATGACGGTGTTCGTCTTCACATCGAGATGTTCTTGCGTTCACGTGGTGCCATCATCGTGCACGTGTCAGCTAACGATCGTGTACTTGATCAGTGCATCTCTCGTCGTGGTGATGATCTCATCGAAGCAGGCAAGGGACATCAACTCAATGAATTGTACGAGATCGTTGCGATGACAAGTCTCTTGCCTATCGTCAACGTGGATGGTCGGCACGTGATTGATGACACGATCCAAGCAATCATTCACCGTGCAGGCATTGAGTCGACAGCGGCCGTGAAGCTAAATCCATTCACGACGTATATCGGTCCACCATCACCGCGCATGCTTCTTATCGGTGACGTGCGACATCATGTCGATCCTGATGCTTCTGCATCTGATCCTCGGCCTGCGTTCATGCCGTATCAGTCCACCTCTGGACATTTCCTCACTAATGCACTCGCGCGACACGCTGACATCCGTGAGCTTCGCTCGATGGGTATTGTTAACGCATGCGATGTGGATGACATCGATCTTCTACGTCATATGCTCGACAGGCCTACGTCGGTTGCTCTTGGGCGCAAAGCATTCAAAGCTGCGCACTGGGCTGACTGGCCGGTGTCACACCCCCAATTCATTCGTCGCTTCAAGCACAGCACAGGTTCGACATACGTGAACGATATTCTCGGTCGCGGTCGGACAGATTTTTATGATCGTGTTGAAAGGCTCTGATGGAACTGAAGCTGAACGACCTACGTGGCGACTACGTCAAGTTGGTCAACCACATCATCAATAAGGGCGAGAGCGTTTCAGCACGTGGAATTCCCACGCGCGAACTCACTGCAGTGACGTTGATTGTTCCCAACACCCTTGAGCCACTGCTTCCAGTCGGTGTTGGCCGCGGTGTGAACTTGAAGCTTGCGGCACTTGAAGCGCTCCAGCTCATCTCTGGAACTCCACGCTCTGATTTGGTCAGGGTAGCCGCTCCGACGTTCGAAAACGTCCTGGTAGATGCTACGGATCCCGACTACGGCGCTTACGGACCTCGCGTGGTGCAGCAACTTGCGGATTGCATCGAACTCCTCAAGGAGGATCCGTCCAGTAGGCAAGCCATCGCAGTCATCTGGACCAAGGCTGACCTACGGCACATCGGTGACAAGCCGTGCACCGTGTTCTTTCAGTTCCTCATCCGTGAAAGTGGTCACGGCTTTCCAGCTCTCGAAATGCACACGCATATGCGCAGCCAAGACGTGTGGTTGGGTGTACCGTATGACTTCTTTATGTTCACGCAACTTCAACACACCATTGCATACGAACTGCACATGCCAGTAGGCAGATACGTGCATCACACGACGAGTCTGCACATCTACGAGCGTGACATCGAAGCAGCGAGCAAGCTTCATGCACCAACTGATTTCGTATTCATCGATCTGCCACTTGGTGTGTGCTCAGCAGATCGTGCGACATCATCACTGGACGTCGCAGCATATCTCCTTGAAGGCAACACCACGCAGGAGGAAGATGAAGCCAACCCATGGTACACCAAACAGCTCGACCTGATCGAAACACTTCTTCCCAATGAAAACGTGGTGTCAGCGTGAGTGACGAAGATAACATCAACGAACAACGCATCTATGAAGATGATGCGCAGACGAAGCCAATCGGTTTCGTGTGGCAAGTCAACGTGATATTGCCAAGTGGTGCAAAAGAAAAGCACTACGCATGGAGTTCGGTGCAAGGATACAAGTCTCCATTCTTCTGCACAACCCGCACAGCTGCCATCGCAGCACTTCGTGAACATTCCAAGTTGCCTGTGAAAAAGACCCGTCCCTCGATGGACCAGACGCTCATGCAAATGGCGAAGCTGATGGCCGATCGTGCCACCTGCTCACGCGCGCAGGTCGGTGCTGTCATCGTCATTGAGACGAGACCAGTGTCCAGTGGATACAACGGCACCGCGACCGGACTTCCACACTGCAATCACGCATGCGACTGCACAAAGCTTCCGACGAACCCTGATCCCAAGCACCATTGGGCTGACTGCAACTCAAGGCAACCTTGCCGATTCAGCGTACACGCCGAGGCCAATGCTATCGCATTCGCCGCGAAGAATGGCGTGTCAACCGACGGTGCTACGTTGTACACGACAATGGCACCCTGTCTGGATTGCGCTAAATTGATCGTGAACGCGGGAATCACTCGCGTTGTCGCAGCAGCACAGTACCGTGACGACAGTGGTACTCGTCTACTTCATCAGCTCGGGGTGCAGGTGCACGCCGAACTTCTCTAGGTTAGGAACATAGGAACTTAAGTGGAAATCATAATCGTTCTCGTGGCAATTGCGTTTTTCTATGGTCTTGGGCGTAGGCATGGCCGCCGTGCTATGCAGCGTCAAGCGCGTGGATTTCTTGACTGGATGAAGTAGGAGCGAGCGTTGAGTCTTGATGAAGTCAAGGGCATTCATCTGATCGATAACATCGAGACCGCGTGGGAGTGTCAACGCTGGATGTCGACGTGCGATGAGATTGCCGTCGATACCGAAGGCACAGGTTTGCGCACACTTATTGATAAGGTTCGGCTCCTCCAATTTGGCGATCGCCAAACCGCGTACTGCATTCCCATCGACTTTCCCGGGTGGGGTGCATTCGGCGCGGATATGCTCAAACGATTCCAAGGCACATTCGTCGCGCACAATCTAACGTACGACGCGGACATGATCCGAGGAACTCTCGGCGTGTCGTTGCCTGAGTCCAGATGTCATGACACTCGACTTATGTCGCACGTGCTCGAATCAACCGGCTCCACAGCACTCAAGACTCTTACTCGTCGTCTGGTCGATAGGCGCGCAGGCAACTTCCAGCATCAACTGGACGATGCGATGAAGGCAGGTGGCTGGAACTGGGCCACCGTGCCGATCGATCTTGAAGCCTATTGGATGTATGGTGGGCTTGACACCATCCTCACCATGCAGCTCAAGGACGAGCTCTATCCACGGGTGATGGCTGAGGCACCTAAGTCATACGAACTTGAACTTGCGGTGTCATGGGTCGCTCGACGCATGGAGAACAAAGGCGTCGTTGTCGATCGTGAGTACACGCAAAAGTTGATGGATGAACTCGATGCATATGTGAAGTCGGCCGAGAAGTGGTGTCATGACGTTCACGGCATCTCACCGGGTGCCAATGCAAAGGTCATCGAAAAGCTTCAGTCATTCGGAGTCGAGTTCACCAAGATGACCGGTGGTGGTCAATACTCACTAGACAAGGAGGTTCTCGAGAGCATTGACCACCCGCTAGCAGCAACTGTTCTCAACCGCCGGCGTGCGCAGAAGATGGTGTCGACCTACCTGGCAAACTATCTTACGATGTCGGAGTGGGATGGCAAGATCCATCCATCGATCAACACCGTGGGTGGCACCGATAAGAACCCATTCGAGCCTGGTGGTGGCTCTGGTGTTCGCACGGGTCGCATGTCGATGAGTGACCCTAATCTACAAAATGTCCCAATCAGGACTAAGTTCGGGCGAAAAATTCGCAACTGCTTCACTGCATCAATTGATCACCGGTGGGCCAAGGCCGACTTTGGGCAGATCGAAATGCGGGTCATGGCGCATATGTCCCAAGACCCGGGGATGATTGCTGCGTTTATGACGCCCGGTGACTTCTTCGTTAACATGGGTGTGCAACTTTTTCACGAGCCGAGTTTCACAAAGGCAGATCCTCGTAGGCAGCTGCTTAAGAACGGTGGCTATGCGAAGATCTATGGCGCAGGCATCCCGAAATTTGCTAAGACCGCAGGTGTGCCTGAAGATGAAGCCGGACAATTCATGCGGGACTTTGACAAAATGTATAGTCGAGTCCCCGAATGGATTAAGGAAGTTGAGAGTGAAGGTCGTGCCAATCTCAACTTGACCGGTGAAGCATATGTACGTTCGCCACTCACTGGACGTAAGCACACCGCTGATGCAGGTAAGCTGTACACCCTGGTTAACTATGAAATCCAGGGAACAGCAGGCGAGATTCTTAAGATGAAGATCGTGGAAGCTGATGCCGCCGGACTTGGACCGTACATGACAATTCCAGTGCACGACGAGATCGACTTTGACATTCCTAATGATGATTTCGATGACGTCATGCGCACCATTGAACTCGTCATGAATGACGATCAGCTACTTACAGTTCCCATCACTTCATCAATTGGTGTCGGGCAACGTTGGGGAGAGGTAGAATAGCAATGACAATCATCAAACCTCTCGGCCTCATCATTGGTGTCGATCCGGGTACAAGCATGGGCATTCTTGCGCTTAAACTCCACAACACGTACGCAGAACGCATACACTTCCTCCAGACTGACGTTTCGACGGCAGTAAACTGGCTGGAGAGCACCCTTCGTGCGTCTGACGAGAGTCCAGAGAGCATTCTGATCGCTTGCGAGCGGTATACGGTGACGCCAGAGACCGGAAAGCGTACGCAACAGCCAACCGCTCTCCAAGCGATTGGAAGCGTCAAGATTTTCGCTGAGCGGTTTAATGCTCGTCTCGTTATGCAGCCGCCTGCTGATGCAAAGAAGCTTGCGACAAATGAAATGCTCAAACGACTGGACTTCTACACCACGCCAAATGAAGTCAATCTACCCGACGCAAACGACGTAAATGATGCAGGACGTCATGCGACACTTGCTCTCGCTCGCTTCAAAGCGTCCATTTTTGACGCAATGCTTGCTAATTCGGGTGTCTGACCGTCGTGTAATTGCTTGATAGATTCTCCTTAACACGGAATATCGGAAAGGACTATGACATGTCTCTCTCGGAAATGATCACCGCCTGGATAGTTAGCTTGATCGCAGCATTCCTTGCGCATGCCATCGACAAGAAGTCACTCAACACGTATTTCAATCGAATTCACACCGGAGCCGACATCGAGTGGGCTGTGAGTCTTCGTGAAGAGCCCACAGGACGTCACGCACTTCGCGTCGCAAGCTAGGAGAACGTGAGTGCCGCTTGGTGACATTGGTGTTGACGAAAAAGGTAAGCAAGTAATTACCGTCACCACTGAGTGGAATGAAAAAGAATTGATCAAGAAAGTCTCCGGTTGCCGGTGGCTCCCTATCAAGAAAATCTGGTGCGTTCCACCCACCTGGGCTTCTCTTGTGACACTTCGTGGTGTGTTCAAAGAGACATTCACGCTCACCCCAGCACTCATCGACTGGGCCTGGGACATCCGCAGAAAGCGCATTGATCCGGCACTCGAGGTTCGTAACTTGCTTGAGTGGCCAGCGATCCCAGGCCTCGATGAGCACCTCTATCCTTATCAAAGGGCTGGCGTCGAGTTCATGCGACGAGCGGGCTCCGGACTGCTTGGCGATGATATGGGTACAGGCAAAAGTCTTCAAACGCTAGCTCTTAATCTAGCGCATGAACACGAACGTAAAAATGCACTGCCTGCGCTTATCATTTGTCCTAACTCGGTAAAGCGACACTGGGTACGCGAAGTCAGCAAATGGATGCCCACCGCACACGTGTACAATGTTGAGGGCACCGCGGCGAAGAAGCGCGCGATCCTCAAGGAAGCCAAGCAAAACCCGCATTGCATCGTGCTCATGAACATCGAGTCGGTGCGTTCGTTCACGCGTCTTGCACCGTTCGGTTCAGTGAAGTTGAAGAAGTGTCGTACATGCGATCCAAAATTTGGTGATGCTGGTCTCACGACAGCACGGTGTGAAGTACACAAGAAGGAACTCAACGACTTCAATTTTGTCACCGTCACACTTGATGAAGCACATCGTGTGAAAGAACCGAAGTCTTTGCAAACACGTGCCATTTGGCATGTTATGCACCAGCCAGGTGTTGAGTACCGATGGGCTCTTACTGGGACACCTGTCGCAAACCATCCGGGTGACCTATGGTCCATCATGCACGCGGTGGCACCAGAAGATTTTCCAACTAAGTCCCAATTCGTGGAACGTTACTGCCTAGCTGCGTGGAACGCGTTCGGAAAACTTGACATCATTGGCATCAACCCCGACACACGTGAAGAACTCTTCAAGCTCCTAGATCCTCGTTTTCGACGAATGATTAAGGCTATCGTTCTCCCGCAACTTCCGCCTAAGGTGCGACAAACGCGGTATGTCGACATGGCCGCATCACAGTCGAAAATGTACGGTGAGCTCAAGAGTCGCCTCATCACCCGAACACCTGATGGTGATCTCTTCATCGCACCATCTCATCTTGAGGCATCACTTCGCTTGATGCAGGTCGCATCATCGTCTGTGAAGATGGTGAAGCACGACCCTGATGACATCACACAGTGGGATGTCATGCTCGCGGAACCGTCTCCCAAACTCGATGCATTCGAAGAAGTGCTTGAGGAGAAGGGCATCCTCTCACCATCATACGATGGACCGCCTGTCATCGTCGCTGCTGAGTTCAAGCAACTGATCAACCTCGCAACTAAGCGTCTTGATAAGCTCGGTGTGCGGTATGCGTTGATCACTGGTGATGTGTCACCACTTGAACGTGAGCGTTCACTGGACGCACTTCGTAAGAAACAGGTCAAGGTGCTTCTCTTCACGAATGCCGCGGGTGGTGTCGGTCTTGATATGACTGCTGCTGACACACTCATCAACTTGCAGCGCTCGTGGTCTCTCGTGGCGGAGGTCCAGAAGGAAAGCCGCAACCACCGCATTGGCTCCGAAATTCACGACTCGATTACGATCATCGACATTGTGATGAAGGACACGCTCGAGGAAGACCAGATTACAAAGCTTCACGAGAAGTTCAACCGACTTGATGAAATCACTCGTGATCGCGCGGCTCTACTTGCAGCGAACCCGCACGCCGACACATCTGTCATCGATGCGCAAGAAGCGCTTGTCTTGAACACCCCGTTGGCGTCCATTCCGTACGTCGGCGTCGACGAGTAGGAGACACCACCCTTGTATGCAGCGGATGAACTCACTGGTGCACTCGTTCTTCAGGTGCGTACTCAACACAAGGTGTCACGTGCGAAGTTCAGCACTCTTGCTGGACTGACAGGAAAAAGTACAGCGCATCTCTACAACATCGAGACGAAAGACTCGTGGAAGCCAGGCGATCGTGATCGAGTTGCGCGTGCGCTCAATGACATCGTAGCGAACGGCCCTGCCGCAAAAGCACCACTTAAGACGACGGTGCCAAAGTTGCCACCACCCCCTTCGGGCCCAATCATGCTGTCCTCCCTAGACCTCCCCGATGACACCGAAGATACCCTGGCACAGGTGTTGCCGGCTGAGGAAGGCGCGCAGCTCTACCACTACGCTCTGCCCCTTATTGACCCGTATCCAGAAGCCCAGGACGGTGTCTACCGAATCTCGAACTCCGAACTCCAGACATACAAGCGGTGTAAGCGTAAGTGGTGGCTTGGCTGGTACCGCGAACTCACGCTGAAGACCGAATCTTACACCGGAGTGCGCTCTACTGGCACACGCATTCACCGTGCATTGGCAGCGTGGTATGTTCCCGAAGGTGAGCAGCGAGTCGATCCACGTGATGCACTTGAACGTGTGATCGTCGAAGACTGGACGTCCATCAGGAACCTCGCCGCAGAGCGCGATGCCACCGATGAACGTCTTGCTGAGTTCGCCACCGAGTTTTCAGCGAGTTGCAACCTCGAGCGTGCAATGGTGGAGGGATACGTCCAGTGGCTTGAAGAAACTGGTGCTGACTCAGATCTTCGCATCATCGCGTCAGAAACTCCACTCGTTGCGGACATCACCGTTCCAATGCGTGATGCAAGTGATGAACGTGAGGTGCAACTGATCGGTCTTCTTGATACCCGGGCATATCGTGTCACCGATGGAATTAGGGTCTTCATTGACCATAAGACTGTGGGATCTCTGACCGCCCCCATTCTCACGCTTCCGCAAAACGAACAGATGCTCCACTATCACATCTTGGAAATGCTGGCGTCAAAAGAAGGTGAAGAGCATTGTGATGGTGCTCTTTACAACATGCTTCGTCGTGTAAAGCGAAGTGCCAAGGCCAAGCCACCGTTCTACGATCGCATTGAAGTGAGGCACAACCCGTACGAACTCGAGTCTTATCGACGTCGCTTGATCGCAATAACCCGTGAGGTGCTTGAAACAATCGACGCACTGGACCGCGGGCAACACCATCTCGATATTGTGTACCCGACGCCCAATGGCGATTGTTCTTGGTCGTGTGATTTCTCGGCCATCTGCAATATGCTCGATGATGGATCCAGTGGAGCAGATGATATGCTTGATGCGCTCTACAAGCAGAACAACCCGCGTGACCGTTACGACAAGAAGGGCCGGGACACTCAGTGAGAACTGCTGAGAATCTCATAGGACAAGTATTTACACGTCTTACTGTTATCGCACGCGCAGAAGATCCACCAGACCGTGCGAAAAAAGTTCGTTGGTTGTGTCAATGTGAATGTGGCGCGCAAGTTAGTGTGCAACAGCAAAAACTACGCATTGGCGCATCGCGTTCATGCGGTTGCTTGAACCGAGAAACACGTCATAACAAGCATCGAATTCACGGACACACGGCTTTTGTTGATGGTAAACGCGCAATGACGCTAGAATTTCGTACCTGGTTGCAGATGAGAAAGCGTTTTAAGCACAATCCTGATTACACCAAGCGTGGAATGTGCGAAGAATGGCAAGTATCATTCGTGTCATTTTATGAATATCTTATGTCATCAATTGGTGCACATCCTGGTAAAGGCTACACCATTGATCGCATTGAAAACGAAAATGGATATTTTCCTGGAAACATACGATGGGCCACGGCAAAGCAGCAGGCAAATAACCGGCGTAAGAGGCGTGTATGACTGAGACAAGCATTCCCATCGCTATTGATCCTCCCATGTCGTACAGTACCGATCAGCGCATATCACTGTTGATTCACGGCCCTTCAAAGATGGGTAAGTCGACCCTGTCTTCTACTGCGCCGAAGCCCGTGCTTGTTCTTGACGCTGAGGGCAGCTGGCGTTTCATTCCGGTGAAGAAGGTTTTCTGGGATCCTTCCACCGGTGGGCCACCCGTGTACGATGGCACATGGGAAGCATGCATCGTCAATGTGCGTGACTGGGGCACGGTGCAGCTTGTGTATAACTGGCTCACCCAGTACATCACGCCTTTCGTGTCGGTGGTGATCGACTCCATCACCGAGATTCAGCGTCGCTGCAAGACTCAGTTGGTCGGTAGTGAGCAGATGAAGATGCAGGACTGGGGTGCACTGCTTATGCAGATGGACACAGTCATTCGCGGCTTTCGTGATCTCGCGCTTGTGCCTGCTTTGAACACACGATGCGTGATGTTCATCGCTGAGACAAGACAAGCAAATGGCTCTGGTAAGTGGGAGCCATATATGCAGGGTCAGATTTCCGTGTCTCTTCCATACTGGGTCGATGTGTGCGGCTATTTGTACCCAGACTGGGAACTCGACGCAAACGGGCAACCCACTAAAGAGGTTCGCCGTCTCTGGATCGGTCCTCACCCACAGTACTCGTGCGGTGAGCGGGTCCAGGGGAGACTGGGCAACTTTCAGACCATCGTCAAAACTGATGGACACTGGGTTGGAAATGACATCACGAACTGGATGAACATCGTATTTGACGTGCAGCCAGCGGTTGATACAGTGGCACCCGTCGCAACTAAGGAGCTCATCGTATGACCACGATTGACTTCAGCAAGGCTCTTGCTGATGCGAAGACAGTCAGCTTCGAACCTCTTCCCAACGGTGACTACGACATCGAAGTCACCGCCTGTGATGCTGTGACGTCGGGCAACGGCAAGCCGATGCTCAAGGCGAAGATGAAGGTCATCTCCGGCCCGCATATGAACCGTCCGATCATCAACAACTTCGTGCTCTCCTTGGACAATGCGATTGCTGTCTCGATCTTCTTCCGTCAGATGAAGTGCTTCGGTCTCACCGATGAGTTCTTCGCACAGCTTGGTCCGGCTGGAAGTCTCGAGCCTGTCGCTGGTGCTCTCACTGGCCGTCGTGCTCGTCTCACTTTGGGCCAAAAGGAGTGGGGCGGTGAAATGCGCAATGAGGTCAAGGGCGTGAAGCCCTACACCGGTGCGCCCGTCGCGGGGATGCCAAGCGCCGGTCCCGTTATCGCACCTCCTGTCTCGTCTGGTCCGGTTGCACCTCCGGCTCCGGTTGCACCTCCTGCGCCTGTCGCGCCGCCGACTCCGGCTCAGCCGCCCGCTCCGGTGGCTCAGCCTGCCCCGGTGGCACCTCCGGCTGCTACGCCGATAGTTGCCCCGGTCGAGCCGGCACCGTCTGCTGAGGAGGTCTCCGCACCTGCGGATAGCTCGCCGCCTCCGCCGGAGATGCCCATCTAGTACGATCTGCGTAGGGGTTTCCACGCCGATAATGCCTCATGCATCGCATAGCAAGAGTGCGCTCTACTTGGTGGAACGTAAGCTGACGTGAGTAGCCACAAGACGTCAGGCCCCGCTGCGCGTTGAGGAATTGACAGATCATTCGGAAAGGACGAACTGTATGCCTACGTTTCGTAAGCGTGTTGGGTATGGGAAGCTAGGACGAGTCATTGAGATTAACCCGAAAAAGTGGGGTGAATCCGGTGGAGATAATGAGCCGCCGTATCTACTTGAGCAACTAGCCACTCGCAATCCTGACGTCGAATTCGTCGTCGTCGGAAAGAACTCCGGTTGGGCGCCACACATGCCTAACATCACGAATCCGTGGCAAGAGTGGCGAGCCGAAGCACGCTCTCACGCAAAGGCATCACTGCAAGATCGCATCGATCGGCTAGACCGTGTCACCGGCCCAACGTTCGATTCACTCGATGGCATGGTGTTCTGGCTTGGACAGCACGGCACAAGCAACTCGCCCATTCCCAGGGTGGACAACCGCAACGTCGTCACGAGCCCACAAATCTCATTCGTTGAGTACGTGTCGTTCATTGCACGTGGAATCAACCGGTGGCGTGATGTTGATCCTCTAAAGCGTGAGGAAGTATGGCTTCTTCCTGATGCTCGCAACTACTTGAAGTCTCGTGATCTTGCGTGGCCTCGGCGTCATCCCGTGTTGTGCCAGTTCGACTGGACCCGTGACGAGTGGAATGAGCGTTATGGCGACACTAGGACTCCCCAAGAACACGGTTTCGATACGTTTAACGCACGAGCCGAAGGTATGGGAGAGCGGTGGCGAACGACTGATACTTACGTGGGATCCGGACTCGAACTCGTCGGGATTCCTCGAGGATTTGGTGAGGAAGCTCCAGCCGGGTGGGAAGATCGAGATCACGATTTCGGAATCCTCATCAACGAGGCACGCAACTATGGTATGCGACCCGAACTCACTCGACTCCATGCCATGGAACACTACGTTCGACCACTCGGACCTTCTTGGGTTCATGGCACCTGGTCGAAAGACTCGCTAGCAAAGCTCAACACCGAAATCAACCCAATCCCATACAACCAAATCTTCAACTTGATGCAGACGACAAAGTGCACCTTCACCACCCCATCCTCTGGATCAGGATGGGCGACAGCAAAGCCATGGGAATCATTTGCCACGGGCATCATCTGTTTCTTTCACCCACTCTATGACACGCAGGATCATATTCTGTTCCCCAACGGTGATCGTTACTCAGATGACATGGTCAACTTGCACAAGTGGCTTCGCATCAAAGATCCTGCTGATCTCGCACGTAAGGTCCAGGCAGTCAAGACATCGCGTTCCACGTACGAGTGGCTGGCGAGGGTCCAGTACGAACACTTCAAGCGTGAACTCGAACGTCAGCGTTGTGTCACTACCATTGAGAGGCGACTCGATCTGTGAGCAACGGAATCATTCTCGCCGGCGGTAAGGCATCACGTCTCGGACCGCTCTCAACACAGATCAGCAAAGCACTCGTTTCCATCGGCCAACGTCCTCACCTCTTTCACCAAATCGAGTTGATGCGTGCCGCTAATTGCGTGCGCATCATCGTCGTGGCAAATCCGGCCACGCACATCCAGGTCCAGACTGCACTCGAGCGCGCTGGGCATTACGACATCAAGGTCGTACCGCAAAACGTTTCACGTGGTCCGGTGGATGCAATCCTCGTAGGCCTGCACGCATTGGGCCCAGAGCGTCACAAGCACGACACGTACGTTCTGATGAGTGACACATTCATCGAGGAAAAGCTTGATCGACACTCGGGAACGTGGATCGGTGAAGCACTTACACCAGTTGGTAGTCGTTCATTTTGTGTGCGCGAAGATGATGGCACGTATGTCGATAAGCAGGTGCGTGTAGCGGATTCAGTTACCATTGGCGCATACCACTTTGCCGACACCATCGAGCTACTCAGTGAAGCCAGCACGGTAATGACACGCGCCAACTTGAACGACGAGCATGAAGTGGGCATGGGACCACTTCTCTCGTGCTTCCCTACTGCGAGAACCATTGCGTTTCCAACGTGGCTCGACATTGGCGATGTGCACGCTCTCGCAATTGCACGTCGAACCCGATTCATCGCGCGGTCTGAGCACACGCTTTCACTAGATGATGCAGGTATTATTACGAAGAGAGGCACTGGAGAGCAGTTCGCAGCACAGCGAAATTGGCTGATTGAGCAATCGGCCATGGGAGACAGGTCGGCAAACCTCATTCCGAGGTACTTCGGTAGTGTACTCGACGGTGGGTATGCGATGGAGTACGTCGATCTACCTACGCTCTCAGAACTGTGGCTCTACTGGCCTGGGAGGCCCGATACGTGGGTCCAGATTCTCCAGTCTGTGACCGACCGTCTTGATCATGATCTATGGTGGTCAATCAAGTCTTATAACGAAGTTGCAAGTGCAGTTCGGGTGGCATCATGGTTCGCAGGTAAAGCACTTGAGCGACTCACCACTCTTGATCACGCGCTCGCGACGCGTCATTTTGATTTGCTTGAGCGCGCAAGTGAGGTGTTTACCTCAGCATCAATGGTGCGTGCGCACGGTGATTTGAACTTCAACAACATCCTTTACTCCATCAACACAGGTACGTGCAAGCTTGTAGATCCACGCGGCACACCGTTCATGCCGCTGATCTATGAGATCGCGAAGTTGCGGTACTCGTACCATGCCGGATTCTCAGCGATCACACACAATTTGTTCTATAATGACAATGTGCTGATGCCTGATCGTGCTGATGAAATCAAAGCTATGGATGAGTTTCTTGAGGGATACTTTTCGCTTGAACAGCTTCAAGTCGCTGAAGGTTGCCTTCTTCTCGCGGGTGCACCACTCCACAGTCCGCGTGAACGTGAAGTCATGATTTCACGCGGTGTTCAACTGATTAAGGAGATTGTGGGCTAGTGGACGTCATCAGCAAGACGATTTATGCGCTTAGGCAGCTCGAGTACAATATCGATGATAAAGTTGTCAAGCAACTTCGTGAACGCATCGAACTCACCGGTGTTGTGACACTTACTGGTGTTGGTAAGTCGTTTGGAGTAGCGCAGCTAGGCGCGTCACTCTTGCAATCGGTGGGTTACCACGCTTCCGCAATCCACACCACTGATTTTCTACACGGTGGCCTCGGGACGATCTCGCGGATTGATCGCAACGTCATTATCTTCATCAGCCACTCTGGACAGACTGAGGAGGTGCTTGACGCACAACACATTGCTGAATTGCACAGCAGTAATGGAAGCATCATCACTGCAGCGGTAACGGGTAACCATCAAAGTGAGTTGGCTGAGCGGTGTAATATCGCACTAACGTACAAAATCGATGAGGATGGTTCAAAGCACGGAACCATTCCTACAGTATCGGTGGCGGTCCAGTTGGCGATCCTCAACACGCTCGTCTGTAATGTCGCTGATGCACTCACCACTGAACAACTTGGGTCTTATCACCCAGGTGGAACGCTTCACGAGAAGTACGAGGAGAAGATCGCAAGTGAGTGACAATTGGGAGTGGCTCGCTTCGACGAAGGAACTCCAGGAAAAGTCGTTTGGCTTTAAACTTCCGCTTCCTGAGGGTGATGCACTCGCTGATTATGTGACGTGGAATCACTCGGCACTCGTGCTTGAGGCTGGCGAACTCCTCAGTGAATTTGGATGGAAGACCTGGGCGCAACCACGCGGTTGGGTCAATCGTGAACTCGCGCTGAAGGAAGCAGTTGACGTTGGCCACTTTTTGGCCAACATTCTCACCGCCATCGGCATCACCGACGAAGAGTGGCAGGCTGCCTACCAGGCCAAGCAGCAGGTGAACCGGGATCGCATGTCCAGTGGCACGTACGACGGCGTGTCAACGAAGTGTCCTGGCTGTAAGCGTGCTTACGAGGATGTTCTCATCTGCACGCCTGCCGAGCCTCGTGTAAGTGGCACGCCTGCATTTTGCGGCGAGACAGATATGTTCATCGTCAACACTGAAGTGACGTGTCCTGGATGTGCACGTGATTATGCAGACACGGTTGATTGCTACGCCGCGACAGATCCTAATAACGTAAGTCGCCAAGTCTACTGCGGTCAGTCACGCAGGAATATTTAGGAGTAAGCGTGTATAAGTTCGTCGCGTCACAAACCTTCGCGGGCGGCTTTGACGTCGGCATGGTCGAGGCGGGCTTCGAACTTGTGCACAAAGTGGAGCAAAAGGGCGGTTTCGGTATGCCGAACTGCCTAGCGAATCGTGGTGTGCTCGGGCAACACTGGACCTCGCAAGTCGGTGACCCAAAAACGTGGATCGTGAAAGATGCTGAAGTGCTGACTTCTAACCCGCCTTGCTCTGCTTGGTCTGTAATGACGGACAAGAAGCATCGTGGTGTTGATGCCAAGGTCAGCGAGTGTATGTGGGCACTCTCCGACTACGCAGCACGTATGAAGCCGCAAATCGTCATTATGGAGTCTGTGCGTCCGGCGTACTCCAAGGGTCGTGTCCTCATGCAAGAGCTTCGTGCGAATCTTGAGGAAAAGAGCGGACTCAAGTACGGGCTTTATCACGTGATGCACGATGCACTCGAACTTGGCGGTGCGGCAGTTCGTAAGCGTTACTTCTGGGTGGCATCACAGCTTCCGTTCAGTGTTGAGTACCCATCGAGCATCAGAGTGCCACTTTTGCCCGATATCATTGGTGACATCGAGAACCTCCCTCAGACCTGGCTTCCGCAGCCCTATCGGCAACCTGCCTCCTGGTGGTCAGAGAAGCCTCGCGAGAGAACCAGCAGCGTAGACGGGCATACAACGCGGACAGGCGTCGCGCATCGACGGACTCTCGACCTGCTACACCTGGGGTTGCAACACGGTGAGGTCTGGCCACAGAGTTGGCACGTCGGCAGGTTCGCTCAGTACTTCTATAACAAGTACAACAAGCTCCCTCCATCGTGGGACTACATGAAGGAGAAGCTTCTTCGCAAGGATTTCCACATGGGATTCATCTCGGTGACGAGGTGGGACAACTCACGATCAGCACGCGTTATCACGGGTGGTGCACTGGACCTCGTACTCCACCCCACGCAAAACCGCTTCATCTCTCACCGTGAAGTTGCACGCATCATGGGTTTCCCGGATGACTGGAACATCTATCCACTTCGTCACAATGCAACACTGAAGGCGACCTGGGGCAAGGGGATTTCAACCCAATGTGGTCGATGGATCGGCGAGCAAGCCAAGGCTGCACTGGACGGTGAACGAGGTCCAGATGGTGGCGAGCTCGTTGGCGACCGTGAATGGTTGATCAAGAAAGAATCTCATCGCCCCGCTAGTGTACAACTTGTACGCCAACCTGTTACTGTCTAGGTAGGTCACAAGCAAGGCTGAACCACAGCCGCCGAACGAAGGATAAAGATGAGCACTGACGAACTGACCGAAGAGACCGTGACGGACTTCACTGACGCGCCCGAAGCACCGGAAGCCCCGGAGGTTGAGGCCACCGAGACGGACGAGAGCACCGAGGCCGAGGCCACCACGAAGGGTCGCCCGCGTGATCCGGCTGCCGTAGAGCGCGACAACTCCGTGCTGGCCGCACTCGGCGAGGGCCCGGCCACTCGTGATGAGCTGGCAACCAAGCTGGGCATCAAGGGCAACCTGGTGTACCTCTCGCTGTGGCGTCTGCGTAACGCGGAAGCTGTCGTGAAGCTGAACGGCAAGACCTGGGCACTCCCGGGCACCGTGCTTCCCGAGCCCGAGCCGAAGGTCACCGCCGAGCCGGCCGCTGAAGAGGCGTCCGCAGAGAGCTGATCCTCACGCGCGCACGTTCCACGTCCACAGGCGTGCGCGCGTGGGGGTCTCCCCCAAAGATCTTAAGATTGCCTGTTTACACCACAAGCAAGACCTGTTAGATTTGTCTTAGCACCGAAAAACGAAAACAAAATTGCACGACCCAAGAGCGGGAAGCTTCGATGGATTACGGGGTAATCGTACCCCACCGGGTTCAATCCCCGGTCCGCTCACTGACTTCATGTCGGTACGCATGTGATGCGCGAGAGGCCTTGGTCGGGCCTATGACCAACTCGTTGGGGTCGTACCCCTTTACCGTCTTCAAAGACCTAGTTTACATCATCACGTGGATGTGATACTGTGGTCTTAAGCACGACAACAGGAACCCAGGAAAGGTAGACGATAATGACCGCCACGCTCGAGACGACCACCGAGATCGCGCCCACCGCCACCGATGTCGAGTACGCCAACAAGACCGGCGATGTCTCCTTCAGCGCCCGACAGCTCCCGTGGATGAAGGTCGGCACCGTGATCGACACCCCCAAGGTGACCGCGGCTGAGGCTGCTCGCATGGGCGGGATCGACTTCGATGTCGAGCTCCGCTCGATCAGTTACCGCTCGGGCAAGACGACCAAGACGGTGCCGAACCGGAAGGCCGTCGTTCGACACGACACCGACGACTTCTTCTCGGTCGTCTCCACCGGATACAAGGTGGTGCAGTACCGTGAAGCGTTCGAGTTCATGGACAGCATCAGCCCGGACTTCGTTTCGGCGGGTTCGTTCGGCGGTGGCAAGCAGGGCTTCATGGTCGTGCAGCTCGACGGTCTCAAGCACATGGACGTCGAGATCAACGGTATCGCCGACCCGCACGATCTGTACCTCGTGCTGCGCACGTCACACGACCTCAGCAAGGCCGTGGAAGTCAGCCTCATGCCGCTTCGTGGCCTGTGCATGAACCAGCTTGGACTTCGCTCGTTCAGCAAGAATGCGAAGCAGCGCTGGTCCATCAAGCACGTCGGCGACACGGCGAAGAAGCTCGCCGCCGCGCAGGACACGCTCAAGAACTCGACCGAGTACGCCAAGGTGTTCGCCGGGATGGCGAAGCAGCTCGGTTCGGTCTCCGTCTCGGCCGACGACTTCGACACCGTGCTCAAGCGGGTTCTCCCGGACAAGCCTCGTCGTGACGACCAGATCAAGGCGATCCAGTCGGCATTCGCCGAGAGCCCGGTCGTCGGCTTCGGTGGTACCGGCTGGGGCGCGATGAACGCCGTCAGCGAGTACTTCCAGTGGCAGCGGAACGAAGGCACGCGCACTGCCGCGTCGGTCTTCACGAGCGGTCTGTCCGGCGACACCAACAAGTACGTCAACCGCACGGCACAACTTCTCCTGGCTCGCTAGGAGATGAAATAACGGCTCCGCTGGACTCTGGTGAGGGGAAAGACCCAGAGTCCAGCGGGCCAACCAAGGGCCCGTAGCTCACAGGGATGAGCATCTCGACAACGGGAAGGTGGGAGGTTCAAGTCCTCCCGGGCCCACAGGTTCGCCTCGTCAGAAAACGAGGAATGAACTTAGGGAGTGACCGCTCCCGGTGCGTGTGCGAGACCACTGACGGTCATCAGTGATAACTTGAACGCGCATTGGCGATGTAGCTCAGGGGTAGAGCACCGAACTCATAATTCGGCAGGCGGAGGTTCGATTCCTCCCATCGCTACGCTGCAACACTGGAGTTGATCACCAGTGTGAACGTATGTCAAGAGACAGAGGAAACTGATGGTCTCGCAGCAAGAAGTAACCTGGGTTCGCATGCGTGGAGTGCGCACAAAGCGTGTGCCGACCCAAGGTCCCATCGTCCAGTGGCAAAGACGCCGGATTTTCACTCCGGAAACACGGGTTCGATCCCCGTTGGGACTACGATAAAACCGGGGCTGGCCTTCGTTATCGACCTTCGGGGCCGACCTCGGCTGGGTATGGGACAATCATGCAAAGGCCACGCTAACAAAACCCGTACCATCTAGGCCTCGGAAACTTAGTACCGGACTAACGGACTAAAGAGGGTTCGAATCCCCGCCGGGGCACGTAGTACTCCACCACACATCACGGAATTAAGGAGAGCCACATGGGTGCAGCACGCATCGGTGACAAGGTCTTCGAGTACATGAAGACTCACCCGGATGTGCCGGTCAGCGCGACCGAACTGGCCAACGCACTCGACCTCACGCAGGGCCAAGTTCGCAATGTGATGCGAAGGTTTTCGACCATCGAGCCGACGAGCGATTACTTCACCATCGTGGTTCCGGCCAACTCGTGGTCGTACAGCACGCGTCCTAAGGCCTCCTCGGCGCGTGACACTGAGACTTCAACGGCAACCGTCACCACTGGTGCTCGTGAAGCACGAGCGAAGGCCAGGGCGGCCGGACCGACGGTCTACGAGTTCGTCGGCGAGTTGGTCGACGGGACTGTGCTCCTGCGTTCGGACGCCGGCACGGTGTACCGAGCAGAGCTCACCGAGCTCTAACGCACGCATCACCGGCCGGAGACGAGCACAACCGGAGTTGTGATGAACGCGTCAAGTGACTTTTTGAGTGATCCCAACCGCGCGTGCATTGACGCACCACTTGACGTGTTCATCACACCGGGAGATGCCGATGATGAACCACCCTACCCACCGCCACAAGCACGCCAGTTGTGTAATTTTTGCCACGTGCGAGCTGAGTGTTTGATGTACGCACTGGACCAAGGCATCGACTTTGGTGTGTGGGGCGGGATGAGTGCTTACCAGCGAGAACTCGTCGGTAAGAAGAAAGCACGCAAGAAGTGCCCAGGCTGTTCGGCGACGGATATCATCGTCGAGAATAACAGCGAAATCTGTCTCGCGTGCGGAATCTCGTGGGACATTTTCTAGAGGAGAATAAGTGTCCAAGAGTTGGGACGATCGCGAAGAGGACTTCGAATACAAGCCGGTCAGGCAGACCGCCAAGGGCATCGGTTGGCTCGGTGTTCTTACCATCGTGGTGATCGTCGTCTTCGGCAGCATCGGCATCGCGCACTGGGGCTTCGGTGTCGGCACCAGCGACATCAAGGGTCGAGGTGACGCCGAGGTCATCAAGAACGATGCTCGCAATCGTATCCGAGC